>PVMK01169570.1_pt1 | contig 13072 bp, 13 predicted proteins | sample 1853481 | NCBI WGS metagenome assembly PVMK01 (sample SAMN08533507, study PRJNA380276) | Marine sediment metagenome, whole genome shotgun sequencing project.
CTCGTAACTTACTTTTAAAATGAGTCAACTTTTTTGGACACTATCTATTAATCTGTTAGCCAAATTGAGCGATTATTAGACCCATGTCCAATTTTCATGCAATTCCGTGACATACAAAGCTTCACAGCCATTTTTTCAAACTAAATGACGAGGTCTGTAATAGTGAAAAATTAAAATAATATTAAACTCTCTGCCATAAATTTTTCAACATCTAAATATATAGTTCAAAATAGTTCCTTTGTCAATAGATTAATTAATAAAACACTTCGAATAACAAAGTATTTTGATTAAAAAATATTAAGGAGTGTCATTCTTTTTTTTCTTCTTTATTGCCGCCTATAATACCTCCGGCAACCGCACCGGCCGCGCCGCCAACGGCAGCCCCGATAGCAGCATTGCCACCGACAATTGCCGTGATGGCGGCACCACCCAGGGCCCCGATGCCGGCTCCGGTCAATGCCCCTTTTTCCCCACCGGACATGTTTGCACAAGAAAATACAACCATAAACAGGAGCAGCATGGTAATGGTGATTGTTTTTTTCATTTTGATACCTCCCAATCCGGACAAGCCGGAACCAAAAAAATGACTAATGACGAATGACTAATGACGAATGAAGGAATCGCTTCAGGCTTCGCCTTCGGCTACGACCCGACAGGTCGCTCTGTCTATTCTATTTAAATCGATAGAATACCTCATTGCAGGGGTTTTCCGGCGATCCCTGTTTTAATATTGGGTTTGATCATGGTATCCCATATGACCCTGATCACAGAGAGATTTTCCTTATCCGGGTGCACTTTGTAAAATGTATCGACCTTGGAAACGATATCATTTATCTGAACGTCACCGATACCTTCAACAGCCTTGGTAACAAAGCTCTCTCGTTTCAACTCAGGGTAAATTTCCATAATTTCCTGCTCAAGGTCTATAATGTCACCGGCGCCCCAAATGTAGGCCGCCTTCTGATCCGGTGACATTTTTACCCACGTCATACCCGATAGGAGCGGTGCTTTAATTTCCTCCGCGGCGAATGCGTCGTTGCTCCACACCACTGATACAAGGCAAAACAATAATGCCGGCACCAGCCATAATATGCGGTTTACTCTCATAAAATTATCCCCTTTCTTGGAATCAGTTTATTATATGATCATGGGAGCTTTGATTGTCAATTACTATTATTTTTGGTTTTCAACTGATATTCCTGGACTGCAAATTCCCAAGAATCTCCATTTCCCCGCTGAATCATCGGCAATTATACGGCACTCATCTCTTTGTTAAAGGCTCCGGCATTCGGCCAATATAAATCAGCATGCCGGAAGCTGTTGGAAAAGAAAAATATTGGGTTAGAAATTGTTTTTCCGTGTCAAGCACCAATCGAATCTTGTCCGGGTATGGATTATACCGTATTCGCTTCACCCATTTCGAGTCAACTGCAATTGTCTGCCCTTCCTTATGACGGGTTTCAGTATGGTAGATATCGAACACGATCCGGGCCGGATTTTCAATTGCAAAGGATTTATATTCCGTTATGGTCCTGTCCGCATACACATTTACAATTATATTTTGATTCAAGGGTGTTGCGGTTACCGTTTTTAATAGAATCACAGACGGAATAACGTGATCACCGGTCGCGTCCTCATTCATTTCGGTTGATCTTACCATTGCTTTGTTATCCACCGGTTCCACGAGTGTCTTTGGAAAGGAAATTTTTAAACCATTTTCATCAGGGGATATGCGATAGGGTCGATCCAGATTCAGCCCGATTAATATACGTGAACTTATTAAATTTCCATCAATGAACTCGTTGGCCTCGATCGAACCGATGATTTCATTGGCAGGTGCAATGGGATCTGTGGCTGGAATATCGAGAGTTGTATCCGGAAAATATAGCAGGATACCGGTTGGTGACAGGTGGTTGATTGCCGAAAACGTAAACGCATTATTTCCCTTTATAATGCAGTTCCACGATTGATCTTCCTCATTGACAAGGATTTCGATAATGCTTTTTGAAGTTAGAGAATTCGGGGTCGACAAATTGTTGGGGTTGCATCCATTCAAAAGGGCAGCAATGGATGCCATAAGGATTATCAGCAGGTTTTTATTATTTGCCTGGGTCAGTTTGGGGAGCATCTTTATAATCTTAGTGCTTTAGTGGCTGAACCAATACACAATTTTAATCCGTAAGTTATTTAAGGGGTCGGGTAAAACTGTTCATCCATAACGATCTCTAATGGTCTCAGACAGCATCCGATTTCGGTGGCGATCATCCACTCCGCTAATATCATGGGCATACACTGGAAACTCCACGACCGCATCAGCTATTTTAATACCACAGATTACCGGGCATTGCCAACTTAATAGATTTATACTAAACGGATCGGTTCTGGGTTTGGGGCTTCGCCCTTTGGGCTAGGGGCTTCGACCCCACAAGCAGGGTTCAAAGTTCAAAGGTTACTACCGGTGGACGCTGCCCACCATTTTGATCAAGATCCTGAAAACCCGACTTATCTATTTGGGTGTAACGGCTTTATATGCAGGACGAAGACAGAATTCTTTTGATATGAGCTGTTTAGGAGTTTTTTAACCCTGAACGTTGAACCCTGAACCGGTCAACCTAGGTTACAATACCCGTCACACATAGCGTAACTGCGATAAGAACAAAAAATTGCTGAATAGAGATCTCGTAACTTACTTTTAAAATGAGTCAACTTTTTTAGACACGATCTATGTCTATTTGAGCCAAATTGAGGGATTATTAGACCCATGTCCAATTTTCATGCAATTTCGCGACGTACAAAGGTTCACAGCCATTTTTTCAAACTGAATGATGAGGTCTGGAATATGATAATCATTCTTGCCAACTATATTCTTTAATGGTACCAATGTACCAAAATAAAAATATACAGGTGTAACAATGAACAATCAAATTCAAATCGAACGGATACAGACCGGTATGCGGATTGAAAAGCGCATGGTTAAAGTGTTGAAAGCTCTGGCGGAGTACCTTGACATGACCCTGGGAGATCTGATCGAGGGCATTGTGCTGCATGCGTTTGATGGCAAAGCCCCATTCAGTGATAAAACCTTAAGGAAAATCAAAGAAATAAAAAAAATTTATGAACTGGACCTGGATTCTGCGCACAGTCATAAATTGAAAGGGTAATGGGTCATGGGTATTAGGTCGTTGTAAATGAATTTTGTGCATATTGTGGCAAAATATATTTCAATGTTAATTTAAAGCTGCTCGCAGAAATGCCTAAAATTACAAAATGTCTAAAATGCCTAAAGTTGAGGTATTCTGTCGATTTTAAAAAATAAAGAGGAGGTCTTTCCATTTTAAAAATGACGGAGCGAAGCGACATCCACAAATATTCAATATTCAATCTTCAATCTTCAATCTTCAATTTTCAATTCCGGCTTGTCCTGGGTGGGTATCGGGTACTCGTTTGATCACAACTTACGGCTTATAGTGGGGGGCCGAAAAAGTCTCTATCGATCCGGGGAGAAGCCGGACCCGGCGTTGAAAATTCGAAATTTAAATTCTCCGAGAGGAAAAAAGCAGTGAATAAAAATTTAGGCTTACTTTTGAGCGGGCAGCTGGTATCTCAAATCGGTGATAAATTCCACATGCTGGCGGTCGCTTTCCTGGTGCTCAAAACAACCGGTTCACCGGCTAAAATGGGCATTGTGCTTTTTTGCTCCGTTTTCCCCGGTATGCTTTTAGGTTTTATCAGCGGTGCGTTCCTGGACCGTTACAGCCGCAAAGCCATCATTGTCGGTGCGGATGTGGTCAGGGGATTGGTCGTCGCGGTTATTTGCCTGTTGTTTTACCTCGAAACCTTATCTTTTCCGGTGCTGCTTGCCGCTCAGGTTTTGATATCGACCTGCACGGCCTTTTTCGATCCTGCCATACCAACCATTATCCCGCAGCTTGTTGAGCGTGAACAATTGCCCCGGGCCAACTCTCAGACCCAGTTTGTATCCGGTATTTCGACGATTATCGGACCGGTGCTGGGGGGACTGACGGTGGCCTGGGCGGGATATCTACCCGTTTTTATCATCAATGCCGGATCTTATCTGTTCTCCGCCGGTTTTGAGAGCTTGATCCGCCTGCCGGCCTTTGAAAGACCCGCATCCGGTCAAACAAAAATAGTGGATGATATTGTTGAAGGGTGCCGCTATGTGTATCGGCGAAGTAGTCTGGTCATAATTCTGGTGATGGTCGGGGTAATCCACTTTTTCGTGGGATCGATTGAGGCGGTCGTTCCCGTTCTGGCCACAAATTTAAACGGTGGAGGGGCTGAGAACATCGGTCTCATTCAGACCTGTTTCGGACTCGGTACGGTCCTGGCCGCCCTGTTCATCAGCCTGCGGAATATCAGAGCCAGGGAAGCTTTGATACTGTTCAGCAGCGTGTTTTGCATCGGTCTGTCACTGTTGGTAATCAGCGGGATGCATTTATTCGGCATTCGAATCGTTATTCCCTTTCTCTTTGTATTTCTGGCTGTCGGGGGGTTGATTATCTTTGCGGGAACCAGTTTTCGGAGCATGATTCAAAAAGAAGTGGATGACCGCATGATGGGAAGAGTCTTTGGTTTTGTCTCTTCCGTCGGCAATATTTCCATACCTCTGGCAATGCTGATATGCGGCATTTTAATGGAATATGTTTCTCACAGCATCATTCTGGCAGCAAGCGGTTTGATATTGCTGCCACTCAGCATAGTTTCCTACCATAAGTATATGGCGACAATAAGAGCCCTAACCGGGCAGCACCAACGGGAAACGGTCGCTTAAATCTAATCCTGAACGGTTTCAAACATTTTTCCTAAAGATATTTCTTTTGTTAAAATTTTCTTTAATTTTTTACCGCAGCTTTCAGAGCAAACTATAAACATACCGTCTTTACCTCCATTTTTGGCTTCCGATCCCTGGGCTGTTACCATCATATAAACCGGCTTTTCTTCAGAGACCAGGTCTATCTGAATGCAATGGCTTTCAAATTCAGATAAGTCAACATCGGGCTTTAGCTTCGCGCCAAAACCAAAAACTTCCGTCAATTCGTTGATATTGCCCCGGCATGAGGCACATTGACTCAGGGCTTCTTTATCCGGGATGATGTAATATTCCATAATAACCTCACTCTTTTATATTTACAAAGGTGAAACAAAAGCAGGCGTATATTAACCAGATTTACCGGCTAAGGTCAAAGCAATTCCCAAGCCGGATTCGGAAGGTGTTGGACGGAAGATGATAATAATATTGTCAATCGCATGCTAAAATCATCATACCTTTAAGCTTCTGAAATAATTTAAAATAACATATTCGCAGGGTGAGATTTAACAATATTCTCAAAAACTTCTCTTTTTTCACGCCGGTGTTTCCAAACTATTTTCTCTCCAAAATATTTATAACATATTAGAAATACATTGATTATTTAAATTTCCGATTTTTTATTGAGCATTGGCATGCTTGATGCAGAAAAAGCAGACTACACTAAAATATCAGAAATCAGGCAGCCCACAAGGAGCGCGGATAAGCTATGAAGAAATCAATCGAATTCAGCATAAAACCAGATTGGGATGAAATTGAAAAAATTAGAAATGAAAGTGCTGAGTTTTTACAGGCCCATGAACTTACCGATGATACCATTCATTCGCTCTCAATGATAATCAGCGAACTGATAGAAAATGGCATAAAGTACGGCAACTTCGAAATGGTAGAAAATAGAGTCGTTGTCAGTATTAATATTGAACGGGGCGCCGTCACGATAGAGGTTCTGAATCCGGTCGATGAGAACGCCGTTAAGCATTTGTCGAGGCTAGATAAAACCATCCAGTGGATCCGTGGGTATCAGGATCCGTTTGAGGCCTACATAGAAAGGATCAAAGAGGTTTCTAAAAAACCGCTCAAGGACGCCGAGAGTGGTATTGGGCTGGTCAGAATTGCCTATGAAGGCAAAGCGCTGCTGGATTTCTTTGTGGGCGAAAATAACATTCTGAATGTATCAGTTGTATCAAACATTGAAGGGGATGATAGGGATTTATCGTGATGCGACTGAAAATTAATCTGAACAGTTTACTCTTTGACGATAAACTTGAAAAACTGAAAGAATTTGAAAACATCATCATAAGGTTCAGCAAAAAGATCATGAGCGCCATGGATATTACCTGCGCAAGCAGCTTTGGAGTTTTCTCATGTGTGCGCCGTTTATGACCCGTACTAACGTAAAGCCGCGGGGCTACAGCGGGGACTCGGTCATGATGAAGATGATCTACGATGATCAATATGCGGGCAACTCAACCTTCGGCAGGTTAATGCACAAGCATCCCATTGAACACCCGGCTGCCCAGGCGGTTCGGAATAGAAGAGATCTGATCGCGAAAATGCTCAGTACCTTGAAAACCAGGCGTTTGAAATCGAATAAAAAAATAAGAATACTATCCGTGGCATGCGGCCCGGCCTTCGAACTGCAAGATGTTATAACTTCCCCGGAGGATTGCGCCAAGATTCATTTTACCCTGCTGGATCAGGACGAATATGCCTTGTCGGAAGCCAAAAGCCAGATTCGGCGCATCGAAAAAAAATTAGAACAAAAAATTGAGGCTGACTTTTTGAATGAATCGGTCAGGACGATGCTCAAAAATCCCGAACTCGGTAAAAGTTGGGGGAATTTCGATTATATTTATTCAATGGGCCTTTTTGATTACTTGACACCACCCGTCGCCAAAGCCGTAATCGGGAAACTGTATCAGATATTAAGTGTGGGCGGGGAAATGATCATCGGCAACTTCCATATCTCCAATGCCAGCCGGTATTACATGGAGTATTGGCTTGATTGGGTTCTTTACTACCGTACCGAGCATGATTTTATGGACCTGTTAAAGAACGTCCCATCGGCAGAAACTAAAATTGTTTTCGAAGACACGGGAAGTCAAATGTTTATGCAAGTAAAAAAAAGCCCTGAAGGTAATAAATAAGACAAAAGAGGTGTGGTTAAATGCGTAAAACCGGACTAGCCTGGGAAGAAGTTGAGCTGAATCTTCTCACACTCTCCTTTCCTAAAGAATTTGAAGCAGATTTTAAAGAGGAGCACTTTAAAAAATCTTTGCGGCATGTCAGGATTGGACTACTTATGTCCATATTTTTTTTCGGGGGTTTTGGAATTCTGGATGCCTGGATTGTACCCGAGGCAAAATATCAGCTCTGGTTTATCCGGTATGCGGTATATTGCCCATTTGCATTGGCGGTCCTGTTTTTTTCATACAGCAAATTTTTCAAAAAATACATGCAATTCAGTATCGCTTCGGTTGTGGGGCTCGCCGGATTAGGTATTATCGCCATGATCGTATTGGTGCCGCAGTCCGGTAACAACTCCTATTATGCCGGTCTCATTCTGGTGTTCTTTTTTGGATATACCTTTTTCAAGTTAGACTTCATTTATGCCACCGCAATCGGAATTATGATCGTGATCGCCTATGAGGTTGCGGCAATCTGGGCTACCCATACTCCGATTCCAATACTTATCAACAACAATTTTTTCTTTTTAACCGGTAATTTATTCGGAATGTTTGCCTGTTATTCCATCGAATTAAATTCAAGAAAGGAATTTTTGCAGGCCCAGTTACTGGAAACCGAAAAAAAGAAAGTGCATTCCGCAAATTTTGAACTTGAAAGTAAAGTCGAACAACGAACCGGTCAAATACTAAAGGCAAATAAAATACTCAAGCAGGAAATCAGCGAACGTACCCTTGCTGAAGATCATCTGCGGGAGAGCGAGGAAAAATATCGCAGCATTCTGGAAAGTATGGAGGAAGGCTACTACGAATTTGATATTTCCGGCAACTTGAAGTTTTTCAACGATGCTTTTTATAAAATAATCGGGTACAGCCGGCAAGACCTGATGGAAACCAACTATCGAAAATTTACCGATCCCCAGGATGCCGGCAGGGTGTTTCGGGCATTCAACAACGTCTATGTATCCCATAAGCCATTTAGAGAATTTGAATGGCAAATTATCAGAAAAGATGGTGAAAAGAGACACCTGGAAGCTTCCGTCTCACTGATTAAAGGCCCCGACGGCCTGGCAAATGGTTTTCAAGGTATCATCCGGGACGTAACTGATCGAAATCTGGCGGAACAGTCACTGAAAAAAGCCTATCAGGAACTCAAACACACGCAATCCCAGCTGGTTCAATCCGGCAAGTTGGCGTCCATCGGCGAATTGGCGGCCGGGGTCGCCCATGAACTGAATCAACCCCTAATGGTTATCCGCGGCAACGCCCAACTTGTCAAACGCTTTATAACAAAGGGCCAATATGAGATCGATGATCTGTTGAAGCAAATGGAGCCCATCGAAAGAAATACTAAAAGAATGATGAATATTATCAATCATCTGAGGGCCTTTTCGCGGCAGTCAAAATCTGAATATTATTCCCTGGACGTCAATCAAGTCATCGAAGAATCATTTTTAATGGTCGGCGAGCAGCTGCGACTGAGAAACATAGAGATTAAAAAAACACTCGATCCGGCTCTGCCGAAAATTAAAGGCGACACGAACCAGCTAGAGCAGGTTTTTCTCAATTTGATTACCAATGCGCGGGATGCCATCACCGAGAAAAATGAAGATCAGAAGCCTGAAAGCGGAAACAGCGACACAATAGAGATTATAACCCAAACATCCCAAAGCGATCCAAATCTGATCGAAATCTTATTTAAGGACTCCGGCCGCGGTATCGGTGAGTCGGCCCGGAACAGTATTTTTGATCCCTTCTTCACCACGAAAGCGGTGGGCAAGGGAACCGGCCTGGGGCTTTCGATCAGTTATGGAATCATCAGTGACCACAACGGGCAAATTGAAATTGCAGAAACCGGACCCCAGGGGACGACCTTTCAGGTCAAGCTTCCGATTAAAAGTAAGTTACGAAATCTGAATTAAATATGGAGTTCACCATGAAAGAGACCATATTGATCATTGAAGACGAAGCGGATATTCTGGCTTTACTCTCGAGCTTGTTGGAGAGTGAAGGGTATCACATCATAACTGCCTGCAACGGCCGTGATGGGCTGGATAAATTTCAAGAGCACAGCCCGGACTTAATCCTGGCCGATGTCAGAATGCCGATTATGGATGGTATTGAAGTTCTCAGAGAAGTCAAAACCATGGAGTTGGATACTGAAGTAATCATCATGACCGGGCACAGTGATGAAGCCACGGCCATAGACTGTCTGAGACTTGGGGCGTATGATTACTTCTGCAAGCCTTTGGAAGATATCGATGTCTTATTAACTGCAGTGGGCAGAGTTCTTGAGAAAAGAGATTTAGAATTGAAAAACCGCTTACTGGTTAAACAGCTAGAGGAAATGTCTATTAAAGATTCCTTGACCGGCCTGTATAATTATCGCTACCTCCAGACGTGTTTGGATGAAGAGTTAGCGCGATCCCGCAGGTACGGACACCAAATTTTTATTCTAATGATTGATGTCGACCACTTCAAAGAAGTTAACGACACCTACGGGCATCTGTTTGGTGACCATGTTCTGAAAAAGTTAGGTGTGCTTATTTCAAATGAATTGCGGTCTGGGGATCGACTCTTCCGCTATGGCGGGGAAGAATTTCTGGTGATAATGAATGAGATAAAAAAGGCCGAAGTGCCGAAGGCAATCTGCAGACAGATGGCCGCAATACGGAATCATACCTTCACTTACGAGGGCCAAAAGGCAAGGGTCACCGCTAGTATGGGCGGTGCATTTTTTCCGGAAGATGCCGAGTCCAAGATGAGTTTGATTAAGGCCGCCGATCAGGCACTCTACCGGGCCAAGGAGGCGGGCAGAGATCGATTTGAATGCTGTTATGAATTGTCGGATGACGATCTTGGATCAAATCATGGGAAATAGCTCACAGCAAAGTTAGAGAGCGATTTACCCTAATTAACCTGGAGCGATGATTGTTGCATCAAAATTAAAGTATGAACTAAAAAGAGGATAGCATCAATGGGCAAATTTAAATCACGAAGATCCCACAAACGATTCAAGGTCAAAGATGGCGCTTTTGCAGTGCTATATCAAAATTCTTCCAAACTGGCGTAAATTATAGATATCAGTCCGGCTGGTTTCTCCTTTCGCTACAGCGACAGTCAGTTCTTCGATAATGATAGATCCGGCCAGGCTTTTCTTTATCATGATGGCCGCCAACAACTCAAAGATTTTTCAAATTTTGATATTTTTTTAGTCGACAGCGGCCTATATTTAGATCGAATACCCTGTAAAATAGTATCAAATTTTGAATTGGAAGAGTTGGACTCTCCCAATTCGGTTACCATGCGACGATGCTGTATCCAGTTTGATGAGCTGGTACCCGAGCAAATAACTGATCTGAAATATTTTATCGAAAATTGTACCCTGGATACAGACTATGATACGCCCGGGTGTAAATCGTGACTGTTGGTGATTTAGCTTATATTATCCAGGTGTTCCGCAGGAGGCGGATCAGTGTTCTGGTTTTGGATTTCCACCCTTACGTTCCTCTCTCCTAGCACCTCGTATGAAACTACACTAAGTTAAAAGCGAACCGCAGAACCGCAGAATATCGAATATCGAATGTCGAAGGGTGGTTTCGCTTCGCTCAGTCATTTTTTTATAAAATAGACAGAATACATTCCTTCGACACTTTTCCGCCGGAGGAGGATTCGACACCTGTCCGCCGGAGGAGGATTCATTATTAGATATTCGCTTTTTCAAAGTTTCTTTTTCGATTAGACTGGCCGCTTTTGAGGCCAGAGGCGGTGCTGATCCGCCTTCGGCGGAACACCCGAAACCTGATCTTCAAATCCCGGTGATAAGGAATGCATGACTGCCATTTGCCAACAGCCGTGATTTACACTCAATACGCCGCTGATATGGTCGCTATGCCTAAAACGCGGGTCTGCCGAGATCAGCGTTTTTATGGTCTTACCCGTCTTCCTCTATCCCTAATTCGTTTGTGCTGTGCATGCAGATTACCAACCATCATTAAAGGTTAATTCAGAATGGTCGATACTATTCTTGAATCATCTAACTTCCGGTTTTGTTTCTTCGGTCTTAAATTTTATTAAATAAGTGATGAATGAAAAAATTCTCATAATTGACGATGATCCCGAAATTTTGAATTTGCTCGATACGATTCTAACGCGCGAAGACTATGACGTCTTCCGTGCAGAAAAGGGCGCGGAGGCCATCTCGCTGTTCCAATCCTATCCGATCGATCTGGTTATCACGGACATGAGTATGCCCGGCATGGGTGGATTAGAGGTTTTAAAGGCGGTTAAACAAATCGACGAGAATGTGGAAGTTATTGTGTTGACCGGCAAAGCCACATTTGAGAATGCGGTTCAGGCCTTAAAAGAAGACGGCGCCTTTAATTACTTGACAAAACCATTGGAAAATATTGAAGATCTTTTATTTTCAGCGAAACGCGCCATTGAAAAGCGCAAATTGCGCACGGAAAATAAAACGCTATTTGAAGAATTGAAAAATGAAGTAGCGGTGCGCACCAAGGTGGAGCGCCAACTTGTGCAGAGCAAGACCAATCTGCAATCCGTTTTTGACGGTATTTCAGAACCTTTGATCATGGTGGATCGTAACATGACCATAAAGGTATTGAATGAGGCGGCCAAAGACTACACCCAATTATCACGATATCAGGATATCATCGAAAAATCGTGCTATAGAGTTTTAGCCGGAAAATCAGCGGTTTGCAAAAATTGCAAATTGCCAATGGTTATTTCAAGTAGAAACCCGGCCACTTTTGAACGAAAAGGGTTGCAAGACCCGGCGCGAATCGAAGAGGTTGTAATATATCCGATTCATTCTGAGGTCGAAAGCGAAGGTAGCGCGATTATCCGCATCAGCGACATAACCGAAGAGAAGAAAATTGAGGAACAATTAATGAGGGCCGATCGCCTGGCCTCACTGGGTCAGCTTTCGGGTGGCATCGCCCATGAAATTCGAAATCCTCTGGCCAGTATCAACCTGTTTACCGATATTTTATGCGATGCGGATAAGTATGATCGCACGGATCAGGAAAACGAGCTATTTGTTGAAATTAAAGATAACATCAATCGAGTCGAAAAGATCATTAAACGGGTGCTTGATTTTGCAAAGCCTCCGGTAGCGACCTCGGATGATATCGATCTAAATAAGCTAACCCAAGAAAGTGTCAAGTTTTGGTCATCAAAGCTCAGAAAATCAGATATTCGTCTTAATTTAGAATTGAAAGACGATTTACCCGCAGTTCAAGGAGATGTCATCGGCCTGCAACAAGTCATTAATAATGTCGTTTTAAATGCGATAGAGGCCATGGGGGAGGGCGGGGATATTCGCATCCGGACTTCACAAGCTGAGTCTTCGATTCGCAAAAACCAAAACGCAGTTTATTTAAAAGTAAGTGATACCGGTCCCGGTATCCCGCAAGTCCACCAGGAAGACATATTTAATCCTTTCTTCACCACCAAACCCACCGGCACCGGTTTAGGATTAAGTATTTCACACCAGATTATTAAGCGCCAGGGGGGAACTTTTACATTTGAGAGTAATCCGGGCGCAGGGACGACCTTTATAGTTGAACTGCCGGCTACAGGTTCCAAGCAGAAAAAGTCCCATCTGCTTCCGAACAGACCCCGTCATTTAGTTTAATAAAATGGCTGTGAACCTTGGTACGTCACGAAATTGCATGAACATTGGACATTGGTCTGATTCAGGAATTCAGGGATTCAGGAATTCAGGGATTCAGGGATTTAGGGATTTAGGGATTCAGGGATTCAGAGATTTAGGGATTTAGGGATTTAGGGATTCAGGGATTTAGGGATTCAGGGATTCAGGGATTTAGGAATTGAAGGAATTCTATCGATTTAATTAAGAGAAGAAAGCAAGGTATGTAATTATACCCACTTGCTGATTTCTTATTTTTCATGCTGAAAATATCAGACGTTTATAATAAAGACGGAGCGACCTGTCGGGTCGTAGCCGAAGGCGAAGCCTGAAGCGATACCATAATTTTAGTCATTTTTCCAGTTTATCCGCTTGTTTTTTTTTTAATGA
>PVMK01125133.1_pt1 | contig 13069 bp, 14 predicted proteins | sample 1853481 | NCBI WGS metagenome assembly PVMK01 (sample SAMN08533507, study PRJNA380276) | Marine sediment metagenome, whole genome shotgun sequencing project.
GCAAAATATCGATCACTCGGTGAAAGGTGACAGTTGAAAGCTACAAGACAAACGTGAATCGATTGAGTATAATACCCAGAATAGCCAATACCGACTGATCAGGTGGACGTCGGTATTGGCTATTCTGGGTATTATACTCAATCGATTCAACGTTTGTCTTGTAGCTTTCAACTGGCACCTTTCACCGAGTGATCGATATTTTCCCAACTGGATGGAAATCGGTATTTCAATTTTTATCGTTACGATAGGACTTATCGTTTTCAAGTTTATTGTAACCCGAATGCCCATTTTGTATGAACATCCTGAATACAAAGATGCACATTAAGAAAAAGGGAACCTAGCGTATGGACAACGTATTTTATACACTTCATGATTTTTTCTTGCACACGGAGAGTGTCACTTATCTGCTGGTCATACCCGCTCTATTGGGGATCACTTTATTTTGGAGGATTCTTTCCGGAAAGGACGAGGAATAGTTATTTAAGACTTTCGTATCAAACCATCAAATAAAGTATCTCTTTTGGATGTTCGATTAATGCTTTAGCCCCACTAAACTTCAATTCTTCATATGTTTTAAACCCCCAAAGTGCACCCACGGGAAACATTCCGGCAGCGACGGCCGTCTTCATGTCAACAGCAGAATCGCCAACAAAAAGAATTTGATTCGATAAAAGGCCTAATTTATCGGCAATGTGGAATGCTCCTGTTGGATCTGGTTTAGGAGGGATGTCATCTGACTGGCCCAATATAAAATCGAACGGGATGTTAGGAAAGAACTCTTCCACGCATTTTATTGTAAAATCGTGCGTTTTGTTTGAAAATACCGCTAGTTTTAGATTCCTTGCGGCGAGTTTTTCAAGGGTTTCGATAATGCCGCCGTAAGGCCTGGTCATCCGATTCCAGCGTTGAGCGTATGTTTTATGAAATTCTTCGACACACGCTTTTATTGTGCTTTCATTCCGGTAGTCTTCAGGAAGTGAGCGTGTGATAAGCATAACAATACCGTCACTGATAAAGGAACGGTAATCCGCTAGCTGGTGAGTAGGGAAGTGATGTCTTTCAAGGATCTTGTCAACGGAGTGTGCAATATCCTTAAGCGTGTCGAGCAGTGTTCCGTCAAGGTCGAAAAGTACGGCCTTATAGATCATAATAGGAGAATTCAAATTTAAATGGGAACTCATATTAAATGTCAGGTATTAGCTCATCGAATTGAATACCAATCCCATTGGAATCGACTCGGGCAATTAATCCTTTGATTTTAATCGGATTTTCAGAATCAGGAGGAGAAAACGTCATTGAAAGTTTTTGATTCTCGAACAAAGGGATTTGAGTTTCAATATATAATCCGCTAACACTGATATTTTGAATGAAATCGGTGAACACGCATTTATTCCCCAAACAATCCACATGGATAAACGTACGTTTCCTTGGATGTTTTCTTTTATCTTCATTTTTTTGTGCGGTTTTTCGTCTTTCCTTGAGTTCCTTCAACAAATGTCGGGTTTCTGTTTCGGACATATCAAAGATCAACTCAAACAGATGACCCCGCACTTCGTTGATATTCATTCCCTTTTTGCTTTTTCCCATGGTTTTAAGATGCGATATCAAGTCATGATTTTTTTCATCATTATAGCTGTCACGTCTGAAATTTTCGCCGGGCCTTTCTATATTTTTCCCATTGCTCTATTCTTTTTTTTCTTAACAAGATCGGATCTTCCAGTTTCATGGTATTATCTTTATAGCCATCTTGCATGATTTTATCGATTTTTTGAGCGCGCTTATCAACAATCTTTTCATACTCGGTCTTGTCTATCAATTTTCCTTTGTTATCATAGAAAACAACATCTCCGGCTAAGGAAGGAAGCGCGTAAAGTAAAAACAGAATGATAAACACAGATTGAGCTAAACGTTTTTTCGTCATTTTGGCCCCTCCTATTTTGGTAGAAGTCACTTCGTTTATAAAATAATTTGCAGACCGGGCGAGACGACTTAGAATCCCAAACCATTTATTGTTTGAATAAAACCGGGTGCTTTGCACCCGGTTACAAACGCAACGATTAAATCACTGACGTGCTTTTGCCTTTTCGGCCTATGGCCGAAAATTCAAGCCACCCGCTATGCGGGTGGTCGTTGACTCTAAAAACACCTAAGTTAATAAAGTATCATAATTTTGAATTCAAATACAAGTAATAAAATCGTGTTACGATTTTATGAAACTCCCGCAGTCAAGACTGCGGGATAAGATTGGCGAAAGGTTTACCCGCCGAAAGCTGGGCTGGGTAAAATTCCTATCCCCGCAGTAATCTACGGGGAATTCAAATTTAAATATTGATCCAGATACATTCGTCGTTCTTCTTTTGGTTTTTTAGCCAAATTTTGGCACGTTCTATAGAACAACTTCAGATTATTTCCACTGTCTTGAAGTATGGCGGCAAATGCCGGTACCAGATCATTATAAATAGATACTGATGCCATTTGAGCATTATTTAATGGATGCCGAAACCAGCTATCATACCCTGAATATCCTTGCCACTGCTCTTTTGTTCGTTTAAATTCACTCCTTAACTTGTCAAATATTAATGCTTTGTCCCGCCTTTTATCCGCTGGGGATAGATTCTTGGTGTACAGCAATTCAAGTTGGCGGCGATACTTTACGATCAATTGAATAAATTGCCGGCGACGAAGATAATTTGTCTCATATTCTCTAAAGGCTTCGGGATTGCCGCTTTGACTCAGCCACCGGCGTACACCCTCCTGTTCGACCAATGTAGCAAAACTTTCATTAAATGCTGTATCGCTTGCCACATAAATGAGGTGATGCGCCAGTTCGTGAAAGATGAGCGCTGCCAGCCTGTAATCTTTACGATAAATGAACGTGTTTAAAACCGGATCATCAAACCAACCCAACGTTGAATATGCAACAACACCGCTGATAAAAACATCATACCCCTGCTCAGTAGCTCTATCTGCATAATTATACGCGTCATTTCTGGAAAAATATCCTCTGTACGACGCACAGCCGATCACTGGATGACACCACTGTTTAGGCGTTAAAGAGAATTCCGGTGCTGCAAAGACATTCCAAACGGCAAAAGGTCTCTTAAGATCTGCAAAATTAAGATATTGATCTTTAACAGGTAAACCAAGCTCATTTTTTGCAAAATTTCGGATGTCTAAAACATGTCCAAGCTGCGTTTTCAATCTTTTAGGCGTCAACGGTTCCGCCAACAGCTTTTTAATGGGCTGCCGTTTATTGAGAATTGTCATTTGACCCGAAATGATCTTGCCATAATACGATACAGATTCACAACTCGTTAATGATGCAAAAACGATGATGATTAAAATAACGTTTATCCAAATGAATCTGTAAGTCATATTCGGGCAACGACCTTGAAGAAAAACAGGGTATATTAATTCATGAAAATGTGCGACTTTTTTTTATCATGGTTTTTCAAACAGGACGGCACGACTTCGAGCAATATGAGGGCTATCGACGACGTTAAGACCGCTCTTTTCAGCCATCGCTTACCTCTATAATCATTTGTTTATACTTGCTCTAAAAATTTAATTCCGTCACTGAATAGACAGGATATCACATCTTTCTTTGCAGATATTCTATTATACCATTTGAGTCAACGACCATCCTGCTTTAGAGAGCACATTAAAGGTTTTGTCCTTTGCAGGCGTTTCTTTATCTTCAATAATAGGGTCTCTTACGCTATTGAATATAGCGGCGTGCAAATTATCGTCATCCCTGTTTTTCTCCAAATCCTCATAAAAATTTAAAGAACCGATTCTTGAATCGATTTTATTATTCTTAATTTCAGCCTTTTTAAGGTCAGTTAATGTGTCTTGAAATTTTTGTTCAGGATAATGATTTCGAACCTAAGTTATAAGCACGGATGAGATGGCTTGAATTAAAGGTCGGCCCTAAATCATAAACGCTCATCTCATCCTTCTAAACCCATATATTGTGGTCGACAATGTATTTTAGTATCCTATGACAAGCCATCCCCTGTTTGAATTTCAAAATGATATTACAAGCTATTGACATTACAAAATATTTCACGTACATCAAGATGTCCCACCTTTTAGAAGTAACGATTCAGATTGGTATAGACTAAAAACACGAAAAAAGGGGAAAAAATGCAGAACGTGGAATGGGAAATTAAAGGCGAGCAACTGATTATTGAGATAGATTTGACCAAGGACTTCGGACCCTCTAAATCTGGCAAAACAATAACAATCGCCAGTACAAGGGGTAACCAGAGGATCGAGGGCACTGATGCTGTAATCGGATTGAACGTTTAGAAATATCCAGAGAGCGTATAGCATTCAAGGTTCAATCCAGCAAATTGTCGGTGGACGGAGATGATTTGACAATTGTCAAAAATAGGATTTGCTTGATCTGACACCAAAAAAATATGATATCTGTATATAAATTGTTGTTGTTAATGGTGGTGATATTGGTAAGATGTACGAATTCACCACATCCCTCCTTTCCATAAATCCATCCCAACCCTTATGCCACAATGTAGCTTAAATTTTTAAAATATTTAATAATTTATCATTTGACATACAAACATCTTTATAATATTGGATTTAATATAAATTCCCTTCTGAAACCAGTTCTCTATCTAACAATTGTTGTTGTGAGTAGAACCAAACATGTTTAAATATTTGAACAATACTTTCTCCATAGTTTTATTTACTACAATAATTATTTCTACTTTATTGTCAGGATGTGTTTATACTAAAGTAAGAGTCCCTCTTGATACCGATACGCATAAGACACAGCTTGGTTCAAAAATAGGGGAGTCACATGCCTACTCTATCGCATGGTTATTCTTTTGGGGCGATGCCGGTACTGCAGCTGCTGCAAAGAACGGCGATATAAAAACAATTAACCATTTGGATAAGGAATACTTCGTAATTTTATTCGGGCTATATTCCCGTCAAACGACAATTGCATATGGGGATTAGAAATTTATGCATAGAATTTTTCTTTTTTCCTTAATTTGTTTATTTTATGCAATATGTTCGGGCTGTATGCAAGGTTTCATATATACCAATTCAACGGTCCCATTGGTTATTAACATGAACAAAACTCCTGTTGGGAATAAATCTGTAGCAATTAGCAGCAAGCAATTAAAGGAACCTGTCAGTGGTTTAGGTTTAAGTGCGGAGTGGAACAGCAGGGCTATAGGCGACGCAGCCAAACGCTCCGGTTTGACTAAAATTAATTTTGCAGATATGCATACATTCAGTCTCTTTGGAGGGATATGGAAGAAACAGACTGTTCATGTCTGGGGTGAACAGTGAAATAGAGATATCGGAAATTAAGGCATAGTCAAAACTACTACACTTTTTTTATTATGTCCTGAACTTGTGAGTTCTGCTGTGTATGGCACGAATTTCAACCCTAAAATCCTGTTGCTAATAGAGCCAAAAAACGATAATCTTTTGCTTATTTGCTGCGGGACTATGGATAAAACACTTATTAGATATACCAAAAATGAAAAGGAAATAATTTTTGAGATATCATTAGCGTATCCCTTTTTGAGTAAAAATAGATACTAGCAAGGTATCAACAGCCACAGTCACTATAATAAGCCGCATCTAATCGCTTAATTTTACCGAAGATGCCCCTTTGCTTTGTCGATTAGGCACCTTCACCCCTTGCAATAACAGAATTTATCATGTTAATTTGGGGAAAAGCCCCTTGAGTCACAATGTCCCAAGGCACCATCTGTTTAAATCCCGATTGGTTTCTCTTAAAAAATCAATCGGTTAATTAAATTAACAAACTCCGTTTGTTTGTGGCAATCTTTACATGCGTTCAGAGCCTTTTTGGATGTACCTTCCAACGTAACATGCATGATATTTCCATGACAGGCCTGGCAGTTTCCATGATCATGAAGATTGTGTGATAATGCTCCGTTCCGGAAAGAACACCGTGGCAGCTCTGGCACAAAAGGTTCCCGGTTAACCGTAAACTCGAGGCATTTCCTGCGGATGGTTTGTGAGGATCATGGCACGTCCAACATTTTATACCTTTGGAGAACATCACTGATTTTTGAAAATCGGTAAATTGTTGGTGGTGACTTTTGGAACTGCCGTCCGGCCAAAATCTGTTTTTATCCTTTTCAGGCGTTACCTGAACGTAATGGAAATCACACGAATTGGGCCTGCTTTAGTTGCTGGGCTTTCTCCAACTTATCATAAACGGTGGCTGATTTCAGATACCTGCTGATATGGAATCTGAGAGCGGACTTCATAGGTTGTGATATCGTTTTTCAATAGGGCAAATCCATTTTTTGGGGTTTCCCCTTTTCATTTTTATGGTATATGCATAGAAAAAGAATTGGCTTCAGGTTGTGGTTATGGCAAGAAATCTGGATTGTTACTATAGCTCTTTAATTCAAGAATTAAGGATTCATGTCATCTGAGTCAAATTCCTCAATACCTTTACTCCTATCAATAAATGCTTCTATATTGCTTTTCGCGGTTTCATAACTGGACATTACCATTTTAAATTTAGTAATAATTGGGTCATCATCGCCCAGTTGTTTCCTGATACCACTAAGTATCTTTTCTCCTTCCTTGTAATGCCTGTTGATTTTAGCAAGAAATTTTTTTCGTGTTTCGTGTTTTTTCCGTTCTCTATTAATAATCGGTAATAGACGTTTAATTGAAAGCTCGACAAGAGCATCTCTGGGTGCATTAAATATTTTCGAGATCTCATCAAGTGAAGATAGTGATCTCCTACTGATCACAAATGTTTTCTGGACACGGTTATATGGATTTATAGCCGTGTTTTTTATTTCATGGGCTATTAACTCTAAAGCTTTTAAATCCTCAGCCAAATGATCAAAAAGAGATTTTTGTTTGATACCCATTTGATTGGCCACGATACTAATAGCCTCTATACACCCTCCCGATAGCCTGAAAGTGGCTCGCACGGATTGCTTTCCTTTTAGGCCAAATGTTACTGCTCTGGGTAAAGAAATTTCTTTAGTTTGTTTTTTCTCACCGTTTTTTTCCATGTGTCGACCTCCAGCACGATTTTGCATTACTTTATTATACATATATTTTTAAGTAATGCAAGAATAAATTTTTAAATTAATCTTGACAACATTAAATCGCGTTATATTTTATAAAAAAATTATTTATTGATTTCTAAAATGGCAAATATTTAATTGAGTCTGTTTGAAAAAATCTCTGAATTTATCAATGAAAGGAGGATGTTATCATGATTTATAGAAGATTATTCAATGTTCCGACTTGGGGATTCAGGAAGCCGTTTAGTGAACTGGATCGTCTTCGAAAGCAGATGAACGAGCTGCATGGTGCCTTTATAGAAGGCGCTGTTCCCATGCTTTCGGCTGGTGTATTTCCTTTGACCAATGTGACTGAAGACAGCAATAACTATTATGTGCGGGCTGAGTTGCCAGGAATCAAGTCAGACGAATTGGATATCCAGGTTACCTCAGATGGCATTTCTGTTGCGGGAGAAAGAAAAATACCGGAAGAAGGCAACGGCGTAAAGCATCACAGGCGCGAAAGAGAGGCCGGAAAATTTTCCAGGTCCATCAATCTCCCCGGTGAAATTGACGTCAATGCAGTTGAGGCCAGCTTGGAGAACGGCATATTAACAGTTACCATACCAAAGGCTGAAGTTTCTAAGCCCAGGCAGATCGCAGTCAAATAATTATTTCACATATTTTCATTGGAAGGAGGGATAACAATGACGGATAAAAATTCCAAAGAACTTCAGGTAAAACCAAAACAAGAAGTAACAACTGCTGCGGAGCAGACACGCTCGGGATTGGTTTTCACCCCCAGTGTGGACATTTTCGAGACCGATCGTGAGATTATCCTTTTGGCTGATTTGCCAGGTGTTGCGGCGGAAAATCTGACTATCGACCTTTGCGAAAACACATTAACCCTGACTGGAGAAGTTGAGTCTAATGGAGGAGCCGATGAAGAAGGCCTTATGATTGAATACGAGACAGGGAAATACCATCGTCAATTTTCCCTTTCCAACTTCATCGATCAAGGTAAAATCGATGCCAAATTAAACGATGGAGCCTTAAGACTCACATTACCGAAGGTTGAGGAAGCCACGCCTCGTAAGATTGAGGTTAATACCGGATAAACACCCCTTGTGCGCCGGATGTTCAAAAGTGTATAAGGATATCCGGCGCTTTTTCCAAATAAGAAAGTCCGAACAAATCAATGAACTTGACGCTTGAGGCCGTACCTTTTTCGACCATTTATATAAGTTTAACGCTTTTTTCTTTCGTTCACCTCGCCCCAAGCGCAAGTTATTTCCAACGATAAAATTTCAGATATCCAACGTATCTTGCATCACGCTGATCGTGGGATACCTGTATCTCGTTTTGCGAAGCAGCTTTAGTGGTTGTGATATCGTTTTTGAATAGGGGCCCTTTTTCGGAGGTTTGCCTTTTTGATTTTATTGCTTTATGAAAGTAACCTTTAATGATATCAATGTAATGACGGGTATCGATTGAGGCACGAACCTTCAATCAGGAATTTTTAATAGCAGAAACATGGAATGGTATATATGGCTAATCGGGTTTGCCCTCATTGGGCAGGATATTTATTGATAAATCCCTTGCGGAAACTGTTTGAAAGTCCAAATAAGATTTTGGGGCCAAGATAACCCCAACTGGGAAATTCTGTTTCTGATGACCACTAAAGATCTTGATGACAAGCTGCTAAACGTGTTTAAAGATTGCCCGTATAAGGGTAAACGAGAAGACTGTACCTTCCCTGAGATGCAAGATATGGAAATAGATGATAGGCTGGACTTCTTAGACAAGATGGATGAAGACGAGAAAATTACGAGGTGGCAAAAGCATTTGGAGTGCCTTATGAACGCTTTAGCCAAGTGACCCGAAAAGACGCGTTGACACTTTTGATATTGGTGTGAGTCAGGCATTACCCCTTCAACACGCCTATATTTGGGGGAATGCTTGAAAATTAACCAAAATTATCAATCTTATTTTCACTCGCTTCCCAAAAACGAGTTCTTATCACATTAAATGGACATAAAGACGACATGTTGCTCCTATGACTGCGGCGGACGATGTCTTATAAGAGTGCATCTTTCCGAAGGAAAAATCGTTAAGATTACTACGGATGATCGCCGCGGGCCGGGTTTAAAGGCATGCGTCCGGGGACTCTCCCAAAGTGATGTGGTCTATGCGCCGGACAGGCTAAAACAGCCACTCAAGAGAACAGGCGAGAGGGGTGATGGTAAGTTCGAACCCATTTCCTGGGAAGAGGCCATAGACACCGTTGCGGTAGAAATCAGGAGGGTTAGAGAACAATATGGACCTCATGCCATTTTCTTGATGGACTATTACGGAAATGAAGGCGCCTTGAATTGCACCCAAAACGCGGGACGCCGTTTCTTTTCTCTGCTCGGAGGCTTTTCTACCTGGTGGGGAAATACATCGTTGGAAGCAGCCCACTTCGCATCCCTCATGACCTTCGGTACTGCCTACACGGGCAACACCCGCGACAATCTACTGCATTCCCGATTGATCATCATGTGGGGTTGGAACCCCAATGTCACCCGTTTTGGTCCCGACACCGCTGCCTATCTCTCCCTAGCCAAAAAGGCCGGCGCCAAGATCATCTGCGTCGATCCGCGTTTGACCCAATCGGCAAAGGTCCTGGCATAGCAATGGGTGCCGATCAAGCCCGGAACCGATGCGGCCATGCTCATCGCCATGGCCTATGTGATGATAGATGACGACCTTTACGATCGCCGTTTCATGGACGCTCATACCATAGGTTTTGAGGCCTACAAAGACTATGTCACGGGAAAGGAGGACGGCCTGCCCAAGACACCGGCCTGGGCGGAAGCTATAACCGGTGTGCCTGCGACCACTATTGCGCAATTGGCCGGAGACTATGCCACGATTAAACCCGCTGCCCTTTGGGCAAGCTGGGCCCCCGGACGAACTGCATTTGGAGAGCAATACCATAGGGCCGCCATCACCCTCGCTGTCATGACAGGCAATATCGGTATAAAAGGGGGCAATGTTGCAGGGGGAACCGGACGAGTACCCTTGGGGTATCTTAAGAAGCGTTTCCCCATCCCGAAAAGCGATATATCCACTGTTCATGTGAGCAAAGTCTTTGATGCCCTGATCAAAGGGAAATCCGGCGGCTACCCTTCAGACATCAAACTCCTATATGTCCTGGGATGCAACCTGTTGAATCAATTCCAAAACACCAACAAAGGTATAGAGGCACTTAAACTACCGGAATTTATCGTCATACATGAGCTTTTCATGACCCCTACTGCCTGTTATGTCGATATCGTGCTTCCCGTGTCTCACTTTTTTGAGACCGAAGATATCGGCCAGCCATGGTGCGGGGGGCCCTATTTCATTCACATGGACAGGATCCTGGAACCCATGGCGGAAACCAAGTCTGATTTGGAGATCTTTTCGGAGATTGCCTCACACTTCGGCCTCTCCGAATTCAACGAAAAATCCGATGAAGCGTGGCTTGAGGAATTTGTTGATGCCACCCCCGAACTCCCCGGGTTCGAGGAATTCAAAAGCAAGGGCGTTCACGAGCTGAAATTGGAAACACCCTTTGTTGCCTTTCGTGAGCAACTCGAAGACCCGCAGCTTAATCCCTTCCCAACTCCCTCCGGCAAGATTGAAATCTACAGCAAAAGGATGGCCGATATGAATGACCCTTTGTTGCCACCCATCCCGAAATACATTGAACCATGGGAGGGGCCTCATGACGAGTTGATGAAAATCTACCCTCTTCAGCTTGTGAGCCCCCATGCAAAGACACGGGTTAATTCAACTCTCGACAACATTCCGCGTCTAAAACGCCTTGCTGACGATAGGCTGTGGCTCAATCCCATAGATGCTGAGAACAGAGGCGTTAAGGATGGCGATAGGGTGAGGGTCTTCAATGATCGTGGCCGGCTAATCACGATTGCAAAAGTAACCGATCGGATCATGCCCGGTGTCGCCAGCCTGGACGCAGGGGCATGGTTCCGTCCGGACTCGGATGGGCTGGATCACGGCGGTTGCGTGAATGTACTCACAAGAGATGAAAAATCGCCGGGCGGCGCCTTTGCCTGCAACAGCTGCCTTGTGCAGGTCCAGCCTGTTTAGTTAGTTTCCATCCATAAATGGTCCTTTTTGCCCGGATCTGCGTTCTCCGCGGGTTTTCGGCTGCGGCGTACAGGAAATACGCCTCACCGGAAACCCTTGTGCGGCCTTGATCTGGACAAAAATTACTCATTTATGAATAGGAAACACACCGTTTCCATTCTTACAATTGTGGATGGACACTAGTTAGTTGGAAAAGAACCTTAAATATTCATCAACCTTTTAGTGCTTGATCAAAATCTGCGATCAGGTCCTCAGTGGCTTCGATGCCGACCGATAATCGAACCAGGCTATCCGAGATTCCAAGAGATTCTCGCTCTTTTTGAGACATGCCTAAATGGGATGTCGTCGCCGGACGGGTAATCAGCGATTCGACACCACCCAGACTGGGAGCACAAATTGGCAAAGTGATGCGCCGTATTAAATTTTCAGCAGCCTTCACCCCCCCGTTTAATTCAAAGCTTATCATTCCACCATAACCGTCCAATAAATCCTGCGCAATCTGGTACCCGGGATGGCTTTCCAATCCGGGATAATTGACGGTATTAATTGCTGGATGGTTTTCTAAGTATTTGGCAATTGCAAGCGCGCTTTCATTCTGATGTTTGACTCTGACCGCCAATGTTTTGATACCCCGATGAAGCAGGAAGCAAGTGTTGGGATCTAAAGTGGCACCAAGGTGATTCAGCTTATACAAAACCTTTTTAATTAAATCAGCTCGACCGATGACAGCTCCGGCAACGATATCCGAGTGACCGTTCAAATATTTGGTGCAGCTGTGTATGGAGAGATCGAATCCCCATTCCGGCGGTCGGAAATTAATGGGACTTGCAAACGTATTGTCTATGATCGAAATAATGCCGTATTCTCTGGCAAATTCAACCAAAGTTTTGAGATCAGCGATTTGTAACAGCGGGTTGGTGATTGTCTCTACATAGATCGCTTTGGTGCTGGCGCGCAGCTTATCTTTCCAAGAGCCCGGATCGTTACCATCAATAAAATCGAAGGCTATCCCCAATGAAGGTAAATCTTTAGTTAAAAAATCGTGGGTACCTCCATACAAACATTCTTGGGCCAAAAAGTGATCACCCGACCCTAGAATGGTTAATAGCGTTGTCGTGATTGCCGCCATGCCGCTAGCTGTCACTATGGCCGATTCCGCATTTTCCAGCGCTGCTAACTTTTGATGAAGGGCGATATGATTCGGTGTGTTATTCAAGCGGATGTATTTTAGATCATGATAACTGTCTTGCCCTCCGTATTCAAATGTTGATGATTGAAAAATAGGTAAGCTGACAGCGCCCATAATGCGAGGTTTGGGCTCGCCGGCGTGAATGAGTGTGGTTTCGATATGTCTGACGGATTCGGTCATGAACGATTCCTCCTTTATAATATACATGTGTTTTTTTTAACGTTCTATAATCATTACCCATATGGGTTACAGTCAATGAAGGTTTTCGTTTTCAATACTTGACTTAGGCAGAACGGTTAGGTATGGTCGCATTTTTTTAATGGTCTCTATATACAATATTTATGAATATAACAACTTTGAAATCTGATTCGTTGCTTCTTCTCACTGCAGCCATCTGGGGATTCGCGTTTGTGGCCCAGAGAGTGGGAATGGATTATGTTGGGCCATTCACATTTAACGGTGTCCGTTTTGCGTTAGGGAGCTTGGTTCTCGTTCCTCTCATTTTACGAAACAGAAAAAATCAAAACCCCAATGGGAAAGTACTGAAACGTGAGGAGAAAAAAGTCGTTATATTCGGTGGTGCAATATTAGGCATAACCCTTTTTACAGCCGCATCGCTACAACAAGTGGGACTTGTCTATACGACTGCGGGCAACGCCGGCTTCATAACAGGTCTTTACGTTGTCATTGTGCCGATTCTGGG
>PVMK01116483.1_pt1 | contig 13068 bp, 12 predicted proteins | sample 1853481 | NCBI WGS metagenome assembly PVMK01 (sample SAMN08533507, study PRJNA380276) | Marine sediment metagenome, whole genome shotgun sequencing project.
TGCTTCCTGTCTTTTTCTCCGCTTCATCCGGCTTTTTTCTCCAGCTCTTTCGGGCTTTCCGCAAACTGTTGTCCCTCGACCCATACAATCGCCCCGGTCGGGCAGCGTGAAATCGCTTTCGGGTCAGTCAGGGCGTTTTTTTCATAATCAATGACTGCCAGATTATCAATCATTTCAATAACGCCAGGCTCTGCATCAGCTACACAAAGGGTGCAGGCATTGCAAGCCACACTACACAGGTCCTCAGCAGCATCACCGTTGAGCAGGTTCTTGCACTGCACGATCAACTTCTGATCCATGGGCATCAGTTCGAAAAGATCCAGAGGGCAGGCCACTACACAGTCATTACATGCAGTACAGAGTTCCGGAATGACAACCGGCAGCTCATTGTCATTCATGTAGATCGCATCGAGCAGGCAGGAGACTTCGCAATCAGCCAGGCCCAGGCAACCCCAGGTACAGGCTTTACCGCCATCTGCTACTGCCGCCGCAGCCTTACAGGTACTAAATCCCAGGTAATCTGAATTGCGAACCGATTCGTTTTTGCCGCCCGCACAAAGCAAACGGGCAACACGTTTATTCGCTTCACCGGCATCCACGCCCAGGTAACTGGCGAGATCATCGATGTCTTCAGGCCCCATCACCGTGCAGCCCGATGGCTGCTGCTCCCCGGCAACGACCAATTCGGCAAACGCCCGGCAACCCGGTACGCCACAAGCGCCACAATTCGTGCTTGGCAACAACTCTTCCACTTCATCGATGCGCGGATCCTCCCACACCCAGAACTTTTTGTTCACCATGGCGATGACAAAGCCGAAGAACAGCCCCACGCCGCCGAGAATCAGGGCAGAATCCAGGATGGGGTTTCCGGTCATGAGTGTTTCCCTGGCCTCATTTCACTCAAAGGTCAGGCGGATGAACCGGTTAAATCGGATTGGCTCAATAGCCAGGCCGAAAGCTTGCCTGCCGGATCCGAGGCCGCATCTCCTGTGGGCACAGGTACCACTGACAAGCTTTCAAGCAAGGCGTAATCCTGGGCCTGTTGGGCTACGCTGATACCACCAATGGCGAGTTTCTTTACTTCCTTCGGGAATTCCAGTGATACAAAGCGTTCATAGGTGGTTTCACCCGCGGATGGATCATGTATGAAGCTTGCTGCATTTGTGGAAACCAATGCCGCCACGGCCGGGCCTTCGAATTCCGCAAAGGCATCCAGTGCTGCATCGCCGGTTTCCTGTTGCACGAACACGCCTGGAGAAATGACCCGCGACAAGGCTGCGGCTGACGCATCGCCTTCGACCTTAAAGACAAATTTTGAATGCTCATCCAGATATGGAACGATCACGGATGGCTTGAAATCAGCAGCAGACAGCTCGATTACCAGGGCAGGCGCCAGCGCACGTTCTGATTTGTTCCATTTATGAAACGGGAATTTTTCCAGCATCGCGGCGTGTTCTTCTTCCTGGTATTGGCCACGCTTGGCCAGATCAATCACGTGTGCCGCCGAAAAAGCACGGCCGATCAGTGACAGTCTTCGGCCTACCTTCCGCGACAGGTTATTGCCTTCTTCAAGGTGCAGTACAAAGAGTTCATCGCCCTGTGCCAGCAGGGATTTCAGTACTTCCTGTGCGGCCCGGATGGGCGCTTCCGCAGCGGCATCGATCTGTGCGACCTTGGGAGTGAAAGAAGCAAAGCGGTCAAAATTCACCCTGCCTTTTGCAAAAGCCCCCAAAGCCACCGACTGATCTTCTGCAACATCGCCCGTGCCGGACAGCAGGCCCCGGACCTGGTCCGCGGTCGCAGCCACTGCAGAACGAAACAATTCATTCCGCGAGCTAATGGCATCGAGTGCAATTTGCTTTCGTTCATCAGACGCCATAGCGATCAAACTCCTCGTTCAGCCTGACGATTTTTTCTTCTGCCGAAACAGGCGGTACGGCCCGGACTTCTTCATAGACCGGTAAGCTGTCGTCGCGGAAAAAGATGCCCAGGCGGAGCATGTCAGTTCGTTGCGCCAGGGCGCGCGCGTCATCAATATTCTTCGGGTCATGAACCCGGCGATACTTGTAAAGCTTCTCCAGACTGGGAACATCCACTCCGTTTTCGTGTATCAGCAATTCGGTCAGGTCGGGGTTTTTGACATTATCCAGAAACACATCAGGTGTGAACTTTGGGCAGCGTTGCAAAATGCGGACAAAAGAAAATCCAGGGTGCTCATATGCCGCCTGCAAAGTGGCGTAAAGATGCACCGGAACCCAGTCTGCCGTTTGTGCCACAAAGGATGCATTGGAAATGCCCAGTGTTGCCTGTAAAGGATCGAGTGCCGGTAATACCGATCCACGCGGTGAGGTGTTTGACGCATACCCCTGCGGCGTGGTCGGTGATGTCTGATTTTTGGTCAGACCGTAAATGGCGTTATCCAGCAGCAAGACGGTCATGTTTGCGTTGTAGCGCGTGGCATGGATCCAGTGTCCCGCCCCGATGGAAGTGCAATCGCCGTCACCCATCACGACAAAAACATCCAGCTCAGGCCGCGCCAGTTTCAGACCGTGGCGACGGGCAGCGCCCGGCCGTGAATGCCGTGGAAGCCATAGGCGTTGACGTAATGAGGGAAGCGGCTGGAACAACCGATGCCTGACACAAAAGCCATTTTCTCAGGTTGAAGTTGTTCTTTGGCCAACAAGCGTTTCACCGCATTCAGGGCGCCAAAGTCGCCACATCCGGCGCACCACTTACCGACACGGGTTTGATAATCTTCCGCTTCGAAACACTTGATTTCTTCGCCTTCCAGATCCAGCAGGGAAATTGCTACGCTACTCATGTGGAGGTCCCTTTCTCAATATTTTCAATGATGGAATTGTATATATCTTTCGGCCTGAGTGGTTGTCCCGGCACACTGGTCCAGCAGTCGAGATCAACCAGAGTATGTGCGCGCAGAACCCAGCATAGCTGGCCCAGGCGGCGTGTCTCTTCGGTGATGTACGGATCACCCAGGTTATCGGAGTAATTGATTTCAACCGTCATTACTTTTCTGAATTTGCTGAAAATTTCTTTCAGGCCGGGTTCCAGTGGAGAAAGAAACGTTAATTGACAGGAAGAGACCTTCCTGCCTTCCGCCCGGGCACGATCTACCGCTTCTTCAATGGCGCCCTGGGTCGATCCCCAGCCAACCACCAGCAGATCACCTTCCTCATCACCATATATGGGTGGGGACATCAGCGTGGACTGGAAAACCGCCAGTTTGCGGCTACGCATCCTCTGGCCACGTTCATTGCTCCCGGGATCATAGGAAACCCTGCTTTCTTCATCATGCGCCAGCCCCGTCACCGTGTGCTGTCCGCCGGGCGTGCCGGGAATAATACGCCTGGACATGCCGGTTTCTGGGTCCCAGTCATAGGGGCGCAAGCCTTCAGGCACCGGTGAGGCATCAATCGGCTCTCCCTGCCAGCGCGTATCAAAATCAGGGCGGGTGAATTGCTGTACGCCCGTCGCCAGGTTGGCGTCTGTCAGGATGATTACCACACAGCGGAAAGTCTCCGCGATTCGGCGCGCGGTAATCATGGAATGGAAACATTCCTCGATCGTACGCGGTGCAATCACAACGCGTGGCGCATCACCCGGTTGTCCATAAAGCGCCGCCAACAAATCAGACTGCTCCACTTTGGTCGGCAAACCCGTCGATGGCCCGCCACGCTGAACATCCAGAACGACCAGCGGAATCTCAACCATGATGGCAAGTGCCAGAAACTCCGTCTTGAGCGCCAGGCCCGGCCCGGAAGTCACGGTCAAAGCCACCTTGCCGCCATAAGAAGCACCAATCGCCACGCCTGCGGCGGCTATTTCATCTTCCGCCTGGTGCACCATGCCGCCATAAGTCTCAAAGACTTCAGAAAGCTCATGCGAAACAGAAGTGGCCGGCGTGATGGGGTACATGGCGCATATCTCCATACCCGCAGCGATTGCACCCAGCGCACAGGCCTGGTTGCCGTTCATCACGACTCGTTCTTCTTCGGCCGGCACAGATTTGATTTTGAATTGGAAATCCAGGTTTTCGCGCGCCCAGGCTACACCGTGTTTTACCAGTTCTATATTCACCTCAGTGATCTTGGCTGCTTTGTGCCGGAAGATATGAGCGATCTGCCGTTCAATAATGGAAACATCGCGTTGATAGATTTCAGCGAGCATACCCAGCGCAAACATGTTCTTTCCAAGCTGCGGGTTGTCCACGATTTTTGCTGTTTCTTCTTCGATCGGCACTTTGATAATGCGATAGTTTTTCGAGGACATCTCCTCCATGGCAGCCGCATACTCCTCCCGGATCAGCTCTTCTTCGTGGTTTTCCCACATGCTTTCCAGAAGGATGATGCAATCATCCTTCATGGAATCAAGCCGGTGGCGTGAAAGAAGTACCTGTTCATTGAAGGCAACGGCCAGCTTCGACTGGTCGCCCCAGTTGCTCACCTTTTCCGTCCCGAAACGAATGATGTTCCCTGAAGTACTGGTGACGTGCCGGCTGGGGGGCTCGATCTCGGCTGGAATAATCTCCACCGTCCAGACCCCGTTGCCCATCTTGGCGCAGGTTTGGCCAAAAATCTGGGCGCACTTTTGTGCGCCTTCACCTGAATTGGTAACGATCTCAACGGTGTGTTCAGGAACCGCTGTGATATTTATTTTATTTTCAGCCATGCTGGTTAATTTCCTGTATGACATGATGGCCACGAACTGCCCGGACAGGGTAGTATCGGCCATCATGAGAAGATTCGCTTTTGGCCCATCAATATTTCATGAATAGTAATGCATCAATTGTCGCGTCCAATTGATTTTAGTCAAGACTCATGTAGGAACAATGCCTGTTTTTGCCCTGTGGAACGGGGCGGCCCTGGGCTTCTTGCATGATCGCGCCGCGGCATCGCTAAGGCTACCATCTGGAACACTGGCGATGTACTGATTGTTGAGCATCAATTAAATCAAAGTATCACATGAAAAATAATCTATAATTATCTGATGTTTAACGAATTACTATCTATTATTTCTCCTATCCTGATTTGTGCGGGCCTGGGCTATGCCTGGGCGCGCAGGGGCCTCGATTACCCGGTTGAATTCGTTACCCGCGCCGTGATGAACATCGGCGCACCTTGCCTGATTGTATCGTCATTCAGCAAGGCCGGCATTGACATCGGCAAGATGGCGGAAATCGCCGGGGCCGCGGTGGTGATCCTGCTCATGATGCTGGCCATTGGCGCCCTGCTGATCCGGATGATGCGGCTGCGGACCACCACATTTTTGCCTTCACTGCTGTTCCCCAATATTGGCAATATGGGTTTGCCACTGTGCCTGTTTGCCTTCGGTGAAACTGGCCTGGCCCTGGGGCTGACCGTGTTCCTGGTGATTTTTACACTTCACATGTCGCTGGGCATCGTACTGGTGGCAGGGCGGGGTAAGCTGACTGGCTTGTTGAAGCAGCCGGTACTGTGGGCTACCGCCATTGCCGTGTTACTGGTCAGCAGCGGGCAAACGCTTCCGGCCTGGCTGGACAATACCACCAGCCTTCTGGGCGGGTTCACGATTCCGCTGATGCTGATCACACTGGGCGTCTCGCTGGCTGATCTCAAGGTCACCGAGTGGAAGCACAGCCTGTTGTTCAGCGTCATCCGTGTCGTGGGTGGTTTCGGCCTGGGCGTACTGGTATCCGGCCTATTCGGCCTGGAAGGCGTCGAGCGCGGTGTGCTCATATTGCAATCCTCGATGCCGGTGGCGGTGTTCAATTACCTGCTGGCTTTGCGTTACAAACGTGAGCCCGGCGAAGTAGCCGGAATGGTGGTATTGTCCACCTTGCTGGCCTTTATACTGCTGCCTTTTATCGTGAGTTTCGTATTGGCCTGAATGCTTGAAATATTTCCCGAAGGTAATCGGTCTCCCTATCCAACCCAATCTATCCACCCCAATCGAAGGAAGATTATGATCAAACCCATTCCCCTGCTGTTGGCTTTGTTGCTGGGGCTGACAAGTACTGCTTTGTTTGCGCAGTTCCAACGCACCGACATTCATGACGAAGCGAGCCAGGTGCAGCCCCTGCTGCCCGGTATGAAAGCCGCGCAGTTCGATGTGCTCGATGTCAAGGGCAGGCCTGTTCATTTTGATCCGGAAAAATTGGGGAAACCCCTGGTGCTTTCTTTTTTCCGCGGTGGCTGGTGCCCATACTGTAACCTGCACCTGGCGGAAATGAGAAAGGCTGAAGAAGAGCTTAAGGCCATGGGCTTTGATATCTGGTTTATCAGTATTGATCAGCCGGAATTTCTCTACGAAAGCCTCAAACAGCCGGATATCGGCTACACCATTTTCTCCGATTCAAAGCTGAGCGCAACCAGGGCCTACGGGCTGGCATTCCGCATGCCGGACGACATGGTTGAGAAGTATCTTGAGTGGGGTATCGACCTGGAAGGGGTATCCGGTGAAACTCACCATGTGCTGCCGGCGCCGGCAACGTTCATCATCGGAACCGATGGCGTCATCCGGTTCCAATACACCAACCCCGACTACAAGGTCAGGCTCCACCCCAGTGTTCTGCTGGCAGCCGCCCAGGCCTACACCGACGGCGTCAACGACCGCTTGCAACGCCAATACAAAGCCATGCGCGAGAAGTAGGAGCCTGTGATGCGGACGATTTTTTGAAACGCCGTACGGGCAAACAGCGGGCTGGGTAGGCTTTCTCAACCCTTTCTTATCCGGCCCTGCGGGCTCCCCTCGCGAATGTTTCAGCCTGATCGGGACCGGGCTTACAGGACTCGTGTCCTGGGCGCCCTCGATTTTCATCCCTGAAAATCGCCCCGGTCTGAAAAATTCACTCGGCGGCTAAATGGGTTGAGATAGCCTACCCAGCCCACTGCATGCCTCAAACGCTTCGATACTTTTTGGCCAAGAAATGTCTATGCCTTGATGGTAACTGGTGGGCGGGAGGCCCGCTGGTACCCTTCGAAGCGCCGAGCAGGCAAGCGGGATAGGGGACAAATGGGCGGGATGCCCATTTGAGGTCGCCCAGGACACGACTGCAGGGATGCAGGAGGTAGAGCCATGCCGGGAGCAATTGCCGAGGAGTCCTGTAAGACCGGCCCCGTCAGCCCGTTTGCATGTGAGGGTAGCCCGCAGGGCCGCTGAGCCGGGGGACCAGCGGGCCTGCCGCACGCCGGGTGCCCGCACTGCCAAAAAATAGAGCCAGATCAGAAAGCGGTCGCCCGCATGGCGGGCTCCTACATTTTTTTGTTGAGCCAACGCTCGAAATGTTCCAGCGCTTCGGCAAAACTATCCCGCCCCAGGCCTATACGCATGTGGTGATCATCGCTGCCCAGGATTCGGGCCGGGTGGATCAGAATGCCTTCCTCCTCGGCCAGCCGGGTCGACACAGCCTGCACCGACGGAACGTCGTAGCCAACCAGCGCGGTTGATCCGGCCATGGGGCGGCGCCAGGTGAAGAGCTTCGGCCAGCGGGCGAAGAATGCGTCTGCAAGTACAAGGTTCTGTTCGATGCGGGCAATGTTTCGGTCCCGCAGAGTTTCCCACACCCGGAGGGCGGCGATGGCCAGGTACTCGGTGGCCACGGGCGGGCAGATGCTGGTGTAGTACTTCCAGTTCATGATGTTTTCACGCACTGCCTCGTCCTGGATGATCAACCACCCGCAGCGCAGGCCAGGTAGCCCATGGGTCTTGGACAGGCCGGAAAGAACGATGGATTTTTTCGTGATATCCGCCGCGGACGGGATGGCGGCGGTTCCCGAATGCACCAGGCCGAAATACATTTCGTCGTAAAACAGCCACAAATCGTGTTCCTCGATGATGGTTGCCAACTCCTTTTGCATGTCAGCAGCAGGCAGATAACCCGTCGGGTTGTGCGGAAAGTTCACGACCACCATTTTCGTGTGCGGCGAAATCAGCGCACGCAAATCTTCCAGATCGAGTTCCCAGCTGGATTCAGTTGACCTGAATTCCCACTTCTTCACCAGTTCCGGGCCAATCACGTGTTCAAACATATTGATCAGAGCGTCGTACGCAGGCGACAGAACGATCACCTCGTCCCCGGGCTCCAGCAGGGCGCGTGCGGCCAGGTAAATACCCTCGACCGGCGTGCCCAGTACCACCACGTCATCCGCCTGAACCGTTGAATAAACCGCTGCGATCGACTCCCGCAAGCGAGGCTGGCCCTGGGATTCGGTGTAAATCAAACGCTCCTCACCGAATTGCTCCAGGGAGTCGCCGGCCAGCATCAGCAATTCCGCAATGGAGATTGATTCGCAATCGGAGTTGCATAGCTGGTACGGGGTGTTGAACTCGTATCGGGCGAAGAATTGTTCCGTTTCGAAAGGGGCGATTTTCATGTTTAAAATCCGATGTGCAGGTTCTTGGCGGTTGCAATAATAGCCTTTGGCAGGACCACTCTCCTATTGATTATTATATAAACCGGCATCGGCAGGTCATCTGCGGCTCCGTGGCGCTTTGCGCTATGATCTGTTTCACCTGCGTATTGACTTGATTGAACAACCGCCCGGAGGAAAATCGATGAGCAAGCGACTCACAGATTTTAAGGTGCTGACCTTTGACTGTTATGGCACTCTGATCGACTGGGAAACAGGTATTTGGGACGCCTTGCAACCGCTCATCATGTCAAACCGGTGCAGCGATATCACGCGGCAGGAAGCGCTGAATAGCTTCGCCAGGCATGAAAGCGCCCTGGAAACTGAAATGCCGGAGTTGCTATACCGGACCATCCTTGGAAAAGTGCACGTGGCTTTCGCCGCAGAGTTTGGCCTGGAGAGTACCGCCAGGCTCGACGCTGATTTCGGGAGTTCGGTGGCCCATTGGCCGGCATTTCCCGACACAGCCGACGCACTGCGATACCTCAAGACCCGTTACAAACTCGTTATTCTGTCGAACATCGATCGCGAAAGTTTCGCTGCTTCCAATCGCAAACTGGGAGTTGACTTCGACGCCGTCTACACAGCGCAGGATATTGGCTCGTACAAACCCTCGCCCGCCAATTTTGAATATCTGCTGAAGCACCTCCGGAGTGATCTTGGCCTGGCGCCAGGTGACGTTCTGCATACAGCACAAAGCCTTTTTCACGACCATGCGCCAGCCCGGGCGTTCGGACTGGCCACTGCGTGGATCGATCGTCAGCGCCTCTCGGAGCAGGGCAGTTGGGGTGCAACTGCGCCGGTTTCGGAGCGGCCGGCATTGGATTTCAGCTTTTTTTCCATGGCTGCGATGGCCGCAGCGGTCAGGGCAGAGTCCTGATGCAGAGTCCTGATGCAGAGTCCTGATATAGTCATTATCCTGGCGTAGACGAGGATCGGGAGAGCCTGGTATCAACACAACAGTCGAAATCGCCGGCAAGACTGGCTGGAAACGGCGCCACACGGTGGTGTTACTGTGTTTCTTGAGCACCTTTATCTGCTATATCGACCGGGTCAATATCTCGGTGGCCATCATCCCGATGGCCGAGCAGTTTGGCTGGAGCGATACCCAACGGGGTCTTGTTCTTTCTTCATTTTTTATCGGTTACCTGGTCACGCAGGTGCTGGGTGGCTGGCTTGCCGCCAGGCTTGGCGGCAAGGCCGTGCTTGGTTTCGGCGTGTTGTGGTGGTCCCTGTTTACCTTGCTGACGCCATTATCGGCCATGGCTTCATTCCCCATTCTGATCGCCACGCGGATCGCCATGGGCCTGGGTGAAGGAGTTGCTTTCCCCGCTACCTACAACCTGTTGGGGCGCTGGGTACCTTTGCGGGAACGTTCCCGGGCCGCGGCATTCAACCTCAGCGCCATTCCCCTCGGGACGCTATTCGCAGTTACGGCGACCCCTTTTATTGCGGTCTATTTTGGCTGGCAGGCCATTTTCTACTCTTTCGGCGCAGTGGGTTTTGTCTGGTTTGTGTTCTGGCGGTACTTCGCAGGCGATCGTCCGGAAGTTGCCGTCACTTCCACTGACACATCCAAAGACAGTAGCGGCATGGCTACCGCAACGACCGGGGCCGACAACTCCAAAGCAGAAGCCAAAGACGATGGGGAGGTGCCCTGGCGGCTTATTTTTTCCAAGACTGCCGTGTGGGCAATCATCGTTGGGCATTTCTGCAATAACTGGGGTCTGTACGTATTATTGAGCTGGCTGCCGAGCTATTTCTCAAGCCAGATGGGCATAAACCTGAGATCGGTCTGGATTTTCGTTGCTCCGCCCTGGATTGCAGGTTTCCTGTGCGGTAATGTCGCGGGCTGGATAGCAGACCGCATGATCGCTGCCGGTTACACGGTGACCTTTACGCGCAAGGCCATGCAGACCGTAGGCTTCCTGGGCCCGGCCCTGGCGCTGGGCGCCTTGGCCACAACCAGCGATGCTGTCAGCGCTGTCGTGTTGTTGAGCGTTTCGCTCGGCTTGTCTTCCTTTTCTTTTGCCGGGATCGCCTGCAATCACCTGGATATTTCGCCCCGCCACGCGGGTGTCATTTTCGGCATTTCCAATACGGCCGCAACGATTCCCGGCATTGTGGGTGTGGCCTTGACCGGATATCTGGTGGATCAGACCGGTAATTACGCTTCGGCCTTTTATTTGACCGCTGGTGTTTATCTTTTTGGCCTGCTTGCCTACCTTCTGTTCGGCTCCGGCCGGCGCATCCTGTGAAGGAAAATACATCCGGGATGGAGATGCAGAAAACAGACATCATCGTAATCGGGGCCGGAATTGCCGGCGCTTCAGCGGCAGCGGAACTGGCTGCGCAGGCCAGTGTAACTCTGCTGGAAATGGAGCCTCAGCCCGGCTATCACGCTACCGGGCGTTCCGCGGCTTTTTTTGCAGCCGCCTATGGAAACAGGATCATCCGGGACATCACCGGAGTTTGTGAGCGCTTCTTTCTTCAACCGCCGCAGGGCTTTTCAGAAGTTGATCTGATTCGCTTGCGAGACTGCATGTTCTTTGGCCGTGCCGACCAGATGGATCAATTGCGAGCCATCCAGGAAGATAATCCACGGCTGCAGTATCTCGATGCTGCTGCGGTTCGTGAGCGCGTTCCTGTATTGTCGCCAGATTATCTTCACGGGGCGATGTGGGACCGGATGGGCGGGGATATTGATGTGGATGCCCTGCTGCAGGCGTATTTGCGTTTGTTGCGGCGCCGGGGCGGAACAATTCTCAACGATCACCGGGTGAGCGCATTGCAATGGGCCGGCGGCGCCTGGCTGGTGAGCGCAGGCGGCGCGGAATTTCAGGCGCCTGTGGTGGTCAATGCAGCCGGCGCCTGGGCGGACCAGATGGCGCAACTGGCGGGCCTCGCTCCCCTTGGAGTCAAGCCTCTGCTGAGAACGGCTTTCCTGATCGATCCACCCGCAGGAGTCGACATTGAGGACTGGCCCCTGATGCTCGATGCGGATGAGGATTTCTATTTCAAACCGGATGGCGGCCAGATTATGATTTGCCCGGCAGACGAAACGCCCACAGAACCCTGCGACGCGCAGGCTGATGATCTCGAAGTCGCCATGGGGGTTGACCGTTTCGAGAAGGCAACAGGATTGGATATCCGCCACGTTAATCACCGTTGGGCTGGTTTGCGCACCTTTGCTCCGGACAAAGTGTGTGTTGCCGGCTTTGATCCACGCGCCGAGGGCTTTTTCTGGCTTGCCGGGCAGGGCGGCTACGGCGTGCAAAGCGCGCCTGCGATGGCGCACCTGGCGGCCTGGCTAATCACTGGAAAGCAAGCGCCGGGCGATTTTTCGAAGGCCATTGGATATGCAGATGTGCTTGCACCCGATCGATTGCTGCCTCCTGCATAATGGAATACCTGTATGTCCCTGATCATCATAAACGCTGAAGAAACCCGCAGGCTGCTGCCCATGGGCGAATGCATCGAAGTGATGGAAGCGGCCATGATTGCTGCATCGACCAAAAGCATGCTTATTCCCCCGAGAATTCTCTTCAATCTGCAGGATGACAGTGGCTTTTTTGCCGTGATGCCGGGGGCCTCGCGAGCAATGAGCGCTTATGGAGCAAAGGTGGTGAGTTATCACCCGAACAATGCTTCAAAAGGCTTGCCCGCTATCCAGGGCTTTGTCACCGTGTTCGATCACGAAACCGGTCAACCGCGGGCCATTATCGATGGCGGCGCCATCACGGATATTCGAACTGCCGCAGCCTCCGGCCTGGCAACGCGTTTGCTGGCGCGGCCGGAAGCAAAGACCTGCGGCATTTTTGGTGCGGGCGCACTGGCGGATGTCCACATCGAAGCCATGTGCACCGTACGGCCGGTGGAAGAGTGTGTGCTATGGGCGCGCAGACTGGAGCAGGCGGAAGCCCTTGCTGAAAAACATTCCACCCGTGCCGGCGTACGGGTCCGGGCAACGCAAGATCCTTCCGAAGCAGGCGCCTGCGATATCATTTGCACCACAACGGCGTCGCCAGAGCCAGTGTTGGCAGGGCACTGGGTCAGGCCTGGTGCGCACGTCAACCTGGTCGGGGCACACAACATAAAGGCTCGTGAATCAGATACTGAATTAATAATAAAATCAAATTTATATGTAGATCTTAAAGAATCTACATTAAATGAAGGTGGTGATGTGATGATCCCTGTTCAGGAGGGCTCCATCAACGAGAATCACATCATTGGTGAAATCGGCCAATTGTTGATGGGTGATGTGCCCGGCCGCGCGGACGATCAACAAATTACTGTTTACAACTCCCTGGGCATCACTTCCCAGGACCTGTACGCAGCGCAGCATGTACTGGATCGAAGCCAGGCTCTGGGCCTTGGCGTGACAGTGGATTTTTAGATCGGGGAAACGATGCCTGAGATGCCGGCGGGCTAACCCCGCATATTATCGTCCGCCTTGGTGCAATATGCGGGCTATTAATCGGCAGGGCGTTCTGGATGGCCGCCCAGGCGAATGCACCCTGGATTGTCCGAGTCTGTAGAATAACGTGGGATGAGCTTTCCAGGCCAAAAAACATTCGGGAATTCAAATAATCGATGGCGCATGAATTGTAGAGGCTTGGCGTGTTGAAATCACTGATTAATCGAGTTGTCGAAATCCACAGTG
>PVMK01126976.1_pt1 | contig 13068 bp, 12 predicted proteins | sample 1853481 | NCBI WGS metagenome assembly PVMK01 (sample SAMN08533507, study PRJNA380276) | Marine sediment metagenome, whole genome shotgun sequencing project.
ACCACGGCGGACGATCTTGGCCTGGGGCGCTTCGTCAGCCGCAACAAACCCTTCATCGGCCAGGCCTTGCTCGAGCGCGACCGGCCGGCCCAGATTGGGGCTCTCTATCGCCGCCGTGACGTGACCCAGGGAGGGCACCGTTCCATTGGAATCGTCCTCGAGACCGGTGGCGATAAGTTGGGCCGCAGGCGGGATTGGCGCTTGCCCATCGCCGGCCAGCAGGCCAACGAGTTGCAGCCGGCCCTTGGCTGTCAATGCCGGGCGCTCGAGCAAGGCCTGGCCGATGAAGGGTTTGTTGCGGCTGACGAAGCGCCCCAGGCCAAGATCGTCCGCCGTGGTCCGGCCGTCGATCTCGGTCCCGACGGAGAGGTGACCCTTCTCGATCCGCAGCACGTCGAGCGCCTCCAGCCCATAGGGCATGAGGCCGAAAGGATCGCCCGCCCGCCTCACGGCATGCCAGAGCGCCGTCGCATGGCTGGCCGGCACGTTGATCTCATAGCCGAGCTCGCCGGAGAAGCTGATGCGGAAGATCCGGGCCGACAGGCCCGCAATCCGCCCCTCGCGCACCATCAGGAAGGGGAAATCCTCGTTCTCGACGGAGAATTCGGGCGCGAGGGCGCGCAGGACGTCGCGTGCCCGCGGCCCGGCAACGGCCAGGCTCGCCCACTGCTCGGTGACCGGCACCAGGTGGACCTCGAGCTCGGGCCAATGGACCTACAGCAGCTTTTCCAGGTGCAGCATCACCCGGTCGCTGTTGGCCGTGGTCATGGTGACCAGAAAGTGTGATTCGCCCAAGCGGCTGATGGTGCCGTCGTCGAGGACGATACCGTCCTCGCGCAGCATCAGGCCGTAACGCGCGCGCCCGACCGCCAGGCTTGCCAGGTTGTTGGCATAGACACGGTCGAGGAACCGGGCGGCGTCGCGGCCTTGGATGTCGAGCTTGCCGAGGGTCGACATGTCGACGATCCCGACGTTGCGGCGGACATTCAAGGCTTCGCGCCGGATCGACTCGGCCATCGTTTCGGCCATCGCTTCGCCCGGGCTCGGGTAGTAGCGCGGATAAAGCCATGGGCCGGAGGTGACGAAGAGCGCCCCCGCGGCCTCGCTGCAGCTGTGAAACGGCGTGCGCCGGCTCGGCTCCAGTTGACGCCCGACCCGCCGACCGACCAAGGCGCCGAAGGTGACCGGCGTATATGGCGGACGGAAGGTCGTCACCCCCACCTCGCCGACCGGCGCGCCAGTCAATTCGGAGAGCAGGCCGATCGCGTTGACGTTGCCCGTCTTGCCCTGATCGGTGCCCATGCCCGTTGTGGTATAGCGCTTCACGTGCTCGACCGAGCGGTAACCTTCCCGCAATGCGAGCGCCAAGTCCTCGGCCGTGACGTCGTTCTGGAAATCTACGAAACGCTTGTCCTGGCGACGGTTTCCCGCGTCCACGGCCCACAGTGGCCGAATATCCGTCATCACCGGGCCTATGGACCGCACCAACGGCGCCTCCACCTGCGCCGCCTCTGCGAACCCGGCGGCGCACGCCGCCGCGCATCCGGCCTCGGCGCCATCGTCCAGACAGTGAGCGAGATCGAAATGCCCCGCCGCGGCGCCGATCACCGTCATGCCCGTAACATCGCCACTGGAGAGGAAGGTAGGGAGGAAGGTAGGCCGGAAGGCGGCCAGTCCCTCGTCGAAGCGCAGCGCCCCACGTCGGTGAGAGTAGAGATGCACCGTGGGCGACCAGCCGCCGGATAGACAGAGACAGTCGCAGGTGAAGCGGATGCGCGCGCCCGAGGCGGCACCCGACCCATCGACCGGCGCGGCCTCGATCCAGGCGAGCTTTCTGCCACCGCCGGCGCGAACCACCGCATGCCCCGCAAGAAGCGCTATGCCCCGGTCACGGAGCGCTTTTGCCGCATCGCTCTCGGGCGCCGCCCGCGGATCGACGACGGCGACCACCTCGATTCCCGCTTCAGCCAGGTCTAGGGCGGCGCCGTAGCCGCTGTCGTTGTTGGTGAAAACCGCCGTCCGCCGGCCGGCCGCCACGGCATGGCGATTGAGATAGCCACGCACCGCCGAGGCCAGCAGGACACCCGGCGTGTCGTTGCCGGCGAACACCAGCGGCCGCTCGATCGCGCCGCTGGCCAGTACGACTTGGCTGGCTCGGATCTTCCACAGCCGTTGCCGCAATTCCGCCCGCCCGCCATAGGGGCTATCCCAGCCAAGTTGCTCGGCGACCAGCACCAGGTTGCCGTCGTAGCACCCGAAGGCGCAGGCGTTCTTGAGAAGAGTCACGGTCTCAAGGCCGCCGAGCTCCGCTTCCACCGCCCCCACCCAGTCAAGGGCCGGTCCGCTTTCGAACGCCGCGCCGTCCCACAGGAGCCCGCCGCCCAGGTGCGAGTCCTGTTCGCAGAGGACGACACGAGCGCCGCTGCGCGCCGCCGCCAAGGTCGCCATGAGGCCCGCCGGGCCGGCGCCGACAACCAGCAGATCGCAGTGGGCGTGGCGTGTGTCGTAGTGATCCGGGTCGGGATCTTCCGGCGCCCGCCCGAGCCCCGCCGCCCGGCGGATGAAGTGCTCGTAGCCGCGCCACCATGAGGACGGCCACATGAAGGTCTTGTAGTAGAAGCCACTGGGCAGGAGCGCGGATACCAGGCTCGCCGCCCGACCCAGGTCGACGTCGACCGACGGCCAACAGTTCTGCGGCCAGGCCTCCAGGCCGTCCACCAGAGGAATTTGCGTCGCCCGCAGATTGGGCTCCGCCCGCGGGCCACGGCCGACACGCACAAGGGCGTTCGGTTCTTCCGCCCCGGCGCCGAGCACGCCGCGCGGCCGGTGATATTTGAAACTGCGGCCGACAACCCGCACACCGTTGGCCATCAGGGCGGAGGCCAGGGTGTCGCCGGCATAGCCCTGATAGTCCCGACCGGCGAATGAAAAGGAGAGTGGCCGGCTGCGGTCGATCAGGCCGCCGGCGGGAAGGCGAAAGGGCTGTGCAACGCCGGTCATGTCTCCTCGCCTTCCGGCGCTGGCACGGTATCTGACAGGATCTCATGGGTCAGGGTATGACGGCGCAGCCGGAACCAGCGCCGGCAGCCGGCCGTATGGTGCCACAGCTCATGGTGTGGCCCGCGCGGGTTCGCGCGCAGGTAGACGGCGGGAAACCAGCTGTCCATTCCGTCCGACAGGTCGGGCCAGGTGACGCTCGCATCCCCGCCATAGGTGAACTCGGTCTCCTCGCGGTCGCCGCACCAGGGGCAAGGCAGCAACAACATGGCGGTCTCAGTGCAGGCTCGGCGCGGGCCCGATGCCGGCCTCGTCGAGCAGCGCGCCGCTAGAGAACCGCTCGAGCGCGAAGGGCGCGTTCAGCGCGTGCGGTGCGTCATTGGCGATGGTGTGGGCTAGGGTCCAACCAACCGCCGGCGTCGCCTTGAAGCCGGAATACCCCCAACCGCCATTGATATAGAGTCCCGAGACCGGCGTTTTGCCGACGATACCAAGGCCGTCCATGGAGATGTCGCCGATGCCGCCCCAACTGCGCATCAGCCTGAGCCGGCTCAGGAAGGGGAACATGGCGACCGCGCGAACCAGCGTCTCCTCGATGGCCGTGATGCTGCCCCGCTGGGCATAGGAGTTGTAGGGATCGCTCTCCCCGCCCAAGAGGATCTCGCCCTTGTCGGTCTGGCTGACATAGGACAAGCCGGCGTTGAAGCAGACCACCCGATGCAGCACCGGCTTCACCGGTTCAGACACGAAGGCCTGCACGCTCGCCGTCTCGATCGGCAGGCGAAGCCCCGCCATAGCCGCGACGTGGCTCGAGTTTCCCGCCACCGAGATCGCCACTTGTTCGGCGCGGATCGACCCGCGGCTCGTCTCCACGCCGGCCACGCGGTCATCGGTGACCTCGATGCCGGTCACCTCGCAGTCCTCAATGATGTCGATCCCCAACCCGTCGGCCGCACGGGCATAGCCCCAGGCGACCGCATCGTGGCGCGCGGTACCGCCGCGCGGCTGCATCAGGCCGCCCACGATCGGAAACCGCGTCTCGAGGCTCAGGTCGAGCGGCGGCACAAGACGCCGAAGCTCCCCCCGGTCGAGCAGCCGGGCATCGATTCCGCGCAACCGCATGGCGTTCCCGCGCCGGATGAAGTCCTCGAGCTGGCCGTCGCTGTGGGCGAGATCGATATAGCTGCGCTGGCTCAGCATGACGTTGAAGTTGAGCGCCTGGCTCAGGCCCTCCCAGAGCTTCAGCGAGAACTCCATGAAGTCGGCGTTTTCGGCGAGCCGGTAGTCGGAGCGGACGATGGTGGTGTTGCGGCCGGTGTTACCACCGCCGAGCCAACCCTTCTCCAGCACGGCGATGCGCCGGGGTCCATGGTTGCGGGCGAGGTAATAGGCCGTCGCCAGGCCATGGCCGCCGCCGCCGATAACGACCACATCGTAGGCCGGCTGCGGACCCGGGCTGCGCCAGGCGGCGGGCCAGCCCCGGTGCCCACCCAGGGCGTGACGGGCCAGGCTGAAGATGGAGTAACGAGCGGTCATCGGCGCCCCCTAACGTCCAACCGCGACCCGCCCCGGAGCCGCGGTCCAGTCAACTGTGATCACAATAATGGCGACCTCACGACAAGACAATTGACAAGGCAGCGTTCTATGTGGATTCACTTGCTCGCAAGTGTGATCACAAGATGGCAAACTCGGAGCCAAGATGACCGAGACCACAGCATTTCCCGAGGACCTTCAGAAAGGCGCGCGCAATCTGCTCATCGGCTGCGTCGGCGTGAAGCCGGGCGACGAGGTCTTGCTGGTGCGCGAGGACCCCGGGCCGGGCTACTACGACTTGGAAGCGGGCGACGCGGTGGAAGCCGAAGCCCGCCGGCTGGGCGCAAAGGTGCACAGCCTCTGGACCGCCGCGCCCCTCGCCGGACCCGAGCAATTTCCCAAGGTCGTGGCCGCCGCCATGGAGCAGGTCGACCACACCATCTTCTTCAGCCGTATCGGCGATCAGGTGCGCTTTTCGTGCCTGCCGGGCAGCTGCAGCTGCACCATGACCTACGCGCTGGACGCGGGCTATCTGGCCTCGGACTTCTGCACCCTGCCGCACGCCCTGATGCAGGAGGTCCTGAGCCGTTTCGAGGCGGAGCTCGATCGCGCCCGGGACTGGCGCATCACCTGCCCGCAGGGAACCGATGTCTCCGGCACCATCCCGCCGCCGGCCGGGGGCGGCCAAGAGATCACCGACTTCACGCTCAAGCTGTTCCCGCTGGGGATCTTCCGCCCGATTTCTTGCGCCAACATGTCTGGCCGGGTGGTGCTCTCCAACTGGCTGACGGCCACCGGGACTCATGGCTACGAGCCGCAAATCCTACTCTTGGACCGGCCCGTCGCGGCGGTGATCGAAGCCGGGCGCATCGTCGACTTCGAGGGCGACGAAGCGCTCTGCACTAAGGTGCGCGATCACTACGCCCGGGTCGCGGAGATCTTCGACATCGACCCGCAGGTGGTGCATTCCTGGCATGTGGGGATCCACCCCAAGACCTATTACGACGGTGCGGCACGGGACAACATCGACCGCTGGGGCAACGTCATGTTCGCCAGCCCCCGCTATCTCCACTTCCACACCTGTGGCGACTACGCGCCCGGCGAGATCGCCTGGTCGGTGATCGACACGACGGTCACCCTCGATGGCACGCCCTACTGGCAGGACGGCCGCTTCGCCTTTCTCGACCGCGAAGAGATCCGGGCCCTGCTGGCCGATTTTCCCGGTTGCGAGACCGCCTTCGAGATGCGCACGGATATCGGGCTCTAACCCGTCACGAGTCAACAGGCGAATACCGACCTCCAACAAAAAGAGGGTGCCGCCTCGTGGTTACCCGCTCATGAACCTGCCGAGCGCCACGATGGTGGTTTCCATCTCGTCATCGAGGCCCATGGTGAAGCGCAGCTTGTCCTCGAAGTCGGCAACGGCGAAGCGGCGCGCAATGATCCCCTGGCCTTGCAGGGCACGGTCGGCCTCCGGCGCCGACTTGCCGTCCGTGTCGGGGAAGCGCACCAGCACGAAATTGGTCTGGCTCGGATAGACGAGGAGCCCCATGCCGCTCAGCGCATCCGAAAAACGACGCAGCCATTTGTCGTTGTGGGCAAGGACCGCTTCGGTGTGCGCCTGATCGGCGAGCGCGGCCAGGCCCGCCGCATTGGCCGCCAGGTTGACCGGGAACGACGGACCGATGCGGTTCAACAGGTCGATCAGATCGAGGGGACCGTAACACCATCCGAGCCGCAGGCCGGCCATGCCAAAGACCTTGGAGAAGGTCCGGGTCACCACCACGTCGTCGCGCTCCGCCACCAGCCGCGTGCCGGACTCGTAGTCGTTGGCGGCAGCGTATTCCTCATAGGCCGCATCGATGATCAACAGGACCGCGGGCGGCAGATTCTCCCGCAGCCGCCGCACTTCCGCGCCAGATAGATAAGTGCCCGAAGGATTGTCGGGGTTGGCGACGATGACCACCCGCGTGCGGTCGGTGACGCACCCCAGGATCGAGTCGACCGAGTGCCTAAAATCGTCGTCGGGCGCAGACACCGGATGCGCCCCAGCCGTGGCGGCGTAGATCGGGAACTGCATGTAGGCGTGCGCGCTGTGAATCACCTCGTCGCCCGGCCCGGCATAGGTCTGCACCAGGCGGGCCAGCAAATCGTCCGAGCCCGGCCCGAAGGCGATGCGCGCCGACTCGAGGTCAAAACGCGCGGCCAACGCCTCTTGCAGCAGCTCCGTGTCGACTTCCGGATAGCGGTGCATGTCCTCGAGCGCCTTGGCGGCAGCCGCGAACGCACGCGGGCTCGCACCCAGCGGACTTTCGTTCGACGACAGCTTGATGACGCGATCGAAGCCCGGCAGCTTCGCAATCCCCACCATGTAGTAATCGATATCCCGCAAGCCGGGACGCGGTATCGGTTTGAACAAGAAAAGGCCCCCCACGGCCCTGCCGAAACCAGCCGTTCTTGGTCTCTCGGCAAACTGTGATCACACATGCTAGCATGGCTGCGTGAGGAAGATAAACAGCGCCCTTGGCAAGCCCGACAGCCGGAGCCACCACGCCATGCCCGACCAGCCGCCGAAAGTCGTCGCGCTCGACCTCGGCGCCTTTACCGTGGGGCTCGAGATCAAGCGCCCGAAGGCGGCCCACCGCTGGCAGGCGTATCAAGACACGCCGCCGGAGCGTCTGCTCGAGCGCCTGGGCGACGCCACCGTGGCCATTACGAACGGCATCGGATTTCCCGGGGACCTGCTGGAAAATCTGCCACACCTGGAGCTGATCGCCTGCTGCTCCACCGGCCTGGACCACATCGACCTGACCGCCTGCGAGGCGAAGAACATCAGGGTCTGCAACGCCACGGACTACGCGACCCGCACGGTCGCGGAGCATGTCTTTGGTCTTGTTCTGGCCCTGCGGCGGAGCCTGCCGAGTTACCTGAGCGACATGACCGGCGGTGCCTGGCAGGCTTCGGGCGAGTACAGCCTGGCCTCTCACCCAATATCCGACCTCTACGGCAGCCGTCTCGGCATTCTCGGCGGCGGCGCCATCGGACGGGCGGTCGCCGAAATCGGTCGCGGCTTCGCCATGGAGGTCGTGTTCGGCGAACGAAAGAACCAAACTCCGCGCGACGAGGACCGCTTGCCATTCGCCGAGGTCCTCGCGACCAGCGATGTCCTCTCGCTCCACTGTCCTCTGGTGGAGCAGACCCGCAACCTGATCGGCCGCGCGGAGTTTCGGCTGATGGAGAGGAAGCCTCTCTTGATCAACACCGCCAGAGGCGGCTTGGTCGATGAAGCGGCGCTGGTCGATGCCTTGCGGGAGGGACGTATCGCCGGGGCGGGCTTCGATGTCGCCAGCAGCGAGCCTATTACCTCCGACAATCCACTGCTGGATCTGGTTGGCGCGCCGAATTTCATCCTCACGCCCCACGTGGCCTGGGCGAGCGCGCAGGCCCAACAGGCCTTGATCGACCAGGTGCTGGAAAATGTCGACGGTTTCCTGGAGGAACGCCGGCGCTGACTTCAGGCGTGCTAGTCCGCCAAGCTGTCGGATTCCGCCAGCGCGAAAGCGGCGGACTGCGCGTCGCGCGCCACCGCCTGCGCCGCGCCCTCGCCGTCGCGGGCCCTGAGGGCCGCCACGATCTCCCGGTGGTGAACCTCGGGCGTTTCGACCGCTCCCGACTGGTCGAACAAGAGGTGCAGATAGGGGCCGAGCTGAACCCAGGTATTCTCGATCATCGACAGCAGCAAGGGGCTCTCAGCCGCCTTGTAGATGCCGAAATGAAAGGCCCGGTGGTGACGAAGGTACTGGCCCGGCGCCTGGCCGTCCAAGGCCGCCTCCATAGCATCGCAGGTGCGATCCAAACGAAGGATCTGCTGGTTGGTCAGCTTCGCCGTCGCAACCTCCGTCGCCAGACGTTCGAGCGCGCCACGAATCCGGCACAGTTCCACCAAGCGGGTGGTGCTCAAGGGCGGCACACGCACGGTCCGGTTCGGCAGCATCTCCAAGGAAGCCTCGGAAACCAATCGCCGTAGGGCCTCGCGCACCGGCATGGTGCTGGTCTCGAACTGGTCCGCAAGGGCGCGGATGGTCACGGCCTCGCCGGGGAAAAAGCCGCCGGCGGCGAGCGCGTCCCGGACGCGCTGGTAGAGCTGGTCCTGCAAGGTCTGGCGCCCCAAGGGTGCGTGGGCCAGCTTCTTGCGGCCGGGTTCTCTGGTCCGCGCGGCAGGTTTGGTGGCTGTCATGGATCTCGATGAGGGGCTGTTGTTCTCGCGGGGTCTGCCTGGGGTGAGTCTAGCAATCACCGGGCCTCTCTTCGACACTTATGTGTTCTGTTCCGAAATTTTGTGATGTGTGATCACAAAATTTGACCTAGAACACCACCTTCATATACAGTCGAGGGTGGAACATTGAGCATTTCGAACGGCTCGGTCGCAGACCGGAGCAGTTTTTTTGGAGCGGAGGCCGTGACATGAGCGATTTGTTGCAGGACATCGTCGAAGCGGAGTCGCTGGCGAATTTTCAGGCCGCCGGGCCGGTGAAGCATGGCCTGCCGGCGGAAGCCTATACCAGTCAGCGGTTCTTCGAGCTCGAGCAGGACCGGGTTTTCGCCCGCAGTTGGACGCTGTGCGGTTTCGCGCACGAATTGGCGTCTGCGGGCGATGTAATGCCGGTTACGGTGGCTGGTCGCCCGATCGTCCTGGTGCGTGGCAAGGACGGCCGGCTGCGCGCCTTCCACAATGTGTGCCGGCATCGCGGCCTGAAGCTGGTCGACAAACCATGCAGCGGGCGCCGTCGGCTGGTCTGCCCCTATCATAATTGGAGCTACGCCCTCGATGGCCGCTTGATCAACGCGACCAACTTCGGCGGCCATGGGGTTCATGACGTCGAGGGCTTCGATTACGAGACGCACGGTCTGGCCGAGGTGCCCTGCCGCCAATGGCACGACTGGATCTTCGTCAACGCCGCCGCCAACGAACCGGACTTCGAGCGCTTCCTGGCGCCGCTCATGCAACAACTCGATAGCATGGACCTCGGCCAGATGGAGTATCTCTACAAGATCGACAGCGGCACCTTCCAGTGCAACTGGAAGTTCATCTGCGAGAACTTCATCGAGCCCTACCACGTGCCCGTCGTGCATCCCGAGACAGCCGCCGGGCAGCCGCTGGACCAGCATTACATGGTGCGCGAAGATCACCTGGTCGGCTGCGCGGTCGACGTCGAGGGCAATATTGATGGCGGCGCCGATAAACCCGGGCAAATCCGGCAAATCCGTTGGTCGGCGCGCCCGCGACCTCTGTCTGGACATCAGCGCGCGCTACCTGCTGCTGTTCCCCAACTTCCTGTTCTTCATCTACTTTGGCCCGGAGACCCACATCAACGTCATGCTCAACGTCCCCCTGGCCGCCGGTCAAACCCACCAGCGGCGGGTCATCTACCAGCTGGGCGGCGCACGGCCGCCGGAGGAGACGATCGAGGGGTGGCGCGCGCTGACGGACGACGTCATTGCCGAGGATAGAGCCATGGTCGAACGCCTGCAGGAGGGTAGACGCTCTCCTGTCCTGGCCGACGGCGGGGTCCTGTCACCGGTCTGGGAAGCCAGCGAACGGGCATTTCAGGATCTGATCATGGCCGCCTTGCTTGGCCCGGCAGAGTCCCGGCCGAACGGCAGTTGACCGGATAATTCCAATGAGCGCCTTTTGATCAAACGGACCGCGAGTAGCTCAATCATGGTGGACGCGCCAAGGGTTCTTGTTCTGGGACTGGGAGAAGCCGGCAGCTATCTGGCCCAGGCCCTAGCGGCGGCCAAGACGGCGCCGAATCTTCTCGCCTACGATGCCGCGATCGCGTCGCCGGAGGCTGCTGCGCTGCGTGAGAAAGCCTCCACCCTCGGCCTGGATCTCCACGAGGACATCGGCGCATGGGTCGGCGCGGTCGATTTCGTCCTCTCCCTGGTGCCGGGCAGCGCGGCCGTGGCGGCCGCGCGCACGCTCCGGCCGGTCATGAGGCCCGGCGCGGTTTTCGTCGACCTCAACTCCATCACCGCCGCCATGGTGCATGAGATCGCCGCGATCTTCGACGGCAGCGGCATCGATCTAGTGGACGGCGCCGTGCTCGGCAACTTCCGCGCCGGCGGCCGCGTGCCCGTGCTGCTCGCGGGCGCGCGGGCGGAGGAAGTCCGAGACCTGCTGGCCGGTGAGATGTTCAAGCCCGAGTGCATCGCGGGACAACCGGGCGACGCTTCTGCGATCAAGATGCTGCGAAGCGTCCTGATGAAGGGCCTCGAGGCACTGTTCGTCGAATCGCTGGTGGCGGCGGAAGTCCAGGGCTTGCGTCCGGCCTTCATGCGGGCCTTCGGCGACTTGGACGAACGCTCCTTTGCCACAACCATGGAAGTACAGACGGTCACCCATCTGGTGCACGCCGCGCGGCGGCTCGGCGAGATCGAACGCGTCCAGTCCATTCTGCAGGCGGACGGCGTCGACGACACCATGACCGAGGCGTCGCGCCGGCTCTATGCCAAGACCGTTGCCGCCGGTGTTGCCCCAGTCTCCGGGGAGCCCTTGTCGCTCGATGAGACGCTCCAGGTCTTGACCCGGGTCTTCCGCGCGAGCACCTGATGCCGGCGGGCGCGCTGCCTCCCGGCGCCTGCGACTGTCATGTCCACGTATTCGGACCGTCGGCGCGCTATCCCTTCGCGGCCGATCGCACTTACACGCCGCCCGAGGCGTCGTTCCGGAGCTACCAGGCGGTCATGAGGGATCTCGGGCTTACCCGCGCGGTACTCGTGCAGCCGAGTGTCTACGGCACCGATAACCGGGCGATGCTCGATGCGCTTAGCCAGGACGGACCCAACCAGCGGGGCGTGGCGGTGATCGGCGCCCCTGACGACTGCGGTGAAGACGACCTGGCGGCGCTCGACGCCGCAGGGGTGCGCGGCGTGCGGATAAACCACCTCTTCCCCGCGGCTGAGGGCACCGACAATCTAGACGCGTTGGCCGCGCGGATCGCACCGTTCGGCTGGCACCTGCAGGTGCTGATCGACGTTGCCGAAACCACCGGCCTGGCGAAGCGCCTGGGCAGCTTGCCCGTCGCGACGGTCATCGATCACCTGGGCCATATGCCGGCGGCCCTCGGGCGCGATCATCCGGGTTTCCAGGATCTGCTGGCACTGCTGCGCGAGGGCCGCTCTTGGGTGAAGCTCTCCGCGCCCTACCGCCTGAGCGCTCGCAGCGGGCCGCCTTACGACGACGTGCGGCCGTTCGCCGAGGCGGTCCTGGAGGCGGCGCCCGACCGCGTGGTCTGGGGCTCCGACTGGCCGCACCCGGCCATCGAGGGGCCACGACCGCACCCTGCAACTTTACTGGACCCGCTGTTCGACTGGGTCGACGACGCGGATCTCAGGCGCCGCGTGCTGGTGGAGAATCCAGTGCACCTCTACGGCTTTGCTTGAACAGCCACCGTCTGCGGCAAAAGCTCATCTCGCGTGATCTCGCGCGCCACTTGGAAGACATTGTCTCCGGGCTTGACCCGTGCCGGCACGCGGCGCGCGAGGATGATGCCCGAACGGTGGAAGTGGAGTTCCACGGGCGCCCGCTCCGGCTCCTCCATCGAATGCACCACACCGGCCGGATCGCCTTCGCGCACCTTATCGCCCAAGCCGCAGTAAGGCTCGAACACCCCTGAGAGGCTTGCCATCACACGGTCCCGCTCGTCATCGGCACTAAGAAACCGTATGGGCCTGGGCTGCGCCGGCCCGCCATCCCCCTCCAGCACGCCCAGATGGCGCAGGACGCCGAGCACGCCGTCGCGGCCAATTTGCAACGCCTGGCGATCAATCGAGGCGCCGCCGGCCAGTTCGGCCGAGATGAAGGCCAGGCCGCGGCGCTGGGCGGCCGGGTCGAAGCCGGTCGACCAGGCGGCGCCCTCGACCACATAGGCGTAGGGAGCGCCGAAGACCTCCACCAGGTCCAGCATACGCGCCATGAGGGTGCGGTCGGGATGGGTGCAGAGGAAAGTACAGGGCAGGTACTCGCCGGTCGTGCCACCGGAATGTAAATCGATCCCCGCATCGCACAGGGGCAACAGGACGCTGTCGACGTAGTGGGCGATGGCCTGAGTCGGCGCGCCATCCGCCTCGCCGGGAAAGCAGCGGTTGAGGTTGAGCCCATCCAGAGGCGAGACCCGCGTGCCCGCCATGACCGCAGGCGTGTTGAGGGCAGGTAGGATGATGAGCCGTCCCTCAATGGACTCCGGCGAGATCTCGTGGATCAGCCGCCTGAGGATCACCTGTCCCTCGTATTCGTCGCCATGGTTTCCGGCGCTGAGCAGCACGGTCGGGCCTTTGCCGTTGGCGATCACCGCAATCGGAATCGGAATGATCCCGAAGGCGTGCGCGTTATCGGAATGATCGAGGCCCAGATGGGAGACTTGTTTGCCCGGCCGGTCGAAGTCGATGTCGCAGGTGATCGCGGCGATCGCGGTGGTCAAAGCCTCCATCCCGCTCTCCCTACGTGGTGGTGTGTCTTATGCGCTAAAGGTCACG
>PVMK01121675.1_pt1 | contig 13067 bp, 12 predicted proteins | sample 1853481 | NCBI WGS metagenome assembly PVMK01 (sample SAMN08533507, study PRJNA380276) | Marine sediment metagenome, whole genome shotgun sequencing project.
TGAAGGTCTGTCCCCAGGTAATATATATGGGGGGGACAATTTGGCTAAGCCTGTTGGGCGATCGCCCGAAGAAGCATAGCCGTAGCTACGTTTTGAGGGCCAATTATTCGTTATGGGGTTCAAGAGGCAACGCCAAATTGGGTCTAATGGCAGAAGGACAAACTGTAATCGTACCAAATTAACAATTAATGAGTCTATCTATTAGAATTGATTCGCGATTTTTCAAATTTAGGTCCGCCTTCATGAATTATTCGGGCTAGGCCACCGGTTTATACTCCGGGGCTCATTCCTGGGATTGCGGATAATGAATTCATTCATGAAAAAATTCAAGCTCAATAGTCGCGGTACACGTTTAATACTGATTGCCGTTGTTATCGCTATCGCCTACCTGGCGGATAAAGCCCCTGGCCCGAAATTCCGGGTTTCTGGCGCCGCCAGTATGGAACAGGTCATCGCCGATCAGCTTAGCGATGTCCAGGTATCGGGAACAGGTACCGTGGTGAAATTACTGGCCGATGACAACCAGGGCAGCCGGCACCAACGCTTCCTGCTGCGGCTGAAAAACGGACATGTGATCCTGGTTGCTCACAACATTGACCTGGCGCCGCGCCTGAACTCCCTCCGGGAAGGTACGCGGGTATCGTTTTACGGCGAATTTGAATGGAATGAAAAGGGCGGTGTGGTGCACTGGACCCACCGTGATCCCGGTGGCAACCACCCCCATGGCTGGCTAGAATATCACGGCGAGAAATACCAGTAACTGCCCTACTGCTTGCCCGTTCGCTTACCAGGGGTCGATGGGTGCCGGGTAGGAAATCTAAGCTTGAGGTACTCGATATCGAAGGGCGTCTTGGCGTGCAGCACCCTCATATCTCTGTTATAGGCTGTGGTGAGGATGCCACAGGCCCGGGTAAAAAACTCCGTGTGTTCGTTAATTTTCAGCTCATCCTTCCACCTGAAATTCCTGATAGGCTCGGTCCGGCCAATAAAAAAATTCTGGACCTTGTTGACCACAACGTAGTCTTCAATTCGGGTACCGGGGGGGATTTTCGGCTCCAGGGCGGGCCCGAACAGGGGCATATCGTGAAATTCGTGCTCTATGTACAGTGGCAGGTCAATGTAGTGCCCGCCAAGTATGTCTACTTCGGGGTGCCTGTCCATGAAGTCAATCAGTTGCCCAAGCCGCTGGCGGTGGGAAAACACGAAATCATCATCAAGCAGCAGGAAGTAAGGCGTTTCGGTGTGCTCCAGGGCGCAGTTTCGACCCATGGAGATGCCGGTGTTATAGGGCATTGATATGTTGTGAACGCCATCGATCCAGCCGGGTTCGCGGCTGTCATCGACCACGATTACCTGGAGATCCGGGTAACGCCGGCGAATGCTTTTTACCAGCCTGTTCACCGCATAGGGCCTTTCGAAGGTTTTGATGATTGCGGTAACGCTGGAGACATCGCTCTTGTCCTTTCCATGGAACAGGTCTTCGAGACGGTGCCACCACAGTTCCGCGCCCATGAGCAGGTCGTACAACGGCTTGGCAAACCACCGGTTTCGGCCGAAAGCCACTTCCTGGTAGAGGAAGTCTTTCTGTTTTGCTGTGAGGGGTTTCACTTGTTGTACAAGGATGATCTGAGCGGCACAATCAACCTGCTACCAGTAGCTAATCGCCGCCTGGTAGATACTTTCCAGGTCGTCCTGGCTGGCCACCCTGGGGGCATTGTTAATAGCCCTGGTCTGCCGGATTGAGGATGCCGCAAGGGCTGCAACATCCGCGCTGGAGAATCCAACCCCGGACAGCCCGTTGGGGATGTTGGTAGCCCGCATCAGCTCGATGATGCGTGATGCGACCACCTCCCCGGCCTCCGACTCGCTCGCATCCGTATCTGTTGCGCCAAGGTAACCCGCGGCGTCGAGGTGGCGGCGAGGTTCAGCATCGGCCATATAGCGAAAAATCGCCGGTGCGTTGACGGTAACGCTGATGCCATGGGGCACAAATGGAGAGGCAACGTTATAGCCATCGGTGGTGATGTCCTTCATCAGGTGGGTAATGCCGTAGGACATGGCATGGGGCAGGTGGGTTCCGGAATTACCAAAAGCCATGCCGGCGAGAGATGCCCCGAACATCAGTGAATCCCTTGCTTCCCGGTCCGAAGAGTCAGATACACCACGAACAATATATTTGCCGACAATTTCCAAGGCCTGCCTGGCGGCCATGTCGCTCCAGGGGTTGGCCCCCTGCAACATGGTCCTGGTCAGCGGGTCATCCACCCTGCTCCAGTTTGTATACGCTTTTGCGGTATAGCATTCAATGGCATGGCAGAGCAGGTCAAATCCGGTGGAGGCGACAATGTTTGCCGGCAGGGAATCACATACAACGGGATCAACCAGGGCTTCATTCGGCAACAGGTGGGGGCTGCCAATGACAAACTTGGTATTGAAGCTGTTGATGCGAATCACCGCCACCGATGTACATTCCGATCCGGTCCCGGAGGTTGTCGGGCAGGCGAGATGGGGTAAAACCGGACCGGGCACAGGATTTCCGGGGCCTACCGGCGGCCCGAAATAATGGTTGAAATCAGCCGGATAGCAGGCATACACCATGGCCGCCTTGGCGCTATCCATCACCGACCCGCCGCCTACGGAAATCACCCCGTCGTGTTTGCCCTGGATAAGAAACTTCGATGCCAGGATTACGGTATCGTCGTCAGGCTCAATACGAATATCCGAGAAGATATCGTATTCAATTCCCGAGGCCCGCAGCGAATCACATACTGTAGAGACATAGGGTCCTTCCCTCAGATGAGGGTCGGTAAACAGGGCGGCGCGCCGGATGCCATGGGAAGACGCTCTTGGGCCTGCTTCAGCCAGGCATCCCCTGCCGAAAGTGAATTTTGGCATTGCCACGGTGTAGGATTCCGCACCGCCTTCGATCCCGCTGTAATACTGGCATGCCATCTGCTTTTTCTTTAGTCCTGGTAAAAGGGGTGACCGATTCTAACAGGCCGCCACCGTTGAAACTGCCAAACTAAAAGATCAGCTCAAAAGGTCACTTCAAAAGACAAGTTCAAGCACTTCTTCGTAGTGGGAAACGAAATTGACCTTGATGCCCCTGGAAATGTAGTCGGGCACTTCCTCAAAATCGCCCCGGTTTGCCTCGGGCAACACCAGGTTGCGGATTTTCATCCTCCGTGCCGCAATGACCTTCTCCTTGATACCGCCCACGGGCAGTACCTGTCCGGTCAGGGATATTTCACCGGTCATGGCCAGTGAGCGCCTGATCTTCCGGCCACGCGCCAGGGAAATCAGCGCGGTGGTCATGGTAATTCCAGCGCTCGGGCCATCCTTGGGGGTAGCGCCCGCCGGAACATGGAGATGGATCATTGCGTCTTCGAAAAACGCCTGGTCGACGCCCAGCACGCTGGCATTCCCGGTGATATAGCTATAGGCAATTTCAGCCGACTCTTTCATTACATCACCGAGCTGCCCGGTCAGTTTGAATCCGCGATTGAAACTGTGGCTTTTTGATGCCTCGATATCCAGGGTAGCCCCGCCCATGGCTGTCCAGGCCAGGCCGGTAACCACGCCAACACCGGTAATGCGGTCTTCCCCGCTGAACAGGGGTTTGCCGAGGAAGTCTTCGAGATTGTCCTTGGTCACATGGATCGGTGGCTTTTTACGCTTCAGCAATTTCATGACCGCTTTGCGGGCGATGGTTCCGAGCATTTTTTCGAGCCTGCGCACCCCGGCCTCCCGGGCGTACTCCTCCGCAATGCGGCGAATTGCCGCGGTGTCTATACGAAGCTGGCCCTTCTTTTTCAGGCCCGCCCGCTCCAGTTGCCGGGGTAACAGGTGTTTACGGGCTATCGCCACTTTTTCCGCAGCCAGGTAACCGGAGAGCCTGATTTCTTCCATGCGATCCAGCAATGGTGCGGGAATGGTATCGAGCTGGTTGGCAGTGCAGATAAACAGCACATTCGATAAATCCACCCGCACGTCCATGTAATGATCGAGAAAGTCCTGGTTCTGCTCGGGGTCCAGCACTTCCAGCAACGCAGATGCGGGATCACCCTGGAAGGATGCGCCGATCTTGTCTATCTCATCGAGCATGATCACCGGATTTGCTGTCTCGCATTCCCGTAAAGCCTGGACAAATTTTCCGGGCATGGCGCCGATATAGGTTCGCCGGTGCCCCTTGATTTCTGCCTCATCGCGCATGCCTCCCAGGGAAAACCGGAAGAACTCGCGACCCAGGGCATTGGCGATGGATCGACCCAGGGATGTCTTGCCCACTCCCGGCGGACCAACCAGCAGCATGATCGAACCGGCAATCTCACCCTTCATCTTGCCAACTGCGATGAATTCGAGGATGCGATCCTTAACTTCTTCCAGTCCCTCGTGGTCGTTGTCAAGAATTTGTGCTGCGGATTTCAGGTTGAGGACGTCGCGGCTGAATTTACCCCAGGGCATGCTGGTCAGCCAGTCGAGGTAATTCCGGGTCACCGTGTATTCCGGCGAGCCCCGTTCCAGCATTGCCATTTTATCGAGTTCTTCGTCAATCCGGCCCTGGGCCTGTTCGGGCACGACCAGATCTTCGAGCCGTTCACGAAACGTATCGATTTCAGACTCGCGGTCATCCTTGGAAATACCCAGTTCCTTCTGGATAAACTTGAGCTGTTCACGCAGGAACATTTCCCGCTGGTGCTGGGTTATTTCTCCTTCAATGTGCTCGCGAATATCGGTCTGGGCCCGGGCCACTTCGACCTCTTTTTGCAGCAGAACCAGGGTCTTCTCCATTCTTGGCACCAGTTCAATCGTCTTGAGAATTTCCTGCAGTTCGGCTGCATCTGCAGTTGTTAAACTGGCACCGAAATCAGCAAGCCTCGAAGGTTCCCCGGTACCGAAGTGGTTCAGAAACATTTTCAGCTCTTCCCCATACATCGGGTTGAGGGGCAGGAGCTCCTTGATGGTGTTGACAATGGCAGTGGTGTAAGCCTTTATCTGGGTGGTGTCACGGGGCTTCAACTCCGGGAAGTATCGCACCTGGACGCTGAATGGCCGCTGGTCGGAGACCCATCCGGTAATTTCAACGCGCTGCATTCCGGCGAGAACCACGTGATACTGGTTTTCATGCTGTTCGATCTGGTGGACCTTGCATACCGTCCCGATGGAGCTGAAGTTTTCCGCCCTGACCTTTTCGGCCTTGATTCCACCGCTATAAACCACTCCCACGGTGCCATGCCCGGCCTTGTGGATAGACTTGAGAGTCGATCCCCAACGCGAGGCTTCCAGCACAATGGGCAGTACCTGGCCGGGAAAGAAGGGCTTTTTTTCCAGCGGCAGCAGGTCAAGCACTCCCGGGAGCACATCTTCAGGCCTGGCAATCTCGGTAACAATTTCGGGGTTTTTGATGTCGTTCATATCCATTCAGGGTTGTGACTACCTGGGAAAGGATATGGGGATTTGGCGGGAATTCCCAAGTACCCTTATGCCAGGGGAAACACGGGCTGCTTCCTTCGGATATCGCTACTGAAGCCTGCAGCAGTCAGTCAGGAAATGAAGCCCAGGGTACCGTTTTCAATGGCCATGACTGTACCGATCTTGCCAGCAAGCTCCATATTATGGGTCACTACAACCAGGCTGGTTCCCACATCCTGGTTGAGCTCAAGCATGAGCTCGTGAATCGATCCTGCGGTCCTGGAATCAAGGTTTCCGGTCGGTTCATCCGCCATAATACACTTCGGCCGGGTCACCATCGCCCTGGCAATGGCCGCCCGCTGTCTCTCGCCGCCGGAAGCTCCCCGGGCTTGTGCTGGATACGGCTGCCCAATCCAACCTTGTGGAGAATTTCACCAGCGCGGTCCATCGCTTCGCCATCTGGCAGCCGTGCAATCAGCAACGGCATGGCCACATTCTCAAGGGCGGTAAATTCCGGCAACAGGTGATGAAACTGGTACACAAATCCAAGCGCGGAGTTTCTCAGCTTGCCGCGAGCGGCCTGGGAAAGTGCATTAATATCCTTGCCATCGATTGTCACCTTGCCGGTGCTGGGCTCGGACAGCCCACCGAGGATATGCAACAGCGTGCTCTTTCCCGAACCCGAGGCGCCGACAATGGCAACCTGCTCACCCCTGGCGATCTGGAAATCCACCTTGTCCAGGACATCAACCCTGAGCTTGCCTTCTTCGAAGATCTTGCTGACGCCCTGGCACTGAACAACCGGGGTGGTTTGCGCGGCTGAATCCATACTAGTCATAGCGCAACGCCTCCGCCGGCTCTACCCTGGATGCGCGCCAGGCCGGATAAATGGTAGCCAGGAAGCTCATTACCAGTGCAACTCCGATAATCCGCGACACATCTTCCCATTTCATCTGGGCAGGAAAATTGCTTATTACGTAGACATCTGACGGAAACAATTCGGTGTTAAAGAGGCTTTCCAGGGCAGGTATCAGGGTTTCCACGTTGAGCGCCGTTATCACTCCCAGGATTCCACCAATGATGGTGCCGACAATACCGATGAATGACCCCTGCACCATAAATATTTTCATGACACTGGCCGGACTCATTCCCAGCGTCCTCAGGATAGCAACATCAGACTGCTTGTCAGTAACGATCATCACCAGGGTGGAAACGATGTTGAACGCTGCCACTGCAATAATCAACAATAAAATGATAAAGACCACGCGCTTTTCGATTTCCAGGGCGCGAAAGAAGTTGGCGTGTTCCTGGGTCCAGTCTCGAACCCGAAACCGGTCATCCAGGGAGCGGGAAATTTCCCATCGTACCCGCCTTGCCTGTTCGACGTCATTGAGCTTGAGGCGAATACCGCTGACCTGGTTTTTCAGGCTGAGAAGTTTCCTCGCATCATCAATATGGACCAGTGCGATACTGCTGTCGTACTCATACATATCGATATCGAAGATTCCGACGACGGTAAATCGCTTCATGCGCGGAATCAGCCCTGCGGGAGTTACCCGGCCCTTGGGAGCAATCACGGTCACTTTTTCGCCCAGCGATACCCCGAGGGAGCGGGCCAGGTATTTACCCAGGATGATAGCGAATGAGCCAGACCGCATAGCATCGGGATTGCCCTCAACAATATGTTCCAGCACCTCCGAAACATCCCGTTCCAATTCGGGATCAATGCCCCTTATCAATGCCCCGGTAACTGCCTTGCCCCTGGTCAGCATGCCCTGGCCCAGTACAAAAGGGGCCTGGGCCTGAAGCTGGCTGTGGCCTGCAAGCTTCTCGCTCACTGTTTCCCAGTCATCGAGATAACCATCGTAACCGCTTACAGTGACATGGGACACTACGAACAGGATACGGTCGCGCAGGTCCTTGTGAAATCCATTCATTATCGACATCACCGTGATCAGCGCCCATACCCCGAGCACGATTCCCACCATGGAGGTCATGGAAATAAATGAAATAAAGTGATTTCGCCTTTTCGCCCGGGTATAGCGCAGGCCGATCATCAGCTCAAGGGGCTTGATCACATCGTCACCTTTTTAAACACGCTGGAGCCGTTTAGGTCTCGTGACGCATATGCGGGAAAAGTACGACATCGCGGATTGACGGGCTGTCCGTGAGGACCATGACCAGCCGATCGATTCCGATACCTTCACCCGCCGTCGGCGGCATACCGTACTCCAGTGCGCGGATATAGTCGGCGTCATAGTGCATCGCCTCGTGGTCGCCGGCATCTTTTTCTTCAACCTGCTTGCGGAACCGTTCCGCCTGGTCTTCGGCATCATTCAATTCGGAAAACCCGTTGGCAATCTCATTGCCTGCCAGGAAAAATTCGAATCGGTCACTGGTATCGGGGTCGTCATCGTTGCGACGGGACAATGGTGACACCTCCACTGGGTAGGCGGTAATAAAAGTCGGGTCGATGAGCTTGTCCTCAACCAGTTTTTCGAAGACCTCCATCTGGATTTTCCCAATTCCATGGCTGTTCCTGACTTCTATTTCCAGCTTGTGCGCCAGTTCCCTGATCGAATCGAGGTCGGTTAGCTGGTTGCGGGAAATCTCCGGATAATAGTGGGATATGGAGTCCAGCAATGTAAAGCGCTGGAAAGGCTTGGAGAAATCCAGTACCTGCCCCTGGTATTCAATCCGGGTATCGCCGACCACAGCTTCGCAGGCCCCCCGGACCAACGTCTCAGTCATTTCAATCAGGTCATTGAAATCCGCATAGGCCCAGTAAAACTCCATCATGGTGAATTCCGGATTGTGGCGGGTACTGATGCCTTCATTGCGGAAGTTTCTGTTTATCTCGAATACCCGTTCAAAACCACCTACAACGAGTTTTTTCAGGTACAGCTCCGGCGCAATACGCAGGAACAGTTCCATGTCCAGGGCATTATGATGGGTCTTGAACGGCCGCGCCACGGCCCCCCCTGGAATCGGATGCATCATCGGTGTTTCCACTTCGAGAAACTGTCGCTCTACCATGAATTCGCGAATGTACTGAATAACCGCGGCGCGGGTTTTAAACACCGAGCGGGTCTGCTCATTCATGATCAGGTCCACGTAGCGCTGGCGATAACGGGTCTCCGCATCGGTCAGGCCATGGTATTTCTCGGGCAGCGGCCGAAGCGCCTTGGTCAGCAGCCTGATACTGTCAACCCTGACCGTGAGCTCGCCGGTTTTTGTGTGGAACAGCTCACCTTCGGCCGCGATAATATCGCCGATATCATATTTCTTGAACTGCTCGTTATAGACGCCTTCGGGCAGGCTGTCGCGCTGCAGGAACAGCTGCATCTGGCCGCTCATGTCCTGGATATGGGCAAAGCTGGCCTTGCCCATGATACGTCTTGTCATCAGCCTCCCAGCCACCTTGACGCGCTGCGGATCTCGGGCCACACCATCGGCATCGTCGGCATACTTTTCACGCAGGTCCCCCACAAATGCATCTTTCCTGAAATCATTGGGGAAGGGATTGCCCTTTTCCCTCAATAATCTGAGTTTTTCCCTGCGCTGCCGGACCTGGTCGCTTTCTTCGCTCATTGCCTTATTATCTTTCGGTTACACTGAATACATGATTAAAATCTGATTCGACATAATTACAGGCCTGCCTTGAGGCTGGCCTCTATAAACTGGTTTAGCGAACCATCCAGTACAGCCTGGGTGTTGCCGGTTTCCACACCGGTTCGCAGGTCCTTGATCCTTGACTGGTCGAGAACATAGGAACGAATCTGGCTGCCCCAGCCAATATCCGACTTGCTGTCTTCTTCGGTCTGCTGGTCTTCCCGGCGCTTTTGCATCTCGGCTTCATACAACCGGGCTTTTAACATTGACATTGCCTCATCCCTGTTGCGGTGCTGGGAGCGGTCATTTTGGCACTGTACCACGATTCCGCTGGGCTCATGGGTGATGCGTACCGCGGAGTCGGTCTTGTTGACATGCTGGCCACCTGCCCCGCTGGACCGGTAGGTGTCTATGCGCAAGTCGGCGGGATTCACTTCAATCTCGAAGCTGTCGTCAATTTCAGGGTAGGCATAAACTGATGCGAATGAGGTATGCCGGCGATTGCCGGAATCAAACGGGCTTTTCCGTACCAGCCGGTGCACGCCGGTCTCGGTTCTCAGGTGTCCGTAGGCATATTCGCCGGATATCTTTAAAGTAGCGCTCTTGATTCCCGCCACGTCCCCCTGGGACCGTTGTACCAGCTCCAGTGAGAATCCCTGGTCCTCAGCCCACCGCGTATACATGCGAAGCAGCATTTCCGCCCAGTCCTGGGCCTCGGTGCCCCCCGATCCGGACTGGATATCGACAAATGCATTGTTGATATCGGCTTCACCACTGAACATGCGGCGAAATTCCAATTTGTCGATCCTGGCTTCGATACCCCGAATTTCAGAACCCACCTCATCAATAGTCTCGCTGTCGTCTTCCATTTCCGCCAACTCCAGCAGTTCAGAATTATCCCGGACATCGGTTACAAGCTGGTCCAGGCCGCTTACAACCTGTTCCAGGCTGGCCCGCTCCCGGCCCAGTTTCTGGGCCTGCTCCGGATCGTCCCACACGTCCGGATTTTCCAGGATCAGGTCAACTTCTTCGAGCCTCTCCTTCTTGCCATCATAGTCAAAGATACCCCCTTAGCGCTGCAATGCGCTGGCTGGAACTGCTTAGGGATTCCTTGAGTTCGTTAGGGGTTGGCATAATTCAATCCAGTAAAAATTGAGTGAGCGAGGATACCGAATTTCACTCACTATTTACATAGTTAAATGCCACAATCAGGCACCAAATTAACACTGCGAATTGACACGGGCCGCGACAATCTGTACAGTCCGCGTCCCTTTCGTGCCGAGGTGGCGGAATTGGTAGACGCGCTAGCTTCAGGTGCTAGTGGGCAATAGCCCGTGAAGGTTCAAGTCCTTTTCTCGGTACCAGGGACGGTTTCGCCGCAACCCCAATAAAACCGCCGGATCCCCCTGATTTTAAACGATTATATTTCGCCCCTGGGCGGCCCTGGGTAGGTGTCTGTGGGTGTGTTTATGGCCCCAAAGCGGCCCCTGTACGGCCCGCGTTTATGGCTCGAAGTTCGCAACCTGAATAAATTCTAGTTGTATTGATAATACGTGTAGGCGTACACCGTGCAAAATAGCAATAAAACCACAGCCAGTCAGGAATACATCAATTTCCCGTAAGCGGCCGTTCGCTGTGAATTTTCAGAAGGCAACTCTAAGCGGTCCTTCCCGGATATTGGGCGAATTGGTGCTATCGACCCGAAATTGTCGCCCAGTGCTACGAATACTCTGGTCGTATTTGATTCACAGTTTGCGACGAGTGATCATGCATCGATTGGAATTCCAGAAAAAATTAGATGCTAAATAATCTGATCATTGGTATTTGCCTTCTGGCGACTGTCGCATACGGTATGTCGCAATTGCCGCCTAACCAAACCGGCACAGACGCCGTGGATTCCTTGGAAGTTTCTACAGTTATTCCCGTATTCAAAACTACGCCTATCAACCAAGATGAAGATCTTATGGATGGGACAAAGGCATTTGACGCACCCCTCGCGGATGCAAATTTAGTTGTGTATCCGAATATGGAAGTCTTGAATAGCTCACTTTCAAATCGACAATATGGGCTGGCCATTCAAGTGTATAGTGACGCGTATGATTTTCTAAGTGAAAAGGAATCAGGCCAATACCGAGATTCCATCTTGTCAGTTGCTAACAAATTATTGTCCCAAGACGATCATGGAAACTTGATTTATCTACTTGAACAGTACACCAATATTTTTTTCAAAGACCTCGACGCACTGAGACTACTGGCGAACAGTCAACATGCACTTGAGGATTACGTGACCGAGATCCACACGCTTTTCCGTGCCCTCGACGAAGCTTACCTCTACACGCATGACGAGGAATTCGAGAGTAAACTGGAGATCGCCGTGGAAGCTCCGGACCTTCTTTTCATTCAAGATAAAGCTGAAGGTGCAGTTGATCTATATAGGAACCTGGTGATGGCTCATCCCGGGTTCGAGCCTTTGCAATCCTCGCTGACCAGGGCTCTGGCCATTGCTCACCCCTGATTCCCATCATTCTCTAAGTATTTCTGAAAGTAGTCTTACCGCGAGGTCATCTCCTGGACGTAAGTACGCGTAACAGAAAATGTTCCAAACAACTGCTACGGGCAATAAGCCGCCATTTCCCCAGGCTTTCTAATCGTCCGCTTTTCTTAGGATTGTCAGAATTCGTCAAGTTGTAACTACTTCGTATAATGAAATCCTTATGTAACGTGTGTTATATCCCCAATTGCGGACCAGAAACACATAAATTTCCCGTAAGCGGTCGTTCACTGTGAATTTACAGGAGGCTGCTATAAGGTCTTGCCCTGATTTAGTAGACCCTTTCGAATTGTCCTAAAATAGACAGACGAGAGGTGCTAATTATGAGCAGAACGAGCAAATACAAAAGATACAGGCCTGAATTCAAACGGGCAGCGTTAAAACGAGCAAGTGAAGACGGAATCACGGACAAGGCGTTATGTTTAGAGTTGGAGATAAGTGCTCGTCAGCTCAGGCGATGGCGGGATGAATACCGATTACTCGGCGAAGATGCTTTTTCCGGTCAAGGGCATAGCCGAAATGAAGAAGTAACGAAACTCAAACGCGAACTGGCGAAGGTTAAGCAGGAACGGGATTTTTTAAAACAAGCGGCGGCCTACTTTGCCAAGGAGTCGAGTTGAGATATGCCTGTATCGACCGACACCGCGATGCGTATCCAGTAAGGATGATGTGTCCTGCACTCAAGGTCTCTCGCAGTGGCTACTATGCCTGGCGAACTCGGCCTGAGAGCGTTCGAGATTCAACAGATCGGACCCTGACTGACGCCATACACCAGATACACCGTGAGAGCCGAGGCGTGTATGGTGCCCCGAAGATATGCGCGGCATTACGGAGTCAGGGGCATCATTACGGGCGACACAAGATTGCCCGGCTGATGCGTGTGGCAGGCCTTAAGGGTTTTCCGCGGCGACGTTACAAGGTCACGACCCACTCCGATCCCAGACATGACAAGGCACCGAATCTGCTCAAACAGGACTTTAGCGCCGAGGCGCCTAATCAGCGCTGGGTCTCTGATATTACCTATATTGATACGAGACAGGGCTGGTTGTACCTGGCGGTGGTGATGGATCTGTATTCGCGCCGGATCATTGGCTGGTCCATGGACCGGTGGATCAGTCGCCATCTGGCGATCGATGCGCTGAATATGGCGTTAGGTGTTCGCCTGCCCGAAGACACATTAATTCATCACTCCGATCGTGGGGCGCAGTACACCAGTGATGACTTTCGAGACGTGCTTAGGAAACACGGTATACAATGTTCCATGAGTGGTCGTGGTAACTGTTATGATAATGCAGCGGTGGAGAGTTTCTTTGGGTTATTGAAACGGGAGTGGGTTAACCACAGGCATTACCGAACGAGAGAAGAAGCCCGTGCTGATATATTTGAATATATCGAATGCTTCTACAATCGTAAACGGCTTCATAGTTATGTGGGATATATCAGCCCCGCTGACTATGAACTACAATCAACCGGACATTCGTAATGGTCCATT
>PVMK01159203.1_pt1 | contig 13066 bp, 10 predicted proteins | sample 1853481 | NCBI WGS metagenome assembly PVMK01 (sample SAMN08533507, study PRJNA380276) | Marine sediment metagenome, whole genome shotgun sequencing project.
CCAATAAGTGCTTAACCGCAAGCTCGACGTCTTTCGCCGGCAAGTGCTTTTGCTTCCTGGCGATCATTTCAATGAGTTCAGATTTAGTCATTACCTGCTCGCTTATTGTTTTTGAGGGGGTACCGGCTAAGCTACCGATTATAAAGGAATTATAGCCCGGACCGCGAGGCCCGGGCCAGTTTTTTTTTATTTAGCGCCTCCGGACATCTTTTCCTTGAGGAGCTCACCGAGCGTGGTACCTGTCGAGACGGCGGCGGTTTCTGTCTTATAGCTGCTTAGCGCCTCGGCTTCCTCGTGTACTTCCTTCGCCTTGATCGACAGGCCAACGGTGCGATTCTTGCGATCGACATTGGTGAACTTGGCTTCGATCTCCTCTCCCACCTTGATCATGGTGCGCGCATCTTCAACGCGTCCGCGCGCCAGCTCCGAGGACCGCAACGATCCGATGACGCCATCACCGAGATCGACCGATGCGCCACGCGCATCAACCTCGGTGACGACACCCTTGACCACCGAATTCTTCGGATGCTCGGCCAACCAGGCTGAGAACGGATCTTTGTCCAGCTGCTTTATGCCGAGCGAAATTCTCTCTCGCTCCGAATCAATCGCCAGCACACTCGCCTCGATTTCCTGACCCTTCTTATAGTTGCGAACCGCTTCTTCGCCAGTCAGGTCCCAGGAAATATCCGACAGGTGAACCAGACCGTCGATACCACCGTCCAGGCCGATGAAGATGCCGAAATCAGTGATTGATTTGATCTGGCCAGAAACCTTGTCACCACGATTAACGGTCGCGGAGAATTCTGCCCACGGGTTGGTCTTGCACTGCTTGATGCCCAGCGAAATTCGACGGCGCTCTTCGTCGATCTCGATGACCATGACTTCAACTTCCTCGCCAATTTGCACGATCTTCGAGGGATTGACGTTTTTGTTGGTCCAGTCCATTTCGGAAACGTGGACCAGGCCTTCAACACCCTCTTCGATTTCAACAAAGCAGCCATAGTCAGCAATATTGGTGATCTTGCCGAACAGCCTGGTCTGCGGCGGATAGCGACGCGCCAGATCATGCCAGGGATCATCACCAAGCTGTTTGATACCCAGCGATACACGTTGGCGCTCACGATCGAATTTCAGAATCTTGACATCAATTTCCTGACCGACTTCGACCACCTCGGAAGGATGTTTGACCCGCTTCCACGCCATGTCGGTAATGTGTAGCAATCCGTCTATGCCGCCTAAGTCTACGAAGGCGCCATAGTCTGTCAGATTCTTCACAATGCCCTTAACGGATTTGCCTTCCTGCAGGCTCTCCAGCAGCTGCTCACGCTCTGCGCTGTATTCCTGCTCAACCACTGCACGTCTTGATACAACGACGTTATTGCGACGCTGATCAAGCTTGATAACCTTGAATTCCAGGCTCTTGCCTTCGAGATAGACCGGATCGCGTACAGGGCGTACGTCGACCAGCGATCCAGGAAGGAATGCACGAACGTTGTCGATTTCAACAGTGAATCCACCCTTGACCCGACCATTGATCACGCCCGTTACCACTTCGCTCTTTTCAAACGCTGCCTCGAGATCAGTCCAGGTACGTGCGCGTATGGCTTTTTCACGAGACAGTTTGGTCTCGCCGAATCCATCCTCGACGGCATCGAGCGCGACCTCGAATTCGTCGCCGACAGAAATGTCAGCCTCACCTTTATCGTTCTGGAACTGCTCGATTGGAATGACGGCCTCGGATTTGAGGCCTGCACTGATGGTAACTACATCTTCATTTACCGCGACAACTGTGCCTATGATGATGGCACCCTGTTTTAATTGTTGACTGGCAAAACTCTCTTCAAATAACTCAGCAAAACTTTCAGACATTAGATTTAAACCAAAGAGAACCTAAATTTGATCCTCTACCCAGGCGTCCTTTTACATCCTGTAAAAGACGGTTGCTAAAAAAAACCAGACGTTCCTGTCCGATTCAGAAAATATTCAATTCGCGTTGATCAGCTCGTGTGCCCAAGCCAGTACGGTTTGCGTCACCTCATCGATCGACTGGTTGCTGGAATCCAGCAATCGGGCATCTTCAGCAGCGCGTAACGGGGCGACCGAACGTTCGGAATCCCGCCGGTCACGATCCTCGATGTCCCGCGAAAGGGCCGGCAGGCTAACATCAATACCTTTGTCTTTCAACTGCTTATGGCGCCTTTTCGCTCTCTCCTCAGCGCTGGCCGTCAGGAACACTTTGAGCATGGCGTCCGGGAAAACAGTCGTGCCCATATCCCGGCCATCCGCGACCAGTCCCGGAGCTGTTCTGAAACCCTTTTGCAGCCCCAGCAACGAATCCCGCACCGCGGGCAGCGCCGCCACATACGACGCAAGTTGTCCACATTCTTCCGTTCGCAGCTCGCTACTGACGTCAGAGTCGCCCAGCCAGACTCGTTCTTCGCCATTCTCATCCGCCTCGAATCTCACCTCCAGGTCTGATGCAAGTTTCGCCAGCACCTCTTCGGACGCATCCGTCTGACCCGTCCCGGTAGCCGTCAACGCGACCAGCCGGTAAAGCGCACCGCTATCCAACAAATGCCAATCCAGTGCCCTGGCCACTCGCCTCGCGATCGTTCCCTTGCCGGATCCGCTGGGGCCGTCGATGGCAATGACCGGGATCTCGCTCACGATGCGGACTGTTCCTGGTGCGTGGCAATGCTGATGCCGAGACCGCTGAGGCAGTCAACGAATCCGGGAAATGAAGTAGCCACCGCATCGGTATCGTCAATCCGGATGGTCCATTCGGCGACCATGCCGGCCACGGCGAATGCCATGGCGACCCGGTGATCACCCTGACTCATAATCCTGCCACCTTCGAGCTTCGATCCGTGGACCACGGCGCCATCGTCGGTCTCGTCCACCGTTGCCCCCAGCTGCCGCAAGCCTGCGGCCATGACACGGATCCGGTCACTTTCCTTGACCCGCAATTCCCCGATTCCCGAAAAGGTAGTCTTGCCCCGGGCGCATGCTGCAGCGACAAAGAGCATGGGAAATTCGTCGATTGCCAGCGAGACCCGTGCAGGATCGACGTCGATACCGGTCAGCCGGGATGAACGCACGGTGATGTCGGCCACGGGCTCTTCGCCGTACAACCGCACATTGTCCAGTCCGATATCCGCACCCATGTCACGCAGAATATCCAGCGCCCCGGTGCGTGTCGGATTAACGCCCACGTTGGTGATGACGACCTCACACTTTGGTGAAATAAGCGCCGCCAGCACGATGTATGCTGCGGATGAGAGGTCAGCCGGCACCGCTATCTCTGTGCCCTGCAAAACCTGCTTGCCGCGCATGATGATCTGCGTTTCGCCACTGGTCACATCCGCGCCCATCGATCGCAGCATGCGTTCAGTGTGGTCGCGCGTTGTCTTCGGCTCGATGATCGACGTTTCACCCTCCGCATACAGGCCAGCCAGCAACAGCGCCGACTTGACCTGCGCACTTGCGACCGGCAGCCGGTAGGAAATGCCCGACAATGTCCGACCCCCATGGATCTCAAGCGGCGGCTTGCCATCGTTAGAGTCGATTTTGGCGCCCATATTGGTCAGGGGATCGATGATTCTGTTCATGGGGCGCTGACACAACGATTGATCGCCGACGAGCTTGCTCGCGAACCACTGTCCCGACAATAGCCCGGCAAACAAGCGCATCGCGGTGCCGGAATTTTCCACATCGAGCGGCGCGGTGGGTGGCTTCAGACCTTCGCTGCCGCAGCCCTCAATGATGAGTTCCGTCTCAGACAACTGCTGGATCGTGACGCCCAGATGACGAAGCGCGGTCAACGTCGCCAGGCAATCATCTCCGCTCAGGAAACCGCGGACCCTGGTCTGTCCCTCCGCGATGGCGCCCAGCATGAGTGCACGATGAGAAATTGATTTATCGCCCGGCACAGTCACTTTGCCACTCGTTAAAGCAGAAGGGTCGACGGTGAAATACATTGATACCTGCTAAAGCCGGCTAATTGACCGCTTTGGGATAGGCGCCGATGAGGCGGTACAGCGAGCTCCCTTCCTGTAGCTCCGCAAGGGCGTCTTTCAGCGGTGCTTCTTCGGCGTGGCCTTCGAGATCGATAAAGAACACATAGTCCCAGTTCTGGCGCCGTGATGGCCGGGATTCGATGCGCGTCATGCTGACGCCGTGGGTCGCGAACGGCTGTAACAACGTATGCAGGACGCCCGCTCCCGCAGTACCTGGCGTTGATACCAGGACTGTGGTCTTGTCCTCGCCGCTGGACGCGAGTAACTCGCGACCGATGACCAAAAAGCGGGTCGTATTGTCGGGCCGGTCCTCGATATTATTGACCAGGATTTTGAGGTTGTAGACCTCGGCGGCCGCCTGACCACCGATGGCCGCAGTACCTTGCTCGTCCCGTGAGCGCCTTGCCCCTGTGGCGTTGCTGCTGACACCAATGAGTTCGACATGCGGCAAATATTCGCGCAGCCAGCCGCGGCACTGGGCAAGTGACTGTTCGTGCGCACAAATTCGCTCGATGCTGTCCAGGCCCTCGTCAGTACTTAGCAGATGTTGCTCAATGCGCAGTTCGACTTCGCCACCAATCTTGAGCGGTGAGGTCAGGAACATATCCAGCGTGTGATTGATGGTGCCTTCGGTCGAATTCTCGATTGGCACCACTCCGAAATCGGCCGCCCCGCTTTCTACTTCCTGAAACACTTCATCAATGGTTGAGAACGGCAGGCCGCGGACCGAGTGCCCGAAATGCTTGTAAACCGCCGTTTGCGTGAACGTACCTTCCGGCCCCAGGTAGGAAATTTTCAGCGGATCCTGCTGCGCCAGGCATGCCGACATGATCTCGCGAAACAGCCGCAGCATTTCCTCGTCGCGCAACGGTCCTTCATTGCGCTCCAGAACCGCGCGCAGCACCTCCGCCTCACGCTCCGGACGGTAATAGTCGACCGCGGAGCTCAGATCGCCTTTCGATATTCCCACCTGCTGCGCATAGCGGGCACGCTCGTTGATCAGCTCCTGTATCTTCCGGTCAACCGCGTCGATGCGCTCGCGAATACTCGTCAGATCAGGTACTGCGCCGTCTTTTTTTGCTGCTTTGGCCAAGCCAGGATCCCTGCAATTCTTTAATAATTCCGAAACTTAGAATATAGACTTGCCAAGATTTCGCAACGTCAGAACACCCTCGATTGCGCTCAGCGTCGCCAGCGTATCGTCCGGTACCGGTCCGTCCAGATCCACGACCGTATAGGCCAGTTCGCCACGCGACTTATTCAGCAGGTCCTCGATGTTCAGCCCGGCCTCGGCGAGGCAAGTCGAAATCTGGCCGACCATGTTCGGCACATTGGCATTGGCGATCGTTATGCGGAAGGTCCCGTTTCGCGGCATGACGGATTCGGGAAAGTTGACCGAATACCGGATATTGCCGTTCTCCAGGAAGTCCCTGACATTCTCGGCCACCATGATGGCGCAATTCTTCTCCGCTTCCTCGGTCGAGGCGCCAAGGTGCGGCAACGCGATCACTTTCGGATGCGCGATGAGTTCCGCGGTTGGAAAATCTGTCACGAAGGCATGCAATTTGCCGCTATCCATCGCTTTTAGCAAAGCTTTGCGTTTCACGATTCCACGTCGCGAAAAATTGATCAGGATTCCGTCATCGTGCATCAAATCCAGAAGAGCGGCGTCAATGAGTCCCTTCGTGCCCTCTACCAGCGGTACGTGCACGGAAATGACGTCCGCGCCATCGAACAATTGATCCAGCGATTCGACCTGCTGCACGCCGGACGACAATTGCCACGCGCGCCATACCGTGATTTGTGGATCAAAGCCCACGACTTTCATCCCTAGCGCCAACGCGACGTTCGCTACTTCGACGCCGACCGCACCAAGCCCGATCACGCCGAGCGTGCGTCCGGGAAGCTCAAAGCCAACGAATTGCTTCTTTGCCAGCCTCGACTGCCTTGTCCAGCTCGTCGCCTTCCTTGTCCAGGCCACGCAAGTAGTCCCGCGCACCGAAGATGTTTCTTGCCGCGCTCAACATGCCGGCGACCGCCAGCTCCTTCACCGCATTTGCGTTTGCACCCGGCGCATTGAATACCGGGATGCCACGCGCACTCATTGCATCAACCGGGATATTGTTGATACCTGCGCCGGCACGGCCAATCGCGGCAACCGAGTCTGGAATATCCATGGAATGCATGTCGTACGAGCGCAGCAAGACGGCATCCGGATCAGAAATATCTGTACCGACCTCGAAGTGGTCGGCGGGCAGACGCTGCAGGCCAACTTCCGCGATATTGTTTAGCGTAAGTACCTTGAACATATAAATGAAACAGGCGAATTGAATCAGGGTCGCGATTGTAGCGATTTTTGCCCGCTATGCCAGATTTATGAGACCGGGGCCTGACCTCGCAGAGAATTTCCTGTCAGGCTAATTTAACAGTCTGCTATTCCTGCAAGCGAATCTTTATCTAATTGGAAAACCACTGTCGTGACGGGCAGCTCTCGAGGGTTACACGTCAAGCCATGCCGTGAGCCTCGATCTCTCGCGGATCAGCCCATCCTGATTAAAGTGGTGAACGCAAAAATGGGCCCATGAATCTTCGAACGCCATCTCCATGTCACCCGTCACCGAAGTCGTACCGTGCCCAATTTCTGCGTAGGTAAACTCGAAACTGCCACTCGGACGTACCAGCGCAATGTGGAACGGTTCGCCATTGAACTCGTTGATTATTGGTTTGCCGCTGCTCGTCATGATGCCCGGTATATCAACCGTCGCGGTTCTGCGTTCCAGGTTCGCATCGAGATCAATCGGCAGGGACAATGTGTCGCAAAATTCCGAGCATGTGGAGGCGAATACAGAGAACATATTGCTCAGTGGTTCGCATGCCTCGCCCGAGACAATGGTTTCAAGTGCGACCCGTTGAGCTTCATCCGCACGTTCGTCAATAACGATCTGGCGTTTGCCATTTCCCTCCGCGATTTCGCCGGGCCACTTGTATAGCCCCGCCCAATTCAGCCCCGCGAGCGGCGTATCGTTGAAATGCCCTTCAACGACGTTGCCGACGAAGGCCGACTGACAAAAGCCATGGGTGCTCGGCAAGTTGAATTGGCAACCACAATTCACAGCGCAATTGCAGTTATCGTAAGTTTCACTCTTAAATAGCCATTGATTAGCCATTCCCTCGATCCTCCGCTAATCCGTCATTGAGCGTAAAGTGGCCGCCCAAGCTGGAAAGGGTGCAGCGCTGATGCGCCACACCCTGTTCAATGCGTTAGCTGTAATTAATCGTCGTCAGGTGGGGGCAGATGCATATGCGCAACGGCCCGACTGGAATCATCAATATGCGATGTCCACTCGTCCCACAACTTCTGGCCTGCTTCCTCACCACCCTCTTCCGCGGCCAGCGCTGCCCTAAACTCCAAAAATTGGGGCGTCGCGGCATAATCCAGCGTCCCGTAACCATCGTCCAGGCGGATGTAAATGGATGAATCCCAAGGACCTGACTCCCAGTCGAGAGCTATAAATTGTCTACCAGTGGCTCGCACCGCTGGACCAATCTTGGCGTACAAGATTGCCCAGGCATCCGTGTTGTGACCTGGCTTGAAATTGAGATGTATGACTTGGAAGTAATCTACATTTTCACGCTTTTGATTTTCTTCCTGTGCTGACACGACATTCGGCAAGCCCAAAGTCCGACTGCAAAAGCAGCTGCCAGTGCGATTGATACGATTCCTGATCATTTTCTATTCCCCTTATTAGTTGTTGTTTTGCCTTTCAGCGAATAAGGGGGCGACCACTCATATCGTTGCACCGATGCGCAAGCGAGTGACCGCACACTGCATTCGAACCCCCTCAATTCGAGGTATGAACGTTACCGAGGACGGAGGACCAACGCAATCCTTACCCCTGCGAAGGCGGGGTCGGACCTCTGCATCTAATTGAAAACATTGGAAAAACACGGTCGATTCGACCAAATATTCGCTCTAAATGCCCGATTTCGACTGCCAAATCGAGCAGATAATCAATCATTTAACCAGGTAATCGTAATTCGTCGATTTTGGGCATTGAATGAGCGAATTAGGGAGAAATCAGGCACTAAATTCTGGAGAATTTGGTTTACATTCAATTGCTTACGGAGGTCCGACCCCATCCGTTTGACTGCTCGAAGTCGCGCATGAAATCGATCAATGCATCTACTGCTGCCTCAGGCACGGCGTTATAGATGGATGCCCGCATCCCGCCCACAGATCTGTGACCCTTGAGATTGGTGAGGCCTGCCGCCTTTGACTCGGTGAGAAATTTTGCGTCCAGCGACGAGTCTTTCAAGACGAATGTTACGTTCATCCAGGAACGGCAATCCTTGCTGACCGGGTTGCTGTAAAAATCGGATTTATCAATTGCCGCGTAAAGCTTTGCAGACTTACGTTCGTTGATTTCCGCCATAGCAGCAAGGCCGCCAAGATCTTTCAGGTATTCGAATACGAGCCCCGCAACGTACCAGGCAAAAACTGGCGGCGTATTGCTCATCGAATCCGATTCCGCGTAGACCGAATACCTGAGCAGGCTGGGAATCGACGCTCGCGCCCGGGACAGAAAATCGTTGCGTACGATAACCAGGGTCAGGCCCGCCGGTCCGATGTTTTTCTGTGCGCCGGCGTAGATAACGCCGAACTGACTGACGTCAATCGGTCGCGACAGTATGCAGCTCGACATGTCGGCGACCAATGGTGTGTCGCCAACATCCGGGACGAATTGAAATTCCACGCCGGCAATCGTTTCGTTTGGCGTGTAATGCAGATAGGCCGCCTCGTCGCTGCGGCGCCAGGTATCTTCTGGTGGAATATCGGTGAAGTTACCGGGCGATGCGTCAGCTGCAATGTTCACCCTGCAATGGTTTTCAGCCTCGGCAATCGCCTTTTTCGACCAGGTGCCGGTCAGGACGTAATCAACGGTATCGCCCTTCGCGGCAAGATTTAGCGGCACCATCGCAAATTGAAGAGTCGCGCCACCCTGGGCAAACAGGACACTGTAATTGTCCGGAATGGCCAGAAGATCACGAACATCCTGCTCAGCTTTTGCCGCAACGCCCAGGAAATCCTTGCTGCGATGGCTGATTTCCATGACCGACATGCCAGTGCCGTTCCAGTCCGGAATATCGCCGCGCACTCGTTCGAGAACGGCGTCGGGAATCGCGGCGGGGCCGGCGCTGAAGTTAAAAACGCGAGACATGGGCGGCAGATTCCTGCGAAAATTTACTCGTCGGCATCCTCGATAGATGCATTTTCAATCGACTCAATAGTCGCCAGGCCGACCAGGCGCTGCCCCGATTCGACGCGTATCAGGGTGACGCCCTGCGTATTGCGACCGATGATCGAAATATCTCTGACCGCAGTGCGCACAAGCGTACCGCTGGAACTGATCAGCATGATTTCGTCATCTTCGTGCACCTGGACGGCGCCAACCGTACGGCCATTTCGCTGCGTCGTCTGAATAGCGATAACGCCCTGTCCACCGCGGCCCTGTATCGGGAATTCATCGATCTCTGTGCGTTTGCCGAAACCATTTTCGGTTGCGGACAGGAGCATGCCATCGCCAACGAGTGACAATGCGATGACTTCATGACCTTGCGGCAGCCTGATGCCGCGAACGCCTGCAGCACCGCGGCCCATCGGCCTGACATCCTCTTCCTTGAAGCGAATGGCCTTGCCGTGGCTCGCCACCAGTATGATTTCCTGCTTGCCGTCGGTAATGGCGACGTCTACCAGCTTGTCATTGTTGCGCAGGTCAACGGCAATGATGCCGCTCGATCGCGGCCGCGAGAAAAGGCTGAGCGGCGTTTTCTTGACCGTCCCGCCACTGGTCGCCATAAACACGAAACTGTCCGCGTTAAATTCGCGGATTGGCAAAATCGCGTTTATTCGTTCGCCTTCCTCAAGCGGCAGCAAATTCACGATCGGTTTGCCACGCGACCCGCGACTTGCCTGCGGCACTTTGTATACCTTTAACCAGTACATCTTGCCGCGGCTCGAGAAGCAAAGAATGGTGTCATGGGTGTTGGCAACGAACAATTTGTCGATGAAATCTTCGTCTTTCACCTTGGTTGCCGAGCGGCCACGCCCACCACGCCGCTGTGCCTGGTAGACGTCAATCGGCTGTGCCTTCGCATAACCGCCGTGCGATAGCGTGACCACAACCTCTTCTTCGGGGATCAGATCCTCCGCCTGCAGGTCACTGTGGTCCTGGTTGATCTCGGTTCTACGCTCATCGCCATAGGCATCGCGAATCTCGCACAATTCCGTCTTGATGACCTCGAGCAGTTGATCAGGGTCGGCCAGAATGTCAGAAAATACTTTAATTTTCTCTAATATATCTTTGTATTCATTTAATATTTTCTCTTGCTCCAGACCTGTTAGTCGATGCAGGCGTAGATCCAGAATTGCCTGGGCCTGCACCGCTGACAGCCGGTACTCACCATCGACCAGGCCGAATCCCTCCTCGAGCGCATCCGGCCGGGTATCCATGGCGCCGGCTTTCTCGAGCATCCCGGTCACCGCGCCCGGCGCCCATCTTGCTGCGATCAGCGCCGATTTCGCCTCAGCCGGTGATGGTGATGCTTTTATCAGTGCAATGACCGCATCGATGTTGGCAAGTGCAACGGACTGCCCTTCCAGCACATGGGCCCGGTCCCTGGCCTTGCGCAGATCGAAGATGCTGCGCCGGGTGACCACCTCGCGCCGATGCGCGATAAATGCCTCCAGCATCTGTTTCAGATTCAGGAGCTTTGGCTGTCCTTCGTGCAAGGCCACCATGTTGATGCCAAACACGCTCTGCATCGGTGTTTGCTTGTACAGGTTATTGAGCACCACATCGCTTAATTCGCCCTTGCGAAGTTCGACCACGATGCGCATGCCATCCTTGTCTGACTCATCCCTGAGTTCGCTGATGCCCTCAATGCGCTTCTGCCGCACGAGCTCGGCGATTTTTTCAATCAGGCGAGCCTTGTTGCCCTGGTTCGGCAGCTCCGTAACGATAATGGCTTCCCTGCCGCGTTTGTCGATGGTCTCAATCGACGTCCTGGCACGCATGAAGACGCGACCCCGGCCAGTGCTGTAGGCGGAATAGATGCCCTGCGCGCCATTGATGATGCCAGCGGTCGGAAAATCAGGGCCAGGAACATGACTGATGAGACCGCGTAAATCGATCGCGGGGTCCTCTATGAGCGCGAGACAGGCGCTGATGATCTCGTTCAGGTTGTGCGGCGGAATATTGGTTGCCATGCCAACGGCAATTCCCGAGGAGCCGTTGATCAGCAAATTCGGCACTCGGGTCGGCATGACTGACGGTTCTGATTCCGAGCCATCGTAATTTTCGACGAAATCAACGGTGGCTTTGTCGATGTCCGCCAGGATCTCGTGCGCGATGCGCGACATTCATACTTCCGTGTAACGCATTGCAGCCGGCGCGTCGCCGTCTACAGATCCGAAGTTGCCCTGCCCGTCCACCACCCGGTAGCGCAGGGAAAACAGCTGTGCCATGCGGCCGATGCTGTCGTACACCGCGGAATCGCCGTGCGGGTGGTATTTGCCAATGACATCGCCGACCACGCGGGCGGACTTTTTGTAGGGTTTGTTGTAATCGTTTCCAAGCTCGCGCATCGCGTGCAGGACGCGACGATGCACTGGCTTCAGGCCGTCACGAACATCGGGCAACGCGCGCCCGACGATGACGCTCATCGCATAGTCCAGGTACGACTGCTGCATCTCGTCTTCGAGGCTTACAGACAGAATTTCCTGTGCAACTTCAGACATACAGATTCAACATACCGGAGCGGTTCCGAGCAAAAAGACGGAATCGCAGTGACCAAAAGATAACGGGTGCTTTACGGAAAAATCCCTGATTTTTCTGGGCTTGACAAGGGCGCCAACAGGCGCCAAATCAAGGTCAGAATAATACCATAGGAGGCCGCATAACAGCAGGCTTTAAGGGCCAAATTACGCGTTTGTAAAAGCGCTTAGCAGTGGCCATTCCGAACGTTATACTGGCACCTTATTCGGGCCCAAAACCGGGCGTCAACCAGCACACAAATGCAACATTGCGACACTCTTATCCTGGCCGGCTGGTGTATTCCGGTGGCGCCAGACAACCTGGTCCTGAGCGACCATGCGGTGGCGATTAACGACGGTAAAATTGTCGACTTATTGCCTGCATCAGAAGCGCGGCAACGCTATCGACCCGGCGTACTGGTGCAACGCCCCGACCACATTCTGCTGCCGGGCTTTGTGAATGCGCACACGCATGCCGCAATGTCGCTGCTGCGGGGAATCGCGGACGATATGCCGCTGGAGCGCTGGCTCAGCGAAGGCGTATGGCCAGTCGAGAAACGCTGGATTAGCGCCGAAATGGTACGCGATGGAACCAGGCTGGCGATCGCCGAGATGTTGCTGTCCGGGTGCACTTGTTTCAGTGACCAGTATTTTTTCCCCGAGATTGTTGCAGAAACAGCGGTGGACCTGCATATGCGGGCGATGGTAGGCACGCCGGTCATTGATTTTCCAACCGAGTGGGCCAGTAACACCGCGGAGTACCTGAGCAAGGGGGCCGAACTCGTGCACGACCCTTATGCCGATCATCCGCTGGTCTCGAGTTGTTTCGTGCCACATTCGACCGCCACTGTAAGCGACGAGGCGTTCACGGAGCTTCGAGTGCTCGCCGACCAGCTCGACCGACGAATTCAGATCCACCTGCACGAATCGGCGCAGGAAATCGAGAATGAGCTCGACAAAAACGGCAAACGCCCGATCGCGCGATTGCAGGACCTTGGTCTCGTCAATGCCTCGCTCATGGCCGTGCATGCGGTGCACGTGACCGATGATGAGATCGCCCTGTTTGCGGACGCCGGCGTTACTGTCGCTCACTGTCCCCGCTCCAATCTAAAGCTCGCCGATGGCATCGCGCCGATTGTCGCTTTCAGGAATGCCGGTGTCACGGTCGCGCTGGGCACGGACAGCGCCGCCAGCAACAACGTGATGGACATGCTCGGTGAGATGCGAACCGCGGCCT
>PVMK01154193.1_pt1 | contig 13065 bp, 14 predicted proteins | sample 1853481 | NCBI WGS metagenome assembly PVMK01 (sample SAMN08533507, study PRJNA380276) | Marine sediment metagenome, whole genome shotgun sequencing project.
GTAGGCCCTATAGGACGGAGACCAATTGTGAGCGAAGCGAACTAACTGGAATTATTGCATGTCGGTTTTCGCTTGAATTTACTTTTGCAGCGTCCGGCTCACAAAAGCTTTAAGTTCCCGGTCCAGGGCCGGGTCGATCATCGTATCGGGACAATTCTCCAGAATTATCTTAAACTTTCTGTTTGCTCTGACTAATATGTCTTCGGAGCCGTTTTTCTTCCACTTGCCATAAGAATCCCAATCCGAAACAGTCGGGGTCCACCGTTCCCTGAAATGCTGAAAGGTATTGTCGTGGGTTAAGTATCCCCCACTGTGGCCCACATCCTGGATGACATCCATCGACAGCGCATCGTCGGAGGTGTCGAGTCCCTTCGAAATACGCATTACCCGGCTGAGCAGCTCTTCATCAATTATAAACTTCTCATAGGAAGTGCACATAATTGAATCCAAAACCCCCAAACACTCGTGAATGATGTGTGCTCCCGAGAGCATGCCCATCATCAGATACTGCATGGTTTCGTACCCTGCCTGGCAATCTACAGACTTAGAATCAGTCATCCCGCACATAATCCGGGTGGGTATTTTGTAAAATCCAGCGCCATCTGCAGATTGGCACAATTAATTAGAAATGCTTCCGGCGGGCTCGTTATATAACCGGCACTTTTCATATTGGCGGCCGTCGAGGAAGGACAGTAGACGACGGGATTCCCGGGGTTAATTAACTGGATCAGTATTATTCCGGCAAGAATTTCCGCGTTTTGTTGAACAACCGTTCCGAATAAACTTATCGGGCCGGTGACCCCGGCTAAAATACAGGGCAAAATCAATATCGGTTGATGGCGGTAGGCATACTCGATTATGGTTTCCAGGGTATCAATGCCATAGGCCAGGGGGCTTAGGGGGTTCACACTGACTCCCACCGTATAATTATTCTGCAAAAAGTTCTCATGTCCCATGGCGATTTCAACCATATCCAGCATCTGCCCGGCCTGGGGTCTATTAACACAATAGCCCATGGCGGGTTTGTCCGTATTTTTGAGGATCTCATACATCATATACAGATGCTTTTCATCCGGCTTCACGTCGTGGGGATCAACCGGAGCGGACCCCACAATATTTACCAGGTCACTGGCCTGGCAGAGCTTCTGAATATTGACAAAATCCTCCAATAAGGCCGGCCGGCGCCCCTTGTCCAAATCCTGTATATCCACGGGCCCCCCGTTGGGCTGTACCGCAAAACCGTCCCCAATGGTTATCGACCGGGCATCATTCCTGCCCCGCCATCTGAACGTAGCCGGGCATTGTTCCAGAGCACGTTCAACCATTTCTCCTGAAAAATAAACAGTTTCACGGTCCACCTTGACCCCATGCTGCTTGAAAATATCCAGCGCCTCCCGGCTCTTGATAACAATTCCGGTTTCTTTAAGGATCTTCAGGGATGCGTCATGAACCCTGGCTATATCTTCTTTGGAGAGGACTTCCAGTTTTGTCTTTAGGGGCATAATAATTACCTCTTTTTAGTCATATCGAATAATGATGTTGCTGACTTCACCCGAAATCAGTTGTCCTGGAATTCTATCACATTTAACGGGGGCGCCGTCACTTTTTTTTGTAATTTTCGGCAACGCCAAGTTCTTTTTCGGTATCTTCCACAATGGTTCGGAGCGTGGAAAGAACGTTATCAGGCAGCGGTTCCGGTTTGTGGGTTTCCAGGATTTCCCTGGCCTTCCGGGTTGCATTTTGATACAGGTCATGGCCCCCCGAATTCTGCCACCTCGTCCGAATTTTACGGTCGATCAATCCAGGTTGCGATTGGCTGCGCATGTGCCGGAAGGTACTCTCGTGGCTGAGGAAATCATTGAAAGGTCCGACCTCCCGGATGATATCCACCGCCAGAGTGTCGTCATTGACGGGAATCCCATTGACAGCATACTTGATCATTCCTGCAAATTCATTATCCATCACCAGTTGGCCGAAATCGAACGTAATTCCACTCTCAAGCATTCCCAGACCGTAAATTACATTGGCACCTGCCAATGCCGGTAAGAGAGCGGTGAGAGTCTTTTCGTGGCCGCACTGGGCGTCACAGATCTTGGTATCGCCCTAGCCACCGGCAACAAAGCTCGGCAGGGAATAGTAGCGCGCCAACCGGGCCACCGCCGCGTTGATCATGGCGCATTCGGGGGTTCCAACCGAAGCAGTCCCCAGCCGCAAGTCCATGGCGGTGGTCGAACTGCCGTAAATTACCGGCGACCCCTTCCGGGTCAGTTGACTAAGAACGAGTCCCGAAAGCACTTCTGAATTATGCGAAACCAGCGTGCCGGCAAGTGTAACCGGCGATGAGGCACCGGCCATGGCCATTGACAATATATTAATCCCCAGGCCGGAGCGGGCCGCTTCCATGATAATTTCGCAGCAATCGCCGACCAGTTTGAGCGGGCTGACCGGACAGGTGCAAAATGTTAATAAGGGCCGCTCTCTTAATTTGTCCATCCCCCCGACAATGGCGGCGACCATTTGGACTACTTTTTTGGCCAGATAACCGTTAACCGGGCCCAACCAGTGGTGCTTGGTCGTGTGGGTCAGGGAAGCTTCGGCATTATGCAGTGCTGCAACCTCATGGGGGACATCATGGGAAAGCATGGCCCTTTCATAGGTATCGACATTGTCCAGATAATCAATGATTAAAGCGGCATTGGCAACATCGGCTTTGGTGGTTTGTCTGTGTTCGCCGGAGTAAGGGTCAACGATCATAATTCCCTCACCGAAATTGGTGAAAGAGATCCGGTTAGCCTCCAGCACGACATCATTTTGGGGGACACGTCCGGCGGCCACAAATTTAGCCGGGGCCGAACGGATAGCGTCCTCCACCAGATAAGGGGGGAATTTTACGACTTTCTTGGCGGGATCGATGTGGGCGCCACCACCGTCAAAGACCGCCAGAGCTTCCGGGTCTTCAACGAAAACACCCGTTTTCTCAAGAACTTCCAGGGTTGCCAGGTGAATTTCGTAAAGTTCATCATCGCTAAACACATTCAGACTGAAACCCCCGCTCTGTCTTTTGCCGGCATGTAAATTTCGTTTCATGAATACACCTCTCAAAAAAGTATATTATTTAATCCAATATTGAAATCCCTGTCCTCAGGGCAGGGTCACAGTAAATGGCTCTGCAGACAAGATAGAGCAGGAGTGATGGAGTACTGGCGTTTTGGAGTGGTGGGTGAAAATCGGACCGCGGGGTATAATCCGTGTTTTAGTGTCTATCGCGATCTGATCATTTGCTCGGTGAAAGTAACGGGTAAAAGCAAATTCAGGGTGGTGTGTGCATATCATTTTGACGACCCGTATATGCCCGGAAATGCTTTTTCCATTACTCCAATACTCCCGAACTCCTTTGGTTTAAACCCAGGGTCCCCTTTGGGGGCAAACCAAAGCCGGGCCCTCTGGGCTCGGATTCTTTACTCTTTCCGGTTTATCCGGGTTGGGTATAAGTACCATGGGAATGAATTGCTTCGATAGCGGCCCTAACGTTCGCAGGTGGAGTTTGAGCACTCAGGTTGCAAAAATACAGGGCAAATCGTCCGTTTTTCCCGCCGACCTCAACGTAATGTTTTACACGATCAGCAACCTGTTCAGGTGTACTCAAGTCCATAAAGCTGGCCCCGATCCCTAAAACGAGGGGCACACCCTGTTTCTCGGCGTACTTCTTATAAACATCGGGTCCGATCTCTGCCACATCCGGATCCTGACCTTCCAGAAACCCCGGGCAAACTTTAAGTTTAAGATCGAACAAGTCCTCAGGATTTTTAAGATACTTTTCCCCTACCCAATTGGGCAGATAGACTTCCGGACCACACAACTCCCGAAGGCGCAATACATAAGGAACAATCCACTCTTTTAAAATATGCGGGTTGACAATAGGAAGGGAGCCTACGGCATCATTTCCAACGATACCTTTGGTATTTGGGAATTGCTTCTTCTGATAGAGAATCCAGGGTGCCAACACATCTTCAGTCAGGCGATCAAACAGGCTGCGTGCAAAATCAGGATCACTATCAATATCCATGATAAGCGGTTCAATTCCCCTGATGTTGGCCGCCAAACTGAAAGGCGCACAAAAACTTAAGGCCGGTGCCGTGCCGGTAAGTTTACGAAATATAGACTGCATTTCAATGACATTGGAAAAACGTCCTTTTGAATCGAAATCAGGGGTTTTTATTTTTACCAGATCACTGCGATCTCTAATCAGCGGCCTGGAGCGGTCAACATCCGGCATATCACGGTCACTGTATTTTATGGCCTGCCCAAGGGCCTCTGCTTCGATGTTGTAAACGTCATAATCAAGAAACGGAACATCAATGCCATACTTTTCCATGATTTCAAGGGTGCCGCCGGGCAAAAGTTTCGGCGTGGTATAGAATTCCTCGGGCGTTGACACCTAACTCTTTCATCACAAACTCATGCATCTGGGCACACACGGGAACACGGTCCGGAGTCCCATTCATGGCGGTTTCCATGCGCCTGGCACCATCTTGAAAAGAAGAAAAATCTTTTTTGAAATCAATCTTCATTTTTTCTCTGGTCAGTGATTAGAGCGTTTGTCAGAATAACATATACTGATTTTGCACTGTTCTAGAACAGGCTGTCTTTGCGATTATCAAATAACGTCTATGGCTCGCACCAAACGAACATCTAATATGTTTTTTATTTACATGGCCTTTCTAGCGCGCCACTGTCTTACCGACAGTGGCACATCACCACCGCACTGTCTATATTGGTAGTTCTAGGCGGGCAGATAGTGAGCTGAGCCACATTCAGGTTTCTAAAGCTATAGTGAAGTTTACCAAAACAGAATCATACCGGTGTCATAAACTACCGATAATTTTCAATCGCGACTCAGCACGCATACTTGTTGGCTAGAAACTCGTTTGCAAACGTACATATATGACAACCGGTATATAGCTCAGAAACAATTCAACTAATCGATGCTTCTGCGGTGAACCTTGTTTAGCGAGTCAAATAATAGTTGTCGCATGCCAAATGACAAAATGTCTGTTATTGATTCTTCTCAGAAGGAAACTTGCAAAAATCTGGCTGCCCACCGGAAAGTGGAATCGATCAGGCTCTGAAGGGAGTCGGAAATAAACTTGTCCGTATTGTAGACCATGTAGAATTTTCGTCTAATTGGACCATCAGAAAATTCAATGGCTTTCAGTTTGCCTGATTTAATCTCTTCACTGGCAACCTTCTCAGATATTATGGCAATGCCGACTCCTGATTCTACCGCTCGTTTGATGGCCTCATTGTTAGAGAATTCGAGATATTTAAAGATGGAAACATTGTTCTTTCTGACCAACTCGTCGATAATCATCTGCGGAGCGGCCCCTTTTTCGTGCATAATGATGGACTGACCTTCTAAATCGTAGGGTTCAATCTTGTCTTTTTGCGAAAAATGGTGCTCGGGCGAAAAGATAATCACAAGTCTTTCCTCCAGGAGTTCTTTCAGAAACAGGTTTTTATGTTCAAAGGGATAAGAAAGGAATCCCAGATCGGTAAGGTGGGCGACCGTTCTTTTTACGACATCTTCGTTGGGCAGGATCTTCACTGTAAGTCGTATTTGAGGATTTGCCAGGCTGTAACGATTGACAATAAATGGCAGGTAGTGCGTTCCGAAAGTTTCGCTGGAAACAATCCGGATATGTCCTCTTTTGTGTTGTTGAAAATCACGGAGGTAATCCTCCGCCAAACCCTCTAATTCAAAAATCTTTTCTGAAATTTCATAAAGGCCCTTGCCGGCGAACGTGAGCTCAAGTTTCCTGCCAAACCGTTCGACAAACTTGACTTCATAATACTCCTGAAGACGCTGGATACCTTTTGTAACCGCCGGCTGGGTTATATTCAACTCATCAGCCGCAGCGCTCAAGCTTCCATGTTTAACGGCCAAATAAAAGATTTTAAGCTGGTTCAAGTTCAAGATATTTAACCAGTAGGCCTAACCCGGACAAGCCGGAAAATGCCTAAAATGAGCTAAAGTGCCTAAAATGCCTAAAATTGTGGGGTCGCTTCGCTCCGTCTTTATTATAAACGCCTGGTATTTTGCGCCTGCACAAGCGATAAATCAGTAAGTAAAAATAAGAGCGCTAGCGAAGGCTGTTTTTTTTGTTGGGTTAAAATCGATAGAATACCTTAACTTTAGGCATTTTAGTGCAATTTAGGCATTTTAGGCATTTCTTCAAATACCATGCTTTCTCTAAAAAATATCTTGCCATAAAATGCAAAGAATTCACAACTAAGACTCTAAGATACAGATCAACCAATAAACTATTCAACGAGGTCCGAAGATTAGAGGATTTCAAGGATTAGTGCAAGTTTTTTAAAATATGCTTCCGGCTCATCTTTAAATGGGAAGCCGCCTATTTGTTCATGGACAGAATCAGTGCAACATGTTAATTAACAAATATAATTATTTTACCCCATATAATTACAAAAAGTTATAGCTTATGAATCTTAACCAGTTGAAAATATTTTATTTAGCGGCCAAAAAGCGAAATTTGAGCGTGGCGGCCGCAGAACTCTTCATCACCCAACCGGCGGTCACAAAAGGTATCCAGCGTCTGCAGGAATATTACGATATGAAATTTGTCGATCACATCGGCAAAAAGCTGGTCCTGACGGATGCCGGGGAGGTACTTTATGAGATTGCCGAAAAAATATTTGAACTGGAAAGCAAAGCCGAAGAGAGCATCCGTGATTTTCAGGAACGCAAAAGAGGACGGATCCGGATTCTTTCAAGTGAGAGTTTCGGCGATTACTACCTGCCGCGCATCATTATACCTTTCAGCAAAGCCTATCCGCTGGTGCAAATCACAATGAACATCCTGCCTACTGAACAGGTTGTAGAAAATACGGCTACCCTCAACAACGACCTGGGATTTATTTCTTATCCTGTTGAACATAAGAAACTTCTGGTCAAAGAAGTTCTGGAAGACCAGCTGGTTATCATAACCCCCCCGGACCATCCCCTGGGCCGCTACCCCATGCTGAAGCCCCGGAATCTGGAAGACCAATTGCTAATCATGCACGAATCGGGTTCAGCTCCCCGCAAAGCCTTGGAAAATTATATTCGAAAAAATGATCTTTCGGTCAGCATTCATCTGGAGCTTTCCAGCAACCGCGCCATCAAGCGCGCGGTGGAGGATGGAATCGGTATTGCCCTGATATCAAGGAGAGTCGCCAATGAAGAAATCCGCAATAAAAGGCTTCGGGCGATCCCCCTGTCAGATCGATCCATGACACGCAAATTCTATATGGTCCACCACCAGGACAAATATCTTTCCGAATCCCTGCAGAATTTTATCGAGATGGTATTTAAGTGGTCGGCGGAATATATGCGGACGCTTTAATCTTTAATTTCTAATATTGCAGGATGCTGGTTGAAAAATTCCATTTTTCGTATAATATAAATCATAAAGCAAGAAATCTAAACACATAATGGTCGTAAACCAATATTCAGACCGACAGCACCGATCTCTGTTTCCTGCTTGCCGCGACGAAGCCTTTACGGCGAAGGCGGGTCATTTGTTTTCTGTCATCTGACATCTGTTATCTGTCATCTATCTTCTGACCAAGGGAGGCAATCATGTATGGACAATTTCGGGATGAGCTTCAAAGCGAACTGGAAGAAATCACCGAATCCGGCCTTTACAAATCCGAGCGTCATTTAACTTCCGCCCAGCAAGCCCGTATCAGGGTCGATGAAAAGCAGGTGTTAAATATGTGCGCCAACAACTATCTCGGACTGGCGGATAATAAAGAGCTCATTGAAGCCGTAAAGAAAGGCCTCGATGAGCGGGGGTTCGGAATGGCTTCCGTGCGCTTTATCTGCGGAACCCAGGACATCCACCATGAGCTTGAAAAGAAAATCAGTGACTTTTTCGGAACCGATGACACCATTCTTTACTCCTCGTGTTTTGATGCCAATACCGGCTTGTTTGAAACCCTGCTTGGTGAAAACGATGCCATCATTTCAGACGCTTTAAATCATGCATCGATCATAGACGGTGTCCGTTTGTGCAAGGCGGCCCGCTATCGTTATGACCACGGGGACATGGCGTCACTTGAGAAATGCCTGCAGGAATCAGCGGAATCCAAAACCAGGATGATCGCCACCGACGGTGTCTTCAGCATGGACGGAGACTATGCCAGACTGGATAATATCTGTGATTTGGCTGAAAAATACGCTGCCCTCGTGATGGTGGATGACAGCCATGCCACCGGCTTCGTGGGTCCCACAGGACGCGGCACGGTCGAGCTTTGCGGGGTCCAGCAACGGGTCGACATCATCACTTCAACCCTGGGCAAAGCCCTGGGCGGCGCATCCGGCGGATTCACCACCGGACGTAAGGGCATCATCGAAATACTGCGGCAGCGCTCGCGGCCCTATCTTTTTTCAAATTCCCTGGCACCCCCCATTGTGTCTGCCGCTCTAAAGACCATCGATTTATTGGAAGAATCCCAGGCACCCAGAAAAAGGCTGGAATCAAACACCGAATTTTTTAGAAAGGAAATTGCCGGGGCAGGCTTTACCATCAAACCCGGCAGTCATCCCATTGTTCCCATCATGCTGGGAGATGCCAAACTGGCCCAGGAGATGGCTGCCAGGCTCCTGGATGAAGGTGTTTACGCCATAGGGTTCTTTTTCCCCGTGGTGCCCAAAGGCCAGGCGCGCATCCGGGTCCAGATTTCAGCGGCGCATTCAAAAGAAGATCTGGAATTTGCCCTGGAAAAATTCATCAAAGTCGGCAAAGAGTTGAGGGTGATAGATTAGAGAATTTAGGGATTTAGAAATTTAGGAATTGAAAATTTTGATTCGACAAGGTCGACTGCTTAGCTGTAGGTGTTTCGTGTTTAGTGTTTTGTGTTTAGAAAGCCAAACGCCAAATACTAAAAACCAAACACCTCAAAACCGATCGTTTCCAACGAGAGGATTTGAAAATGAAAATGAAGGCGCTTGTAAAGGCAAAACCGGAACCTGGCATCTGGCTGCAGGATGTTCCGGTACCGGACATCGGAATCAATGATGTCCTGATCAAGATTCATAAAACCGCAATTTGCGGCACCGACGTCCATATTTACAACTGGGATGCCTGGGCCCAGAAAACGATACCGGTCCCCATGCATGTCGGGCACGAATTTGTCGGGCGCGTGGCTGAAATCGGTGACAACGTGCATGACTTTAAGCCCGGACATATCGTGTCCGGTGAAGGCCATCTGATCTGCGGACATTGCCGCAATTGCCTGGCCGGCCGGCGGCATCTGTGCATGAAAACCAGCGGTGTCGGCGTTAACCGGCCCGGGGCCTTTGCCGAGTATTTAAGCATACCGCAAACCAACGTCTGGTATTGCGATCCGAATATCTCCACGGACATCCTCAGCTGTTTTGATCCGTTGGGCAATGCCACCCATACCGCCCTGTCTTTCGACGTTCTCGGTGAAGACGTACTGATCACCGGCGCCGGGCCTATCGGCTGTATGGCAGCGGCCGTTGCCAAACATGCCGGTGCACGCCATGTGGTGGTGACCGACGTCAATCCCTATCGTTTGAAACTGGCCAAAAAAATGGGTGCCACCCTGGCGCTGGATGTACGGAGCCAAAAGATTGAAGATGCCCAGAAAAAGCTGGGCATGAAAGAAGGCTTTGACGTGGGCATGGAAATGTCCGGCAACCCCGACGCCCTGCGTTCGATGCTGCCCAACATGTGTCACGGAGCTAAGGTTGCCCTCTTGGGTATCCTGCCGCCGAACACTGCCATTGACTGGGATTTTGTCGTCTTCAACGGTTTGACCCTCAAAGGCATCTACGGACGTGAAATGTATGAAACCTGGTACAAAATGACCGTCATGATCGAATCGGGCCTGGACATCGAACCTGTTATTACCCACCGGTTCCATTATACCGAGTATGAAAAGGGGTTTGAAGTCATGCGCTCGGGAAAATCCGGTAAAGTCATTTTAAGCTGGGAAGAAGGTTAGGATATTATTGATGAAAGTGGGAACACAAAATTATTCATTTGAACTCAACAGCAAATTGTCCGAACTAAAAGCCTTAAACCAACATCTAATTGCTTTTGGTCGCAATATCGGGCTATCGGAAATTAGCATCTCAGAGATTAATATCTGCCTGGATGAATTGTTCACAAATATAGTCTCATATGGTTTCAAAGGCGACCTGGAGCATAAAATTAAATTCACAATGAGGGTGGATGACAATATGCTGACTGTAAGTATTGAAGACGATGGTGTGCCTTTTAACCCACTCGAAAAAAAAGCGGTAGAACTCCCTGCAGATGTTACGAGTGCCAAAATCGGAGGCCTCGGAATTCATATTACCAGAGACCTGATGGATAAAATTTGCTATGAAAGAAAAAGAGGAAAAAACAAGTTGACTTTAAGCAAAATCATCCAGACAAATGACTACTGAACTGGTAAAAAGCAGGAAAGATGCAAGGAAGTTATTTGAGGAAGACCAACCGATTAGCGTAAATTGCAAAACTGCGGACTCCGAATTCAATGCATCTATTCAAGACATAAGTGGTTCCGGTGTTTTTATTAAAACTTTAAAGCCATTGTCCAACGGACAAGAGATAGCCTTGACCTTCAAGTTTCCCAAATCTAAAAAACCTATCATGGTAACCGGAGAAGTCGTAAGAACCACTCGCTCGGGAGCGGCAGTGGAATTCAAAGTTTTTTTTGATAAATAGGGCAACAAGAATTTTAAGTACTTTTTAGCTTTCTGTGGGAGCGGCTTTTCAGCCGCGATAAGCTCTTTTCGATCACTCAATTAATCGCGGCTGGAAAGCCGCTCCCACAATCCATTAAATTCTAAGTGAGTATCTTGATTGTCACTATCACGATTTAGCTAAAAGCTTCTCAACATCGATGAGTTCCTCCAGACTGGTAATTACCGGACCCGAATCCTCTATTTGGGGCCAATTTCTCTGAACGGTATGGTGCTTCAGCCAAATGGCGTGCATTCCAGCATCTCGCGCCCCGCAAATATCGATGCGCCAGTCATCCCCGATGTAGACCGCCTCTGAGGCAGAGGTCTCCAACTTTTCCAGGCATAGGCGGAACGGTTTCTGATCCGGCTTGGGTGGTATCCCGCCTTCGCCGGCCACAATAATTACTTTAAAGAAATTTCCCAATTCCGGATAGAGGCTGATGCGATGGGCTCCGGTTGCTTTTTGTCCCTGGGTGTTGGTGATTAAAGCGATTTCATAACGGCCGCGCAGGAAGGTAAGCACCTTACTTACCTCAGGAAATAAAACGGTATGTTTTTTTACAGTTTCCCAGTATTCGGTTTCCCACTCGACCAGCCGGTTACGGTCCACAGCAACACAGTAGTAATAAAAAATCTCCTGCCACAGTGAATTTCGGGAAAAGTCGGACCGTTCATGAAATTCTTTGCGAAGGCGCCGGTAGATTGTCAAAAAATCGTCCCGCACTGTCAGGCCCAAATTCGAAAACAGTTTATCCTGGGCCTCTTTTTCGGCAGTGCGAAAACCGTTGGCTGAATCTACAAGAGTTTGACCGAAATCGAAAATAACTGCTTTTATCATCTTGAAAATGCCTAAATTGCCTAAAATGCGCTAAAATGCCTAAAATTAAGGATTCCAATCGATTCTTTGACTACGAGCTATGAGCTACAGGTTGCGGGTTACGGGTTGCCTCTTGTCGCTGGTTGCTGGTAACTGGCCACTGGTATCTTGCCACCGGTGGTTTGGTTGCCATTTACACCTGATGCTGGTTACTCGATTCTCGATACTCTGCATTTCGGACTGGTCAGAATGTCATCGAGTATCGAGGATCCAGCATCGAGCATCGATTATTCCGCATTCCCCATTCCGATTCACATTCGACCCTTCATCCTTATGTTTCCGCCTTCCGCATTCCCACTTCCGAATTCAAAACCGTTTCCCAAGCCACTCTCTGCAGCAATAATGCCTCATCTTTATCCAGATCCACCCGCTTTTTACCCTTAAAGCAAAATGTTCCGGGAAGTCCTTCGGGGCTGGTGTTGAACAATACCGAATAAAACACACCGGCCGTCAGATAGGACCCGATTGGGTTGGCATGCCGGCCGTCCTGGAGATACAGATCCAAATCGGGATCAAGCCGATGGACTGCTTCCCAAACAAGCCCGACCGGAGCCAGGATGGCACCGAGCTCGTGCGTTAACTTTCCGTAGGCTGCTGCCAAATCAGATTGGGTTTCGGGCCGTATGCGGTTGGCCCAGGTCATGTAAAAAATTGTTTTGGCATCCTGTTTTCTGATTTCTTCATCCAACAAACCGGCATAGCGCTCAAAAGAGGCCAACTCTTCCAGTGGACCGCCACTCCGATCCTTCAAAACCACATAGTCCCATCGGTTTCCCCTGATTGCATCCCGGCTGGGCCGATTATTCCAATGCCACTCCAGGCCGACCCCTTCTCCGGTGCATTGATCCACCCCAAGCTCAAAACCACGATCTTCAGCGCTTACCAGCGCCAACAGCATCCGGGGCATATAATTTAAATAGGTATGGCTGTTGCCGATAAACAAAACTTCTAAAGTCATTTTGAGAAGATCACATATTTTGAGAAGTTAAGTATTTCTTTATGAAATAATACGAACGACCATATATTGCATGAAATATCTATTTTCAAATAAAGAGCCCATCCGAATTTAAATTTTAGGCATTTTAGGCATTCTTGTCCGCCTCGCTTTTTGGCGGATTAGGCATTTTAGGCAATTTCACTGCCTCATTTTGCCAGTGAAATCAAAACCCCGCCGGCAAATATAATCAAGGCACCGGTTTTGATGGGGTCGGGTCAAGATATCACAACAGGTCACTTCAACTGACTATCTTTGCTGCCGCGCCGATTGTAGCCAGTGGCGCGTTGACTGCCGCTCTTCGCGCTCTGACTGGCAGCTGACGCATAGGCGAACTCCAGGGATTGCTTTGCGACGAGCGTCTGGAATAACAGTCTCGCACTCCTCACAATGGGTGGAGCCCTCACCATCAGG
>PVMK01117348.1_pt1 | contig 13063 bp, 10 predicted proteins | sample 1853481 | NCBI WGS metagenome assembly PVMK01 (sample SAMN08533507, study PRJNA380276) | Marine sediment metagenome, whole genome shotgun sequencing project.
AGCCGTATCATTGCACAAGAACAGAAACACTTGAGCAAGTGGGTGGATCAGGTGTTTCCCGCTTTCCCGTTGGTCGGCAATATTGTGTCCGATCTTCTGGAGAGCCAGAAATTGAGTTTCTCCAATGGGTTGCCCCAATATCAGATGCGCTCCAAGAAACGCATCGCCCCCAGTTATCAATGGGGGCATTTTTCACTCTCAGGCGGGACGGAGACCGGTTTTGTGGGAAAGGATTTCAAGGGGCTGACCTTGGTGACAGCTTTTCGCTATGCAGGTGAGGATGAGAGCTATGGTGTGAATGTTCTCGGTAAGAGTTTCAACATCGAGATCGATCGGAAGCACGTTAAGGCAGAGGTAACGTGGGACCCTGACGGCGTCGAATTCAAGGTAGATCTCACCCTAGGTCAGTAATCAAGAGAACCTCTTCAACCTTTACAACGGCTGGCTGTCCATGCTAAATTTCCCTCTTCTTTCGGTCACATGGTTTGTGACACATTTGCGCTACGGCTTTTGCAAGCTGGTGATGGGTGGACCCGACTGGCAGATCTATAAGCGACGGCGGCTCGTGATCCGGCCGCAGTTTTCCCAAGTGGTGGCAAGAAGGTCTTGCGCTGGCGTAGCTCAACGGTAGAGCAACTGATTTGTAATCAGTAGGTTGGGGGTTCGATTCCTCTCGCCAGCTGAATGATAGGGAGATTAGGAACCGGCCTCCGGTGCCTGTTCCTAATCTCCCTCTTATGGAGGGGTGGTCGAGCGGCCAATGGCAACGGGCTGTAAACCCGTCGACCTTCGGGTCTACGCAGGTTCGAATCCTGCCCCCTCCACACTTATGTTGCGCGGGCTATAAAAAATATAGATAATGAGCCTCTTGGATCGGCGGGCGGGAGTAACTCAGTGGTAGAGTCATAGCCTTCCAAGCTATTGCTCGCGGGTTCAAATACCGTCTCCCGTTCCAGACCTCCTTGCGGGTCATGTAGGCTTGTTTTGGTTGTTTGGTTGTAAGGAACTCGGTACGATAGGGCTACCCGCGAACTTTTAACAAGCAACGTGCCCACGTAGCTCAGTGGTAGAGCACTTCCTTGGTAAGGAAGGGGTCACCAGTTCAATCCTGGTCGTGGGCTGTCTGTTGATCGTTTTGACTTAAGGGAAGAGGAGAACCTATGGCAAAGCAGAAATTTGAGCGAACGAAACCTCATGTGAACGTGGGAACGATCGGACATGTGGATCACGGGAAGACGACGCTGACGGCGGCCATCACCACGATTCTGGCCAAGGGCAACTCGTCAGTGGAGGTTCGGTCGTTTGATTCGATCGACAACGCACCGGAAGAGAGGGAGCGAGGAATCACCATCGCCACGGCCCACGTGGAGTACGAGACGGAGAACCGCCACTATGCGCACGTGGACTGTCCCGGACATGCGGATTATGTGAAGAACATGATCACGGGAGCGGCCCAGATGGACGGAGCGATCCTGGTGGTGTCGGCAGCAGATGGGCCGATGCCGCAAACCCGGGAGCATATCTTGCTGGCCCGCCAGGTGGGAGTGCCCCATATCGTGGTGTTCTTGAACAAGGTGGATATGGTGGATGATCCGGAGCTGTTGGATCTGGTGGAACTGGAAGTGAGGGAGCTGCTGTCGAAGTACGAATTTCCGGGAGATGATATTCCGATCGTGCGAGGAAGCGCCTTAAAAGCGTTGGAAGGGGACGGCGAGGCGGAGAAAGGGATCCTGGAGTTGATGGCCGCGTAGATGAGTATATACCGGTACCGGAGCGGGATATCGACAAGCCGTTTTTGATGCCGATCGAGGATATCTTCACCATCAGCGGCCGAGGAACGGTGGTGACGGGGCGAGTGGATCGAGGGCAGGTGAAGGTAGGAGAAGAGATGGAGATCGTGGGGATCCGGGACACCATGAAGCGGGTGATCACGGGAGTGGAGATGTTCAAGAAGATGCTGGATGAAGGACAGGCGGGAGACAATGTGGGACTGCTGCTTCGAGGGACGGACAAGGAGGATGTGGAGCGAGGTCAGGTGGTGGCAGCGCCGGGAAGCATAAGCCCGCATGTGAAATTTAAAGGGGAAGCCTATATTTTGACCAAGGAAGAAGGGGGCCGCCACACCCCGTTTTTCAAAGGCTATCGGCCCCAGTTTTACTTTCGGACCACGGACGTGACGGGCTCGGTGGAACTACCCGCCGGGACGGAGATGGTGATGCCGGGAGACAACGTCTCGGTTGATGTGGAACTCATTACCCCCATCGCCATGGAGAAGGGACTGCGCTTTGCCATTCGTGAAGGCGGTCACACGGTGGGAGCCGGAACCATTTCAGAGATTGTGGAATAGGAGACAACAGACAGGAGACAGGAGGAGTCGTCAGTGAGTGCGTGTTTTCCTAGGAAAACGAAAGCACGAAAGCACGACGGCAGGAAAGCACGACAATGCAGGAAAACATCACGTTTCAATGTTCAGAGTGCGACCGCAGGAACTACACTTCCACGAAGAACAAGAGGAACGTGACGGACCGTCTGGAGCTCAAGAAATACTGTAAGTGGTGTCGACATCACACCCTGCATAAAGAGATTAAGTAAGGGGGAACTGACAACTGACAACTGAGAGCTGACAATTAAGAACTGATAATGACGATTCAGTGCCACTTGTCAGTTGTCAGATGTTGTTCTTAGGCCAGTAGCTCCAATTGGCAGAGCGCCGGTCTCCAAAACCGGATGTTGTGGGTTCGAATCCCTCCTGGCCTGCCATTTATTGTTATGTTGGAAAAAGTTCGGGACGCTCCAAGGAATTTGATTACTTTCTACGGCGACGTGAAAACGGAGCTCAAGAAGGTGACCTGGCCCAGTAAAAAGGAAGTTTACGGGACGACATTGGTCGTCATCATTACCGTTTTCTTTTTCGGGGTATACTTGTTTTTTGTCGATATCGTATTGAAGAATCTCGTGAGCCAAGTCTTCGACTTCTTTTAGGGGCTTGACGCACAGCGTGGAGGTGAAAAAGATTACTACATCCGGTGAGGAGACGACTACATCCCAGGTCGAGGGAAAGCAGTGGTACATCATCCATACCTATTCCGGCTTTGAACGGAAGGTGGCAGAAAGCCTGATGAGCCGGGTCCAGGTGCATGAGCTGCAGGATAAAATCGGGCAGATCCTCATTCCCACCGAGGACGTGGTGGAGATGAAGGGCGGGAAGAAGGTGGTGACCTCAAAGCTTTTTTTCCCGGGGTATATCCTGGTGGAAATGGCGATGTCGGAAGAGACCTGGCACGTGGTGAGGAATACACCCAAGGTCACCGGGTTCGTGAGCCAGGGGAACAAGCCTACCCCGCTCACGGAGGAAGAGGTCAATCAGGTCGTACACCGTGTCTCTTCGGCTGACGAGAAGCCCAAGCCGAAGTTCATGTTCGACGCGGGAGAAACGGTGAAAATCATCGACGGACCATTCTCTAATTTCACCGGTCTTGTTGAGGATGTGAATCTGGAACGCAACACGGTCAAGGTAATGGTAACGATTTTTGGTCGAGCCACTCCGGTAGAGCTCGAATTTATTCAAGTGGAGAAGTTGTAAGCGTCTATGGCCAAGAAAGAACTCGGTATGATCAAGTTGCAGATTCCGGCTGGAAAGGCGACACCCGCTCCTCCGGTCGGTCCCGCCCTGGGTCAACATGGTGTCAATATCATGGACTTCTGCAAGGCCTTCAATGCCAAGACCCAGAACCAAGAAGGATTGATCATTCCGGTGGTGATCACGGTTTACCAGGATCGAAGCTATTCTTTCGTGACCAAGACGCCACCCGCGGCGGTGCTCTTGAAGCGGGCAGCGGGAATCGCCAAAGGTTCCCCGGAGCCCAACAAGGAGAAAGTGGCCCAGGTGAGCATGAAACAGGTGGAAGAGATCGCCAAAACCAAAATGCCTGACTTGAGTGCCAATGACCTGGCGGCGGCTTCAAAGATTATTCTGGGCACTGCCCGCAGCATGGGGGTGGAAGTCAAAGAGTCAGAGTAAAGGAAACCTATGTCAGGGAAGAAATACCAAGAGGCTAAGGCTAAGGTAGAGTCGAAACAAGAGGGTACGCTGGAGGAAGCTGTCAGCCTGATGCAGGAGGTCAAATTCGCTCAATTTGACGAAACCGCCGAGCTGGCCTTTAGACTGGGCGTGGATCCCAGACATGCGGATCAGATGGTGCGCGGATCGGTGGTACTGCCCAATGGACTGGGGAAAGAGGTTACCGTCTGCGTGATTGCCTCCGGAGAGAAGGTGAAAGAGGCCGAGGAAGCGGGTGCCGAGATTGTGGGGGGTGAAGACCTGGTAGGCAAGATTCAAGACGGCTGGATGGAGTTTGACGCCATGGTGGCGACACCCGACATGATGAAATTGGTTGGAAAGTTAGGTCGCGTGCTGGGGCCCAGAGGATTGATGCCTAATCCCAAGGCGGGAACGGTCACCGTTGGAGTGGGAAGAGCAGGGGCTGACATCAAGGCTGGAAAAGTTGAGTTCCGAGTGGATAAAAATGGTATTATCCATGCTCCCTTTGGAAAGGTGTCCTTCACAGGGGACCAGCTGTTCCAAAATGCTCACAGTCTGCTGGAGGCTGTGATTCGGGCCAAACCGGCAGCTTCAAAAGGCCGATACCTGCGGAGTCTCTTTGTCTCATCAACCATGGGACCGAGCATCAAGGTCAATGTGGCCCAACTCGAAGGAAAATGAGGGACAGCTAACAGCTGACCACTGACCACAGACCCAAGAAGACAGAACGTAGGACCAAGAGCGGAAGAATAACGGACGACGGATAGAGGACATGAACAGAAGCGAGAAACAGACCTTCGTAGAGGACCTGAACAAGACGTTCAAGACCAGCACGAGCGTCCTACTGATCAATTTCGAGGGGGTCGATGTGTTGGCTCAGAGTGAGCTTCGGCGCGAGATCTCCAAAGTGGATAGTAGCTACCAGGTGATCAAGAACAGGCTCGCTTTGCGGGCCGTCGAGGATACCTCGCTGGAGGCTCTGCGAGAGCATTTTCAAGGGCCAACCGCCATTGCCTACACCGGTGGTGATCCGGTGGCCCTGGCCAAAGTACTCAAAAACTTCATCCGCGATCATCCCAGTGTAGCCTTCAAGGCCGGGGTTGTTGAAGGTAAGACTTTCTCGGCCAGTGACGTGGAACGTCTGGCCAAGATGCCCTCCCGGCCTGAGCTGATGTCCAAGCTCGTATATCTCTTGAATGCTCCGCTAGTTCGACTGGCCACTGCTCTGCAGTCACCGCTGAGGGGGCTGGCTTCGGTCCTGAAGCAACTGGCAGAAAAAAAGCAGGCCAGCGGAGAAGGCTCAACAGACGACAGTCCGACAGACGACGGACAACAGACAGCAGACAGCGGGCAGGCAAAACAGGAGGCAAAGGAGCAAGAAGCGACTCCGGAGCCGGAGAAACAAGAGCCGGCCGAGCAAGAGGCCGCAGCTCCGGAGCCAAAGGAACAACAGGCAGAGGAGGAGACACCAGCTCCAGAGGTAGCCGATCAAGAGGCAAAGGAGCAAGAAGCAGCTTCAGAGCCAGAGAAACCGGAGGCCAAGGAACAGGAGACCGCCGCTCAGGAGCCAGAAGCTCAAGAGGAAGCAGCTCCGGAGCCAGCAGCCGAGGAGCCTACGACAGAAGAGCCCGTAGCCGAAGAGAAAGCGGACGAAGAGGCAGCAGCCCCGGAGGCAGCCTCAGAAGAGAAAGCGGACGAAGAAACAACGGACAAAGAGAAGAAGGACGAAGAGACTAAGGATAGCTGACCTTCACCCCCTTGGGTCGGGTGGTCAGCTTTTCGAAAATAAGAAAGAAATCTAAATTTAGTTAGAAGGAGGATTCGATATGGCGACCACTCGTGAAGATGTGTTCGGTTGGATTGAAAAGGCATCGATTGTAGACATTAATGACCTGGTGGAGGAACTGGAAGAAAAGTTCGGGATTACTGCCATGGCAGCGCCCGTCGCTGTGGCGGGAGCAGCGGCCGGGGGTGCAGGCGAGGCAGCCGCTGAGGAAAAGACGGAATTTGAAGCTGTTTTGACCGCGGTCGGAGACAAGAAGATCAACGTCATTAAGGCTGTGCGCGAGGTCACCAGCCTGGGCCTCAAGGAAGCGAAGGACCTGGTTGAAGCTGCTCCTAAAGCCATCAAGGAGGGCGTCAGCAAGGAAGAAGCTGAGATGATCAAAAAGAAGTTTGAGGAAGCCGGAGCGACGGTCGAGATCAAGTAGAATCGGCTTCAATTCACCTCTTGTCAGCCCCCATGGAGTATGATAGACTGTTTGGCGTTGAGAAGAGTGAAATTAATCAGGATGGATAAAAGGGGATAGGTGTCCCCTTTTTAGTTTTTTGTCCTTTATCTGGTCTGGGACGGTAAAGCTTAAATAAACACAGCGGTTGGGAGTTTTCTCTGCTCTCTTTTTTTCCGTGTATTCCTCTATACCTGCACGTGTCTGAGGCGCTCTGTGTCTCTTTCTGCGTGGCATCCAAACGTAATTGAGCAAAACGACCACATCAAGGGGAGCTTGCCAGCATGTTAGATGATCTGAAAAACGTCTATCGGGAAAGAAAGGACTTTGCCAGGAGACCGTCCATTTTCCCCATACCCAACTTGCTCGAGGTTCAGAAATCGTCCTACCGACGATTTCTGCAGATGGATCTGTTGCCCGCTGAGCGGGATGATTTCGGGTTGCAATCGGTGTTGAGTTCCGTTTTCCCTATAAGCGATTTTCGTGGGACCTCCTCCCTGGAGTTTGTGGATTATTCCATTGGCGATTGGAAGTGCAAGTGTGGCAAGTTGGAGGGGCTTGAGCACCTTCGGGGGACATGCGGAAATTGCGGTGGGACGTTGGGCTTGAGTCCCTATCCCATTGAAGATGTGACTTGCCGGCACTGCGGGTCCAGAAACCCCAACGAGGTCGAGCGCTGTGACGATTGCGGCGATCCCGTTCAGCTGACCCTCAAATACAACATCAGAGAATGCAAGGAGCGGGGCATGACTTATTCCGCTCCCTTGAAGGTGACGATTCGTCTGGTGGTTTGGGACAAGGACCGCGATACGGAAGTCAAGACCATTCGCGACATCAAAGAGCAGGAGGTCTACTTCGGGGATCTCCCCTTGATGACCGACAACGGGATTTTCATCATTAATGGCACGGAACGCGTGATCGTCAGTCAGTTGCACCGTTCACCGGGCGTTTTCTTTGAGTCAGGAGCCTTAAAGAGTTACTTCCTGGCCAAGATCATTCCCTACCGGGGCTCCTGGGTGGAGTTTGAATACGACAGCAAGAATCTGCTTTATGTTCGCATCGATCGGAAGCGGAAGTTTCTGGCCAGTGCCTTCCTGCGTGCACTGGGTTTGGGCTCAGACGAAGAACTCCTGAGGACTTTCTACAACTTCTCCACCATTACCATCAAAGGTGAAAAGCTGTTCTGGAAGCTCGATGAGAATCTGGTTGGAACCAAGTTGAGCAAGAAGATTCCTACTCCCGGCAAACCGCGATCCGTTCTGGTTGCTGCGGGCCGAAAAGTCACTCAGACGGCTTTCGCTCAACTCAAAAAGGCAAAAATAAAACAGGTGGAGATTGGTATCGAGGATTTGGAAGGAGCCCTTTCCGGGACTGAAGTGGTGGATTCCAAATCAGGAGAGATCCTCCTGGAAACCAATACCGAGGTGACGGGAGCCGTGGTCAACTCATTGATCGAAGCCGGTATTAAAGAGTTACCGGTGTTTTTCGCCGAGCGCGATGATGTCGGCGATGTGCTTTCGGCAACCTTGAAGAAGGACCCGGTGAAAAATACCAACGATGCGCTCATTGAGATCTATCGAAAGCAGCGTCCAGGTGACCCTCCCACCATCGAGACGGCGACGGCCCTTTTTCATGGAATGTTTTTTGATCCCCGAAAATACGACTTTTCACGAGTGGGCCGGCTGAAGTTCAACATCAAATTGGGTATGGACACCTCTCTGGATGAACGGACACTTTCTCCCCAGGACTTCTATCAGGTCATTGGTTATCTGCTGAAGCTCAAGAAGAGTATCGGGAACGTGGACGATATTGACCATCTGGGGAACCGTCGCGTTCGTGCCGTTGGGGAGTTGTTGGAAAATCAGTTCCGAATCGGTCTGGTGAGGATGGAACGGGCCATCAAGGAAAAAATGTCGGTTCATCAGGAGATGGAAACCGCCATGCCTCACGACTTGATCAACGCCAAGCCGGTTATGGCGGCCATCCGCGAGTTTTTCGGCAGCAGTCAACTTTCCCAGTTTATGGATCAGACCAATCCGCTTTCGGAAATCACCCACAAACGGCGCCTCTCAGCACTGGGACCCGGGGGATTGAGCCGGGAGAGAGCCGGATTTGAAGTGCGGGATGTTCATCCCACCCACTATGGACGCATCTGCCCCATTGAGACCCCGGAAGGGCCCAATATCGGCCTGATCTCCTCCTTGAGCTGCTATGCGAAGATCGACGACTTTGGATTTATCGAATCGCCCTACCGCAGGATTATAGACGGCAATATCGTGGACTACGTGAAGATCATCAATGGGGGAAGTACCAACTTCAAGATCGGGGAAGTCTACAAGCAGGCCCAAGTGATTTCCGTGAACAAGAAGATGACGGGAAGGAAGAAGCCTGCCGAATACGAGACCCATGTCTTTTACCTGACCGCCTGGGAGGAGGATAAACACGTCATTGCTCAGGCCAATGTCGAGGTGGACAAGAAACAGCGGATCGTACGAGAGCGGGTCAACGCTCGCCATCAGGGGAACTTTGTTTTTGTTCCCAGAGAGGAAGTTGAGTACGTTGACGTGAGTCCCAAACAGCTGGTGAGTGTAGCGGCCAGTTTGATCCCCTTTCTGGAAAATGACGACGCCAACCGAGCCTTGATGGGGTCCAACATGCAGCGGCAGGCCGTGCCCCTGGTTCAGGCAGAAGCGCCTTTTGTGGGCACCGGTATGGAATACGTTGCTGCCCGCAACTCAGGAGCAGTCCTGCTGTGCCGGCGATCAGGAGTCGTGGATAGCGTCGACGCAGAACGGATCATCGTTCGTGTCCTGGCTGAAGAGGGAACCAAGAACCAGGACGCGGGTGTGGATATTTACAAGCTGACGAAGTTCAAACGCTCCAATCAAAACACCTGTATTAATCAGAAGCCCCTGGTTCACAAAGGTAACCCGGTTCAAAAAGGCCAGGTGCTTGCCGATGGCCCTTGTACCGAAAAGGGAGAGTTGGCACTGGGAAGGAATGTCCTGGTGGCCTTTATGTCCTGGCGAGGCTACAACTTCGAGGACGCCATTCTGGTCAGTGAGCGTATGGTCAAGGATGACCTGTACACTTCGATCCATATTGAAGAACTGGACATCGAGGCTCGGGATACCAAGCTTGGCCCTGAAGAGATCACACGCGATATTCCCAACGTCAGTGAGTCGATCCTGACCGATCTGGATGAAAGTGGAGTCATTCGCATCGGTGCCAAGATCGGTCCGAGCAGTCTTCTGGTTGGAAAGGTCATGCCCAAGGGTGAGACACAGCTGACGCCAGAAGAAAAGTTGCTACGGGCCATCTTCGGCGAGAAGGCGGGAGAGGTGAAGGATGCATCGCTCTACACCCCCCCCCGGTATTGAGGGCACGGTGGTCGATGTCAAGATCTTCGCTCGTAAGGGTGTGGACAAGGATGCCCGGACCCTGGAGATCGAGGAGCAGGAAATCGAGCGTCTGGGGAAGGACTTGGAAGACGAAATTCGGATTCTTCAGGAAGAGAACAGCAAGCGCATTGTCGATGTCTTGGCCGGGAAGATCACCCTTAAAAAGGTGACCGATGAGGCCGGGAATGTGATTGCCGCAAAAGGCAAAAAGCTGAACCGTAAGGATATGCTCACCCTCAGCCATCAGGAGCTCAGAAAGATTAGCGTCAAGGGGAAGCAGGCGGAAAAGGAGCTCTCTGAAGTCGAAGCCAGAACAGACCGTCAAGTCGAGATTCTTCGCTCCCTGCACAAGGAGCGATTGACCCGAATGGAAAAAGGGGATGAACTCCTGCCGGGCGTCATCAAGATGGTTAAAGTGTATGTGGCCATGAAACGGAAGCTTTCCGTGGGCGATAAGATGGCCGGACGCCATGGCAATAAGGGAGTCATCGCCCGGATAGTGCCGGAAGAGGACATGCCCTACCTTCCCGATGGAACCCCCGTGGAAATCGTGCTGAATCCTCTGGGAGTTCCCTCTCGTATGAACGTGGGACAGGTCCTGGAAACCCATCTGGGATGGGCCGCGAAGGTTCTCGGATTACAGTATGCAACGCCCGTCTTTGACGGTGCTCGAGAAACGGACATCAAGGATGAATTGCGGAAGGCCAACCTGCCCAGCAATGGCAAGATCACCCTTCATGACGGGATGACGGGAGAATCTTTCGATCAGAAAGTCACGGTGGGCTATATCTACATGCTCAAACTGAGCCATCTGGTGGACGATAAGATCCACGCTCGCTCCATCGGACCCTACAGCCTGATTACCCAGCAGCCGCTGGGAGGTAAGGCCCAGTTCGGCGGGCAGCGTTTCGGAGAAATGGAAGTTTGGGCTCTGGAAGCTTACGGTGCTGCCAATATCCTTCAGGAATTGTTGACCGCAAAATCGGATGACGTGCAGGGCCGAGCCAAGATATATGAGGCCATCGTCAAGGGAGAATCGACCTACAATCCGGGAATTCCGGAGTCCTTTAACGTTTTGATCCGGGAACTCCAGGCCCTGGCTCTGGACGTGGAATTAATCGAAAGACCCAAGAAACAACTTCTCCGCCGTACCGAAGTGCTCCTGGAAGCAGAGAAGGTGCTCAGCGGTGCAACGGCGGAAAACCCGAGTAAATGACGGAGGGTGAATCTTGAGAATGTTTCGTGATCTTGACAGAACTCAGCTCTTGAAGAATTTTGAAGCGATCCGGATTGGTTTGGCTTCTCCAGAGAAGATTCGCTCCTGGTCAAGCGGAGAAGTGACCAAGCCGGAGACCATCAATTATCGTACCTTTAAACCCGAGCGAGGTGGGCTTTTCTGCGCTCGCATTTTCGGTCCGGTGACGGATTGGGAATGTCTTTGCGGAAAGTACAAACGCATGAAACACCGTGGGGTGATTTGTGACAAGTGCGGGGTGGAGGTCACCCTTTCCAAAGTTCGTCGGGAGCGTTTGGGTCATGTGGAATTGGCCACCCCCTGCTCCCATGTGTGGTTTTTTAAAGGACTTCCCAGCCGCATTGGGCATTTGCTGGACTTGTCCCTGCGCAATCTGGAGCGAATACTCTATTTTGAAGCCTATGTGGTTGTCGATCCCGGGGAGGCACCGGTCAAAGAGAAGGAGTTGTTGACAGAGGAGAAGTATCGCGCTCTGCAGGCAGAGTTCCCGGGACAGTTCGAGGCGGGAATGGGGGCTGAAACGATCAAGGAACTGGTGCGGAACGTCGATGTGGAGGCCCTCTCCGTCGACCTGCGTTTTCGCATGAAGACTGAGACCTCCCAGCTCAAGCGTGTCAAGTATGCGAAACGTCTGAAAGTGATGGATGCTTTTCGGAAATCCGGAAACAAGGCCGAGTGGATGATCCTGGACGTCATTCCCGTGATTCCCCCCGAACTGCGGCCGCTGGTGCCCCTGGATGGGGGGCGCTTCGCCACTTCCGATCTCAACGACCTGTACCGGAGAGTGATCAACCGGAACAATCGCTTGAAGAAGCTCATGGACCTGCGGGCACCTGAAGTGATCATTCGCAATGAGAAGCGGATGCTCCAGGAAGCGGTAGACGCACTGTTTGATAACGGACGGCGAGGACGGGTTTTGCGAGGTGTGAAAAATCGACCTCTGAAGTCACTCTCCGATACTCTGAAAGGAAAGCAGGGTCGGTTTCGCCAGAATCTGTTGGGCAAGCGCGTGGATTATTCGGGTCGTTCCGTCATCGTAGTAGGACCGGAGCTGAAACTCCATCAGTGCGGTCTGCCCAAGATCATGGCACTCGAGCTGTTCAAGCCCTTTATCTACAATCGCCTGGAAAAGGAAGGACATGTAACGACCATCAAGGGTGCCAAGGAGATGGTGGAGAACCACGAGCCCATGGTGTGGGATATCCTGGAAGAGGTGGTCAAGGAGCATCCCATCCTTCTCAACCGTGCTCCCACGCTGCATCGATTGGGGATCCAGGCCTTCGAACCCGTTCTGGTGGAGGGAAAAGCGATCAGGATTCATCCCCTGGTGTGTACCGCCTTTAATGCGGACTTCGACGGGGATCAGATGGCCGTTCACGTTCCCCTGTCTCAGGAATCACAGATTGAAGCATCAGTTTTGATGCTGTCTTCTCAAAATGTTCTCTCACCCGCCAATGGGCAGCCCGTGGCCGTTCCCACCCAAGACATCGTCCTGGGTTGTTACTACTTGACCATGTCCCGCCCTGGGGCCAAAGGAGAGGGACGTAGCTTTGCAAGCGTGGAGGAAATTTACCACGCCATGGAGGCGGGAGAAGTGCAGCTCCTCACGCCCATCTTCTTGCGCCACTCGGGATCCCTGATTGATCTTTCCAAACAGTACGATAACCAGGCTGTGCTGCACTCTGATTTGCAGGAAGTTCGAAATCAGTTGATTGAGACCTCCGTAGGCAGAGCTATTTTCAACGACCATCTTCCTGAGGAAATGCCCTACATCAACGGTTTGCTCAAGAAGCAGGGGCTTCAGCAGATCGTCAATTATTGCTACCTCCACTTCGGACTCGAGACCACCGTTGCAATGTTGGACGAGCTGAAGGACCTGGGCTTTCTCTATGCTACGAAAGCCGGTTTCACCATTAGCATCGACGACCTCATCATCCCCGGGAATAAGGGTGAACTGGTTGAGGCAGCTCGACAGGACGTGATTGAAGTGGAACAACAGTATCTGGACGGTGCAATCACCAATGGTGAGCGTTACAACAAAGTGGTCGCCATCTGGTCCGATGTCACCGAGAAGATTGCCGACGAGATGTTCGAGGCCATGGCCCTCAACACGGGACCCGGAGAGGAGTTCAACTCC
>PVMK01126675.1_pt1 | contig 13063 bp, 16 predicted proteins | sample 1853481 | NCBI WGS metagenome assembly PVMK01 (sample SAMN08533507, study PRJNA380276) | Marine sediment metagenome, whole genome shotgun sequencing project.
CAGGCACTCAACAATTAATAGCAGGTATCTATTTATGGAATGGCTCAATACTTATAGAGACGGAGATATAGCAAAAAAACTCGTAGGGCTGCTCAAAAGACAGGAAGGATTGCGGCCTGTCCGCTTCATGGAGGTATGCGGCACACATACTGTTTCCATCTGCCGCCATGGGATCAGGGAATTGATGCCCCCTGAAATTACCCTTACATCAGGACCAGGGTGCCCTGTCTGCGTTACTGCAACGGCAGACATCGACACCTTTATTAAGGCAGCTGAACTGGAAGGCTCCATAATTACGACCTTTGGTGACCTCCTCAGGGTTCCCGGCAGCCAATCTTCCCTGCAGGAGGCCAGGGCTGAAGGCGCAGATATCAGGACAGTATATTCCTCCCTTGATGCACTCCAGATTGCCCGGCAGAATCCGGACCGTCAGGTTATCTTTCTGGGGGTGGGGTTTGAAACAACGACCCCGACGGTGGCTGCTGCCATAATCACGGCAGAGCAGGAAGGACTGCAGAATTTTTCAGTTATCTCTTCGAATAAAGTTATGCCACCTGCCTTAGAAGCATTGCTGGCGGACCCTGCTATTCAGATCGACGGGCTTATCTGCCCGGGCCATGTCACTATCATGATCGGGGCCGACGCCTATGAGCCTTTTGTTAAAAAATACAAGATCCCATGCGTCATTGCAGGATTTGAACCGGTTGATATCCTTAAGGCAGTCGTCATGCTTGCTGAACAGGTTAAAACAGAGACTCCCAAGGTTGAAATAGCCTATAACAGGGCTGTTACCAAAGAGGGAAACCGCCAGGCGATGGCTGTCATGTATAAGGTTTTTGAGCCTGCTGACGCCCTCTGGCGTGGATTGACCACTATTCCAGGCAGCGGTCTGGAAATAAGGGCTGAATACGACAATTACAATGCCAGAAAACGGTTCGACATAGAGGTTAGAGAGGTAAAAGACCCTGCAGGATGCGCCTGCGGGGATGTCCTAAAATCCATCAAAACACCTGCGGACTGTAGACTTTTTGGAACCGCCTGCAGTCCGGAACATCCGATTGGCCCCTGTATGGTTTCAGGAGAAGGGGCATGCGGAGCCTATTATAAATATCAAAAAAACATCATAAAATAAGACGATGGGGCGCAAGGCAAATTTTCTCCAACGGAACTCGGTTTTTCTGTGCAGTTTATAAAACCATCGGGTACTATAGGTATTTATACGTAAAAAGATTGCCATAAATACCACATTGTGGTCTTAAGGGTAAAATATTCTCTGGATGCTATTCAGACGAATGAGAATGGAATCGCATAACTATTGCATTAAAGGAAAAAATCAAATGGAGGGCCATAATGGGCAGGTATAAGGACATTTTTACAAAAAGCATTGAGGAGCCTGATGCCTTCTGGGGCAAAGCAGCAGAAAGTATTGACTGGTACAAAAAATGGGACAAGGTTCTGGATGACACCAACCCCCCATTCTACAACTGGTTTGTCGGCGGCGAGATGAACACCTGTTATAATGCGGTAGATCGTCATGTCGAAGGCGGCCGGGCAGACCAGGTGGCTATCATATATGACAGTCCTGTAACCAACACCATTCAGAAATTCACCTACAGGGAACTCCGTGACCTGGTGGCAAACTTTGCCGGGGTGCTCAAAGGCCTGGGTGTTGAAAAAGGTGATACGGTTATCATCTATATGCCCATGATCCCGCAGGCCGCCATCTCCATGCTGGCCTGTGCCCGACTTGGTGCCATCCATTCCGTGGTCTTTGGAGGTTTTGCGGCAAATGAACTGGCCATCCGTATTGACCACTCCAAACCCAAAGTGATCGTTACTGCCTCTGGTGCTGTGGAAGGAAAAAAGCTTATTGAGTATAAACCCCTGCTCGACAAGGCAATTGAAATTGCAGACCATGCACCGGAAAAATGCATTATTTACCAGCGCGACATGATCAAAGCCGCTCTTAATGAAGACAGGGACCTGGACTGGGAAAAATTAACAGCTGTTGCTGAAGCTGCTGACTGTGTCTCTGTCAAGGCTACTGACCCGCTCTATATCCTTTACACTTCAGGCACCACCGGAATGCCCAAAGGTGTGGTCAGGGATAACGGCGGCCATGCCGTGGCCCTCAACTGGAGCATGGAAAACATCTATGACGTCCGGGGCGGCGATGTTTTTTGGGCGGCCTCCGACGTCGGCTGGGTCGTCGGCCACTCCTATATCGTTTACGCGCCCTGCTCAGGGGCTGCACCACCATCATTTATGAAGGCAAGCCCATCGGCACGCGGATCCAGGAGCCTTCTGGAGGGTCATCTCCCAGCATGGCGTAAAGGTACTGTTCACTGCCCCAACCGCTTTCCGGGCCATTAAAAAGGAAGACCCGGACGGAGCATATACCAAAGAATATGACCTTTCCGACTTCAAATATCTCTTCCTGGCCGGCGAAAGGCTTGATCCTGATACTTACCACTGGGCCTGCAAAATCCTGCATCGTCCGGTTATCGACCACTGGTGGCAGACTGAAACCGGTTGGCCAATCGCGTCAAACTGCATGGGGATTGAACAGCTGCCCATCAAGCCCGGTTCTCCAACTGTTGCGGTGCCAGGTTACGATGTGCGTATCGTGGATGACGAAGGCAAGGAAATTGGTCCTCACGAGGAAGGCAATGTAGTTGTCAAGCTGCCGCTGCCTCCCGGCACTCTACCCACCTTGTATAAAGATGATGAAAAATTCAAGAGCTCTTACATGAGCAAGTTCCCCGGCTATTATGAAACCAGTGATGGTGGCTACATAGATGAGGACGGCTATATCTTTGTCATGGGCCGCATGGATGACGTCATCAATATCGCCGGCCACCGTCTATCAACCGGCGCCATGGAAGAGGTTGTCGCCACCCATCCGAGCGTGGCGGAATGTGCTGTGTTCGGTACCGACGACCAACTCAAAGGGTCAACTGCCCGTCGGCCTGGTAGTCCTGAAAGCAGGCGTGAACAGGATCTCGAGAGCTGAAGACTGACCTGGTTAAAATGGTACGAAACCAGATCGGACCTATCGCCTGCTACAAGGAAACTTCAGTTGTTGCCCGGCTGCCAAAGACCCGTTCCGGCAAGATCCTGAGAGGCACCATGCGGGCAATTTCCAATGGCAAGGAATACCGCATGCCCTCAACCATTGACGACCCCACTGTTCTGGATGAAATTACGGAGTCGCTTAAAGCAATGGGGTATCCCAAAAAATAGGTTAAGCAGAATAACGAAAAGGGGCGTGCAGCTTATGGCCGTCCCTTTTTCAATTTTTTACTTACTCCCTAGTCATTTGAGAGATTGGTCATGAAGATTCATGAGTATCAGGCCAAAGAACTATTTCGCAATGCCAATATTCCTGTGCCTGCAGGAAAAGCCGCTTTCTCCATAGAAGAGGCCTGTTCCGTTGCTGAAGAATTAGGCGCTATCCAGTGGTTATAAAAGCCCAGATACATGCAGGCGGCCGCGGCAAAGGCGGCGGCGTCAAGCTTGCCAACTCCCCTGAAGAAGTCAGAAATACGGCTGCCAATATCCTGAATATGAACCTGATTACTCCCCAGACCGGTCCTGAGGGAAAGCTGGTTCGAAAACTGCTGGTGGAGGAAGGGCTCAATATTGCCCGGGAGTTATACCTTTCTATTCTGCCTGACAGGGGTACGGCAAATATCGTCATTATGGCCAGCCAGGCAGGCGGCATGGATATTGAAGAAGTGGCAGCAGAAACTCCGGAGAAAATTGTCCGGGTCGCAGTCAACCCCCTGATCGGCATACAACCCTATCACTGCCGCGAGGTTGCCTTCGGCCTTAACCTGGATCCGGAAGTTGCCAGACTGTTTTATTCCATGCTCACAAACCTTTACAGATTGTTTGTCTCCCGGGATTGCTCCCTTGTGGAGATAAACCCCCTGGTGGTGACTGAAGAAAATTCCATTATCGCCCTGGATGCCAAGATCGATATTGACAGTAATGCACTCTACAGGCACAAGGACCTCCTTGAATTAAGGGATACGGAAGAGGAAGATCCCCTTGAGGTTGAGGCATCCAAATACAACCTGAGCTATATCAACCTTTCCGGCAATGTCGGCAACATGGTCAATGGCGCAGGCTTGGCTATGGCCACCATGGACATTATCAAGAAGGCCGGGGCAGAGCCTGCAAATTTTCTTGATGTCGGGGGCGGCGCCAATGCGGAAATGGTGGAAAACGGTTTCAGGATTATCCTGGCGGACAAGAATGTCAAAGCCATCCTCATAAATATTTTCGGAGGCATTTTACGCTGCGACGTCCTGGCTGAAGGGGTTGTGCAGGCTGCCCAAAAAACCGGCATCACTGTACCGATTGTCATCCGCATGGAAGGGACCAATGCTGAGGAGGGGCGTAAGATTCTGGCCGATTCAGGATTCAACCTCATCACTGCCGTCGATTTAAAGGATGCAGCAAATAAGATTGCAGAAATTGTAAGAGTCTAATTATGAGTATATTTATCGACAATAACACGCGCCTGCTGGTACAGGGGATTACCGGCAGGGAAGGCCAGTTTCACACCCGTCAGTGTATTACCTACGGCACCAATGTGGTTGCAGGAGTGACCCCGGGTAAAGGCGGCCAGGCAATGGATGATGTGCCGGTCTTCAATACGGTACGTGAGGCAATTCAAAAGACCAAGGCCAATTGCTCCATGATTTTTGTGCCTCCAGCCTTTGCAGCAGATGCAATCATGGAGGCTGTTGATACTGATATTGAATTGATTATCACAATTACCGAAGGAATCCCGGTCATGGATATGCTGCGGGTAAAAAACTACCTGGCCTCCAAATCATCACGGCTCGTCGGCCCCAATTGTCCGGGCATTATCACACCTGGTCAATGCAAGGTCGGCATCATGCCCGGACCCATTCATCTGGAGGGACCCATCGGCGTTGTTTCGCGCTCCGGCACCCTGACGTATGAGGTTGTGGATCAGCTCACCAAACATGGTTTGGGACAATCCACCTGTATTGGTATTGGAGGTGATCCGGTCAATGGCACCAACTTTATCGACTGTCTGTCTGCTTTTGAAGAGGACCCTGCCACAAAGGGTATCGTCATGATCGGCGAAATAGGCGGCTCAGATGAAGAGGAAGCCTGCGCTTTTATTGCTAAAAATGTCTCCAAGCCGGTGGTCGGTTTTGTGGCGGGTTTGACTGCCCCACCCGGCCGCCGCATGGGCCATGCCGGTGCAATTGTCAGTGGCGGCAGCGGCACGGCACAGGCCAAAATAGAGGCCATGCGCAAGGCTGCTGTCCATGTCTGCTCAGATCTTGGCAACCTCGGCGAGTTCTGTGCCCATGTTTTTGCTGATTTGAAGGATTGAAAATATTTTAAGACAAAATAATTCTGGTTTGTTCAGTGCTGGTTGAGGTCAAATATGACAGAAAAAATTAAGAAGAACAGGGTGTTGGTTGGTAAACCTGGCTTGGACGGCCATGACCGTGGCGCCAAATTTATTGCCCAGGCTTTGCGTGATGCCGGCTTTGAGGTTGTGTATACCGGTATCCGTAGAAGCCCGGAGGAGATTGCGGCAGCAGCTATCCAGGAAGACGTGGATGCCGTAGGCCTCTCATCGCTTTCCGGAGCGCACATGAGGCTTTTCCCGGCCGTGGTGGAGGCTCTTGCCAAGGCAGGGGCGCCGGAGATTCCGGTTCTGGGAGGCGGTGTCATCCCGGACGATGACATAGTTGCCCTGAAAGAGGCAGGTATTGTTGAAATATTCACACCCGGCACTCCGATAGATACAATAATCCACGCCTTTCAAGATGCCTGTAAACATGAAACTGCTGGCTGAGCAAAGCACTGATGATAATCGACAGATTACTGGAAGGCCTTAAGCAGAAGGACCCACGGGCGATCGGCCGGGCCATTTCCCTGGTGGAAAACGGTGATGAAAGCGCTGAAGTTATCCTCTCGTCACTCGACGAGAATCTCGTTTCCCAGGCAACGATCCTGGGTATCACCGGACCTCCGGGAGCCGGCAAATCCACCCTGACCAATGAGATTATTGTCCAGCTCAGAAAACAACAAAAACGTATTGGTATCATAGCCATTGACCCCACCTCACCCATATCGGGCGGGGCAATCCTGGGGGATCGCATCCGCATGATGCAGCATGCCACGGACCAGGATGTTGTTATGCGATCCATGGCCGCCCGGGGCAGGCTGGGAGGGCTCTGCGCCACTGCAGGTGCAGCAGTACGGATCATGGCCAGCTGCGGCTGCTCCACCATTATTATTGAGACCGTGGGTGTCGGCCAGTCTGAGATGGATATCATCCGTTTGGCAGATATTACGCTTCTGGTCCTGGCTCCAGGCCTGGGAGATGACATACAGGCAATGAAGGCAGGGCTCCTGGAAGTTGCCGACATCCTGGTGGTGAACAAGGCTGACTGCAAAGGTGCAGATATACTGGCAATGGACCTTGAAGCAGTGACCCGCATGGCCAGTGCCACTCAAACCCAGGTTTGCATGACTGTTGCAACAGAGGGCAAAGGAATTACAGGACTTCTTGACCGGATAGATAAAGTGGACAGCGAACACCGCAATAGCGGCGAAAGGCAAAAACGCCGCCGCGGAGCCCATGACCAGGAGGTGCTTGACTGGTGCCTGGAAATCGTGCGGCCCAAGCTCTTCGCTGAAATCAGCAAAAAAAAATTACCGGTTCTGGGTGATCCCAGACTGAAAGCAAAAAAAATTCTGGAAGAACAATAAAGAACACAAGGAAGAAGTCATGCCGAAACATCAAAAACTTGCTGAATGGGAAGATAATGAGCTGGCTAAAAGCCTGAATCGATTTCCGGAACGCAAGGAAAAATTCACCAATCACGGCGGTGAGGAAATTCCCAGGTTGGTGTCGCCGGAAACCATTGATGACGAGTATCTTGAAAAACTCGCCTTTCCCGGCCAATATCCTTTTACCAGGGGTGTGCAGCCCACCATGTATCGCGGCCGCTTGTGGACCATGCGGCAGTATGCCGGTTTTTCTACTGCCGCCGAGTCAAACAAACGCTACCGCTATCTCCTGGAACAGGGGACCACCGGCCTCTCAGTGGCTTTCGATCTCCCTACCCAGATCGGCTACGATTCAGATGATCCCATGAGTATAGGAGAGGTTGGCAAGGTTGGCGTTGCCATTGATTCCCTGGCAGACATGGAAACCCTTTTTGACCAGATCCCCCTGGGCAAAGTTTCGACCTCCATGACCATTAATTCTCCTGCCGCCATCCTGCTCGCCATGTATGTGGCAGTGGGAGAAAAACAGGGGGTTGCCCCGGAGAATATAAAGGGGACGATCCAGAATGATATTTTAAAAGAATACGTTGCCCGCGGCACCTATATTTTTCCACCCAAGCCGAGCCTGCGGTTGATTACCAATATTTTCCAGTGGTGCGGCCAGAAGACGCCTGCCTTCAATACAATATCCATTTCCGGCTATCATATTCGTGAGGCAGGCTCAACAGCGGTGCAGGAGGTTGCCTTTACCCTGGCCAACGGCTGTACCTACGTGCAAACCGCCCTTGATGCAGGACTTGAACTTGATGTGTTTGCCAGGCGCTTGGCATTCTTTTTCAATGCCTCATCCGACCTGCTGGAAGAAGTAGCTAAATTCAGGGCAGCCAGACGTCTGTGGGCACGCCTCATGAAAGAACGGTTTGGAGCTGAAAATAAGGCCAGCCTGATGCTCCGGTTCCACACCCAGACAGCGGGCAGCACCCTTACGGCACAGCAGATTGACAACAATATCGTCCGGGTGACGATCCAGGCCCTTGCCGCCGTACTTGGCGGCACCCAGTCCCTGCATACCAATTCCAAGGACGAGGCCCACTCTCTACCGACCGAGGAATCGGTACGCACGGCCCTGCGTACCCAGCAGATCCTGGCCACTGAATCCGGAGTGGCGGATACCATCGACCCCCTGGCAGGATCCTATTATATTGAATCCCTGACAGACAAGATAGAGCGTGATGCCCTGGCCTTGATCGATAAGATCGAAGAGTCAGGCGGCGTGGTCAAGTGCATTGAAGAGGGCTTTATCCAGCGTCAGATTGAAAATGCCGCCTACCAGTATCAGCAGGAAATTGAAAGGGGCGAACGCATTATTGTCGGAATGAACAAATTCCAAATCCAGGAGGATAAAAAGCCTCCTCTACTCAGAGTGGCCCCTGAGGTGGAAAAAATCCAGGTTGCCAAGCTGACTGAAGTAAAAAACAACAGGAACAACGAACAGGTAAAAAATTCCCTGGCCAGGCTGGAAACTGCAGCCCAGGGCAGTGATAATCTAATGCCTTTGATTTATGACAGTGTAAAAGAATATGCAACGCTTGGCGAAATCTGCAATGTGTTGCGAAAAGTTTTTGGCGAATACAAAGATTGAGGATAAAGTATGTTACAAAAGATTGATCATTTAGGGATTGCGGTACATTCCATTGCCGAGGCCAGAACATTCTATGAAAAAATCCTCGGTTTGCCATGCGAGGGCGAGGAGACCGTCGAATCCCAAAAGGTAAAGACAGCTTTTTTTGCTGTGGGTGAAGTTCATATTGAACTGCTGGAGCCAACTTCGGAGGAAAGCCCCATTGCCAAATTCCTTGAAAAGAACGGGGAGGGCATTCACCATGTGGCTTACAAGACAGATGACATTGAAGGCCAGATCAAACAGGCGCATGATGGCGGCTGCCGCCTTATCCATGAAACTCCGATTGAGGGTGCCGGCGGTAAACTGGTTGCATTCCTGCATCCAAAATCCACCCATGGCGTGTTAACGGAGTTCTGTTCAAAAAAGAGCTGATTATTTAGCAGGCAGGTATAAAGAGATATTCCTAATAGGAGCAAGAGGAGAGGATATGAGTAACGATTTTGAAAAGCTTATAAAAATGAGGGCCCTGGCCCGTTTGGGAGGCGGTCAGGAACGCATCGACAAGCAGCATGCCAAGGGCAGGATGACTGCCAGGGAAAGGGTCGAGATGCTGCTTGATGAAGGCAGCTTTGAAGAATTCGATATGTTCAAGACCCACCGTTGCACCCAATTCGGCCTGGAAGGTAAAGAGTTTCTGGGGGACGGGGTGATCACCGGCTATGGTACTATAGATGGCCGGGTTGTTTATGTGTTTTCCCAGGATTTCACCGTATTTGGCGGTTCACTTTCAGAGACATTTGCCGAAAAAATCTGCAAGATCATGGATCTGGCCATGAAGAACGGAGCCCCGGTTATCGGCATGAACGATTCAGGGGGCGCAAGAATCCAGGAAGGTATTGAGAGCCTGGCCGGCTATACGGATATATTTTTGCGTAATGTAATGAGTTCAGGAGTTATTCCCCAGATTTCAGCAATTTTCGGCCCATGTGCCGGTGGAGCGGTCTATTCTCCGGCGCTGACCGATTTTTCCGTCATGGTCAAAAACAACAGTTACATGTTCCTCACAGGCCCCAAGGTTGTTAAATCTGTGACCCATGAAGATGTAACCGTTGAGGAACTTGGCGGCGCCACGGTCCATGCCACGAAAAGCGGCGTCATCCATTATGCTGCGGATTCAGGCGCTGATGCTATTGAATACATTAAAAAACTTCTCTCCTTCATGCCCCAGAACAACATGGAAAGTCCGCCGGTTATTGATTGTGACGATCCGCCGGAAAGAAGGGAAGAGTTTCTCAACCAGATTATTCCGGACAACCCCAATGTTCCTTATGACATGAAAGAGGTCATCCGGCTCACCGTCGACCATGGGGACTTTTTGGAAATCATGGAAGAATTTGCCCCGAACATGGTTATCGGCTTTGCCAGATACGATGGTTACCCGGTTGGTATCGTTGCCAACCAGCCTGAATTTCTGGCCGGGGTGCTTGATATTGACTCTTCGGTAAAGGGCGCCAGGTTCGTGCGTTTCTGTGACTGCTTTAATATCCCGGTGGTCACTTTTGTTGACGTACCGGGATTTCTCCCCGGAACAGTGCAGGAATACGGGCGAATCAGAAATGGGGCGAAAAGGCTCTATGCCTGCTGAGGCGACGGTCCCCAAAGTTACGGTTATCACACGCAAAGCTTACGGGGGCGCCTACTGCGTTATGTCATCAAAACATTTGCGGGGGGACATCAGTTATGCCTGGCCCACTGCTGAGATTGCAGTGATGGGTGCCAAGGGTGCGGTCGAAGTGCTGTATGGTCGGGAAGCTAAAAAGGCCGAAGATCCCCAGGCTTTTCTGAAACAAAAAGAGCAGGAATACGCCGAAGCGGTGGTCAATCCTTTCGTTGCTGCCAAGCGCGGCTATATTGATGATATTATTGAACCGGCCCGGACCCGCTTCCGTATCATCAAGGCTTTGCAGCTTTTAAAAAACAAACGCGATACCAACCCAATGAAGAAACATGGTAATATACCTTTATAGACCTGCAATATATTCTGCTTAAGCAACTGGAGGAAAGTATGGCTGTAAAAATTTTGATCACACGATCCATTGGACAGGAGGTGGCCCCGGTTATAAGGCCGTTGATCGTTGAATTGAGGGCGCATGCCATGAAACAGACCGGTTACATCAGCGGTGAGACCTTAAAGTGCATAGACAGACCGGGAGAATATCTGGTGATCAGCACGTGGCAATCTGTTGCTGACTGGAACAAATGGCTCGCCAGTCAGGAAAGGAAAATCCTCGAGGATAAAATTGATTCCATCACCGGCAAGACCACTGAATATGCTACATATGTTCAACTTGGGAATTAATAGCATTTGTATCTTCGTAACTATATTGACACTTTTCCGTATAGTAATTATCCAAGAAAAAATCCTGTTTATTGACTTACATGGAAGACAATAAAAAGAAAATCGCCGCCATGACAGCGGTTCTATATTACCTGCAGGCTGAAGAAGCCTCCACCGTCCTGCCTGAAAGCAGGCCTGTACCTCCAGCTCCAGACGGTTTCTGGAATTTCAGCGGCCGCCAGTCCCAGATGATGTTACGGAGCATGGCGCAGATGAGACTGTTTCCAGGCTGGAAAGGATAATCAATTTCTTATCAATAGGGATACTATCATGAGTAGCGACATTCTCGTACAGAGCACCAAAATGGATTACAGCAAAGACCGTCCAGCAGCAAAAAAAGCTGTAAAGGTTATGGATTTAACCCTGCGCGACGGGCACCAGTCCCTTTTTGCCACCAGGGGCAGAACCGAGGACATGATTCCTGTGGCGGAGTTGATGGATGAGGTTGGTTTCTGGGCCCTGGAAACATGGGGCGGCGCTACTTTTGATTCCATGCACCGTTTTCTGAACGAGGACCCGTGGGAGAGAATCAGAACATTGAAGCGTTATATAAAAAAGACGCCGTTTTCAATGCTGCTTCGGGCCCAGAACCTGGTAGGCTACAGGAATTATGCCGATGACGTTGCCGAGGCCTTTGTTGACCGGGCAGCAGCCAACGGCATGGATATATTCAGGACATTTGATGCACTGAACGATTACCGGAATTTTGAAACGGTTGTCAAGGGCATCAAAAAAGCAGGCAAGCACTTCCAGGGATGCGTTTGTTATTCGATGACCGAGCCACGGATGGGTGGCGATGTATACACTCTGGACTATTATGTGACCAAGGCCAAAGAACTGGAGGCAATGGGTGCAGACAGTATCTGTGTCAAGGATATGGCCGGTCTCATGGCTCCTTATGACGCCTTCGCCCTGTTCAGAGCATTAAAAGAAGCTGTCAAGCCGCCTCTCCATCTCCACAGTCACTTTACCTCCGGCATGGCCCCGATGACCCATCTCAAGGCAATAGAAGCCGGAGTGGATATAGTTGATACCTGCATGTCCCCATATGCCTACCGGACTTCACATCCCGCAGTAGAGCCGCTGGTCATGGCCCTGCTCGGAACCAACCGGGACACAGGCTTTGATATCAATCTACTGGCACAGATAAATGAAATCTTTGAAAAAGAGATCGTGCCCAAATACAGGCACCTGCTGAATGACACCAAGATGTCGATCATTGACATCAATGTGCTTCTCCACCAGACACCGGGGGGTATGCTGTCAAACCTGGTAAACCAGTTACGGGAAATGGACGCCCTGGACAAAATTGATCAGGTTTTTGCAGAACTTCCCAGAGTAAGAAAAGATCTCGGTCAGATTCCCCTGGTCACTCCTACCAGCCAGATTGTCGGTACCCAGACGGTCAACAACGTGCTGTTCGATGAAGATGGTGAACGGTATAAGATGATCACCAGCCAGGTTAAAGATCTATGCTACGGCTTATACGGCAAAACTGCTGTGCCAATCAACCGGGAAGTGCAGAAAAAAGCCTTAAAAGGCTACCCGAGGGGTGAAGAACCGATCACCTGCAGGCCTGCTGAAGTCCTTGAACCGGAACTTGAGAAGGCCCGGGAAGAAATTAAGGACCTGGCCAAAGACCTTGACGATACTTTGCTCTATGCCATTTATCCGGTGACCGGCAAACGATTCCTGAAGTGGAAATACGGCCTGGAAGAGGTACCCCCTGAAGTCAAACCCCGCACCCTGAATGATGTAAAAGCCGAGACAGAGCTGATTGCAAAGGCAAAAGCCGGAAAGCTTGTGGAGAAAAAGGAAAAAATAGCTCCTGTCATGGGTGATAATCTGCGCAAATTCAATGTGCTGGTTGATGGTGAATATTTTGAAGTAGAGGTTGAGGATACCGGAGGATCTCCAGCTTTCAGTTCAGTTACACAATTTGCCCCAAGGCCTGCTCCCGCACCGGCACCTGCACCGGCCCCGCAGGCACCACCTATAAAGGAAAAGCCTGTGGCTGAAAAAGCAGCCCCGGCAACTGGAGATGAAGAAGGTACGCCGTTAATCGCACCCATGCCGGGCATGATTGTCGGCGTTGATAAAAAAGAGGGCGACCTGGTAAACAAAGGCGAAACCATACTGATCCTTGAGGCAATGAAGATGGAGAATGCGCTCCCCTCACCAGTCACCGGCACAATTATAAAGATCAATCTGGGTGTGGGTGATCAGGTGGCGAAGAATGATATTCTCTG
>PVMK01119590.1_pt1 | contig 13061 bp, 14 predicted proteins | sample 1853481 | NCBI WGS metagenome assembly PVMK01 (sample SAMN08533507, study PRJNA380276) | Marine sediment metagenome, whole genome shotgun sequencing project.
CCGGGTCGAAAGAATTTGGCGACAGCACAGAATAGGCACTCCGGTTGGTCACCCCAGCGTAGCCCTTCTCCAGTTTTGAAAACGCTTTGAACCTTGTCCTGATTATGAACATTTGCAGCGGCGCAATCGAAAGCAGCAATCAAATAGACTGGGCTATTCTCGTCCGCAAAAACAGCAATTTGTTCATCCGACAATGAAAATTTCTCACCGCCGACCTCATACGTGATGTAGTTTGACGCAGCCATTGCTGACAGCCACTCTCGAAGATAGCGTTCGGCTAAACCGGTTTTATGGGCTAGTTCGTGTGATGTAAATGGACCCTCTTCTGAGAGAAGTTTGAATAAACCTAGCGAGTCTCCTATTCGCACAAGTGGCATAATAAATGCACCACCGAGGTCAGACAGCATTTGACCGACAAGTTCATTGAGTTTTTCTTCATTCATATTTGCCTCCCATTGGCGATAGACGATTAACAAGTTGCATCTAAGAAATTATGAATTGGCGATCGCTGCAAGGAGCAACTCATAGAAGGGTGATCGTCATCCCTGAGGGTGAGTAACGCACTTTTTGATAGCACTTGCAATAACTATACACCCGAAAATAATGATTTATAAAATCGACTGTCTTTATGTTGATTAGGTAGCTATAAAACTAAATTCGCCAGGACCGAGAGTCTGTTCTGGGCAGATACTGTTGAAAAACTCGATAATTTGGGTGCGTGATTTTTCCGGTGAAAATCAAACTAACCTGAACTTAACTTACAAGTAGGCTCGAGAGTTTAACAGTGCCGCTGTAAGAGCAGATCATGATAACTATGACCCCCTCCGTGTGTTAGGTTCGATAGAAAGGTTAAAACGCAAATGGTTTTGCCCGGCTGAAAAATTCGGAGTTTTTCAACAGTATCGGCACTTTCCCGCCTTTGAGTGTTGATATCTGGAAGTCAGCAAACGTAGGAGTTCCAAACAGTAGTAATAGTAGAATTGGGAATACAAGGAATCCTTTCATCCAGCCATGATGCCAAACAGTCGATAAAATTGGAAGTCGAGATAGCGCTGGCAAAGGCTAATAAACACTCGAATATGGGCTGCTTTCAGCGGTTATAAAGTTAACTCTGTCCTGGAGTACTACTAAAACGAAATGACTAGCCTATGCAGGCCTAAGCGGGCGATATGCAAACGTGAGACTGCCCCGTCACACAGTCCTTTTCCACACGATCCCCAGGTCGCTCTGATTGCCAATGGGGCGGCTATCCATACATCTCGCAGGAGGGATGTTTTCTTACCACATATAAATTGTGAGTTACATCACGGACTCTGCTAATGCGAATACTGTAGGATCATCAAAAAGTCGAATAAAGAGGAGAGGATACAATGAACAATATGGGTATTAAATGGTGAGTGCCCTCAGAACCCTCCGGTCTCAATTTGTCTACTGGAAGTATTATTTAAAGACTTATCGAATTCCGGTTTTTGCGGTCTTACTCGCAGTCCTGGCGGTCTTACTCGCAGTCCTGGCGCTGGAGGGCTTTAACGCAGCAGGCAAGCATGTAAACGCCGCTACCCTGGTTGACGAGGTCTTTCGCGTTGGTCCAATTAAAAGTTTTGTGGTGCAGCAAGATGGCGAGCTGTTAATAGAGGAGTATCGCAGGGGCATGCACGCGGCGCGGGTGACTAATATCAAGTCCGTGTCCAAGAGTATCATGTCGCTGCTGGTTGGTATCGCGATTGAGCAGGGGCATCTCGACGGTGTAACACAAAAAATAGGCGAGTTTTTCCCTGACTATTTTAAAGCCCGCCCTGATCCCGAAAAAGCGTCGATCACTCTTCAGGATTTGCTCACCATGCGAGCGGGCCTGGCATCGACCAGTCGAGGCAAGTATGGACCCTGGGTGCTCAGCGATAACTGGGTCGAGTATGTGCTCGGTCAGCCACTGGTAGAAAAACCCGGTGGGGCCATGGTTTACAGTACCGGATCGACGCATTTGCTCTCGGTGATTTTGACCCGGGCCACCGGAATGAGCACCCGTGAGTTTGCCAAAAGATACCTGTTCGGCCCCCTGCATATTTCGATCGGTGGCTGGGACCGCGATCCCCAGGGTAACTATATGGGTGGCAATAATATTGCGCTGTCACCTTCGGCCCTGCTAAAAATAGGCACTCTGGTAGTGAACATGGGCGTTTACGATCAAAAACAGATAGTGCCGCGGGACTGGATTGTCGAATCAATGCAGATTTATAGCCGTAGTCATTTTAATCCCTATGATTACGGTTATCTGTGGTGGCAACGAAAGCTGAACGGTTACACCCTGCTATTTGCCTGGGGTAATGGGGGTCAGTACATAATAATATTGCCGGCGCTAAAGACGGTTGTCGCCATTACATCTATCAGCAAGATTAAAGAAACAAACAGGGCAAGTCGGCAAAAGCTTTTCAGATTTATTGAAAACAGGTTGATCAGGTATCTGGAACAAAATGTATAGGCTGACCCACTAGCGAGAAATATTGATAAGACCCGTAATGACGAATTGGGGTTAGCTTGATAGGCTATGCCTGATAACGGAATTATTAGTGAGGATCTATATATGTACGAAGAAACCTGTGAACATTTAACCGAAGGTCCTGCCTCTAATCCTCAATCCGAGGGATGTGAGGAATGTCTCAAGATTGGTTATTTGCGAGACTACCCCAATATAAATTGTCAGCGTTCGTCATACCAAACGCAAATGCATATAATTCATTTACTAGATGGATTAAATTCACCTAACGTAGGTACTTGATAAGACCCGAGTTTGAAATCGCTGAAGTCTGCTTCGGGCACTAAGCGGTAGTTGAGCGATGAAATCTGAAGGTCAGCTTTCCCGTTAGCTGCCGTTCAAAAATCCTAGATTAACTTCTGCTCCCGGCACGAAGCCGCCGTTCAGAAGTTTCCACAACTTTTGATTTCTACACTATGCAAGTCATCGCTTCCATCATTTATAGTTTCTGACAAATATGTTTTTGACGAGCCGAGGAGTGATTTGTTGAATTTACTAACAAAGCAATAGAACTTCCGGCAAATATATGAAAGTATTTGTTGGCGGCTACTTGCTCGGCATCTGTAAGCATTCAAAATGAATTACAACGATATTCCCCTCATCCCGCGAAAGATTCTTTTTAGCAATCTGGATCGATCGATGGTGACGATCAGTCCGGATGGTAGCCAGCTGATGTGGCTCGCCTCACTGAATGGTGTGCTCAACGTCTGGATTGCGCCACGCGATAATCCTGCTGCGGCGAGAGCTTTAACGCAGGATCGCGATCAGGGTATACGTTCTTGCTTCTGGACTTATAACAAGGAAATTGTGCTGTCATTACAGGATAAAAATGGTGACGAAAACTGGCACCTGCACGCAATCGAACTCGCAACCGGCAATTCTCGCGACCTGACGCCGTTTGCTGGGGCGCAAGCCGAGGTTTACCCCCTTCGCCCAGGTCACCCAGACGAGGTGATCGTCGGCCTCAATCACCGTGATCCGCAATGGCACGATATATACCGGATCAACATCACTACCGGTGAATGCGCGCTGGAAGTCGAACACGATCGCTTCATCAGTGTAATCACTGACAATGACCTGGAAATCCGGTTGACCGAGGAGATTGTCGAGGATGGCAGCCGAGTCTTTCACATGCTAGCCGACGGTGAATGGCAACCATGGCAAACCGTTCCCGCCGAAGACATGTTTACCACCAATATGGTCGGTTTCGACAAATCCAACGAGATTTTATACATGCGCGACAGCCGTGGCCGTGACACCTCGGCACTAATCGCGATCAACCTCGCTACAGGCGAGAAAACAGTCATTGCCATCGATGACAAAGTCGATATTGCCGACGTCGTTCTTCATCCCAGCGAACGAAACGTCCAGGCGGGATCGTTTTTCCACGAACGCAAACGCTGGCAAATTCTCGACGACTCGTTCGAGGCCGATTTCGCGTTTCTGAACGACCCGGACAAAGGCGATCTTGGCATAAACAATCGATCTCTCGATGATAAATACTGGATAGTTTATTACGCATCGGACGATGCCCCATTGCGCTACTATCTTTATGACCGGCAAAAATCGAGCACCACATTCCTTTTTACCCAGCGCAAGGCATTTGAGAACTATAAGCTCGCAAAAATGAATCCGGCCTGGGTAAAAGCTCGCGACGGCCTCGAGCTGTTGGCTTACTACTCTTTACCACATGGCAGCGATCGACAAAAACCCGGTATTCCCGACCATCCTTTACCCATGGTACTCATACCGCATGGCGGGCCATGGAATCGTGACCACTGGTCCTGCCACAGCTGGCATCAATGGCTGGCCAACCGCGGTTATGCCGTGCTCTCGGTCAATTTCCGCGCCTCCACCGGATTTGGCAAGGCTTTCGTCAGCGCCGGAAATCGCGAATGGGGGGGCAAAATTATTCAGGACCAGCAAGATGCCGTGCAATGGGCGGTCAATCTTGGCATTGCCGATCCGTCGCGCCTGGCTGTGTTTGGTATCAGCTTTGGCGGCTACTCGGCACTTGCGGGTCTTAGCTTCACGCCTGAGTTATTCGCCTGCGGCATAGACCTGGTCGGCCCGGCCAACCTTGTTACCCTGATGCAAACCCTGCCCGCTTACTGGGAGCCTTTGCGCACGCAGTTCGACGAACGGGTCGGTGATCCCAATAGCGAAGAAGGCCGTGCCCTGCTCGAAAAACATTCCCCGATTAATTACGTCGAACGCATTTGTAAACCCCTATTGGTCGGCCAGGGCGCCAACGATCCCAGGGTTAAACAAGCAGAGTCTGACCAGATTGTACAGGCAGTGCAGGATAAAGGCGTACCTGTCATTTACGCTTTGTATCCGGACGAGGGGCATGGCTTTGTCCGTCCCCAGAACAACATGTCGTTCTATGCGATGGTGGAAGTATTTCTGGCAGAGCACGTTGGAGGGCGCTGTGAACCAATTGATAGCGACTTCAAAGAATCAAGCGTGGAGATATTGGCCGGAGTTGATCTGATACCCGGACTACGGGAAGCTCTAGTTGCCAACGAGAAAAAATGATAGGCTCCTCACGACCCAACTGAGACGCTCGCGATTCAATGTCTCGATGAACCAAAGTCACCTAATTAACTAACATTCACTCTGCATCGTTCAAGTGGAATTGGTTAATGCGTAACAGACTCTATGTGCTGGATCTCGGTATCCCGCTCTAGTAGTCCCTGGCGCTCAAGATGTCGGATACATCGAGTTTACCCAGGTAATTGCCAGACCGGCGAGTTGCACAGCAAACGCATGCTAGACAAGGGATAAACCTGTATTCTGAAAATAATCCCCATGACTTGCGGATCGAAAAATCCTGAAACTTTTCCCAAAAAGCTCTCCAAATACGTACTAGAATCACATATAAGCATTTGGAAAGAGTTATGTTCAATAAATTATTCAGGAATAAAGAAAAGGAAGCCGAAGCGGAATACGAAGCAGATTTAAATGCGAAACAAGCCGCAGCAGCCCACGAGGCAGAGTTAAACGCAAGGCTTGCTGAAAGATTAAAATCTTACAATGCCGACGAAGATGACAGTATCTCCAATTTTTCGGAAATCAATTTCAAAGAAAATCCCGATAAGACATCAGATATAACGGATCGTGGTGGCAATGTGGACGCGTGGGGACAGGCCAACCCTACTGAAACATCGCAATGGAAAAAAGAAAACCGACGCAACTCAGACAGACGGCAAACCGTCAGACGAAAGCTTGATCGCCAGTAATGAAAAGAGTATAAGAAATATTAACACCCTATTTCCACTATTCCACCAAGTTAAGAAAGAGATTCTCGACGTCGTCCGGTCCTGATGGCATCCGAGTTCTGACTGATTTCTGCCGACACGCCCAATATTGCTCCTTCTCTCCGGTCAATCCAGCCAAATTTCAGCCACCAGGCATGCCGATAACCTATAGCTTTACTTTGCAGGCTTAATGGCTGGAGTGTGCCGGAAGCCGAAGTTAATCTAAGAATTTTGAAGGTCTGCTAACGAGAAATCTTAAGGTTAGTGTTCATCTCACCCTTTACAAACCACTCACCACTCCTGTGCTGCCGGTATCGCTACGTGAGATTTTGCCCATCTTCACTCTTCCCTTTTCTCGACCAGTAAATGTAACCGCTAATGGCGCCTACTACACAACCCAACGGCCCGGTAATAAATATTCCTAGCATTGGACCTTGATTGGCGTCTGGAGCAAATATTAATGGCCCTAAAAACCCGATTGATAATCCCAGGCCTCCGAAAAATAATGCACCGCTTAAAACCGCAAAGCCCGCTCCAATTTTCCTCCCGCGCGCAGTCTTCCATACGGTCCAGCCCACAAGTAGGGAGAAAGGTAGGGATATAACCGCCGAGATTTCATCAGAAAGAGAAGTAAATAAAGAAATCATGGTGGTAAGGAAAAAAAGCACCACAAGCGCAATGAAAGCGGAAACAAGAATTATCATCACTCGCATCAGCATTTGTTATGGTGATTTTCCTCAGCCATTTTCTCTAAGACCCGACTGTCTCAGGTTTGGAGCCATCCGAGACTACAGCATCAGCTTCAAACTCAACTAGCCATTCTGGATTCACAAATCGTGAAACCTGCATGATTGTGTCTACCGGTCTGATGTCTTTAAAGTATTCGGCTCTCACTTCAATGACCTTTTTCCAGTCATCGATATTAGTGAGAATGACCCGAGTCCTAACTACGTCCTCCATTCCCGAACCGGCGTTTTTCAATGCTTCCTTTATAATTTCTAGGCATCTTCTTGCCTGGGCAGCCGGGTCACCGATACCAACAGTGTTTCCTTCTGAATCGACAGGTGCTGTACCACCTATGGAGATGTAAGGCCCAACTCTTACTGCACGACAAAATCCGACTACTGTTTCCATCGGGTTGCCATTCGATACTAATACTCTTTTCAAAATACTACCTCAGATAGGAAATTTGGATGATGTTCCAATCACCATAACAGTGATTTAGACAGAATCTGTAATTTACCAGAAATAGGCGGAATCTGTATAAATCGATATTTCTCTGCCTACCATTATAAAGAGCTGCCAACCTATTTATAAAATTTGAAATTCGTTCGTTTCCGAAAATTGCAGAAATGCCATTACAGTTTTCTCCATGTTCTCAAGCATCGGGGGTAAATTATCAAAATCAAACCAATCAATCCGAATAGACTCTTCACTAATTTTTATTTCACCAGAATAATTATTTACATAAAAGAGAAGATTGAAGGAATGCAATTTGTCACCATTGGGGAAAGTTATTCGTTCAATTATTGGCGAAGATGAAAATCCAAAGGGAATTGGGTTGAGAATCGTCAACCCAGTTTCTTCTAAAACTTCTCTTTGAATTGTTTGAACTATGTCTTCGCCAGGGTCAGCACTACCGCCGGGCAAACCCCACAATTTAAAGTCTGATCTTTCCTCAAGTAGAATCTTATTTTTTCCATTAATAATAACTGCGCGAGTCCCTGGAATTGATATCTCAGTATTACCCAATAATTCCCGAATAGACTTGATGTAATCATCCAAATTAATTTCTCCTCGTTCATGCATAACGCCTGCGCTCAGCGGCAAGACAAAGGCTTGGATTGTCCGACTGCATGCGCTTGTTATGTGGATTACAGGACAACGTCTTCATCAAATGCCTTTCCCCAAACTAAAAGCTTGAAATCTCTGAGATTTGGCTGGTAGTACGGATCGTTTTTTACAATTTCTTCAGCACGCTCAAATGATTCAACTTCCATTACCCAAAGACCACCTACAAACTTACCTCCGGGCTCTGGCCGAAGTCCTCCTGCGATTGGAATTTCTGTTTGATTTACTTTCAAGTAGGCAAGGTGTGCACCTTCGTTCTTAGCTCGGTGTTCCATCATTTCAGGTTTATCTTCAAAGTACGCGATTAGTCTCATTCTTGGCTCCATTCCACATAACAGATGATTATGTGACAGGTATGAATATCGTGATATGTTGTTGGCGCGAATATCGTGATATGCCGCCAAATGTTCTCGTACATTCTCATAAAGCAATTGCTATATCAATGACCGGTATGTGCCGGAAGCGGGAGTAAATAATTATCCTGCGAACGTTTGCTCCTGAGATTGATTCCTGAATTAGTTCCTTTTAGAAACTTACTCTCGGATAGCAGTCGTTCGTGTTTCAATTATGGACGGCTCTAACGAGCCCTAAGCAGACTCTCGCGACATAGTGGTGCGTGTAGATATTCGGCCAAGAACGGACACTGAGTTAAAAGTTTATGTATGATTCGAGGTGCAATCTTACTCGAATCATACAAAGTGGAATTCAGTGAGGCACCCTAATGTATCTACAGCCACTATTTAACGATTTGGCAAATGTATTTGACGGCCCAGAGGCAATTGAAAGCAGCGCTCGTGAGGCTCTGCTCGCGGCAGCTCCAAATGCAGAATATTCTGGCGACGCAATCGCGCTATCAAGGCCTTTCTTGGACGTAATGTCTGATGCTAATGCCCATCCAGTTTGTAAAGTAATTGCACAAACACCGTTGCAATGGACTCCGCCGCACACATCAAACGATGCTCAATACGTTGCGCATAGTTTGCCTAAGGTACACGTGGAACTTGTTGGCCCAGATGGCTTGGCAAAGTCAAATGCGGTGCGGCTTGGGCTTTACGGTATTTTACCCAATTCTGAATATGGAATTCGGACGCATCCGGCTGAAGAGGTTTTTATTATGCTTGCAGGACAAGCATACTGGAAACGAGGTGAAGAGCAGTATGTAATCCACGGGCCAGGTGAACGCTCTTACCATCCATCCATGATGAAGCATGGTACCCGAACGGCAGAAAAAGCATTCTGGTCAGTGTATGTTTGGCACGGTGACATTTCGACAGCAAACTACGTGTACACAGGAATTCCTTAAAACTGCATCAACCTAACGGCAACTCTGTCAAATCAGTTACGATTCGATCAGCAGTGCCTGCCTCAATACTTCACCGAATGTCCGCAGTGTGCCGGAAGCGGAAATAAATATAAGAATTTTGAACGTCAGCTATCGGGAAAGCCAAGTTTCAGATATCTTCGCTAAAGGGCTGTAAGGTGTTCAGAGTCGAAAATCGCCTAAAAAAATATATGCCTACGTTTTTCCTACCTATAAGATTTCCGTTTCCGTGGGGATGACGTATCATAATTAGATAGGAGGTGCATCATGAGCTGTAGCGATCTGAGTGGCCACTGCTACTGTGGAGCAGTCAAATTTGAAGCCTCGGGCGAACCTATCTGGGTGGGTCACTGTCATTGTGAAAGCTGCAGGCGTGCCAGCGGTTCGGTGATGACATCTTTTGCCACCTACCTCCTCGATAAAGTCGTGTTTACCGGCGCGATGCCCACCCGATTCCAAACTGATGACGGTGTGGTACGCAGTTTCTGCGAACAATGTGGTTCACCGGTAGCCTACGAGTCTACCGAGAAAGAAAATCAAATAGATTTACATCTTGGCCTGTTTGACGATCTCGAACAAATTAAACCCCGGAACCACACCTTTTACGCCGAAAAGGTAAGTTGGCTGCAGGCCGACGTTCACTTGCCGAAGAATACGGGATTGACGGAACAGACTTAGACCCATAGGTCTGCTATGTGCCGAAAGCAGAAGTCAATTTAAAAACTTTGAACGTCAGCTATCGGGAAAGCTGACCTTAAGAATCGAAACGCCAGGGGCCGCAAAGTACCGATTCTGTTGAAAAACTCTAAATTTTTTAACCGCGCAAAACCTCTCGCGTTTTAAGCTGTTTAACGAACCTAATATACGGAGGGGATCATAATAATTGCAATCTCTTCATTAGGGTGTCACCACTGAACACTGATACCTATTTGCAAGTGATATTCAAGGCATATTGGTTTCCGTCAGAGAAATCCCCAATTCAAATTATCGAGTTTTTCAACAGAATCTGCCCAACTCGGACTCTCAGTTTAATCGTAAAATGAATTTGCCGCGTTTATTTGGACTGAAATTGTCGTGCATGAAATAAAGTCCTTTTTGTTGACTCAAATCAATATTCCGGCGGTAAATAGGCGTAGATTGCAATTGTTGTAACACGCCAATAAGGAGGCGATGAGGCATGAAAGAAGAAATGATGAAACAGTGTTGCGGTGCTGAAGGCAATCCCAATTTCGATAAAATGAAACAGTTCATGGAAGGGTGTGGGAAGCATGAATTCAGCGATGAAGATATTTCCATGATGAAGGGGGTTTGCCACCAGGAGGGTATGCCGGATATGTCAAAGATGATGGGTTTAATGGAGAAATGCGGGTGCCATCCTGAGTAAGGGATTGTACATGGCTTGGAGGGTATGAATAAATGTGCTTCTTTTTCAGCTTAATTCCCGCCACCTTCTGGGCCATTCTCGCTTATCTCGTTTTATTTGTCTCGACTAAGACGGAAGGTGCCGTCAAGACAATCGGCCAGGGCTTAGCAATCTGGGTTTTCATTATTGTCATATTTATTCCGATTGGTGGCGCCTATGTAACGCTTGCTGACCTCTGCCCAATAGAGGAGATGATAGCGACAATGCATGCAGAGACACCATGATGCGCAACATTTAGGTTTTAACTTTTCTTCGAGAGAGGTTGTCTCTCGGGCGAGTAACAAAAGTTTAGTTTAACTTACGAACCGATCTTCACCATATGGAAATTTGTTCTAATTTCAGAATGGAAGGTGAAAAGATGAATATATCAGAACCAGTAACGGGCTCAGTGCCTGAAGACAACCGTCATGAGGATAAGACAGATAAGATCTGCGATGTGATGGGGGAATGCTGCAATGGGATGTCCACAGCAGATAAAAAGAAAATGATGCAGGACATGATGCCGCGGATGATAAAAACCATGGGTGACGACTCGATGCGCGGCACGATGGGTATGATGATGCATCATTGCATGCGCACGTTTCGCTGGGTTCCCCTGATCCCACTCGGGTTTGGGATATTTCTTTTCCTGTTGGGTTACTTTCTGAGCGCCGAGGTGGTGAGAGTATTGTGGCTAGCGCTTGCGGCCATACCCGTAATAATGGGATTACTTGGACTCTTAATGATGAGCGCAATAAGTCGGCGCTAGCGCCATGATACAACTTGAGGCCAACCTTGGACACTGGGTAGTCAAATACCGATGGTGGGTCATTGTTGCCACCATCGTGACGGTTACAGCTGCCAGCAGCGGCATGTTGGCGACTTCACTCAACACACTTTAAAACCAACTTACCCCGAAGGTGACGAGTTTCGCTGATGGCGTGAGCGGTTGCAGCATCCGATAGCGGGTAGGTCACAATCTCCGGGAGGGATACAGCCCCATTTGACACAAGTTCAACGATCCTCTCAAGATAGCGCCGATGACGCCCGACCGCAGGCCGTAGCGATTGGACATCATCACGTGGCGAGGCTGGTGCCGTTTGACCAGAAGCGATAAAAGCTGCGCGACCACCCGGCTTCAGAACAGCGAAAGACTGATAGGCGACATCACCGCCAACCGTATCAAACACCGCATCACAGTTGGCAACAATGTCAGTGAAGTCTTGCTTATTGTAATCAATAATCTCGTCAGCGCCGAGAGTATGCAGATAGCCATGGTTGCCAATACTTGCCGTAGTAATGACATAAGCACCCAGATACTTCGCCAACTGTACGGCAAATCCGGCAACCCCACCGGCTCCACCCTGAATCATGATTTTCTCGCCAGATTGAAGCTGCAAAGTGTCTTCAACCGTTACCAGAGCCGTGAGCCCGGTTAAAGCTATGGCAGCAGCCTCCACATGCGAAAGGGATTTTGGTTTTTTGGCAACAATCGAAGCTTTAATGGCAATTTGTTCCGCATAGGCTCCTTCCTGCCCCACATCACAAACACCAAATACTGCATCACCCACATTCAGGTCATCAACATTCAAACCAACTTCTCGAATAACACCTGAAAAATCACGACCAAGAATATAAGGGAAATTGACACTTGTGCCATAGACGCCCAAACGTCCTTTCCAGTCCGCTGCATTAACGCTGGCAGCATGGATATTGACGACGACGTCATCCGGTCCACCAATGGGATCAGGCACATCGCCATAGATCAATTCTTCAGATCCACCAAATTTGTTAATGAGCGCAGCTTTCATCGTCTTCTCCAGCGGTACTAAAGGTCAAGATTAACAAGCCAATTTCGAGCACCAGTGTTACAGAAGCAAACCAGTTGAGCCTGCAACATCGGCATGCAAGATAACAGCGAGTTTGCCCGATAAGCTTTCCTTTCCCATGATGGACCAATTGGAATCAAAGTCAGCAGATATTATCACGTACTGTCGTTCTGATAAGATTTTACTAGCCAGGTTTAATCTCGAACGTCAGCTCTGTGCTTGCAGAAGTTAATTCAAGGATTTTGAACGTCTGCTAACGGGAAAGCTGACCTTGAGATTCAGTCCGATTAATTCGGCTTTGTGCCAACCGGATAGCGGTAGGAGTTCTAATAAAACCTCCGAATCCCACCAGAGCAGTCTCGGAATCAGAAATGAGTCGTTCGGATCGAAGCACAATCCTGTTGCTCGGTGCACTTGGCACGAGACGCTGGGCAATCTTGTTGTGAATCTGCTGGTAGTCACGATTGGACGAGTAACCGTCGTCCCTACTTTGTACTGCAAGTCTTCGCATCTTAGTTCGCCGTTAGATCCATGTGGATAGAAACTTAGTGGAGTAAACTGTGATCTGACCCCAGTTTTGATGGAAGGCACCCATGGCAAATCCATTTGTGATGCGCTAAGCGACCTGATTCACCCTGTAATCAGGGTCTGCGAAACCGGGGGAGGTTCACTGTGAGAAGAAAGGGGTCGGTGACAAATGCTTCCTATTCCCAGTTGTCACCGCCCCTTTTGTTTGTACCCCGAAATAAAAAAGGCCCCGCGACTGGGGCCCCTCAATAAATACCTCTTTCGAGGCCTATATTGTTTTTATTTAAAAACTGAGATTATGATCAAACGGTAGATTGGCTGACAATTTGTATTCGGT
>PVMK01118112.1_pt1 | contig 13058 bp, 8 predicted proteins | sample 1853481 | NCBI WGS metagenome assembly PVMK01 (sample SAMN08533507, study PRJNA380276) | Marine sediment metagenome, whole genome shotgun sequencing project.
GCCAAATTTTCCAGGGGGCTTTGCCGGACACCCAGAGTTCTTCCAGCGCGTTTTTGTCACGCAGGGTGTCCATCGGTTGCCAGAAGCCATGGTGCTCGAAAGCCATCATTTCACCCATGGCGGCGATACGCGTCAACGGTGCGCCCTCCCAGCTGCTTTGATCGCCTTCGATCAGGTCAAGCACCTTGGGAGACAGCACAAAGAATCCGCCATTGATCATCCCGCCATCGCCGCGGGGTTTTTCGGCAAAACCGGTGACCTGACTCCCCGACCTTTCCAGCGCGCCATAGCGGCCCGGAGGTTGGACGGCGGTCACCGTCGCCAATTTGCCGTGTTGGCGATGGAATTCAATTGACGCTCGGATATCGACATTGCTGACACCATCGCCATAGGTCAGGCAAAACGCCTCTTCATCCTTGATGTAATCGGATACCCGTTTGAGACGCCCGCCGGTCAGAGTGTTCTCGCCGGTATCGACCAGAGTTACTTTCCACGGTTCGGCATTTTGCTGATGAACTTCCATGCGGTTATTAGCCATATCGAACGTCACATCGGACATGTGCAGGAAATAGTTAGCGAAATACTCCTTGATGACGTATCCCTTGTAGCCGCAGCAGATCAGGAAGTCATTTACGCCATGGGCAGAATACAGCTTCATAATGTGCCACAGAATCGGTTTGCCGCCGATTTCGATCATTGGCTTGGGTTTGAGGTGGGTTTCTTCGGAGATTCGGGTACCGAGACCACCGGCGAGGATGACGGCCTTCATGTTCTCACCATCCGTTCACTGATTCATCATTCGTCGCACACGCCGTTTAAATCGACTCATAATCGACGGTCGCTCCATGTTGATTAGAGCCCTATAATGATCCAGAACCTTGCTCTTGGCTATCGCATCGTATTCAGGGGATTTATACAGCGCCAAGTTATGAATGCCATGACTCATACACTGCTGGCATATGCTCATGCCTCTCTTCATCTCTTGAACTTCCTGTAACGGATTTTCCAAGTACCCACAGATCGAGTACTTTTCTTCATCGAACACCCCACAACACAGCTGTACCACGCCTTGACTGGTGATCGTGATCTGATCGTCGAGAAGCGAGCAGCCTTTACTCTTTACCGCTTGAGACGCTTTGATGACCTCTTCCCCCGGAGGAAGCGCCAACATGCTCACCAATTCTCTGTCCTGTGGTGAGACCCTTCCAGGATCATCTACGTACTCGAGAACCTTCTCAATCGGCATCAAGTAAGCCCAAACAGGCCTAAAAGAGAATCCGAGCTCATCGCAGAAGTTCTTCGTCAGTAGCTCGTCATCTGCATTACCCAAATATCGATGATAAAAAACTTCGATCTCGGTTGAGGTTTCGAGGCGCGCCGCCGCATCCGACAAACGACGCATATTTTTCTTTACCAATTCGATGTTTCCGCCTCGATGTGTCCTTGAGTAAACACTTTGATTGAACCCAGACAATGAAATCCGAAATAGTGTGGGCTCACTCTTCAAAATTGATTCGAAGTTGATTTTCTCAAAATTCAGATTGCTACTTACGGTGCAGGGCGCGTGCGACTGTGCAATCTCAATAAGTTCGGATACTCTCGGATGAATTAGAGGTTCTGCCCAATTGACTAGACCAATATACTCGATCTCACACTCGTTCGAAGCTTTCTTGAGAATCTCCTCAAGAAGTTCCGAAGCCATAATACCTTTCGACCTGGTAACGTCTTCAGAATTGCCGACAGGACATGACGGACACTTAAGATTGCAGGCACTCACAACGTCTATATTAAAACCCATTCTCTTCACGGAATACGTCCCATCAGTCGACGATTGTCAAGGAAGTGTTGAACTGTGGACGAACAACACCAGCGATTGGTCCGGCATATGAATATGATCGATTTTCTATAATGTCCTTAACGTTAAACACTAACGCATCACGTTCGTCGACATGCAAGATACCGGTTCCTTCAAATGAATAGATGGAAATTCCTATATAATAGATACCCTCATTTAGGAAATTCCCTGGTATCGATACAACAAATTCGAATCGTCCTGGATTGGAAGTCATTGTACCTTTTTGCGGAGTTATACCGAAAGCATATGTGCCATCCGTGGTTCGGATATCCAACGTGGGGACAATCGTTCTTTGAACGTTCTTTCTTACCGTGTAAATTAGACTAATATTAACAGCTGAATCAATCCGGAATTCACAACAATTCTCATCGTCTTGGTTTGTTATTTCGGCAGAAATCAAACGAACGAGATCGTCCCCTGGTTGGTTTGCGGGATCGGAGTATTCGATCTTCGCGGCATCTTGTCCGTGATCGCCGTAGTAGGCCAACACTGTTTGCGAAGCTGGACCATGCATGATCAGGCCCCCGCTTTCTAGAAGCATCGCCTCGGTACACAGTCCGGTGATCATCGCCATATTGTGGCTCACAAACAACACCGTCCGCCCCTCCTTCCCCACCTCCTCCATCTTCCCCAAGCACTTCTTCTGAAATTGTGCATCCCCCACCGCCAGCACCTCGTCGACGATCAGGATTTCCGGCTCCAGATGCGCCGCCACGGCAAAGGCGAGGCGCACGTACATCCCGGAGGAATAGCGCTTGACCGGTGTATCGAGGAATCTTTCGATCTCCGAGAACTCGACAATCTCGTCAAACTTGGTTTTGATCTCGCCACGAGTCATGCCCAGGATCGCGCCGTTGAGGTAGATGTTCTCCCTCCCCGTGAGCTCGGGGTGAAACCCGGTCCCCACTTCGAGAAGAGAAGCGACACGCCCGCTGATCTCGATTCGGCCGGTTGTCGGCTCGGTGATTCGACTGAGAACCTTTAGGAGGGTTGACTTGCCGGCGCCGTTGCGACCGATGATACCGACCCGATCGCCGGGTTCGATCTCGAAATCGAGATTCCTTAGGGCCCAGAACTCTTCGATTTCGGTGTTTTCGGTGTTTGGCGAAAGGGGATGGCGCAAACGTTGGTAGAACCCTCGCGCCGCGTGAGCGAAAGTGTCGCGCAGGGACCGGGAGCGATAGGCACCGCCTGCGTTGAGGTTGTGGCCGATGATGTACTTTTTGCCCAGGTTTTCGACTTTGATGATGCTCATATGACGTCCGCAAATTCGCGTTCCATGCGTCGGAAGAACCCGAACCCTATTGCGAGAAGCAGGACTGCAAGACCAACGGAAAGGAAGAAGCCCGGCCAGTACATGGGGGTATTGCCGATGATCGCCCAACGAAATCCATCGATGACTCCGACCAGGGGGTTCAGCGAGTAGATCAGACGCCATTTGTCAGGCACCACGGAACTGCTGAAACCTACCGGCGAAATGTAGAGTCCGAATTGAATAATAAAGGGCAGTACGTGCCGAAAATCGCGATACTTCACATTGAGGGCGGAAATCAGATAGGTGATGCCCAACGCCGCAATTGCGGCCAGCCCAGGAACAGCGGCAGGAACACGACCTCCACGTCGGGACATGCTGGTACCAGACCATCAGCGCCGAGAGGATGAGGATCGAGATCAGAAAATCAATCAGACTGACGATCATCGCGGTAGTGGGGATGATGATGCGCGGAAAATATACCTTGGAGATCATATTCGCGTTGCTGATGAGAGAGTTACCACCCTCATTCACAGTGTTGCTGAAAAACTGCCACGGCAGCAAGGCGGCGAACACAAGGATCGGGTAGGCGACACCCTCTGAAGGCATCTTTGCCAGTCGCCCAAACACGATGGTGAAGACGATCATGGTCAAGAGTGGGCGCAGCACGCTCCATGTAACACCGATGATGGTCTGTTTGTAACGCACCAGAATATCGCGCCAGGCCAAAAGGAGAAACAACTCCCGGTACGACAAAAGATCCTTGAAATACTGCCGGTTGACCTTGCCGGCTTCGATAACTAGTTTAGACATTGGCTGTCAGCGACCTATTTTCATTGATCGATCCAAACAGGCGACCAGGGTCGGCAAACCTACTCATTATCGTCCTCCTGAGCTGCCTGTTACATTTTACCTAAAAACCCATTGGATTCCGACTTTTCGCCTTACACCAGCAGGTAAACAGTTATGGCCCATACTCTTCCGGCGATCGTAGAGATAGACAGAATTGCTTTGGGTGTTGATACGACCATCTGTATGACGGGCAGAATTGGTGACGTGCCCCCGCAAACTGGTCCAGGGATAATGAGAGACTGGACCGTAAGGTGCGCGTCAGGATGATCTGCCGGGTGCCGAGCACATCGAACCACCACCAGCGGCGCGACGGTCCCTTTATTCCTGGATCCCGGTTATCTGAAATTCGTACTCGGTGAGCCCGTATCGAGGATTTGCTGATCTGGAGGACGACATATTGATGCGAGCGGTTTTTGTGACGACCTCGAGACCGCTCATGTTCACCGCTTCGACCCAGAAGCGAAGCTCCACCTCTTCGTACGCAACCTGAGACAACACGGTGTATCGAATTTTCACGGTCTGGCCGACTCCGAGACGTCCTGTGCGGACATACTCCTGTCTCCTGTCGAGAATGAGGTCGTGACTGAACCTCAGTGCTCCTCCCGCGCGACCCACGAGCTCCATCTCGATCTCGACGTCAGCTTGAACACCCGCGGGGATGGTCAGAAACTGACCGCCAAAAACAAACTGAAGGGAGTAACCCTCCCTCACCGACGTGGCGCCCGGCTGGATCAAGAACACTTCACGATCGTCGACGGCCGCCACACGTGCCAACCTGCTTTCTTCGACCCCACGCTGGAGCCAACCCACCGTTAACGGGTCCACAGAGGAGAGCTCGATGCCTGGCGAAAACAAAGTCGCGTCAGCAAGCTGCACCGCTCGGCAGGTTCGGAAAGCTCCGTCACAAAAAGCGAGTTCGCCGGTAGCGGACAGTCCGGCAGCCAGATCGAGATAGGTGTTCCCCCAAAAAAGATCACGGGCCGTCGCATACCGGCGAAAGACCGATCGACCACCGAGTCGATTGGAGGGACCAGAAAGGTCGAGATAATCCAGAACCGAGATCGGCAGGTCAAGCTGCATGAAAGGCTCGTCGACGATGCCTGAATCACCCGACGGCGTCAACGCGATCAGGAACCCCCACGACTGACTGAGCATGCTGACCTCATCGCTCTCGTGCGGTTTCTTTTCACGAGACTCATCGCTCGTGATGAGAACCAGGGTGTCCTTCAGAATGCCGAGATCTTCGAGTTCCTCAATGAAGAAACCCACCGCGCGATCGAGATAGTCCATAGCCCAACCATCACTCCCGCTCTCATAGTCACTCTGGAAACCCGGAGGTGCGTTGAAAGGATGGTGGGTCCCGACGGTCAGCAAGGTCAAAAACCAGGGATCTTCTTGTCGCCGAAGCTGCTCTAACATTCCGACACTCTGCTCGAAAAAGGCGAGATCGTCGATCCCCCAGTGATTTCGGTGATACGAATTCTTGAAAAACGAGTCGCCTGCAACGATCTCGAACCCGGCTTGCGGCATGAACTGATCTTTCAGCATGTATGACATGGGTGCCGCCTGCAGGTAGGCGGTGGCATAGCCGAATTCTCGGAGGATCGCCGGCAGACAGTCGAGCCGCCCGGCACCAATGAGCTCAGTCATCTTCGGCTCACCACCACCGAGCCTGGGGTAGTCGCCGCACAAGATCGCGTACTCTCCACGATTCGTCTGCCGTTGGTGGTTGATAAAGGTGGACCATGAGAGTCCGCTCTCGGCGACCCGATCGAGGCGTGGCATGCTGATTGAATTGGTCTCACCATGGCGATCGCGAAGACTCGGGAGATAGGCCCCTGACACGCCCTCAAGGATGATGAGGAGCACATTCGAGGCGCGGGGAGAGATGTCGATCGTGGACGTACCGCCAAGGTCTGCCCGAGCTGTTCGATGGAGTAGCGCCTGTGGGGCGCCTCGTCCAGAAGCGGCGACAATCAGGCGGCTGGTCTGGGCCGCCACGACATTGGTCTGCCGCCATTCGGAGAGCCGGTGGTCACGAGGCATGACCGCGGATGCAGCGAAGATGAGGGCCACCACCATCACCCAGAGCCAAAACCTCTCGAATCGAGGACCCTGAGGAGCCATCCACACGACGGCGAAGGACACGATCACGACCAGAAAAAAGATCATTGGGTGAGAAAGCGCGAGACCGGACCCCAAGAGAAACGTCGGGTCGAAGAGATTTCCGGCATACGTGAGCCTGGCCATGGAACCCAACTCACGAATGTGTTCATAATTCGCAAAGTTGATGATGCACCACAAGGCAACGAAGGCCATCGCGACCGGACGACCCCACCTTTCGAATCGCAGTACGAAAAGGATTGCGATCGCCACCAACAAGGAGACCGCCAGGTCGAGCGCGAGGCCCCGGAGATCACCGGCCCGAACCCTGAGGTTGTATTCAGTGATGAGCAGCACCCTGACGACCAGCGGCGACAGAAGGACCGCCCAGACAACTCGGCCTCCCGGCCAGCAGAGCTTGGTGTCAGTCGCCAAGACTCACCTCATATATCGGACCAACGGGTCCCACCTCAAGACCTGGGTCACCATCGGACCGCCGGTCACCGTCAGTTGGATTTCTTCTTCGGTCCAGCTTCGGTATATCCGCAGAAGCTGGTGTCCGGGTTTCAGGCTCACCACTTCATCGTCGATGGCATCGGCGCCGATGAGGCGACAAAGACGGTAGGATTGGATCGAATCGGTCGGGTTCACAACCGCCACCAGCAGCCCCCCGAGACCTGATCCTGAACCACCCGTTTCGAATCGAGTCCTGGCCGTGCGCTCCGATGTCCACACACCTTCCGACCCGCCCAGAAAAAGCCAACGAGGACGAACCACGATTTCATCCGTGGCTTCGATACGAAGCCAACCCTGCCCACTCCCATTGGGCACGTACCCCTCGAGATCCAGCTGCCTTTCGTCATCACCGGGAATCTCGAATTCGTCCGTCGCAAGTAATCGACCGCCCGAATCCAAAACGTGCAGGCGAACGGTCTTTTCGAAACCGCTGGTGTTTTGAAAATTGACGACGGTATTCAGACCCGCCATCGCCCACGGGAAAAAGGGCACGACGAGATGTTCCAATGGCAGCTCCCCTTCGGTCCGCACGGACCACCTCGGTGGGGGACGCGAAAACCCCTCGTCAGCGGGTGAGAGCCAATCGGTGTAGACACCATAGACACCTTGGGTTCGCAGCCTGTCCACGGTGAGATAGTCATTCACCGTGTGAGCGAAGACCCGCACACCGTGCGCTGCCAACTCAGCCGGAAGAGTCCCCTCTATCGCGCGACGGAGAGGCATGGTCACACCGAAAAGAGGGTTGGCGATGGCGAAATCGATAACCTGTCGGTCTGAATATTCGGTCTTGTAGAGAGAAAAGACCACGTGGTCGTACCCCAGTTCTCTCACCTCGAGATACGACTCGGGACGATAGATTTGGGGTACGAACCGGTGGCGATGTTCGGGGTACTCCTCTGCGATCAAGCGCAATCCGTCGATATTGCGTTCCTTGATATCGGTGATGACCAGAACATCCGGGTTGTCCGACAACCAACTTTCGAGGTCCTCCAGGCTGAGGTGAGAGAGTCCGTGTGTCGACGGTGTTGAGCGGAATTCAGCGAGAGTCAACCGGCCGGGCGATCGGTTGAAGAGTCTCTCGAACTCACGGTCCCAGTCGTGTAGGAGGACGAGGTGGTGGTCGGAGGTCCACGAAAGATCGATCTCGATGGCGGTGTGCCCTCGCGCCACGCTATTGTCGAGTGCCTCGAGACTGTTGGTATAGGTGCGATGGTTTCCGATGCCACCGGCGTGTGCGATGAGTCGAGGATGGGGATCGACGACCGGCGAAGGCCCCGTGCAGGCCCACGAGAGAATCACCAACACGGCGGACCCGAGAGATTGTACTGCCCTGTGGCAAACGCGTGGAGAAGGTGCCTGGCCGCCGTCCATCAGACAATTCTAGCTCGCTTCCGTTGGGTTCGAAGCGAGGCCCGCACGATGCCTCCTTCCCGACCCAGCCATCACCAAGAGTGCAAGCACAACGACCAGGCCGGCAAGCGACACTCCTCGAGCCCACCGGAGCGCCGGAAAAGGACGCCATGTCCACCGCACGACGTGCTCGCCGGCCGGGACAGGGTGGGACAACAAGCCGGTCACGGAATCCTCAGCGACATTCACCCCCCGACCATCCACCGTCACCCTCATCTCGGGAAACGGAATCAAACGCCAGAGCAGCACACCGCCTTCCGGCGACTTGACCTCGAGCGTACGTCGGACCTGCCCCCACTCGATCACCCGGATGAGGCCCGCGGATTGATCCGGCATCACCGCGGGCCGGCTCCGTATGAGATCGAGCTCGACGGCCGGGACGCCGGCGAGGTCGGGAAAAAGAAATGGTCTTTGGTTCCTAGGCAGCAACCACGGCTCCGCGAGGTTCTCGTGCCGCCAATACCAGCCACCACTGCCGGCCTGCCACGCGGTGTACGGATCCGGAAAGACCGTGCCGGGTTCTGTCGGCGGCGGTTGCGGACGGATGAAGGTGGAGGCCGGGGCGGTACGATCCCAGCCCGAGAATGGCGCCGTGACGACTGCGGTCACGATCACGATCATCCATGCCCTGCGGGGTTCGAGGCGGGCAACCAGCAGCGCCACCGCCAGCGTCATCACGGCGGAGACCCGCCACGGAAACTGAAGCTTCGAAAACACCGGAAGGACATCCCAGATCGGGCCCATCGGACCGGACGCGATGGCAACTCCGGCGACCGCTCCCAGAATCGCCAGGCGGGCTCCCCGGTTTCTGCGTTCGGCCCGCCCCAGCGACAAATAGACTGCCAACGCGAGCACACAGGTCAACACCAGAACCAGGGAAAACAGGGTGTTCAGGTTCCAAACCCCAAAGCCTCCCGAAAAGAGAGTGTTTGCCGATGGCCGGAATTTCCCGGCTGCGGCCCCGTAGTAGCGCTCGGTATCGAAGAATGAGGAAGAAAGAGCCTGTGGAACCAACGCAAATGCTGCGACTGCGAAACCCAGACCGACGCCCATCACGATCGGCAGACGCATGCCCGACAAACGACTCGATAAGGAGAACCAGATTGCGAGTGCGATGCCGAAGAGCACCGCCATTGGGAGGTTTGTCAACAGCAGCGCCGCCACCAGAAGCGCCGTCAATGCCACCCGCATCGGGCGGCTCAGGCGGCGCGATGCCGCGACCCATAGGATCAACGGCGGCCACACGAACGCCCAGTGTTCGGACAACGCCGACCGAAGATAAAGATCGACAAACCGATACGGCGCCACCATGTAGACGATGGCTGCCGGCAGGGCTGAGCGGCCGAGCCCGGCGGATCGCAACCAACCAAAGAGGGCCAGCCCTGAAAGCAGGTGGGCAAGGAGGGCCAACACCCATACCCCGACGGCAACCGGAATGCCTACCAGCACCGGGATCGCGTTCACATAGCTGGTCAGCGGGGGATAAAAGAGCAGCGCCGGTGATCCGTATCCAGCGTTGAACCCCCCACCCCAAGCCGGGAAAACCTCTCCCTCCCCGAGACTGGTGGCGGTTTGTTGGGCGTAGATCAGATAGGTGACGATGTCGTGGCCCGCCAGCACGCGTCCGCCCACCAGCGGCAGGCCGACGACCAGCATGACGAGCACCAGCACCACGACGTGGAATCGGTCCCGAACACCGCCCCGGTACTCCATGGAACCCAGTCTAACCCGCATATCTCACCGGGACGCGTCGCGAGGGTGGATGCCTGTCCTCTTCCCACTCACTCGCCCGGCACAGCAGAGATACTGCCACTAGCCTTCAAACCGTACCCGACAACGAAAATGACCATCAACAGCGCCACGGTGCTGACAAGCGCCGAGGGCAGCAGACCCGGCGGTCGATAGCGACCTTCGAGCCGGTGTCGACCCGCCGGGACCTCCAGGTACTGGACGATGCCGGGTCCTTGTTCGAGCTCGACCTCGACCCCATCGAGGCGCCACTGCCAGCCCTGTACCGGCGCCAACGAGACCCACAGCCAGCCGGCTCGGGGGGCGATGGTTGTCACGTCGCAGCGATTGGCCTCCAGCTTCAACGTCTTCACCTCACCAGCTCGGCGCCACTTGAGGTTGGGATCGGGCGGCCGGTCCGCGAGGCTCACTACGGGCAGCGCATCGAGGTTGCGGAGGAGGCGCATGCCTCCCTTTTGACGCACCTCTTCCATCGCCTCCGGAAGGCCCTCAGCGGCCGGAAGGATGACCCACCGGGCGCCGAGGACATCGAGCCACCAGCGGCGCGACGGCCCCTCGTCGGCGATCGCGAGATGGGCGGCGAGGCGGCCGTTCGCCACCGGAGCGTCAGTCCGCGTCACCGTGAGACCCTCCTCGAGGTTGAGGTAACCCACCGGCCACAGCCGCCTCGGACCGAGACCTGTCGCGAGCCACCGCATCACGTCCGCGGCCGGCGAAGGTGTGTAGACCCGCGCGCCGTCGGTCGCCTCCGGCCAGGTCGGGGCAGTCACCCAAAGGTCGCGAGCCGGCTGCAGGTCGATCAAGGGCAGTCCCCCTGCGATCATCCCGGCGACACCCGCGGCCAAAACCGCACGCCGCAGAATTCGCCTTGAAGGTGTGAACACGGCCACCAGCATCAACGCCGCAGGCATTCCGGCAATCCACCATCGCCACGGGTGGGCGCCCACCGCGCAGGCAACGATGGTGAGACTCGACACCACCGCCGCCAGCCACCGCCCCCGTCCCTCGAGCCAGTCGTCCGCTCCCTTCCGACGAACGGAAGAAGCATGCAACGAGACCGATCAAGGCGAGCGCGAGGGGTAGCGAACGAGGCCGCCGGTTATCGCGAGAAAGAGGCCGCCGCCGCCGATCTCGGGTAGGGTGGCGAGAATCCCGAGGACCACTACGACGGCAAGCAACCACTTCCGGCGCCACCCGCCGACGAGGGCGCACACCGCACCGGCGCACCGAGAGAACAGGCTCTCCGCATACACCAGGCGTCCGCCGGCCGACCCCGCGTGCGGGGCCAACACGCCGCCCCAGTCAGCGGGCGCCAGCGCACCGCGGAGGGCCCACGCCGCCGCCGAAGGCCCACGATCCCCTTCGGCCACCCACACCAGAAATGGGATCAGCTGCACCGCAACGATCGCGACACCGAGGGCGAGGCCGACCATCGCCGCGCCGCGAGCCCGCGCCACGCCGATCACCAGGGCGACGCCAACCGCCCACACCTGCGGTTCACCGCCGAGCCAGGCCATCGCGGTGGCCGCGGCGAGCAACGGCACCGACCTTCTATCAGAGAGCCGCGCGGCCAACACCATCCACGGCAGCCATGTCAGGGTCTCCAGGTTGTTGAGCACCCCCACGGTGACCAGCACCGGCCCCGCCGACCACGCCGCCACCTCGGTCAGGAGACGCCCGACGCTACTCGCCCCGAGGTCGCGCGCCAGCAGCCCCACGCCCAGCGACAGCAGTGCGAGATGGAGACCGATCTCGAGGGTCATCGCCCACGGACCCGGAAGCACCAGGTGCATCCAGGCCGGTGGATACAGCACCGCGGTCTCGGGGTTTGCGAACCGCGCCTCACCACAGCCGTTGCCGAGGTTGAGCCACGGCGCCGTGCCGACGCCAATCATCTCCGCCGTTGCTCGACGCATCGGGGCAAAGAAATCGACCAGATCGCGGTGGGCCGGCACGTACCCCATCGCCGGTGCCAGCATCAGGAGCAGCGGCACCCACCACAGACCGAGGCGCTGGGGTCTCCTCATCGCAGGGCTTCCTCGATCTCGTGGAACTGCCATTCGGGTGCGGTCACCAGCTCTCGCTCGTAGGAGTTGAGTGCCAACCGGCTCTTCAACGCCGCCGAATCACGAGCCTCCTTGAAAGCCAGACGGGCCGCCTCCACCTGCCCGCGATCAAGCTCGAGTCGGGCGATGAAGAGCCATACCCGCACCGCACGCGGCTCTGCCTCGATCGCTCGTCGAGCCAGCAACACCGCGACCTCGAGGTCGCCCAAAGACCGTTCGAGCCTGGCCCACTCCAACCAGTGCCAGGGCTGGTGCGGTTCGAGCTCGGTGGCCCGCGCGAAAGACTCGCGCGCACTCTCGACGCTGTCCGGCCAGGGTCCGAAATCCGTCACCACCCGGGTCTGGACAACTCCCAACTCGCCCCACAGACCGGCAGAGGAGGGCCGGATGCGGACCGCGCGCCGGCTCCGCGCGAGCGCCTCGCCGGCAGTTTCCCAGGTCCAGCTCTCCTCCCGGACGAGATCGCGGGTTCTCCATTGCAGCGGCGCCGCGTACCAGGGCTCGGCGCGGAGAGACCTCTCCACCAGGGCGGCATCCGGCGGCCCCGCACGCCACAACCAGCGCGCCCACGAGGGCTCGACGATGCCCCATAACATGATGTACGCGACAACAAGAGCCGCGACCGCCGACGCACCCCGGCGCTCCGGTCGAGAATCCCCAACCCGAGTGACTCGGATCGACGGCGCCTCCATCAAACCGATCACGGCCGCCCACCACCAGAGGACGATGTCGGCAGTGATCAGATCGTGGAAGAGAGCCATCACCACCATCACCACCAGCGCCGCACGAAGAGGAATCGACTCGAACGCGCTGCGAGCGCGCGCCGCCCTCACCCACGCCAGCACGGCCGCCAGCGCCGCGGCCAACCCCACCACCCCCGTCTGTACCAGCACCGCGAGCGGGCTCGATTCTGCGTAGGCGATAAGGAACTGGTGCTGGCCCACGTGGTCGGCGTGGAGCAGACGCGCCGCTCCCGCCGCGTCCACCAGACCGCCGGGCCCGACTCCCGCGACTGGGTGCTCGGCCCACAGTCGAAGCACCGCCCCCCATATCGCCGGCCGGAACCACGCGAGGATGTCGGGCTGGCTGAGGAACCGCCAGGCCACGACCGCCGCCACGACGACCGCGCTGACCGCCAGCCCGACGGATCTCGCACGTCCACGCGGAAGGACGACCGCACCGGCGGCAAGCAGGGCCAGCAGCCCGGCGCGCGAACCGGTGAGGACGACCCCCACCACCATTCTCATGCACCGAC
>PVMK01161948.1_pt1 | contig 13058 bp, 11 predicted proteins | sample 1853481 | NCBI WGS metagenome assembly PVMK01 (sample SAMN08533507, study PRJNA380276) | Marine sediment metagenome, whole genome shotgun sequencing project.
CCTCCTCTTATAGACGTTTTTCTTTGCTTAGAAGTTGCAGATAAAAACTTTACATCATTGTAAAATATGTTATCATATATAGTTATGTTAGTTAAGCTAATTAAAGACACACACAAACTCGACTTGAAGGAACTACGACAACTCTATAATCATATACGCTCCATCCTCCCCCCGGCAGTCGTATATCAACAAAAGCCAGCTAAATGCGGCTGTAAGAGGTGTAAAGAAGGCGGAAAAGGTCATGGTAGTTATTGGTATGCCTACTTCACCTATCAAAACAAAACTCATTGTATTTATGTAGGAAAAGAAAAAAGAGAGATTGACCCATTGAAAGAACTTGAGAAAAAGAAAATCAGGAAAAGGAGGTTAAGAGATAATGGGCGTATATAAAAAAGATAATCGTTGGTATATAGACTATTATTTACCTAATGGTAGAAGAAAAAGAGAGGTTGTTACGATTAAGGGTATTGATCCTAAACATATTACGCGACAGGACGCCCTAAAAGCTCTTAGTATAAGAAAGGCTCTAATGGCTGAGGGCAAGTTTGATATTGTTCAAACTCTTAATCCGATACTATTCGATAAGCTCGTGAACGCATTTATAGAGGACTATTCTAAAGTGAATAAGAAGTCGTGGAAGCGGGACAGAACTTCATGCCGGGCATTACTCGGTTATTTCGGCGGTAAGAAGCTCACTCAAATAACACCTTGGCATGTAGATAAATATAAGTCTAAAAGACTTAAAGATATATCTCGGTTTAATAGACCGTTAACGAAAGCGAGTATCAACCGTGAGCTCGCCTGTTTAAAAACTATGCTTAATTATGCGGTAGGGGAGGGCTGGTTGCCCTCTAATCCTATAAGTGGGTATAAGTTATTCAGGGAAAGGCTAAACAAGCTGAGGGTTGTAAGCAGGGATGAATTTGATCGAGTCTATAACACCGCCTCGGAGCTTTTACAGCCGATACTGGTAATGGCTTATAACACCGGCATGAGGCGGAGCGAAATTCTATATCTTAAATGGGAGAATGTGAGCCTGTCCGAAGGGTACATAAGGGTAGAAGAAACCAAGAATGACGAGTCGAGATACATTCCCATTAATAAACAGTTGAATAAGACTCTAAAATTGGTAAAATACAAATCCTCTGGAGAGCATGTTTTCAGTCATGAGGGATACCCAGTAAAAAGCTTTAAAACGGCTTTTGACAACGCAGTTAGAAGGTCTGGTGTAAAGCGGTTCACCTTCCATGATCTGAGACATACATTCGCGAGTAACTTAGTTATGAAGGGTGTCGATATAACAACAGTTTCGGAACTATTAGGGCATAAGAGTATTGCTATGACAAAGAGGTATTCTCACCCTACACCGGAACACAAAAGACGTGCAGTTGAAACGCTGAATTTCAATACTATGGACACCTATTTGGACACTAAGCTTAGCAGGCATCGAGTAGCGAGCTGCGTAATCGCCTGATATTATTGAATAAGCCCGGGTGGCGGAATTGGTAGACGCAAGGGACTTAAAATCCCTCGAGTGAAAGCTTGTGCCGGTTCGAGTCCGGCCCCGGGCACCAGTTATTGCAAGAAGTCCCAGCCCGAGACTCCGTCTGATTATTAACTGATGCGCTTATTCGAAATTCAGTCTATCTTTTGTTATCTGGTCTAATTAAGGTAGTTTCAAATCAGGTTTTGTAGAGGGTGAGAAGTTTAGCATAGTTCTATCAAACATTAATTGATTGTTTTTTCCTCTTCTTCGTCGTCCCAATCATCTTCGTCGTCATCGTCATCCCAATCGTCGTCTTCATCAAAAAAATCATCGTCATCATCCATTCATCGTCAAATTCGTCGTCATCTATCTTCGTCCTCGTCCTCCATTCGTCATCTTTTATTAGTAATTCAAGGTCCTCTGAGTATTCTAAGTCGGTACTCATTTGCTTTCTCCTGTACTAATGACTTCTTTGGAAAGGTACATTCTGACATCAAAATGTCAAGAGAGAATTCTGAGTATTAATCTGTATCTGAATCAAGTATCCAAAATCGAGAGATATTATAAAGATTAGGGGCTGTTATGAGATACATGATAGTGGCTCAAATCAATTTGTGCATTAAATAGCATAGGTGTCGAGTGTTATGAGATGTTTCGTGATTATCGTCTTTGGCCCCTTTTCTCGAAGAATTCCTTAGCTTTTGATACCATGTCGCTTGAGCCTAGGAAGATCGGAGTTCTTTGGTGAAGCTCGCTGAGGCTCGATCTCTAAAATGCGTCTGGATCCGTCGGTTGCCATACCCCCGCCTGCTCTACTATGAAGGACATGGGGTTACATTCATAAACCAGCCTTATTTCCCATCTGGGAACCGTTTAAGGAAGGGTAAATATATATTCCCCCGGTTATTAAATTTCTGTGAACATCCGCAACCATTGAGCCTATATACCGGGCTGAGTAAGGTGATTTAGTTTGCTGACCTATTTCCTTGCAATATTTTATATATTCTTTTACGCCTTCTGGAAAGCCATAGAAATTCCCCGTGTTTACAGAGTAGGTTTTACCGTCTTGAGAAATTCTCATATCAGGGTGGGATAGACAAAATTCGCCTATTGAAGGATCTAGAGTAAAACCATTGACACCATGACCGGTGGTATAAACTAACATTGTAGATGAGCCGTATATTACGTATCCTGCTCCGGCTTGCTTGCTGCCACACTGGAGAAAGTCTTCAGCCGTGCATGAACCCTCCGTGGAGGAGATTCTTCTATAGATCGAAAAAATAGTTCCAACCGAGACGTTTACATCGATGTTGGATGATCCGTCAAGCGGGTCAATAGCGACTACGTATTTCCCTTCTCTTGATGATTCATCCTCAAATGCTATGAATTCTTCGTTTTCTTCTGAAGCTACGCCGCAGCACTGGCCGCCGAGTTCAAGTGAAGCTATAAAGGTTTTGTTGGCTAGCATGTCGAGTTTTTTTACTTCCTCACCCTGCACATTCGTATACCCCGTAGTTCCGAGAACATCCACAAGGCCTGCTTTATTTACATCTCTGTTAACAATCTTCGCAGCTAGTGCGATATTGCGCAGCAGTCTGGATAATTCCCCTGTTGCATATGGGAAATCAGTTTGTCTTCTTATAATAAACTCGTCTAAAGTGTGAACGCTTATCATAATGACTATATTACCAAAATTCTCGAATTAAGGAAGTTGCTCCATCTTTGATATGTCTATTGCCGTTATAAGTGACTTATATTATTTATTATTGAGGATTTCTTTAATCTTTTCCGAATCTTTAATCCTCATTGCGGTTTTTAGTCCTTCTTCGCGAATAAGTTCTCTTGATCTTATTAAACTTTCTCTTAAGTCCTCAGGCAGCTGCCTTTTTATTGTCTCGTAAGTTTCATTTATATAAGGAATAGTTACTGAATTGGTGATTGCCGGATCTTTCTCTGAAATAAAAAGAGTCAAGGAAGATGTAAACAATAAGGCAGCAATAGATCCTATTATGATGCCGAGTATTGCCCCTCCTAATCTGTTCATCCAACTTAGATGAAGCGTGCCCATGAGTTTTATTGTAAGCCATCCAAGTATCTGAATAAGAAGATATGAAATGAAGGAGACAATTAAAAAGGCGCTAACATTTGCGATTGACTCGTTCTTAACAAGGCTGTCTTTTATGAACATTGCTGCAAAAACATCATAAAATATAAGTCCAATTATAATCCCACCGACAAGGGCGGAAATAGAAAATACCTGTCTCACAAGTCCTCTTGTCGTTCCTATGAGGACAAAAAAGATAATAATTATATAAACTGTCAGATCGATCCAATTCATTTTTAAATATTAGTAAACTATTGCTATGAATATATTATTTCAAAGCTTGAGCCTACGCCGGGTTCTTTTGTTACTTCAATTCTAACCGGAAACCTCTCTTTTAATTCGTCAACGTGGGTAATTGCCAATATCTTATCAAAGTCGTCTTTTATTGCGTTAATTACTTGAATAAACTGGTCCAAGCCATCTTTGTCCTGGGTGCCGAATCCCTCATCTATAACCAGGGTTCTTAGCTGTGCGCCTGAGCGGTTTGCAATAAATTTTGAGATTGCGACTCTAAGTGCGAAATTAATTCTAAATGCCTCTCCCCCGGAGAAAGTTTCATAACTCCTGGTTCCAGATGAATCTCCGATATAAATCTCAAGGGTTTCCTTTTCCCCTCCTTTTTGTGTTGGCTTTACCATCTCGAGGCTTAGCGCCATAGTGCCCTCTGTAAGTTTGCTCAGAATCTTGTTTGCCTCAATTTCTATTTCGGGAACCGCGTTTTCTATTATTAGTGCCTGGAGGCCGTTCTTGCCGAAAGCCTTTACGAGTTCTTTAAAAATAACTAAATCCCGATTTATGTTCTTGATATTTTTCCTAACTGTCTTCTTTTTATTCAGTAGTTTCTCTATCCTTTCCAGATGGTTCTCGCTCCTGGTGATTTCAGTAAAAATTTCATTCTTGTTCTTTTTCAATATGGTAATTGTGCTCGTTGCGGATTCGAGTTTTTGCTTTGTTTCTTTATTCTCGGAATTCATTCCTTCCAATTCACTAAGCTCTTTTTGAATTGTTTCTAATTTCTTTTTTTCGTTGATAAGCTCAAGAGAAACTTTTTTCTCATCTTTTTCTCTTATGCTGAGTCCCAGTTTCGCTTTATCAAGATTATCTTTATCCCTGGAGTATAGCTCCAGCTTCTTGGCCTCGGCTCTATATTCTTTATGTTTATCCCCATCATATGAAAGCTCATGTAATGCAGATTTAATATTAAGGACTTCTTTCCTGTTTTCCTGCGAGAAATTCTCTTGGTCGAGTTTCTCTGCCGCGGGCTTTTGTTCTGTTTGTATATCTTTTAATTCTTTTTCATATTGAGATTTTTTAATTTTATCATTCTTTAGTATTTCATTCTCGGTTACATATCCTCTAAATTCTTCTAGCTCTTTCTTAACTTTCATGTGGTTATTTGCATCATAACCCAATTCTAATTTTTTTTGAGATAATTTATCTAGTACTTTTCTAAATTCATCAAGATATTCCTGATTTTTTATCTTCCTTGTAAGAATTCCAAGCTGTGCGTTAGTTGCCTCAAGCTCTTTTGCGTAATGCTCAGCCTCTTTAAGGCTTTGCTCTTTTTCTCCAAGTTCTTTGTTGAGCACTATAAGCTTTTTTATCTCGGATTGAGCCTTCTCAATTTCATGAGATAAAGTCCTTTCTTGTAGTTGCAACTTATTAATATACTTTTTGGTTTGGATAAGTTGGTTGTCCATATCAGATATTAAATTGTTTAGCTTTTCTGTAAGCGCTTCCCTTGCTTCGTTCTCAAGAGGTGATTCACATAAAGGACAGTGCGGATCTTTTGTCTCAGAGCTTATAACGCTTAATTTTTTTGTTTCTTCTTCTTTTCTCTTTTCGAGTTCAGCTTTTCCAGAAATTTGAGAGCTCTTATCTTCCCTCAATTTATTGAGATTGTCATTTATCCTATCCAATTTGCTTTGGGTTTCGTTTTGTTTCTCCAAATCTAGTTTTAAAATGCCAATTTCTTTAATCAACTTGCTCATCACTTCAGATTTAGCACTAAGGTCATTGGATTTTGATTTGAGTTCGTGAGCCTTAGTTTCAAGCTGGATTTTTCTCTGTTCTATTTTATTTTTAATCTCTGATTCTTTTGAATTGAGCTCCTGGATGGATTGCTTTTTGTTTTCAAGCTCTTTCTCAAGTGATTGAAGTTGGGTGAACTTCTTAAATCCTGAGGTGATTTCTTCTTCTCTAGAGGTTGTTTCTAGGGCCGCCTTTAGTATTTTTTCAATTTCTTCTCTTTTAGCTCTTAGCGAGTTTAATTCGCCTACTATTCTTGCCTTTTCACTGTTGATCAGGTTTTGTGCGCTTTGTAAATCTGTTTCCAGTTTCGACTTGATGAGCTGCTTTTCTGAGAGGACTTTCTCTTGCTTTAAAACATTTTCGTATTCTTTAAATCCTTTAAGAATTTCTTTCTCTCTAGAGACAATTTTTTCGTCTTTTTGGATGAGATCTCGTAATTGCTCAAGCTCCAATCCTAATTTCCGATATCTCTCGGCACATTCTTTGTTATTACTCCTGAGCTTGTCTAAGTTCTCAAGTTTTGCTTTTATCGATTCACTCTGGGCTATAAGGTTTCCCTGCACAACCTCAAGTTCTGCTATCTGAGCGGATAATTTTTTCTCTTCAGCTCTAGCTTGTCTAAGTTTCTCTTCAAATAATCCCTTTTCTGAAATTTCATCTTCTAGGTGCTTTTCTTCGTTCTCAAGCGCATTTAATTCTATATTAGAGTTATGTGATTGTTCTCTCGCTTTCTTAGTAATGAGTTCATATTCATCTAGCTCGAGAATCTTTGAGAGAATTTCTTTTCTTTCCGACGGAGTTCTTTTTGTGAATTCATCCGCCATTCCCTGGAGAATGAACGAGGAACATATAAATGAGTTGTAGTCCATCTTGAGGATTTTTTCTATTGTGTTTTGTGTTTTAGCACCCTCGTCTAAAGGCTTAAAAACATCACTTGCACCATCAAGAATATTAAGGGTAATCGAGGTTGAGGATCCCCCTTTTTTTCTCTCAATCGATCTCACTATTCTGTAAATGTTGTTTTCAGATTCAAACTCAAATTCTACCCTTGCTTCGCTTGCGCCCCTTTTTATTACTTCATCCTTTATCTTTACTCTGCATTTTCCCCATAAGGCCCAAGTCAGGGCATCTATAAGGGCCGATTTCCCATGGCCGTTCTTTCCGGAAAGACAAGCTATGTCGAAGTCTCTGAAATCAAGGGTGGCGGTATTGTCGCCATAACTTAGGAAATTTCTTAAAGTGAGTTTTAATGGAACCATATGCTTAGATGATAATCTGATCAGATTCTTAGTTATAGATTATATAACATTTGGCGAAATTACCATATGACTAGCTAGTTTTGACTTATCTCCGGGGTTCAGATAACTTAAAAGCCGCGATGGATTTTTCCGATATTTTAACTGTTATCAATGGTGATCTTGAGGAAGTTGAACAGGAGCTGGATGCAAATATAAAGTCCCCCGTCCCTCTTGTATATGAGATCTCGAAACATTTACTTGACAGCGGCGGGAAAAGGCTTCGTCCTGCGGTACTTCTTCTTTCAAGCGGCGCTTGTGGCCGTCTGGAAGGCAAGGAAAGGATATATTCCGCTGCCGCACTAGAATTAATACATACCGCAACTCTCCTTCATGATGATGTAGTGGACGATGCAAAATTAAGAAGGGGAAAGCCTTCATCAAATATTGTCTGGGGAAATAAGGCTACTGTTCTTGTGGGGGATTTTATGCTGGCCAAAGCCCTTGCGCTAATCCAGTCATGCGGCAACCTTGAACTGATAAAAGCGGTTACTGACGCGGCGGCAAAACTAGCGGAGGTCAGGTGCTTGAGGTTATGAATGCTAATAATATGCTGGAAGTTACCGAAGAGGTATGTTTTGGAATTATCGAAAATAAAACTGCCTCGCTATTAGAAAGCTGCGGGACAGTGGGCGCCATACTGGCTGGTGTAGAAGATGGTCTAAAACGCTCGGTAGGACAATATGGATTTAATATAGGTATTGCGTTTCAGCTCACAGACGATGCTCTTGATTATTCTTCGACAGAAGAGGAATTTGGAAAAGGAGTGGGTCAGGATTTAATTGAGGGTAAGATGACTCTTCCGTTATTTTATTCAATTCAAGAATCTTCAAGCTCTGAGAGGTCTAAAATAAACGGTATTCTCGTAAGCGAGAAAGCCTTTACCGAGGATGATTTAGGTTTTGTCAGGGATATCGTGGAAAGATATAAAGGCGTTCAAAAAACAAATGACATGGCTCAAGACTATGTAGTAAAAGCAAAACATTCTATATCCTTACTTCCTGACACTCCTTATAAGAATTCCCTGGATTTGTTAGCTGAGTATATTGTAGATAGAAGAGGGTAGTAATTAAATCAGGACTCATAAGATTCTAATTCTCTCATCATTACATATGCGTCTTCACCATTGTCTGAATAGTATTTCTTTCTTAGCCTCAATATCCTAAATCCGATTTTCTCGTAAAGTTTTATAGCTCCGATGTTTGATGTTCTAACCTCTAAAATTGCATGCTTCAATCCGTTATCTTTTGAAAAACAGATACAATGTCTCATTAACATCTCCCCTAATCCTGCTTTCCTGAAATCGGGATGTACAGCGATGTTTAAGATATGCACCTCGTCGTGAATTGTCCAGGTCACTATATATGCTATTACAATGCCGGACATTCGTATAACTCTTTTATATGAATTTAGCGCCTCTATTTCTCTCTCGAATATGCGCTTTGGCCACGGGGACGGAAAGCTGACATTCTCTATAGCCACTATCTCATCCAGGTCTTCTGGCCTCATATAGTCTATTTCATATTTTGTAGCTTTTTCCATATTACTATTTTTTCAGTTTCGGACGCTTATGTCCAGATAGTTTTTTAATTAAGAAAAATTCTTGAAATATGTAGTTAGAAGCTCTTGTGCAGCAGTGAATGGACTTTTTTTACCTTGAGTCACTTGTTCTTCCAGTTTGAGGAGAGCACTCTTTATTCGCTCATTAGAATAGAAATTTTCTTTTAGTCCATATAATATTGCTTCATGCATCCACTTTCTTGCTTGTCCCTGTCTTTTCTTCTCTAGTCCTGCGCTTTGTTCAATTAGCTTGCGGTGCTTAATGATTGTTTCCCAAATCTCTTTTATGCCCTTGTTTTTTAAGGAAGAACAAGTTGTAACTTCAGGCACCCATCCGCTCTCTTTTGGCGGATATAAATGCATGGCATTCTCAAACTCTCTTTTAGCTTGCTCGGCTCTGACAATGTTCTCCCCATCAGCTTTTGTGATAGCAACGGCATCAGCCATTTCCATGATCCCTCGCTTCATGCCCTGAATCTCATCCCCTGCTCCCGGAAGAAGAAGGAGAAGGAAAAAATCAACCATTGAATCCACAGCAACCTCTGATTGACCGACCCCTACAGTTTCAATAATTATGGTATTAAATCCCGCTGCTTCACATAACAATATGCTCTCACGCGTATTCTTTGCTACACCACCCAATGAGCCTGAAGTAGGGGAAGGGCGTATAAAGGCATTTGGGTCAAGAGAGAGTTCCCCCATTCTTAGTTTATCCCCTAAGATACTTCCTTTAGTGCGCTCGCTTGTCGGATCAATTGCTAATACCGCGACTGATCTCTTTTTCTCCTGAGTTAGATATAACCCAAAGGTTTCTATGAACGTGCTTTTCCCAACACCGGGGATCCCCGTTATGCCAATTCGAATTGATTTTCCTGTGCGAGGAAGACAGTGGGCAATAATTTTCTGTGCCAATTTGTTGTGTTTTGGTAAGGTGCTTTCTACGAGAGTAATTGCCTGACTTAATATGGAACGGTCCCTTGCCAGTATCCCTTGGGTAAACTCTTTAAACGATAGCTCGGTTTTTCGATTTATCTTTCCCATGGCGGGTTTGTCAAATGGTTAATAGAACTTGATTTGTTAGATAATCCATTATTGATCTGCGTCTCTTAAATTTTTAATCAATATTTCAAGTAATCTCTGTGCAGCTTGTGAAATAACAGTCCCCGGTCCGAATATAGCGGTAATTCCGGCATCATAAAGAAAATCATAATCTTGTTTAGGAATAACGCCGCCTGCAACTACCATAATGTCACTGCGGTTTAGCTTCTTAAGCTCACTTGCCAAATCGGGTACAAGAGTCTTGTGACCTGCAGCAAGACTTGAAATTCCAATTATATGGACATCGTTCTCAATGGCTTGTTTTGCTGCTTCCTTAGGGGTTTGAAAAAGTGGTCCGATATCTACATCAAATCCAAGATCGGCAAAGCTGGTAGCTATAACCTTTGCTCCACGGTCATGACCGTCCTGGCCCATCTTTGCAACCATTATCCTAGGGCGCCTTCCTTCAAGTGCGGCAAATTCGTCGGCCAGCTCTCTTGCTTTAACAAAGTCCTTATCTTGAGACATTTCAGAAGAATATACACCCGAAATCGAACGAATTACAGCTTTGTATCTACCGAATACCTTCTCACACGCATATGAGATCTCTCCGAGAGACGCTCTTTTCCGAGCCGCCTCCACCGCAAGCTCAAGAAGATTCCCAGAGCTCGACTCGGCACATTTGGTAATAGCATCTAGCGCAACCTTTACTGCTTTGTTGTCTCTTGATTTCTTGAGTTCTTTCAACCGCTCAAGCTGTAAGCGCATTACAGCCGAGTTATCGATCTCCAATATTTCTATCTGGCTCTCTTCTTCAACTTGATATTTATTTACGCCAACAATGATGTCCTGCCCGGAGTCTATACGGGCCTGCTTTCTGGCTGCCGCTTCCTCAATCCTCATTTTTGGTATCCCTGTGTCTATAGCTTTTGCCATTCCACCAAGCTTTTCAACTTCACCTATCAATGCCCATGCCCTTCGTGCAATCCGGTCAGTAAGGTATTCGACATAATATGAACCTGCCCATGGATCGACAGAGCGACATATATTTGTTTCCTCTTGAAGATAGATCTGAGTATTTCTCGCGATACGGGCCGAGAAATCGGTAGGTAGAGCAATTGCCTCATCAAGAGCGTTTGTATGAAGAGACTGGGTGCCGCCAAAGGCTGCGGCAAGTGCTTCAATGCACGTCCTTATTGCATTATTAAACGGGTCCTGCTCGGTTAAGCTCCAGCCTGAAGTCTGACAGTGGGTTCTCAGCGCCAAAGATTTAGGGTTTTTAGGGTTAAACTGTTTTACTAGTTTTGCCCAGAGCATTCGGGCTGCTCTCATTTTTGCTATTTCCATAAAATGATTCATCCCTATACCCCAGAAAAACGAGATACGGGGGGCAAAATCATCAATATTCATCCCGGTATTAATACATGTTCGTATGTACTCGAGTCCGTCCGCAAGAGTGTAGGCGAGTTCGATGTCAGATGAGGCGCCCGCCTCTTCCATATGGTAACCGCTTACGCTTATTGAATTAAATTTTGGCATCCTTTCTGCCGTGTATTTGAAAATATCCGCTATGATTTGCATCGAGGGCTCTGGTGGATAAATATAAGTATTACGTACCATAAATTCCTTTAATATATCGTTTTGAATTGTGCCGCTCAGTTTCTCAGGGGTAACGCCCTGTTCTTGGGCGGCTACAATATAAAAGGCCATTATAGGAAGTACCGCGCCGTTCATTGTCATTGATACTGAAATTTCATCAAGCGGTATCTGGTCAAAAAGAATTTTCATATCCAATATGGAATCTATGGCAACCCCTGCTTTTCCCACGTCGCCTACTACACGTTCGTGATCAGAGTCGTATCCGCGGTGAGTTGGGAGATCAAAGGCTACAGATAAACCCTTTTGACCCGCTGCCAGATTTCTTCTATAAAAAGCGTTAGATTCTTCAGCCGTTGAAAACCCTGCGTATTGCCTGATTGTCCACGGACGAGAAACGTACATTGTAGAGTAGGGACCACGTAGATAGGGTGCTATGCCCGCAGCGTAATTAAGGTGCTCCATATCTAGTAGGTCGTCTTTGGTATAAAGGGCTTTAACGTTGATCCCTTCAGGAGTCAGCCATACGTTGTTGGAATCTCCGGATCTATGATCCGAATCCTTAGTTTCAATATAACGATAATCTATGTTTGAAAAATCCGGTCTCAAAAGTACTCCCCCGTGTTTAAGCTCTGATTCCTAATATTTCTTGATACTTCTTTAGAGTTTCTAATGCGTTTGAATGAACATGAATGAAGTCGTCTATTCCCGCCCGCTCTAATTCTTCTAAATGATCTTTAGGATTTCCTGCAATAATGACTTTTATTTTGGCATTTATTTTCTTTAACTCTGTTGAGATACGCGGAGCTACATTCGGGTATTCATCATCAGAACTGCAGATTACCACTATATCCGCATTATTTTCAAGAGCAGCTTTAACGCCGCTTTCCGGTGTGTCAAATCCGATGTTGTTGATAATTTCAAAACCCGCGCATCCAAAAAAATTGCTCGAAAAGGATGCTCTGGCACTACTCATTGAAGGATTGCCTATTGTTAATAAGAAAACCCTGGGTTTCTGTCCGGTCTTTTTAATGTGCCGCTCCGTGGACAGACGAATTTCTTCAAAAGCCTGTGCCCCGCGGTAGGGCTTTAATGTGGCAATCCCAAATTCTGATTCCCCGGGGTTTTGTAATAGTACATCTGCTACGTAGACATCGTCACCTGCAAGGTATTGAGTAATGAATTGAATAGAAAGCTTGTCCTCAGTATTAAGAGTCTTGCCTGACTTTTTTAGTGAAATACCGGAGGTGCTTTCTTTAATTTGACCTGACATATTTTCTTTAGAATTCGGATATTGGTTCACACCTAAAAATGTGTCTTTTGTGATTGCTGTATTCATCTCTCTTGTTTTTCTTGTGTTGTTTATTTCATCTTGAATATCGCCGGACTTTAGGGACTCTACAAGTCCCCCTTTTGCCTCTATTTTTTGGAAGAGCTTCCAGGACTGCTGAGCTATCGAGTTTGTTAAATTCTCAATATAATAGGATCCTGCAGAGGGGTCGATGACCCGGTCCAAATACGATTCCCTCTTTAATACAAGCTGCGTGTTTCTTGCCATCCGAAGAGAGAACTCACCGGGAGTTTTATATTCAGAATCAAACGGCCTAACTGTTATCGAGCTTGCCCCCCCTAATACTCCCGCCATAGTTTCCACTGTCCCTCTAAGCAAATTCACATATGGATCATAAAGTGTTTTATTCCAGGTAGAATTTCTGACCTCTATAGTCATAAGTTTGGCAGACGCGTCTTTGGGAGCATATTGCTCCATGATTTGCGCCCAAAGTAATCTGGCTGCCCTTAGTTTGGCAATTTCCATGAAATAATTTGAGCCTATGGAGAAGGAAAATGACATTTGCCTTGAAATTTGATCAGGAGTGAGGCTCATTTCCGTAAGCCGGGACAAATATTCCACTCCAGCGGCCAGTGTATATGCAAGCTCCTCAGTTAT
>PVMK01187873.1_pt1 | contig 13058 bp, 9 predicted proteins | sample 1853481 | NCBI WGS metagenome assembly PVMK01 (sample SAMN08533507, study PRJNA380276) | Marine sediment metagenome, whole genome shotgun sequencing project.
ACCTGGCAACGCCTTCATCGGTCAGGGCGCCGAACGCGCTTTTTCATCGATGCTGTAATGATCAGCGGCGGAAAGTCGCGGAATCAGCCCGTTGACCTGATAGTATAGATCGGTTGATTTTTCCGCCGGACCCGAAATAATCAACGGGGTTCGGGCCTCGTCGACCAGTATGCTGTCGACCTCATCGACAATGGCAAAGTTGAGCATGGGTTGAACCAGCGAATTGCGATCAAACTTCATATTGTCTCTGAGATAATCAAACCCGAACTCATTGTTGGTTCCATAGGTAATGTCGTCCGCATACGCCGCCTGGCGTTCGGCATCGTCCAGCCCATGCACAACCGTGCCCATTGATAAACCCAGGAATTGATAAATATGACCCATCCATTCGGTGTCGCGACGGGCCAGATAGTCGTTTACCGTTACAATATGCACGCCTTTTCCGGTCAATGCGTTCAGGTATGCCGGCAGCGTGGCCGCCAGGGTCTTGCCCTCACCGGTTTTCATTTCTGCAATTTTGCCTTCATGCAGCACGATTCCGCCGATCAGCTGAACATCAAAATGCCGCATTTTCAAAGTCCGTAACGACGCTTCTCTGACAGTCGCAAAGGCTTCGGGCAAAAGGTCATCCAGGGGTTCACCTTGATCGATGCGCTCTTTAAATTTCGGCGTCCGAGCCCTGAGCTGGTCATCGCTCATGGCCTGTACTTCAGTCTCATGGGAATTGATGCGCTCAACCAGAGGCTGTATCCGCTTCAAATCCCGTTCGTTTTTACTGCCAAAAACTTTGGTCAATGCATTTAATATCATCTCTGGGGTGTTACCTTCCCGCTGGGTTTAACATAAATTGAGCGTTTCAAATTTTAAAAAGGGATCATTTTATCTTATACTCAATGAATTATACCAAATTTCGGATTTCTCTCAATACTAAATTTAAAGGGCTGGGGTTTCAACAAACACCGCCATGGATAGATTCGACCCCGGATGCATCCGGAACTCATCTCCATTTAAATTTCATGCCCAGCGTAACTAATATAAATGCAGTGAGCACCAGAAACAAGACCAGACGGTATATAGTGGTTGTCAAAAAAACGTTCCGTTATTCAAACGTTTTTTTCTACAACCGTACACTCGTTTATGCCCCAATTCCGCAATTCGGAACATCGGAACATTATAATGGAAAGCGGTATTTAGTGGTTGTCAAAAAAACGTTCCGGTATTTAAACGTTTTTTTCTACAACCACTTATGCCCCTATTCCTTAATTCGGAACATTATAATGGAAAGCGGTATAAATTGAAACGAAAAGAAACAGAATTCCTCCAGGCGGATGTAATTGCCGCTGCTGATCCGGGCCAGCTTGTGGGCAGATAAGATATGAACCGTTTTGGGAGTATTAATTCAGGATGTACTTAAATGGATTTACCGGAATCCCGTTCAGGCGCACTTCGTAATGCACGTGCGGGCCGGTGCTGCGGCCGGTATTTCCTACCAGAGCGATGGGTTCCCAGCGCTTGACTTTTTCACCGCGTTTTTTCAGAAACTTCTGGCAATGCCCGTAGCGCGTAACCATTCCATGGCCGTGATCAATAATAACGATATTACCCAGAAGTCCTTTGCGGCCGGCATAGATTACCACGCCATCAGCCGTTGCCATAATCGGTGTGCCTTCCCGCGTGGAGATGTCATATCCCTGGTGAAATTCCCTTTGACCGGTAAAAGGAGATTGCCGGAACCCGAACTTGGATGTCACCCAGGATTTTTCTCCGTTGGAAATGGGTCGAATGGCGGGGGTGGACGCCAGCAGGTTGTGCTGATCTTCTAAAGATTTGAGAAGGGATTCGAATTCATTCTGTTGCTGAATGGATGCGCGATTGAGTTCATTAACCTGTTCATGCATATCACGTATCAAACTGTTGTGTTTTTCCATCAGCGGCAGTCGGGCATCCAGATCTTCAGGTACGGAACCGCCAACACCGAAAATGTTGCTTGATTCGCCGGTTTTTTCAATATTGGCGATGATGCGTATTTTGGTCTCAAAATTGTTCAGCGCCACCAGCTTGTTTTTTAATGAATTGATCTCATTGGCGAACTCTTGAATCTGCTTGCGTTGATTTTGAATCTCTTCCAGTTCACTGGTCAGATGAATTTCGCGGTTTTTCAGGTGCACGGTGGTTTCTTTAAGCTGGAAATAATCGTAAATGACATAGCCAAAGAACATCAGACAGGCGACAAGAAAAACACTGACCAGACGAATAGAAGTCTTGGAGGCGCAGATTTGTTTGGCCGATGACCCGCTATTGCTGAGTATGACAAAAGAGACTTTCTTTCGCATGACAGTATACCTTAAAACGAATGATAAATTTGCCCGGCTTATTTAGACGATCCCCGCCCTGCAAAAAACGGGTGGATCGAATTCAACTGGAATTAAAAAATGTGTATTGGCGAATGACAGCCTTTGGTTGCATTTCGGGATTTGGTATCATACCCCAACCAGGCCTGTCAAGCGTACAAGCCCTTTTATTATTCAGTTCGACTCTGCAGCCGTTTTTAAAACCCATCCACAATGCAAACGCAAAAAGAACGCCCATAGGCGAAATCCCCCCAAAAGCGTTCTCATTACAAATTGTCGGCAACCTGGCAGTCTTAGCCCGATCGGCTTTAGACCCATGGCTTTGCGCCGCCATCTTTCGGTGACTTTGCCTTTACAACTTATCAAATTGTCCTATAAAACAATATATTAGAGAGCAATTTGTTTGTCAATATATAAATAGTTTAATCTATTACCTATATCGGCTTAGCATGCCTGAACTTTAGCTTTTTTCTTAATTTTGAGAAAAGTTAGTCCAAACCCAGTTTGAACTTTAAAGACCTGAGGGTATTTTTCATCAACATGGTGACAGTCATGGGCCCCACACCGCCAGGCACCGGCGTGATCCATCCTGCAATTTCTTTGGCTTCGTCAAAATCCACATCGCCCTTCAAGACGGCGATTTTTTTTCCGGTTTTTTCGCTGATTTTCTCCCCGACCCGGTTGACCCCTACATCAATCACACAGGCACCCGGTTTGATCCACTCGGGTTTGACCAGACCCGGAACACCGGCAGCGACAATTAAAATATCGGCCCGCTGGCAATGGGCGGCCAGGTCCCTGGTCCGGGTATGGACGACGGTTACGGTTGAATTGGCGCCATCGCCTTTTTGCAGCATCATATTGGCAATCGGCTTGCCGACGATGTTCGAGCGACCAACGACGACCACTTCGGCGCCGCTTGTCTCCACTCCGGCGCGTACAATCATTTCCTGAATCCCGGCCGGGGTGCAGGGCGGAAATATAACTTCCTTGCCGCCAATCATCAGGCGGCCCACATTTACCGGGTGGAATCCATCCACATCCTTATCCGGATCGATGGCATTGAGCACCTTTTTTTCATCCAAATGCTTTGGCAGCGGAAGCTGAACCAGGATACCGTGAATGGAATCATCGTTGTTGTACTTGTCGATTAAGGCCAGCAGATCTTTCTCGGATATATCTTCGGGCTGGCTGTCTTGAATCTCTTTAAAACCCAGCTGATTGGCAGTTTTTATTTTCAGCGTAACATAAGAAATGGAGGCGGGGTTTTCGCCGATCAAAATGGTCACCAAGCCGGGAATAACGCCGTGCTTTGCCTTGATTTCTTTAACATCATCTGCAATTTCTTTTAGAATCTTTTCGCGGATCTCGGTCCCCTTAATCAACTTTGCTGTCATCGTCAACCTCCTTTTTAAAAAAAATGTTTAACAAATATATCTATTTGAAATAGCAAAAACTTGATAATTGCAAAATTCTCTATCTATCTAATTTAATAAATTATTAATGTCAAGAAGAGTCATACTAGGTTATGGATATCCGGATATCCAAGCCCACCAATTTAAATTGGATACGCAATATGGCTTAGACCGGTTGTCTCATCCAGACCCAGCATGATATTCATATTTTGTACCGCCTGACCGGCAGCGCCTTTAACCAGATTATCAATAGCAGAAATGAGGATAAGGCGATTGGTGCGTTTATCCAGTTCAAATCCGATGTCGCAATAATTGCTGCCTTTCACATGCAACGTATCGGGTACGCGTCCTTGCGCACATAAGCGCATAAAAGCGTGACCGGAATAGGCGGCCGTTAGGCAGTTTCGAATATCCTCGGCCGTAACCCCCTTGACCGGGCTCGCATAAATGGTGGTCAGCATTCCACGGCTCATGGGAATCAGGTGCGGTACGAATGTCAGCTGAACCGGCTGTTTGGCTTCACGGCTCAGGATGGCATCCATTTCCGCATTATGGCGATGGCCGGCCACTTTGTAAGCCTTAAAAGATTCATTTACTTCACAGAAATGACTGGTTATCGATAGCGATCTGCCTGCACCGGATACCCCGGATTTAGAATCGACAATCAAGGTGTTTAGATTCAAAAAGCCGGCTTTCACCAGCGGAATCAACGGCAGCAGGGCACTGGTGGGGTAACATCCCGGATTGCCGATCAGAACGGCGGATCGGATGGCTTCAAAATAAATTTCACTTAAGCCGTAAACCGCTCTGTCGAGCAGGTCTCTGGCGGTATGCGGCTGGTAGGCAGACTCATACAAAGCGGCATCATTAAATCGAAAATCAGCTGAAAGATCCACCACGCGAACATTCCGCTTGGCAAATTCCGGAACAAGCGTCATGGGCAGCTGATGCGGCAGCGCCAAAAATACGATATCCGCTTTATCGCAGACCTTTTCGACCACCAGCTCTTCATAGGTCAAATTAACGCGCCCGGCCATCGCCGGGTAAACCTCGTCAAATTTAACTCCGACAAACTGCCGGGAAGTCAGGATGCTCAATTCCACCTGCGGATGCCCGCAAAGAATCCTGACCAGTTCGGCCCCCGCATAACCGCTGGCACCCACAACTCCAACCCGTATCATAAAACCCCCTATGACAGATTTCAGTATGAAGTAAGATTTTTAACAGATAAAAGTGTTTCCTTCAAGGAGATTCGCGCGGGGGAAATTGATGATCGGGCCTGTTGTTTATTGCGCTCTAAAGTAATTGTCAAAAATATGTTCCGATTGACTTAGCGAATCTTTCAAAAGTCATTGCGAGCGAAGCGAAGCAATCCCTCAGGTTTTCCAAAAGATTGCTTCGTCGCTAGGCTCCTCGCAATGACAGATTATCGGAACAAATTTTTGCCAACCGCTATAAAGGGGCAACACGACTATCGGGGCATTGGAGGAGTCGTATCTTCTAAAACGAGTACCCAACCGACGTTACCCGCAGAAACCAGGATAGCCGATACGGTGGTACGGATGGACCGATCGTTGAAATCTGCCAGAAAACTAATTTGGGTTCTTGCAGACAGCCGGACTACCTGTTTGAGTGCGTCGCCCAGTTTTGGCCCGGCTGCAGCGGGGAATATGTCAAGCACCGGGTAGTTGAGAACTTCTGTCGGGGATCGATCCACAATCTCAAAAGCAACCGGGTTGACATTAACAATTCGGGCATCTGTATCGACCACAACAACGCCGACTCCCATGCTTTCGATAACCGCTTGATGAAACTTCAGGACCTGCAACAATTCCACCGCGTCGCGCCGGGGGTAGACACTGCCGGTTTGCATTATTTTCATTTCGCCGGGCTTACATTCCGGCTGGGTTTCGATTTCAGCCATAAACTGGTTCAGCTGAACGGTCAGCTTGTCAATCGGCCCTTTGGCCATATAATAATCAGCGCCGATTTCATTCAGGACGCCGAGTTGTTCGATCATCACGCCCGATAAAGCGACAATGGGAAAATGATTGGGCCCATATTTGAGACGCACGAAATCAATGAATTGGCTCCCATCGACTTTGGGCATCACCAGATCCACAAACATGATATCGTGGGGAGGGTCCTGCAGTTTGGATATACCATCTTTGCCGTCGTAGGCTTTAGTGACCGCGTATCCCCGCTTTTCGAGCAATTCGCTGACAAACTCTACAAAAAAATAATCCGCATTCACAACCAACGCTTTTTTTGACATTGCTTACCTCTTCTGGGTTTACATGATACACACCCGGCGCACTTCACGCATATCGGTGACCCCCTCAAAAACTTTATGGACACCGTCCTGCTTCAGAGTGCTCATGCCGTCTTTGATCGCCTGTTTTGCCAGATCCTGTGAAGTTGCCTGCTTTTTGATCAAAATTTTAATTTCAGGCGTGCCTTCGATGAGTTCATGAATGCCCAGGCGGCCTTTATAGCCGGATCCGTTACATTTTTCACAGCCCAAAGACCGATGGAGCTCAAAGGCGGAAGTATACTCCACGCCCAGATTTTGGAAGGGTTCTTCCCCGTAATCCGCTATGATATAGTCAAATTCCTCCTGGTCCGGGTGATAGGTTTCGATGCAATCGGAGCACAATCTTCTCACAAGCCGCTGCGCCAGCACCGCCAGAAAGGAATCTGCAATGTTCAGCGGGTTCATCCCCATATCCAGCAGCCGGGTTAAGGTCTCCGGGGCATTGTTGGTATGCAGGGTGGATAGCACCAGATGGCCGGTTAAGGAAGCCTCAATCGCTGTTGCGGCCGTTTCGCGGTCCCGCATTTCACCGATCATGATAATGTCCGGGTCAAGCCTCAGAAAACCCCGCATGATCCTCGCAAAATCCAGACCAATTTTAGGTTTCACCTGCACCTGCCGCAATCCGGCCTGGGTAATTTCGACCGGGTCCTCTGCGGTCCATATTTTGACACCGGGTTTGTTGATATGCGCCAGGGCGGAATGCAACGTCGTGGTTTTACCTGAACCGGTGGGACCGACGCAAAGAACTAAACCATACGGCCGCATAATAACCCGTTCTAAAACTTGTAAATTCCGATCATTCAACCCGATTTCATCCAGTTTTAGCGATCCGGATTTAGTCAAAATTCGCAACACCGCGTCCTCAAATCTGCCGGCCGTGGGCATGGTGGACATGCGAAGTTCAAATTCCGGTATGCCCTTGCGCTTTAACCTTATTTTCCCGTCCTGGGGCAGACGTCGTTCGGCGATGTCAAGATCAGCCATTATTTTCAGGCGCGAAACGATTGCCGGCGCCATGGCATTGGGGACCTGAATATATTCATGGCAGACCCCATCGGTCCGAAATCGAATGGTGGTTTTGCGGGTGATGATCGAAGGTTCAATATGGATATCAGAGGCTTGGTTGCGAAATGCGGTCACCAGAACCTGATCCACGAACTTGACCACCTGGCTGGATGATTCATCCAAGCCCTTAATATCCTCCTCAATTTCTTCCTCTTCTTCAAAAGAAATATCCGGGATGATATCGTCCAGATCTTCAAACACATTACCCGTCAGGCTTTCGACTTTCGGATCAAAGAAATGGTTGATGAATTGTTCAATATCTTCTTTGAATCCCACCGCAAAATGGATTTTCTGGTTGGGCATCAGGGCTTTGATATGATCCGTTTTGCGAAGATCTGTGGGATCATCGACTAAAATCTCCACACCGGTTTTATCCCAGTTCAACGGCACCCAGGTATAATAAAGCAAAAATGATTTTTTCAGCTTGTTGACGAGCTCAAACGGGACCGTGGCTTCCGGATCAAACCTGCGAAACGGGGTTCCATAAAACAAAGACAGGGATTGGCCCACTTCGTCTTTTTCGACTTTAAACCGATCTGTCAAAACGAATTCAACACTTTTCCCGATTTTCTTGGAAATCGCCAGCGCCTCCTTGAGCTGATGGGTGGTGACCATTTTATTACCAAGCAAATAATCGTATTTCGAACCGGTTGAGATGCCGGATTGCAGGGCTTCCAGTTTATGGACAATTTCCGCATTATTCGGATCGATTTTGACAGCGGTCTCAAAAAGCTCAAGCGCCTGGTCGCGCTGATCACGTTTTTCCATCTCACAGCCCAGCCAGAATTGAATCTGGGCGGTTTCTTTGTCGGTCAAATTGTGCTGATAAATAACTTTGTGGGCTTTTTTAACAACTTCCCGGGCCTGTTTGGTTTGCAGCAAGCAGGTCAAATAATCGACTACAATCTGGGCCGGGGAATAATCCAGCTTAGAGTAGTCCGATTTCTCAAAATCAAACTGCAGCAGTTTTTCATATTCGACCGTGGCCTCTTCAAGAAGTCCAAGCTCTTTCAGCGCGCGGGCGCCATCCAGGATGGTCGGGACATCATCATGCATGGACAGATTCTTTCTAAAAATGGAAATGTCTTCTGCGCTGAGGCCCTCATTATCAGCCATCTCCCGAAGCTCTAATTCCTTGCGCAAATGGCTAATCTTATTACGAACATCTCCATTACCGTCAACGTCCTGATCGGATGAAAAGGAGAGCACCTCTTCGTATAGGGTTAATGCCGCCTCTAACATTCCCATGGAATGACAGGTTTCTGCCTCTTTTATTTTCAGCTTGATATCTGTTTGTTCAATCGGCTGTGCTTTACTCATAATTGGTTTTCCCGATGCACTTTTCAGAAATATTATTCCTTTGGGATATTACAGGTATTTTCAAGGGTCGGGTTTTTTTTCATTTCAAGCTTGTCATTCCCGCCAAGGCGGTGATCCAGAAATGTCTTTATGTTTGGATCCCCGCCTGCGCGGGGACAAGGCCTGGATGCCCGCCTGCGCGGGCATGACGGTAAAAACTCCCCGGCCCCTCAGGTAATTTAGAACCTATTGATCAATATGCTCGGTCCTGGGTCTATTCAAATGGGTTTTGATCCGGTAAAAGGTAACACAACCCAATGAAACCCATTAGATCTATCGGCTGCATTTAAAGAAACTTTAGGTGGCTGGAGTTAAAGAAACTTGACAGAATTTTTATTCCATCTATAATTTTATAGATAGCTGCCATAATTATGCTTCAATGGAATAATGGAATGGTGGAAAAGTTGAATCATGCGGTCATAAATGGGGAGAGGTTATGCCAATATACGAATATGAACATGTTGGTCGTCCGTGTAAATTGGGAAAAGTGTTCGATTTCAAACAATCATTAACTGATGACCCGCTGGTGAAGTGCCCCGGGTGCCGCCGGGCTGTAAAAAAAATCATTTCGCAAATTAGTATCAGCTGTCCGAAAACCAATGGAGAGCTCCGCGATCTTGGCTTCACCAAACTGGTAAAGCGGGACGATGGTGTCTATGAAAATGTAACAGCCCGAGACGGGGATAGCCGCTATATGGAGCGGGGCAAACCGCAAACCATACCGGATTTGAGTAAAACCATAACCGATTAAAAAAATAGCAACGTTTTAAAAAGAGGCTTTGAGTTGCAAGAAACGGTTTGTGGCGTTAATTCGGATGACTGTTGGAGTGATGGAGTCGTGGAGTATTGGAGTAATGGTAAAACACAGATGAATCGCCCTTTCTAACAACACTCCATTGCTCCAGCACTCCAATACTCCAGATATTATTGCCCCATCAGTCCGCTTAAACGGGTTCCCGACTTATGAATTGTCTGAGTTCCAAGCCGGCCTGGTTACTTTGTTAACTTTACCACTAAAAATCCGGCGTTTTTTCGCCGGATGAACAGGTTAACGGATTCACCTGAAGAGAGCTGATTCAATATGGCCCGATAATCGCCTGTATTTTTTACCGGCCGGCGGTTAATCTCCTTGATAATATCACCCACCCGGACATCTGCGTCATCTCCTTTGCTGCCGTTTTCGACATGGGTGACAATAACACCGGACGTTTCATCCATATTGAATCGCTGCGTAATTTCAGGCGTTAAATCCGACACGCGGATTCCGAATTCTTCCGCCTGTTCTTTGGGCCGACCCCTGGCAGCCAGTTTTTCCTCAGAACGTTTGGCAATTTTGACCTTAATTGTTTTTTCTTTACCATCGCGTAATATTTTTATCCTGGCACTTTGACCCACAGGAATGCGGGCAATCATGCCGGTGAGCTGGCGACTGGTTTTAATCTTCTTACCATTTACTTCAAGAATAATGTCCTTGGCTTTAATGCCGGCCCGGTCTGCCGGATCGCCTTCAAAAACGTCGGCGACAAATACACCTTTTTTATCTTCAATACCATAATATTCGGCCATATCACCGTTCAAGTCCTGAATGGCTACACCGAGCCAGCCCCGGGTGACTTCGCCTTCGTTTTTGAGCGCCACAATGATATCTTTGGCAAGATTAATGGGAATCGCAAACCCGATTCCCTGGCCGCTGGCGATTATCGCCGTATTGATTCCGACCACCTCTCCTTTCAAATTTAGAAGCGGCCCGCCGCTATTGCCGGGATTGATGGACGCATCGGTTTGGATGAAATCATCATAGGGACCCGATCCGATAACCCGACCTTTGGCACTGACAATTCCAGCCGTCACCGTGTGTTCAAGCCCAAACGGGCTTCCGATTGCCATGACCCATTGGCCGACTTTGAGGGCGTCAGAATCCCCCAGTTTCGCGGTCGGGAGGTTCCCATCCGACTCTATCTTTAGCAGGGCAATGTCCGTATTGGGGTCCCGCCCCACAATTTTTGCATTGAATTCGCGTTCATCATTGAGTTTGACCTTTATTTGATCTGCGTCTTCGATGACATGGTTGTTCGTCACCACAAAGCCATCTTCGTCGATGATGAATCCGGATCCGAGGCTGGGCTGTTTGAATTCCCGCTGAAAGTCTTCGCCAAAATGACGTTCAAAAAATTCCTTAAAGGGGCTATTTTTTCCGTGGGGGTCGCGCTGGAATTGACGAAAAACCGGTCCCCCGCCTTTGATGGTCTTTACGGTTCGAATATTGACGACCGCCGGGCTCACCATTTCCGCCAATTGAGTAAAACTGGCGGGGGCATTGAAATATTCCGTTGATTTGGCATCCGCAATCGATGCGATGAAAGGATTATCGATAACCAGTATTCCGGCGACCAGGGCAATTGTGATAAAAACAAGGTTGATTCTGATAAATTTTGCAATCATTTTATGGGCGCTCATAAATGTTCCTCCTTTCAGGAAGGTATCTAGTGGTTGTCAAAAAAACGTTTCGGTATTCAAACGTTTTTTTCTACAACCACTTATGCCGCAATTCCATAATTCGGAACATTATTATGGAAAGCGGTATAAATGCAAATCCGATTCCCTTGCAAAACTGCAATTTATGTATTAATATTTCGACAAATTAACCCGATGCGGAACCCGGATTGCTGCTGTATTAAAAATAAATCTATTTTTCATTTTTTCAATATTTTAGCAAACAAAATTTGCAGGATTTTTTTTCTCAGGGTTGCTTGGAATGCAACCATGCCTATTTTGCCTGCCTGTTCCGCCATCCCGCAACGCATTCGGATATTGATGACGCTGAAAAAAAGACAGGATTTAGCCTTGACATCAGCGCTTTGTTTTTTTATAGCCACTTGCCAAAAACAGGCCGGGTCAGTCCCAATTGGAATGGTGGAATACTGGAATATTGGAAAAATGGGTCTTGACCTCCGGCTGGGAGAGGATACTGCAATATTGGATAAATAGCAAAATTCATCTTGACGCTAAAGTTTAAAATGGATAATTTCCTTTGAAAACCCACTATTCCATCGTTCCATAATTCCATTATTCCCTGGCCCGGACCTTATTTACAGAAATCGCATACAGAGACTCAAGCTTCGCAATTCTAAACCGAACCAAGCGCTAACCGGACACATCGCACCAGGGCGGGCCATGATTGAGGTAAAATTTCATGCCTCAAGAAGTACCCCTGTATTTTCATTCAATTGTAAAAATTTTGAGATATAAAAATAAGACCCATTACCATCGATGTCACACCTTATAGCGGTTGTCATAAATATGTTCCGTTTGCCAGATAGTCTAACCGGCGAAAATGCAAGGTGTAGACCCCTGAAATTATAGTCAACATGACAACCGCTATATTATTATTTTTATAGAAAAAAGCTATAATTTTACGCAACGCTGTGCCATAGTTTAATCAATGGCACGGCCGTTACTGATTGTCGATGCGGAAAACGCAACCGTCGAAAAACTCAAGAACGTACTTAGCACCCGATTCGCCCGACTTAAATCCGATCGTGCGAATCCGGCTGACGATTTAAGCACGCGGGTTCAATAACGATGTCTGTAAAAATGAAAAAAAATTACTAGAGCGTTTGAACCCAGCTATTATAGAGATTATTAATAACCCAAAAATGACTCAGAAAACTGACTGTATCGGAACGTTATTATGACAAACGCTCTAAAAGGGAGAACCCCGAGATGATTCAGGTTGAAAACCTTACCAAATATTATCATACGCTTTGCGCAGTGGATCAGATCAATTTCGATATTCAAAAAGGCGAAATTCTGGGGTTGCTGGGACCCAATGGGGCCGGAAAAACTACCACCCTGCGGATGCTCACCGGATATCTGCAGCCGAGTTCGGGAAATATCTATGTTAAAGGATTAAGCATTGATAAACACATCCTGGAAATCAAAAAAATGTTGGGCTACCTGCCCGAATCCGCGCCGCTTTACCATGATATGCTGGTCTTTGATTACCTGAATTATGTAGCGGCTATCCGGGAGATTAGTGGCGATCAAAAGCTTGCGCGCATTCGCCGCGTTGCTGATCTCTGCGGCATAAATGAAGTCATGCATCAACCGATTGGCGAGCTTTCCAAAGGCTACAAACAACGCGTGGGATTGGCCCATGCCATGATGAATGACCCGGAAGTTCTGGTTTTAGATGAACCGACTTCGGGTCTCGACCCCAATCAGATCGTTGAAATTCGTAAAATTATCAAAGAAATCGGCAAAGAAAAAACCATCATCCTTTCCACCCACATACTGAGTGAAGCCGAGGCGACCTGTGACCGCATTGTCATTATCAGTCAGGGCAAAATTGTTGCTGACGGCAGCACCGAAAATCTGAAGCGGTCCGGCGGCGGCAAAAACATCATGCATATCGGTCTTCAAAATGCAGATTTTGAAACCGTTCAGAAATCTTTAGCGGGCATCAATGGGATTGAAAATGTTACCCGTATTTCTGAAACCCATACGGCTTTAAACGTGAGGCTCAGCTATCAGTCAACAGTTGACCTGCGG
>PVMK01189487.1_pt2 | contig 13058 bp, 12 predicted proteins | sample 1853481 | NCBI WGS metagenome assembly PVMK01 (sample SAMN08533507, study PRJNA380276) | Marine sediment metagenome, whole genome shotgun sequencing project.
GGCTCGAGCGCCACTGCGGCCAGGACGTCCAGCACGTCTTCCAGCAGATCCGAGAGCGAATTGACGCGAATGACCATCGCATCGTATCCGACCGTCACGCCCACTTGCGCACCCAGACCGTCGATCCAGAAGGCCATCTCTCGCGCGCTCCGTCCCGCGGCGCCTTGCGGAAGCAGCTTGCCCACGAGCGACGCGATTCCAGCGCTCGCAACTCCAGCCGAATCCGCGCCGGCCGGAAGGACCAGATTGAGTGAGATTCCCGGTAACCTGTCACGCTGGACCCACACGAGACCCATACCGTTGTCGAGTCGGGACCGATAGGGACGGACGGGCTCGAGGAGAGTCCGCGTTCCCGCTTCCGGCGCCATCGATCGATCGAATCTCACAGAGAGGCGTCCTCCGCAGAGTCTGGACGCTCTTCCGGCTCACGGGGCTCGACGTGAACCACTGTCCGACGGCTTTCGACCAGGAGGCTGGCGGCCAGATCCCCGACCTCGGTGACCGAGAGAGACGCGTACCTGCCGAACGAGGCGTTCACGTATTCAGGATCTCCGCGCAGGACCGCCGCGTGCGCCAAGGAGCTGGCTCGCCCCCCCACACTCTCGAGCGACAGCAGGAGCTGGCGCCGGGCTCGGTTCCGCGCGCCCGAGAGCTCCCGCGGTTCGATCACGCCGGCGGCGAGGCTCGAGATCGTCTCCTCCATCCCCTCCTGGAGGGTCCGCGCGGTGACACCCGGCCGGGCCGTCGCAACCACCCAGAAAGTCCCGACGCTTTCCAGGGGCCACGCGTACGCTTGCACGTCAGCAGCGACACGCCGGTCGTACACGAGATCCTGGTAGAGGCGCGAAGAGCGCCCCCGGGCGAGAAGCGTCGACAGCCCGACCGATGCCTCGTACTCGGAGACTGGAAGGACGGCGCGTGGTACATCATGTAGACCCGTGGCACGGTCACCGAGTCCGACACCTTCACCACCGCCTTCGCGCCTTCGGCGGGCGCCAGCACCTGCGGCGCTCCGGGGTTCTGCCCGGTGGAATCCCGCCGAAGAACCGGTCGACGCGGCGGAAGGCGTCGTCCGGATCGAAGTCGCCGCACAGGACGAGCACCGCGTTCCCCGGACCATACCACGACTCGAAGAATCGCTTCACGTCGTCCAGGTCGCCCGATCCAGGTCGTCCATGTATCCGATCGTCGGGTGCCGGTACGGGTGACCCTCGGGGAAGGCGTGATGCAGCACCGTCTCCGTGGCGAGCCCGTACGGGCGGTTCTCGTACGACTGGCGGCGCTCGTTCTTCACCACGTCGCGCTGGTTGTCGAGCTTCTCCTGGTGATGGTGGACAGGAACCAGCCCATGCGATCGGCTTCCAGCCACAGCGCGAGGTCAAGGCAGTTGGAGGGGACCGTCTCGAAGTAGTTCGTCCGATCGAACCAGGTAGAGCCGTTCAGCGTCCCTCCGGCTTCCTGGATGAGACGGAAATGCTCCGTCTCTGCGACGTGCTCCGATCCCTGGAACAGCAGGTGCTCGAACAGGTGGGCGAAGCCGGTTCGGCCGGACGGCTCATCTTTCGAGCCGACGTGATACATGAGGTGCACGGACACGACAGGACTGGCGCGATCGGGCTGCAGGATCACCTGCAACCCGTTGTCGAGAGCGCGGGTCTCGAACGCGAATCGTATGGGGCTGGTCGGACGGTCACGGTGGCCGAATGTACCGGCCACCGCATCCCGCCTCAATAGCTCAATAGTCCTGAAGCGCGCCGGCAGGTCGTACGAGAGAACGGCGGGCGCAGGCAGGTGGCGCACCGCCAGCAGGCGGAGTGCGCGCCTCGTCCACCGCGATGGCCATGGCATCTGCGTCCAGGTGCAGGATCGAAACGAGCGTGCCGTCCCAATCGAAACGTGCACGGCCTGACCATACACGGCGTCTTCCGGTGTCCTGCCCGGTCCGACCCGAGAACAGGGCGTAAATCCGGTCGTTCGTCGTCGCCACGTCCACGTAACCGAAGCGAAGGTCGTCGCCCGTCGCGAGGCCCGGACCCCGCTCTCCCAGCTTGACCGTGAACGAGGGCTCGAACTCGAACGGCCCGTCGATCCGACGGAGCGGTTCGCCGTCGGATCCGTAGATCTCCAGAAAGCCGGCGTGCCGGTTCGCGAACACCAGCCGGGTCCGCGCCGGGTCCGACTTCAACACACCACGGTAGGCATGCTGAAGCACCTCGGGCGGAGCTTCCGTGGCCGACACGGGAAGCGGGCCAGAGGCCCCCGTATAGTCTCCCGTGCCGTCGAAGTGGCCGAGCCGCCCGTCGCTGAAGAAGCCGGCGCCGAGGAGACGGTCCCCTCCGATCCGGATGACGTTCGTGACCTGCGCCGGTCCCCTGACGGAGAGCGTTACTCGCTCCGAGGACGGCTGGGCTGCCCAGAGATCGGGATCGACCAGCGTGAGGCGGGAGAGCGCGGCATCGAACACCCAGAAACCGTCACTTCCGGATCCTGCCGGCTCCACGGCGCGTGGCCACTCGAATTCTCCCGGGCCTTCGCCGCGTCGACCGAACGAAGCGACGTAGGTGCCACCACCCGCGTCCAGCACGTGTATTGGCTGTTCCGCGAACCCGTCCACGAGGACGATGCGATCACCGACGACAGCGACCTGGGAGGGCATCGCGAGAACTTTCCCATCGTACAGGGAAGTCCCGGTCAGCGGGAACTCGGCCACGGGATCGGGTAACGGCCCCAGATCATCGTCCGGTGGGGGCGGGTTGTACGATCCGAAGGCCACCCCCAGCCAGGCTATGAAAGCAGCCGTGCCGAGGGGAACCCGCACGAGGAGACTCATTACAGCTCCTCAATCGTGTAGTAGTTCCAGACCGGCACCGAGCCCGCCGTGCAGACCGAGTCGATCTCGCGTTTGCAATTCGGCTTCTTCTCCGCCGAGCAGGCCAGGTTGTCTTCTAATCCTCCATCTCCGCTGAACGTGACCGGCGTGAGAAGGAGAAGGCTGAACACGATGGCCGAGCGCGATACGAGCTTGATGGGACGCATACACACCTCCGATACGGAGTCATGAGGCCGGGAAACGGAACGGCCGAGGAACGGCGGATCGAGGGGCCACACCAGCCAGCTCATCCGGCGACGGCGGGTCGGGCCCGCCACTGCTCAGGCCGTGTCGCGAGATTCCAATTCGAGAACCTCGACGTGCCTGACGGCCTCCATCAGGCTATGAACGCGGGCGCGGATCGAGCCGGCCCTATCGATCACGTAGTATGCACGAAGCCTCCACTCACCCAGGGCTGTCGCCAGATTCGAATCCGGGTCGTGGTAGGAGGGAAGCTCCAGGTTGGATGCGCGCTTGAACGCCAGGAGAGACCGGGAGCTCGGCTCTGAAGTGACCCACACGAGCTGGCCGGACCCTCCGGAGAGCAGGTCGCCGGCCCGTACTAATTCCTCGACGTCAGATTCGAATACCCGCCGATCCCAGAACACGAGCACCGTCGGACGCCTTGCCAGGAGTTCATCCAGTGACCGGGATGCGCCGGTCGCCGTCAGAAGTTCCGCCTCCGGCAGTGGCCTGGGGATGGACTGTTCGGCCAACAGGCGCTCCGCCAGTTCCCGATCCGCCTTCGCGCGGCCCGCGGCCAGCTCGCCCGGTGACCTCGCCGGGATCCTTCGGTACAGAGAATCCACGGATTGGCGCGAGTATATCGGATCTGCATCGAGACGGTGGAAGTCGGCCAGCGCGGCAAGCGTGTCGCCTTCCAGCAGCCTCGCCTCGAAACGGACTCTGTACAACTTCGGATTCCAACCGCCCAGGCCCTCGGCGGCGTTCAGCTCCGCAATCGCTGCCCGTACCTCACCGATCGCCAGGAGCTCCTCACCGAGAAGCGCGTGGAGGTCGCGCCCGAGTCGGCGGGAGTCCAGGCGTACGTCCTCGCGGCGGGAATGCAGCGGTCGCTCCACGATCGATTCCTCGTCGAGATGCGCCAGGAGTCGGCGGATCTCGGCCAGGCCGCGGGCCCTGGTTTCGGGGTACGCGACGAGGGCAAGGGCTGCGTTCCTCGTCCAGATGTGGTCGTCAGCAAGCGCCAACCCCCGCAACGCCCAGCGTCGGACGGCTTCGGCATCGCCGGCTTGCCCGGCAAATTGGAAGCCACGCCGGTAGACCATCTCCGTTCGAAGACCCTCCGCCGACCACAGGCTCTCCAGGTAGGATTCGGCTTGCTCTGGATCCGCCGCCAGCGCCGCCACCCGCCGACTCACGATGAACCTGTGGTGCGGATCCTGGGACTCCAGCCGCTTCGACCAGTACTGGAGGACGTCATCGTCGCCGAGCGCTGTCGCGTACCGCACCATTCCAGCGGCCTCATCTACGTCGGGTCGAGCGCTCAGGAGTTGTGTGTTCAGCTTGCGGAAGATCTCGCGGTGCTTGGCTAGATCAGCTGCTGCTTCGTCCGGCAGGGCCGTGACGTCGTCATGCGCCAGCTGCAGGGACCATCCTTCCGCATGATCCGGATACAGCGTGTACATCTCCGCGATCGCCCTGCCTGCGGCCGGCCAATCGCTACTCTGCAGCACCAGGAACTCCTGCCTGAGCGCTCCCAGGCTGGGCAGCCCGTCCACCATATGCGCCCTGAGAGACCACAGTCGGCCGGCCCTGTCGTCCACCCGGTCACCGTCCATGTCCTCCACCACCGACATCGCGAATGCAAAATCGCGGGGCAGCTGCAGCGTTCCCGTATAGCCGCCGTCTCCATCGGGCATGAGCACGATGTCGTGGTGCGTACCGAGCGTCCCGCGCGGAGGCTCGGAGTCAGGCGCACGGAACCGGACGCGCAGCCGCAGAGAGCTCTCATCAGCCAGGAGATTGCCCGGCCTGTACGTCACGCGGACTTGCTCGCCGGGTACGGGATCCGGAGGATCGAACCACAGCTCACTGGCACCCGCCCCGGCCTCCGAGACGAGCAGGATCGTGGCGAGACCCGCGAGACCCGCCAGCGCGATGCCGGCGGCTGCGGCGGGCAGCTTGAGGCGCGACCTGGCGGGAGGAGGGGAAGCCGGGAGGATCACCCTGCCTCCTTCGTTCCGGCTTCGCAGGATGTCGTCGAGGAGGTCCTTCGGCGGGCTCGGATGCCTCATCTCGCGGCCCGCCTCGCGGAGGCTGGTCAGGAATGACATCCGACGCGCACATCGCGGGCAGCCGGCGACGTGCTCCAGCGCCATGCGCCGTGGACCGTTATCCAGCTCGTCGTCCGCGAGCCGGTTCAGCTCGCGCCACGATGGATGTCTCAGCCTGCTCATCGTTCGCCTCGCAGTATGTCTCTCAGTCGGCGCCTGGCCCTGTGAAGCCTGACGGCAACCGCACTCTTGTTGATCCCGAGCAGATCCGCGATCTCCTGATACGAGAGACCTTCCACCTCGCGGAGCACCACAACAGATCTCAAATCGGCGCTCAGCTCGTCGAGCGCCTTCTCCAGCGTGAGCCGGTCCACGACCGCATCCTGGTGCGATCGCGCCGGCAGGCTCCGTAGCGCCGGCAGGGCCACCTCTCGGCGACGCCTGGCGGTGCGAAGCCGCATCTGAGCAGTTCGTACCGTTACTCCCTGCAGCCAGGCCGGAAACGGTCGCTCGGGGTCGTACCGCTGCACCGCCTCGGGAAGACCGAGGAAGACGTCGTGCGTCACGTCGTAGGCGTCGGCCGAAGAGCCGGTGAGTCGGAGGGCGACCCGGTATACGTCATCGGCATACCGTTCGTACACCTGCCGCATGGCCTCCGCCTCGCCGCGCCTCAGACGCAACCGCAGGTCGGGTTTCAGTTGCTGTTCGCTCACGCTCGCTCGTCGGTAGTCGACCCCATGATTCGTCGGGGGGCTCAACAAGATCTCAACCGACTCTACCTAGTATTTGCCGGTCGACCTCAAAATATTACCTGTATTGCTCGGGTCCGCTCGTTCTGGTCGCCTCCCGGACGCGCAAGAATCGGAGTCTGCGTCGACTCGTATGTAACTATTCGGCACCGAGCGGCAAATACAGGTCAGGACGAATTGTACATGCTGGTGATGGAATGTCGGATCGCATCGAAAGGACAGTGCTATGGCTGAGGCACGTGTTCCCATGTGGTACGCTGCCACGGGCCTGCACGGGGACAATCAGCGTGTCTACGACGCGTTCCAGGAGTTTCTCCACAATCTCCCGATGTCGTATACGGATCTCGCCGCATGCGTGGGAGTCTCCCAACCGGCAGTGAGTCGCTGGGCCACAAACGTCACGCACCCGTCGCTGGAGGAAATGTCCGAGGCGGTGGGCGTCGTGCGCAGCTGTATCGACGAATCCAGCAGACGGTAGACCGCTTTACGGAAGTTTTGCGGCTTGTAGAGGAGGCGATGCGACTCTACGAGGTCGAGATCGAGGGACAGGACGACGTCGATCCGGACCAGCAGCGCATCACCGCCCGGCTGCGCCAGGAGCTCGGACTCGCATCCTGATCGCGACGGAGGCCGATGAAGAACCCCGAGCGGCCACGTTACGTGTGGACCGGACGGAGATCCGCGGAGGGGGATAAGCCGGGTTCTGTGACGGGCCCGAAGGCCCGCTGAGGTCATCTCTCTGGGACGCCGGTTACCCGACGCCTCCTGCGGCCTACCCGGAGCTCGATCGCGGCGGGCCGCCGCTCGCTCCTGCTTGGCCTTGCTCCCGATGGGGTTTGTCGTGCCGCGGCCGTTGCCGGCTCGCGCGGTGGGCTCTTACCCCACCGTTTCACCCTTGCCTGTACGGCCGGTCGAAACCGTCCGCCATCGGCGGTCTGTTCTCTGTGACACTTTCCGTCGCCTTACGACGCCCGGGCGTTACCCGGCATCGTGCCCTGTGGAGCCCGGACTTTCCTCGAGCCGAGTTCGAAAACCGGCCCGCGACCTCATCCCCTCCGCGACTCCGTTACTATTATACACTCCGAACTGCTCTTTCGTTACGCGGTGGCGGGACGTCCCCTCGCAGACCTAGACTGTTCGCGATCCTAACAGGTCGGGGACGCAATGTGTTCTTGTGTGGAAAGCACGCCGTCCGCGTACATCGCCGGTCGGCAATGATCGACGTGGAGCATCGATGACGCGATCCGGATGGAAAGCAGTCTTTCTGGCGACGGCCCTGACGGCCGGGCGGCTGGACGCCCAGACGCCGCCGCAGTCGGTCTACTACGTGTACGTCGCGGCGGAATCGCAGGACCAGGTGGCTCTGGTCCGTTTCGGACCGGAGGGCACGGAGGTAGCGAAGGTCATCGAGGCGGGTCTGAATCCAACCGACATCGATGGCCCGCACGGAATCGCCATCGGGCCGGACGGGTCGAACTGGTACGTATCGATCGCGCACGGATGGCCGCACGGCCAGATTCACAAGTACGCGACTGGCACCGACGAGAACATGGGAAGGGCCGAGGTCGGTCTGTTTCCGGCCACGATGGCCGTCTCGCGGGGCGGTCTGCTGTTCGTCGTGAACTTCAACCTTCACGGCGATCCGGTCCCGAGCTCGGTGTCCGTCGTGGAGACAGAATCCATGACTGAGATCCGGAAGATCGAGACCTGTGCCATGCCTCACGGATCCAGGTTGTCGGTCGACGGTAGACGTCATTACTCGGTGTGCATGATGGACGACCAGCTCGTCGAGATCGACACTCGAGGTCTCGAGGTTTCCCGGCGCCTGTACCTGGCACCGGGCGCCGAGCGCGGTCTTCCGGCCGCGACCACGGAGTCGGTCAATGTCACCGGTTCGCGGCCCGGAGGCGATGGGGCCGCCCGGTGCGGCCCCACATGGGTGCAGCCATCGCCGGACGGGCGGAGCGCCTGGGTGGCGTGCAACAAGAACCGGGAGGTCATCGAGGTCGATCTGGAGGACTGGAGGGTGACGCGGCGGTTCGCCACCGGAGCAGGCCCGTACAACCTGGAGGTCACGCCGGACGGCGCCACCCTGGTGGTCACGTACAAGGGAGATGTGGCCGTCGGAGTGTTCGACGTGGAATCGGGCTCCGAGCGGGCGGCCGTGCCCAGCACGCGTCGGATCCCCCACGGTGTGGCGGTGAGCCCGGACTCGCGCTATGCCTTCGTCAGCATCGAGGGAGTAGGAACGGAACCGGGAACGGTGGACGTGATCGACCTGGAGACCGGATCCCGCGTCGGATCGGTCGACGTGGGCAGACAGGCAGGCGGAATCGGCTTCTGGAAGATGGAGCCGGCTGGCAACGAATAGAGCGCGCGGCGCGAATGAAACCCCGGCGGGTCACATCTCGTCGAACAGGTTGCGAGGTCGGGTGCGATGAGTCCGCATCGACCTGCATGGACACGCATGGATACCAGGAGATTGACATGTCCAATCGGACGAATCGGTGGTCGGCAGGGATGTTCATCGCCCGGGCGTTTCCGGTCCTGCTGGTCGTGCTGGCACTTCCGGGCGTGGCCATCGCACAGTCGACCGCTGATACGACATCCGCGGACGGCTTCGAGCTGACGGGCTATCTCGGAGTCTTCACGCCGCTGGCGAAGCTGGCGGACTCAGGCGATTCGCTGCGCGCTGAGTTCTCGACCAAGATCGCCTACGGACTGGAGCTCGACTACTGGTTCGGGAACTTCGGCGTTGGACTGAATGGGAACTACGCACGCCCCAACCTGACTCTCCAGATCGTAGAAGAAGTGGGCTTTCCGATTTCTCTGGACCTCGGGGCGACCGACGTGTGGATGGCGACGCTGAACCTGATGTGGCGCCCACAGCTCAAGGGCAGCGCGTCGATGGTCCGGCCGTACTTCGCGGTGGGACCGGGAGTCGTCAGTGTCATGTATCCGGCCGACCGCGAGTTCGACGTCGAAGACGAAACCCGGTTTGCGGTCGCGCTCGCCGCAGGGGCGCAGATCGAGATCAACTCGGCTTGGTTCGCGCGGCTGGACCTGCGGGATTATATTTCAAAGTTTAATACCGAGCCGTTTGCCGAGTCTAAGACGCAGCATGATCTGATCACGTCGGTCGGTCTGGGGTACGCTTTCCATTGAGGCCGGTGAACAGTCGGCCCATGACAGGTTGCTGAAGAACCCTGATACGGCGGGTGGAGCGTTCGCCCGGCAGGAAGCACGATGGAAATCGTACAGCCGCGTGTTCTAGTTTCCGAGGACGACATTCGACGCCGGGTCCGGGAGCTTGCCGCCCGTATCGAGGACGATTACGCCGATGCGGACGAGATCCTTCTCCTCGGAGTCCTCCGGGGGGCGTTCATCTTTCTGGCCGACCTGGCCCGCGAGCTGACGGTACCGAGACGGATCGATTTCATAGCCCTGTCCAGCTACGAGAACGGCTCCAACTTCTCGGGCGGGGTCCGGTTGATCATGGACTCCCGGATCAACGTGACCGGAAGGCACGTGCTGATCGTCGAGGACATCCTCGACTCAGGCCGGACGCTTTCCTATCTGCTGGAGACGTTCCAGGCCCGTCACCCTGCGTCGCTCAAGAGCTGCGTCCTGGTCCGAAAACCCGGCCAGGAGGTCGAGGTGGACGTGGACTACCTCGGTTTCGACATTCCGGACGAGTGGGTCGTGGGGTACGGACTCGACTATGGTGACCACTACCGCGCACTTCCCTACATTGGTGTCGTAGAGCCGGGTGCGGACGACGACGTTTGACGACACCGCTCGGGCGGATGCGCCCGCCACTCCGAACGGATCCACGGTTCGACCTCGGAATCAGCTTTCAGGAAGGTGTCCGAAGGCGATTCGCGCCACAATGTCCCGCGCCGGGACGTTGTGACAGGATGTCCCACGGCGGGAAGTCTGCCACGAGTCGAGCCGAGTGGTTGGCGGGCCGGATTTCTGGCACGTTTCGCGTCACGTCAGGTGGTTTCGACGGGCATGGATGATGCACCATCCGGTGCGGTTTCGTGCGGCTCCCTTCCGGAGAGACGTCGGTCCCTCCGGGCGGAGACAGGCTGCGACCGATGAGGAGATACAAGGTAACTCGAACGATGACGAGAACTCTCGTGGGTGACGATACAGCTGTGAAAGACGGGCCTGGAGAAAGCGCCGGGTCCACACGATCCGGTCCCCCCAGTGTACGATCGAGGTGGTTTCCGATTCCGGCGAGGGCGCCCAGAAGTGCGGGCAGACCTTCGGCGCCGTGAGCGCGAAGATGGGCAACGGCGTGTGGACGGTGGAGATCATCCCGGCGGAGATCCAGCCGCCGCCCCGCAGCCCGGCCGGCGCGAGCGGAAACCGGATCCGCATCGGCGAAGACGTGGTGACCAACTGGGGCGACCGCACCAACGTATGCATCGCGTTCAACGAGCAGGTCCTTCTCGCGCGTCACGTCCTCGACTCGATCGAGGACGACGCGATCATCCTCGTCGAGAACATGTGGGCCACACACCCCGACGAGGACATCCGGGCCGAGTGGGCCGCCGGTGATGGAGGAGCTCGGCACGCGGAACTACCGGATCATCGAAGTCCCGATGGAGGAGGAGTGTCTCACCATCGTGGAGGACCCGCGCAAGGGCAAGCACATGTTCGCGCTCGGCATCCCGTGCTGCTGTTCGACCGCGACATGGAGCTCACGCGGGACCGGATCGCGCACGCTTTCCGGAAAAAGGCCCCGGAGGTCACGCAGCGGAACCACGACCTGCTGGACCTCGGGTACGCGTGGGCGGATGCCAACCTGGACGTCCGGATCGACGTGCGGCCCGGTCTGTCGGCCGAGAATACGCTCGTGATGAACGGCAACCAGGCGATCGCGTACGGCGCCGTGGCCGCCGGCATGGACATGATGGCCATGTACCCGATCACCCCGGCCACCTCGGTGTCGCACCAGCTGGGCGAGATGTTCTACAAGTTCGGCGGGATGGTGCACCAGGCGGAGGATGAGATCGCCGCCGCGGGCGTCGCGATCGGCGCCTCGTACTCGGGCAAAGTGGCGTTCACGATCACGTCGGGCCCGGGGCTCGCCCTGAAGACGGAGTTCCTCGGCCTTTCGGTGATGACCGAGATCCCGCTCGTCGTAGTGAACGTCCAGCGGGGCGGCCCGAGCACCGGGCTGCCGACCAAGGTCGAGCAGTCCGATCTCCTCGCGGCGATATTCGGGCAGCCGGGGGACGCGCCGCACGTGGTGATGGCGCCGGCGACGATCGAGGAGTGCTTCCACGCGATGATCACGGCGCGCAGGATAGCCGAAGCGTTCCGCACGTTAGTCATCGTGCTGACCGACGCCAACCTGGCCACCGGCGTGCAGCCGTTCCCGCGCCCCACGCTCGATCCGGCGTGGCAGGGCTCGCGTCCGGACATGTCACCTGTTCCGGAAGGGAAGCCGCCCTACGATTGGGACGAGCAGACCGGACTGTCCCGGCGCTTGATCCCCGGAACGCCGGGCGGCATGCACACGCTCACGAGCCTCGCGCACGATGAGAACAGCCGCGTGGCGTACGCGTCCGCGATCAACCAGAAGAGCTCGACGATGCGCAGCCGGAAGATGGCCGTGCTGCACAGCACGCTGCGGCCACCTTCGGTGTATGGCCCCGAGTCGGGCGACCTCCTGCTCGTCGGTGGGGCAGCACGAAGGGCGCGATCGAGGAGGCGGTGGACCGCGCGAGGGCGGAGGGCCTGTCGGCCTCCTCTGTGCACCTGCGGTTCCTGTCTCCGCTGGAGCCGGGCCTGAAGACGATCTTCGGCCGGTTCAAGAAGGTCATGACGGTCGAGATCAACTACAGCGACGAGCCTGACATGCCGTATATCACGGACGAGAACCGCGGCGCGGACAGCTCGCGTGGCTGCTCCGGGCCCAGACGCTGGTGGACGTGGACTGCTGGACGCGTGTGCTGGGCGAGCCCCTGCAGCCCAGGCCATTCACGACGTGATCCGGGACAGGATTTCGAAGGGGGGCGCCGCATGAGCCATACCAGTTGCTCGCTGCTCGCGCCGGTCGACGACGATCGCGAATTCACCCTCGGTGACTACGAGGGGGTCGCTCCCCGCTGGTGTTCCGGGTGTGGCGACCACTCCGTGCTCACGGCGGCGCAGCGACTCCTCACGGACGAGCAGTTGAAGCCCGAGGAAACCGTTTTCGTGTCGGGCATCGGCTGTTCGAGCCGCTTCCCGCACTACATGAAGACATACGGATTCCACGGCCTGCACGGACGAGCCCTTCCGGTCGCCACGGGCATTAAGCTGAACCGCCCGGATCTGAAAGTGTTCGTGGTGATGGGCGACGGCGACTGCGTGTCGATCGGGGCCGGACACTGGGTGCACGCTACCCGGTACAACGTCGACATGGTCGCGATGATGCTGGACAACAACATCTACGGCCTGACCAAGATGCAGACCTCTCCCACGACGCCGCAGGGATACAAGAGCAACACGCAGCCGCGCGGAAGCTATCTTCCCGCACTGAATCCCCTCGAGGCGACCCTCGGGATCACGAACGCGTCCTTCGTGGCCCAGACGGCCGAGTGGATCCCGGCGCACCTGTTCGCCACCCTGCAGGCGGCGTATCGGCACCGGGATTCGCGTTCGTGCGCGTGCTGCAGCGCTGCCCTGATGTTCACGGAGGACATCTACCTCGATGCCGTCCGGAACCCCGAGAGCATCGAACTGCTGGATCACCCGAACGGGGTCGAGGTGCCCGAATCCCTGAAGCAGATCTATCCGAATCAGATTCGCCACGACCCGCAGAACCTGGCTGCGGCAGCGAGAGAGCTCGCGGCGGACACGTCGCGCATCCGCCTCGGCGTGCTGTTCCGGACGAGACGCTGCCGCGGTACGAAGAGACCCGGCACCTTCCGCTGTACACGGCGGAGGAGAAGATTCGAATCCTCAACGAAGAGCTGGATCAGCTATGCCGGCTGACAAGACGACCGCCGAGCGCGCCGGCGCGTCATGGACGTCCTGGCGAAGGCGCGCGAAGACTACCATTCGGCACTGGTGGCCACCTCCGAGGAGCTGCGCGGCATGCTGACGCGGCAGCGCCACGGATGCAGCTCGCGCGGCTCCTCGGATGTGGCAAACAGTGCGGAATGGTAGCATTCTCGCGCCTTCGCCAGGACGGCCACGCCCTGC
>PVMK01125255.1_pt1 | contig 13056 bp, 17 predicted proteins | sample 1853481 | NCBI WGS metagenome assembly PVMK01 (sample SAMN08533507, study PRJNA380276) | Marine sediment metagenome, whole genome shotgun sequencing project.
AGCAGTGATGCGGGAGGGTGATAAAAGAGGTTGAAAAAAAAACCGCCCAAACGATAGGGACCGGGTTCTCAGCATTGCTTGTGTGTGAATGACCGACTTTATTTCTAAGTGTTTATTTTTACCAACAAAAAAGGGCCTCCATTGTGACCCTTTTTTGCTTAATTCAGAATAGCTTAGCTTTTAAATAAGCGTCTTCTGTTGGCAAACACCATCAAACCGAAAAGAACTGCTAAGGTAATCAACGCCCATACAGACAATGTAGGGATATTAGTAGTCGCTGATGTGGCGGGCGGGGGAGAGGCCTCAACATCGGAAAAACAGTAGAGCCGGTTGTAGAGATCGCAGTTATTCCCCCCTCCCACATCGGTCCAATTTGCGTCGGCAGCACTTAAGTCGCCAATTCCCGCTACCAAGTCACTACTATTCGACGTCCAGTCAGTACACAAGCCCGCCCCCTGATGGGTGCCGTCTGTCGCCGTTCCGGTCCACACCTGGACGGCGCCCCCCGGGATCGGAGTACCTGTCTCGTCCATATTGATCGGAACGTTTAGTGTGCCATCCGTGAGGTCGGCCAGGCTGGTGGCAACGACCGTCCCGTCGAGAAGCTGGTATTCCCCATCCAGGATACGGTCGCGCGCATCCGTATCCGTGCCATTGGCACTATCAGAGAGCCACGCCGTCCAGGTTCCCGTGTGACCGGCATCTGTTGCGGCGGTGGTGCAGGCGGCATCGGCGCCGGCAAGTCCAGGAAAGTTTCCATCGTAGGAAAGCCACGTCACGAAGACCTGTACCTGAGCAATGGCAGGTGAGAACACCATGATCAGTGTCATTGATAAAAACAGCTTGCGCAACATTTCCAACTCCTTAAATGTGTGAGAGAAATATCCAATTTCACTATGACATATGTGCACTATGACATATGTGCTTTAACATGGAAAGTTATCACTTCAGCCAGCGGGTTTTATTGATATAGATCAACTAATAGATGAATTTTCCCCTAGCCATTTGGCAATGTGATTTTCAAAAGAGCACAATAGAAAACCTATTAAAACATACCGTTCGTGACAAGGAGCTAAGCCGTGAAGCGTAGAAAATTTGTTAAAACCGTATCCTTATCCGCTCTTATTCCCGCCGGACTCTCCATTCAGACTAGCAACCTTTTGGCGGGTAACAAGCCTGCTAACGGAACAGAAGCCAAAGCCCCTGGCCAAGGTTCATCCAGTGGGTCCAAACCAGCTGGAGAGACTCCGGAGTGGGCAGGTAAGCTCGGTTATTCCGACGGAAGCGTCGCGAACCCGGACGGCAGCACCCAGAAGGGGTTCAGTCACAGAAACAGCAAATCCCAACAGGTTGATCCGAAAGCACCCTACCAGATGCCTCTCACCCAGGAAGAGCAGGACATCATGGATGGCAAGAAGGGGCCCGAGCTGGCCAAGATCATGGCCATCGTCGTCGCCCATGGCAACGCCTTCGGGGCAGAGAAACTAGTCAATCTTGGCGGCGCGCCACACTGCTCCCTGTATACCGGGACGGACTACATGAAGCCGATGATCGATCTGTTTCCAGGAATGCGCCGATGCCGGGTTGAAGACATACGCACCCTACACCGTCAATCCGCGTTGCTACGACGTTTACAACGTCAATAACAACGAGACGGACATGCAGTTGATCTACGAGGGTTACCGGTATCAGCGGGATCTTGATTGGGTTCATGCCCAACTCGGCGCGCCGGACCTGAACTACCGCAGCTGCGCGTGTTATGTACCTGAAGTTGGCAATGCACCGCCTCCAGGAACTTACGTGGCCTGGGCGGAGTCCTCGGCGATTAACTACGGCAACTCCGCACTCGGACTCCGGACCAACCGCACGGCCGGCGGCATGGAGTTGCTATGTGGACTTCTCGGCAAGGCACCGCTTTTCGGATTGATGACGGAAGAAGGCCGCATGGCCAATTGGCTGGTGGAAGTGAAGACCTCCATAGGGCCGGATTTGGGCGTGCTCGGCACCGCCATCGGCCTCAAGGTGATAGACGGCATACCCTTCATCACCGGCATGGAGAAATACCTGGGTACCGAAGTCTCCAACAACAACATGCACCTCCTGAAGAAGATGGGCAGTGCCACCGCGGCCAGCGGCGCCGTGGGTCTTTACCACGTGGAGAATCTCACTCCTGACGCCAAGGAGAAGGGCCGCAAGCTGCTGGCGAAAGGTTACCAGACCTACGTCTACGACGATGCCGAGCAGGCACGGATACTCAGTAGTTTCCCGGTTGAATGGGAAGGCCGTCCTGAAGACCCAACGGTCGCTTTGATTGGCTGTCCACACAACACCTATAAGGAAATCCTCGACTGGGGTAAGAAGGTGACAGAGGCTGTCGAGAAGAGAGGCCTGAAAACGGCCGCCATCCCGACCAAGCTGTTCTGCTCGAATGTGGTGCGGGACCACCTTGTCAAGGAGCACCCCTTGCTGGTCGGCAAGATGACCGAGGCAAATATGAGGTTCACCAACATGTGCACGGTGAGTTACGCGGGCATGAAAGGCTTCTCTGAGAGGACTTTTGGCATCACGAATTCTCCCAAGACACGGAACTACTATCCCCAAGTACGTTACCTCAAGGACGATGCGATCCTCGAGGCCATCTGCACGGGTAAAATTCCCAAAAACGCTTAGGATGCGCCAGCTCCTCTGTTTTTAGGACAGGGGGGCTTTGCGAGATCTAACTAAACACTAAATTTGGAGATATCATATGGCTACTAAATCATTTAAAGGACGTTCGTTGCTTGCAGGCAACCTAAAGGGTAAAGCACTCGCTTCAAAACAGCCGCTCAACACGACCGGTTCTTACCTCGAGAACCTGTTTGGCGGCGTAACAGACAGCGCTCCGTGCACCGACCCCAACAACAAGGAGTTTTACAAAAAAGACTTGAGTGGCGCGATCATCTGTACCACGACGACGGTGGGCTCCTCGCTGGGTGGGGCCGCGTTGATGGGCGTTGGTTCTTTGGGCGTGGGACCCCGGGCGTTGCTGTTCTCACAGCACGTTGACTCGGTCTCGCTCGCCGGAGTACTGATGGACGATATCTGGAACGGCCGCCGCGTCATCACCATCGACCTGCTCGGCGAGGAGTTCCTCAACACGGTCAAATCCGGTGATCCGATCTCCATCAAAGAGGATGGAACGGTAACGGTTGGCTGACGCTCATGAAAAAGTCAGCCGGACTGAGGTCAGACCGCTCGGCCCCGCCTTTTGTCGGTCTTGTTTCTCCTGCTAGGTGGTCTGTTTATGGCCGCGCGCAGGCAGAAGATGACGTGACGGAGGTCGAAGAAACCGGGCTTTACTGAGAGCATCGGCGGTAACGATCAGGATCCCTCGGTTCAGCTGCAGGATATTGAGCAGAAAAGGGCCGAGCGGGCATCCCTGCTTGGGGACTCTCCGGTCAGATCATTACACGATAGTGCCGACGCATGGCATAAGAGGCTGTATGACAAGACCCATATAAGGTTGGGGACTTCGATTCATCATCTCTTCCAATGGTTGTCTGAATCCCGTCCCGGGACTGATGACTGGGGTACCGCAACCGATATGGATATCACCGCGACCTGGGACCTGCTCAACCGCGGAGAACCAAACCAGGGTAGCCTGACAATGCAGCTTGAAACACGCTGGAACTGGGGAACCACGGGGCCGATGGCGCTCGGCCCGGGATCGTTGGGGATGTTGCAAAACACCGGCAATACCTTCGACAAGTATGTCCCCGTCATGATCATCAGGAATCTCTATTGGCAAACCGGGGGTATGAAGTCAAAAGGCGCCTTACGTTTAGGAAAAGTCACCATTGATTCAATCCTGGGCACGACACGGCATCTCACCCCGAATACTAGCTGCCTGACATTCGCCTGCACAGGCGCTTTTGCAATTGCCCTCCCAGACTCAGGTCTGGGGGTTGTTGGAGCCTGGCATTTCAACGACCGCGTCAAACTGCTGGGTGCTGTCACAGACGCCAATGGCAACCGCCTTGATTTTGGCGACATCGGTGAGGGTGATTTCTTCACGGCGCTGGATCTCGGAGTCAAGATCTGGCCCAAGACAGACAAAGCCGGATACTCTAAAGTGACCATCTGGCACAATGACGGCACATCAGACGGGAAACCGATTAACGGCTCGACCGGTAAGAAGGGTTGGGGTTATTACCTGTTGCACGAGCAGGAAATTACCGATGATGGCAATATGGTTGCCGTGTTCAAATATGGTCATGCGTATGATGGGTCGGCCTTCTACGATAGCCAGGTTTCGGCCAGCCTCCTGATCTACGAACCGAGTTTTTTCGGCAACATCAGCAATGACGCCACGGGTATTTCACTCAACTGGATAGATCCCAGCGCAGAGAACTCCCGCGATGAAAGCAATGTGGAGGTCTGGTACCGATTCCCATTATTTGGTGGATTTGACACCACGTTCAGCTATATGGCCATCATCAATCCTGCTCTGGATCATGAAAATGATTTTGCTTGGCGTTAAGTATTAGACTGACGACTGCATTTTAATTAGCGCCCAGGAACATGGATGGCATGGTTCAGTGGTGATTTTCATAATGTGAGGTAAGCGGCTGATTAAAACATTTGAGCCAACTTCCGCTAGAACTTTGGATACTTTTATAATTCTTTGGGTATCAAGCAGAGCAGGAGTGTTACAAATGTACCATTCATCCATTTTTCATTACTCATCCTGCGGCAGCACGTTGTGGGGCTTCTATCCATACTGTGTGCTGGCCATAGGCGTCTGGGTCAAGTATTGTCGCCTGATTCGCAGTGGAATGACTCAGGTTAAGGATGACAGCAAGGCCCACCCCTTGCTGTCAACCAAAGATTAATTCACAAATTTCGTAATCCGGGGTTCCTCGTCAATCCGGAGTTGCTCCCCACGCTGCAAAGCAGCCGCCGGAGGAGTCTTCCCGGTCGAATCCGATTCCGCCGGCAGCATCCGACTCTATGAAAGTTCCTGCGGCTAAACCGGTGATGCCGCCGCAGTCAAAATATGGTTCCGGGTATTCCTCGCTCTGTCCGGGCGATATGGCGAAGGTTCCGCTGCAATCGACCGTCACTGCGCAACTCAGGTTGCCAGTCAGTTGCTCCCCGGTCAGATCAGCCTCGAATGCCCGGCCGCCGGGACAGGTGCTGCCGCTACTGGTGACCGACAGGCCGTCCTCGGCCACGTAGAAACAAACACCGGGGCCGACCCACTTGCCAGGTGTGACGTTTATGGCTGGCGGAGGTTCCACACAATTAACGTTGGTAACGTTGGTGAGACGGGTGAGTTGAATGCTGCCTGACCCGAAACCAAGACTGGACGTATAGTTCATGGAGGCGGAATCGCAGGCCAGAAAGGTCAGTTCTACCGAGCCCCAGAATTCCGAGTTCAGGTCGTCCTTGTCGTAGTCCGGTCCAAAAATGGGGCCATCCGTTATAATGACCGGGACGCTGACCATGGTGTCCGTATCTCCGATAGTCTCGCTACCGGTGAGCCACATCTGTTTGCCGAACTGGTCATAGGTGAACCAGGAAATGGCGATGGCCTGGCTGCTATCCGAGTTGGTTACGACTTCGACGAACAGGCCTTCGCCATTGCGGTCCCTGTTGAACCACTGGCCGGTGGCACCACCCTCGGAAAGGATTAGGTTTGCCGAGACGGGGCCGGTGAAAATGAGTGCTAAACCGGTCAGGAGCGCCGAGAGTAATGCTGATCGTTTCATGATGATTAAAGTCCGTTTTTAGTAATAACAAAATTACAGAATAGCTTAGCTTTAAAATAAGCGTCTTCTATTGCGACGGTGGTGCAGGCAGCATCGGCGCCGGCAAGTCCAGGAAAGTTTCCATTGTAGGACGAAAAGGTGACAAAGACCTGGACCTGGGCGATGGCCGGTGAGAACACCATGAGCATGGCTATGGATAAAAATAATTTGCGTAACATATTTTTCTTCTTACTAGCAGTGGAAAACCTGATCCGGCCGCGACTAGTATGGGGTCATGGGTGGCACCTTTTTTAGCACCTTTCTTAATCATGCTGCCTGACCCATCTGATCAGTCGCGCCGAGATCCATTGTGGGTTTTCCAATTGGGGGAAATGGCCGATACCCGGCATAACCTCCAGGGTAATGCCGTTACGGAAAGATTTTGGACTCACCAGTTCCCAGGCGATCTCCGGCATGCATCCGTCCACTTCTCCGCGGATACCCAGTGTCGGCACGGTGATCGTCTGGTTAAACAGGCGGCGGAATTTGAATGAGGCAGAGTTGAGACCAAAGAGCGAGTTGCGATAGTAGCTGAGCGCCGATTTCAGCACGCCCGGGGCCTTGAGCGTTTCCTTGGCGGAAGCCACGCGCTCATCGTATTGATCCCAGGTGGGGCACCAGGTTCGATACAGCATTTCGATGAATTTGAAATTCTTTCGCTTTATCCACCAGTCGGCCAAGCCTTTCAACTGGAAGAAAGATACATACCAGGAGGCCCCGAGCGCATAACTTGGACAACGCAACAAGACTCGTTGCAAATTGACGTTGTACGGAATACTCAGCGCTGCATGAGAAGATAGCAGGTCCGGTCTCTCGGCGGCGACCATATAACTGATAAGCGCACCCCAGTCATGTCCGATCAGGTGGCATTTCTTCTCACCGGAGTCATTTAGCAAGCATTCGATCAGTGCGATGATTTTACTGACGGCGTAAACCGGTGTGTTGCTGCCGGAAGTCGATTCGGTTCCGGGTGCAAAACCCGGCATCACGGGGCAAACAATCCGGTAGCCTGCAGCGACAAAGGGTTCGATCTGGTGCTGAAAGCTTTCATAGTTATCCGGGAAACCATGGAGACAGACGACCAGTGGTCCCTCACCAGCCTCAATGACGGGGTAAGATCGCCCGCTCACCATTAAATTCTTTTTTATTGCAATTTCCGGTAGCATTTTACATCTCTTTACCCGACGATTTCCGATTGATCATCACTGACTTCATCACATTGCCGTTTTAGTCACAACAACCAGTACCAGTCTGCCACCAAAGTTCATTAGTGCTCCGGTTCCAGGAGGCTATCAATGCCTACGGGATATACCAGATCGGCGATGTATAAGCGCGCTCCTGGGTGGTCATCGGTACCTCTTTACCCATGGTGATACCAAAGCGTTTGGCGTCATAGGCCGTCCAGCGTGGCGTGGGAATCTCCAGCACGCGCACGTAATAAAAGGACTGCTCGCTGGCGTCGAAGTCCGGATCCAGCCAGACCGTCGACAGCTGTGCATCGCCGATCGTGTTGGACCAGGTCGCTTCCGCTACGTTTACGGTATTGCCGACCGGAGGCAGCTTACCGGTATTTGCATCCGGCTTGCGATTGTCAGACCAGGCGATGTCATATACTTTTTCGTGCAACTCGCCATTCTTGTCTTGCCAGCCTTTGACCATCTGCACGCGATCAAGGTTTCCAAATAGCGGGTCTTTCAGGGCTGTAACCAGGAATGTCGGGCTCTTGTTCTTCTCGGCAAGTTTACTTGCTATACCCCAATTAGCGTGATCACCAATGGCAGGATAATGTAACTCTCCACCCATGGGCACGCCCTTATCGTAACCCACGGCTACATAGTCAGAGCGTTGGTCGTCTCCAGGTTTGAAGTCCCACCCGCCGAACATCCGTACCTGGATTCTCGTGCCCGTCGTAGCGTAAACCTCTTTGCGTTTCATGGCGTCCCAGAGCGCCGTGCGAGTGTTCTCGGTGGCCCAGATACCGGTAATACCGGACGCGACTTCCGACCAGCCTTCCTGCGTACCTGTGTCAGCAACCCTGAATGGCGTTTTCCAGCGTTCAGCGTCAGGCTCCGATGACGAATGCTTGCCCCAGTAGTTGTTTTCCGGTTGTCCCGGCAGTGAAGTGTGGGAATCGCCAGCACCTACAAGTCCGAACTGGAACGGATTGGCACCGAATTTTTCCTGGTACTTCAAACCCAGCTTCAAGCCCGAACGGGCATATTGATACTGCAGCATGTCCTTGGTCACCGCCGTCGTATAAGACAGGTTGCCGATGTCCCAGGTCTCGTAGTCCGCGAACTCATCGTCGGCCGACAGGAGCGGATGGGTTTCGCCGTCTCCCTTGATTTGGGTTACTTCATAAAGCGGCTCCCACCGCTTGCGCGTGGCGATATAACGCTTGTCGAACGGCCTATGCTTGGTAAACGTTTGTTCAGCGAACATCCACTGGCTGCTCCAGTTGCCGTTGTGCGGGATAGCCATCACCTGGCCACCGGTCTTCTCCTCATAGGCCTCCAGGGTTTCCCACAAATCCTCGGGATCCTCGCTCTCCCCCGCTGTGAACGGCAGAATCTGCCTGGCTTTGTCGGCATTGTCCCTGTATATAACCACCCGGTGCAGGTTGTCGCCTTTCGGGTTCGAAGTCCACTCATACGCAATAAAGGCGGTGAAGTCCCCGGGGTCGTTGGCCTCTTCGGCTGCATTGATCGTCTCATTCCAGCCGGGAGATAGCGCTTCTTCGCTACTGCTGTCCCAGGGGATTTTACCCTCACCCCACGCCTTGACGACCTCATCGGTCACCTGCCTTCTGGATTCTTCAGTTCCGGTCTTTACCAGTTCATGCCAGCGAACCCCAATTGGCTCGGAGAGCACATACTCATCACCAGCTTCTATACGCTGATAAAAGCCATACCAGTCGGAATGGTCTGAGATGACTGTCCAGTCCAGTGGCCGTCCCAGCTTCACTGTCCAACCCTTGAAAGATACAACCTCTCCACCGCGAACATACTTATAAGTGTCTGCGGGTCCCAGCGTGTTACCCCAGAGACCCGAGTCGATTGATATCCTGGTATGTATGTGAGCATCACCAAAATAGACGTTCTCAGCGTATTCGGGGGGGGTGATATATCTTTTTACTTCAGCCTCCTGGGCGTACACGGATGAAATTAACCAGAAACCCGCCATAGAAAGCAGTACAGTCTTTGACACACTAGTATTAAACATATTCATAATCATGTAATCCATGCGAAGAGTTAAGATTTGATATTCCTTTAATTTTCATCGGTTCGTTCCTCTACCTTGTGTGCGTGGGATTTCTTTCCTGGCTCACATCAAGGGGAAGGGGCATCGGCTCTGAATTCAGTTGCAGCAATCCAGGTCGCCAATACCAATCAGTTGTCTTCGAGAGTCTACTGATGAAAGCATAGGTTGCCGACTCACAAATTCGGTAAGGTCAAGTCTAATGATAGATGTCAATAATATACATGACATTGAGCAATTACAAAAGTGAATAAGGAAAGAGTCCGCAGCCAAAAGAGCCTTAAAGGGTACTGCTTATGATCCAGATGATCTCAACCTGACCGATTGGGGCACCATGACCCTGAATTTCCCCAGTTGCGACGACGCCATTCTGTCCTATGCTTCCACAACAGGTTTTGGCTCTGGCACCATACCGCTGGTTCGGCTCAGCAGCCTGGTACAGGTAAGGTGTGAAAATCCGCCGTCCAAGCCGGTGTTAACTACGGGTACCTGGACCGGTGCCGGCATCTGTTTCAATGTGGCCCCGGATGGCAATACACTCATCGAAATAACCGGTGAATGTGATGGCAAGGCACTTGATTCGAGCGTAGATGATGCCGAAACACCTGCTGGTGAACGCTGCGATGCCAAGGCGGACTGCCGTGGCCCAGTTGCCATCGTTAATGGCCAGTTTAGCTGTATTGGTGAGGCCAATAATGAAGTGGTGGTAGGCGCATTTGTGTCGGCAACTGAAGCCAGCGGGCTATCGCAGGAATCAGAAGCTTTCGATTCGGTTTGCACCGGTTCCTGGACAGCAACGCCCCGGTAACTGAAACTGAAACCGCAGCAGTAACAGGAAGGGCAAGCGCTTTTTCGAGAACATGCTGCGAGCCGGAGCGACCGGATATATCCTGAAGGACGGCCTCCCCGAGCAGTTGGTGGAGGCCCAGTATGTCGACTTGCTGACACGTGTTCAGGCGGCGGGCGGACCAGGAAGACTCACAGAAAAGGAGCGACACTATATTCAGTTGCTTGGCGAAGGATGTAAACCTGCCCCCCAATTTCTAAACTAGCGCAAGAGCCCGGACAGCCGCATTTTTAAGAGCCCGCAGGTAAGAGCCGGTAAGAGCCCGGACAGCCACATTTAATCATCAGGCCGCGACTGTAGGCACTTATATTAGTCATGCCAACATCGTCGCCCCAGATCACGAGAATGTTTGGTTTATCTTTTGCACTGCTTGTTTCCGTGAAAACTATAAATAAAGTTAATATAGTTAATATGCTCAATACTACTTTCTTCATGTCTACCTCCTAATTATTGAGTGATGTTCGTTTCCAACGGTGTCAGGATAGTCGAAACCAGAAAACAGCCATGTTGTTTGGAGGCACTCCCAAAGACGGGTTGGGAGTGCCTTTATTCGCCGTCTCGTCAAGGTCTGGTCATACACTTTTCGCCTCTTTTCGATCATTTCGGGAAAAGTAACTAAAACTGCAGTCGCATTTGCCAATCTGGTGCGTTTTCCGGTTTTTCCACGTTCCCAGGACACTCTCCGGGTCGAGGAGCAGGGGCATCATGCCCAGGTACTCGGCGTGGCCGGGTTCGCCCGTCGACCGACCAGAAACAGGCGCGGCCATAACCGACGTCGCAAGAAAAAATATCGCTGACGTTTTGAGTGTACTCGTTGTCATTGCTTTATCCTCCGGGCGGAAATTCACTCAGCAGCGCTTCGACCGCTTTATCGATAATGGCGTTCTTTTCCTCCTGCGTCTCGTCTCCCGACATATAAGCGTGCGCTGCGCTTTCGTAGATAATCTTATTGGTCGAGGGATTCAGCAAATTGATACGTACCATTGCCTTTGGAACGTCAATGTTGCCTGCATAAGTCTTGTATTTCTCTACATAGGATTTGACAACGTGGGTCCAGATCAAGAAGTCCGCCCCCCCCGGGTTCTGGTTGAAGCCTTTTCTCGCAAGCACATTTTCCATTGTGCTTTGGAAATGTGCGACACTCTCGTGAGTTGAAAAGATTGCCTCATCCACAGGCACCCAGGCATAGGAATTAAGGCCCGAGAAATCTGTTCTATTGTCATAACTGTGTCGCGATTCAATGCTGTTGCTGGCGCAGGCAGACAAGCCGGCGGCTAGCGTGAGCACAGTTAAATGGTGATGTAGTTTCATTAACTTGTCCTCAAGGGTTGAGTCATTGTAGTCGAGGTGACTTCATCGCCGCGGGCAAACCGATAAGCATCTTGCTGGCTGACCCGGTTCAGGGTCCCCGCGTCTACGGAGATCTGGGTATGAAGGTGCTGGTCGCCCCAGAGAACGCGGGTCGGATAGGAGCGGCCCACGTAGGGCGAGAATTGCTTTTTGATGAGTGCTTTCTCAAGGGCCTCCTCTTCGTAATGGTATTCCATGGCAAATGCTCCTGAATAGGCCAGGAGGCTTAGAGCGGCTAGGGCAGTTACGAAACTGGTCGGTGGTTTCATAGTAAATTTCCTGAGTTTTAAATAAGCGTCGTGTCTAATGAAGCTAAGGTCTGGTCATACACTTCCCGACTCTTTTCCGTCATTTCGGGAACAGTAACTGAAACTGCAAACGCAATTGCCAATCTGGTGCGTTTTCCGGTTTTTCCAGGTTGTAAAAGGCCTGCATCTGGGCGTTGACATTCTGTGTTCCCATTTTGAAGATTTTTCCGAAACCCCCACCGATAGGCACGGTCCATTTATTCCCACTCTCCGCGTTCCAATTTGCAGTCATAATCGGCGCGCTTGTGAGATACCAACCTTTGTGTTTGGGGAAGTTGTAGTTAATGAAGTACTGCCAGGTGAAGAAGTTGACCTCCTGATCGCCGGAAACATCCCAGACATTGCTTATCAGCGAACCGACAACCCACTGCCCCGGCATCATCAGGCCGACGAAACCCACACCGCCAGACCACCCGTCCCCTCCGAGCGTATCGTCTGTATTCGTTGGTATCACAGCTACCGGGCCGACACCCCAAGTGAACTTGGCGGGTGCGCTCGGCGAAAAAAAGGCTGTAAAGGTTGTATTACCTATTCCGTTGATGCGGCCCTGACCACCGGTATAAAAATCCGGCTGTGAGATAACCGGTATGATCGTACGGGTGATCAGATTCCAGTTGTCACTGATGGCAAAGGGTAAAACCGGCTGGATATTCAGGACATTCTGGGTCTCGTCGTCAGGACCGATCCCGAAATTGATATTATTCTGGAATGGAACACTGATGAGACTGGCCACAGGGTTCTGCGACTGCTTGGCGAGTTCTTCCTGGCTTAACCCCTGCTCCTGGGCCAGTGAGGTGCCGACAGTAAACAATAAGCACAAAATAATTAAGAAATTTACTTTGAACATCACGTTCTCCAGTTTCAGCACTTGTTTGAGCACGCGAACATAAGCCTGACCTTCTTTACGCAACTAATGCGTGTACAAAGAATTATCTAAATATATTTATTTCTTCTTTTGTCTATTTCGGCCAAAGTGATTGACCTAGATCATTTACCAAGGCGTCTTTAGGTGCTAACAATATAGTGCGCCTTGATGAATATCGGGTGCGTCCTTGATGATATCAGGTGTACCCTTGATTTATAACAGTTTTTTACCTTTGTGAATTACAAAGGCATCTACATGTTGGGGAGGTAGCGTGACTTTCAGAACGGTAACGCCTGCGAAGAAATCGACACCGCCGCTTCTTCGCTATGCACATCTTATGGCCTTCGAATCTTTTTTACGCCAGGGCGGGGTCCCCGTGGCGCGCTATCTGAAACGTCATGGATTGCCGGTGTTTTGCGAAGATCCGAATGGGTTCCTGCCGTTGCTGAATATCTGGTCTTTTTTCGATGACGTGGCTCGGCACGAAGACCGGAACTTGGGTGGCTGGTTGGCGCACATGTCGGGGATACAAAGCTCAACGCTGTTCTCTTGCGGGAGATCGAGTCTGCCCAACACTTTTTCTAGGCATGCACAGGCTGATGCAAAAGGCCAGTATCGGAGGCAACTGCACCTTGATAT
>PVMK01145283.1_pt1 | contig 13054 bp, 7 predicted proteins | sample 1853481 | NCBI WGS metagenome assembly PVMK01 (sample SAMN08533507, study PRJNA380276) | Marine sediment metagenome, whole genome shotgun sequencing project.
CCCGAGCGCGTGCATATCTGTCAGGCGAAACAGGGATTGAATGACGTCTTTTCCGATCTGCGCAGCGCCCGGATTGCCGGTGATGCGAAACTGGTTTCCGCGGGCGGCGATATTTACATTGAGGCGGCGTTCGATCTGGCGTATGTGCTCATCAAACTGTCCGCAAAGATTGGCAAGACGGTTGTTATCGGCGGGTTCCAGAAGCAGGTCCTGGGATACTGTTACGGCGTTCAAGGCTTGAAGTCTGGTCCTCTGCTAAGGAATTGGGTTGCTGTTGAGAGTACCGCTAAGCAGCGCGCGTTGGAAGTGAAGAAGTCCACGTATTTCTTATGCGACAGCACGATTATTAACCAGGCGGCCGCGCAAGGAGTTTGGCAGCGCTTCGGTAATCAAGATGTCGACGAACTGTCCGATCCAGGACGACTCCCCGTCGAAATTGACCCAGCGCATGTTCTCGGTGCGTCCGGCAAGTTGCCTGGAATCCTTTTTGGAGGGTTTTTCGACGAGTACTGACTGCACCGAACCGACCATGGCGCGGCTGATCTCCATCGCCTGCTGCCTGATGCGCGCCTGCAAAATATTCAACCGCTCTTTCTTGACCGACATCGGGGTTGCATCGGCGAAACCGGCCGCCGGCGTTCCCGGCCGGGCGCTGTAAATGAAACTGAAAGACTGGTCGAATGCGACATCGGCGATCAGCTGCATTGTCGCTTCGAAATCGCTGTCCGTTTCGCCTGGAAATCCTACGATGAAGTCCGACGAAATCGAAATGTCCGGCCGAACCTCCCTGAGCTTGCGAATTTTCTGCTTGTATTCGAGCGCCGTGTGACCGCGTTTCATGCGCGAAAGTATTCGATCTGCTCCGTGCTGCACCGGCAAGTGCAGGAAATTCGCCAGTTTTGGAATCTCTGCATAGGCCTGAATCAGGCTATCGGTAAACTCGCGCGGATGCGAAGTCGTAAAGCGAATGCGATCGATGCCATCGATCGCCGCAATGTAATAAATAAGTGTCGCCAGATCCGCCAACTGACCGTCATGCATCGGGCCGAGATAGGCGTTAACGTTCTGACCCAGCAGATTGATCTCCCGGACGCCCTGCGTCGCAAGATTGACTGCTTCTGTTACGACATCGTCGAGCGGCCGGCTGACTTCTTCACCGCGCGTGTACGGCACGACACAAAATGTGCAGTATTTGCTGCAGCCTTCCATGATGGATACAAAAGCGGTCGGGCCATCGGCTCGCGGTTCGGGCAGGCAGTCGAACTTTTCTATCTCCGGAAAAGAAATATCGACAACCGGACGTCCTTTACCACGCACCTCGTCAACCATTTGTGGCAATCGATGCAGCGTTTGCGGCCCAAACACCATATCGACGAACGGCGCACGCTTGCTGATGCCCTCACCTTCCAGGCTGGCGACGCAGCCGCCGACACCGATCATGATTTCGGGTCGTTTTTCCTTCCATGCTCGCCAGCGGCCAAGCTCGGAAAACACCTTCTCCTGCGCCTTTTCCCGGATTGCGCAGGTATTGACCAGCAACAGGTCCGCATCCTCCGGGCTTGCCGTTAATTCATAGCCATGCGATTCCCGCAACACGTCCGCCATCTTCTCCGAGTCGTACTCGTTCATCTGGCAGCCCATGGTTTTAATGTAGAGCTTTGAGGTCACGGATTATCTAGAAGGGTATATCGTCGTCGAAGTCTTCGGATCCTCCACCCTTGGGTGGTGGCGCCGAAGGTGGCAGCGAATCGTTCATCGCAGGTGCACCGTTGCCCATGCGGCCACCCAGCATCTGCATTTCATCGGCAATGACTTCAGTCGTCCAGCGATCGTTGCCATTCTGGTCCTGCCATTTGCGAGTCCTGAGTTTGCCTTCGATATATACCTGGGATCCTTTTCTCAGGTATTCGGCGGCGATTTCAGCGAGGCGCCCGAACATCGCGACTTTATGCCACTCCGTGCGGTCTTTTTGCTCACCGGTCTGCTTGTCCTTCCAAGATTCGTTGGTCGCAATGCTCAGGTTGGTGACTGCAGATCCGCTCGGCATGTAACGGGTGTCCGGATCACTCCCGAGATTGCCGACGATGATGACTTTGTTTATTCCGCGGGCCATTGTGGTCCCCTGTCTAATTAATTGATGATTCCACGTTCTACGGTGGGGATAAGTATTGTAGGGCCTGACTTGCCAAATACCAGCCTGAAATTAGGCAGTATCGGTCGATTTGGCGGCTGCCATTTAGTCTGAGTCAGCGGCGAGTCGGTGCACGACCAGCCACGCTCCCGCCAGCAGGGCGCAGACGGCGAAAACCGTAGACGGGTCGCCGCCTGCGAGGAAGCGGCCGCCGATCAGGCCGCCGGCAAAGGCCCCGAGAAACTGCGAACTCGAAAATACGCCCAGCGACGCACCACGCAGGTCGCCCGAGGCCCGGATTGAGAGTCTTGCCGGCAACCCGGCCTCCAGGAAGTTGAAACCAGCGAAAAATACCGCAAGCGCAACATAAACGATGGTCAGATTGAAACCGGCGATTGCCAGCATAAGCTGTCCCAATACCAGCAACAGGATCGCTATTGTGAGTGTTGACGACTTGCCCTTGCGTTCATCGGCGAGGATCAGTGGCACCGTGCCCAGGAGCGAGGTCAGGAGTGCAGCGACGTACATCTGCCAGTGGTCAGAAAGGGCCAGGTGAAGCTCATCGCGAAGCAGGAATGGCAAAGCGACGAAGCTTGCAGTCAACAACGTGTGCAGGACGAAAATGTAAAAGTCCAGCCGCAGCAGATCCGGCCTGATCGCTGCACTGAGCCGGCGATCCGGCCGCTGGGCAGGCCTGTCAATCCCGCCGGGCAGCAGCAACAAAAGCAGGGCTGCAACCACCGCTAGCGCGGCCGCGAGCCAGAATAGCGAGCGCACACCGCTGGCGGCCGCAATGACCGGACCGATGATGAGCGCCAGCAGAAATGAACTGCCGATCGCGATGCCGAATATCGCCATCGTTCGCGTCCGCACCGCTTCCCGGGTGGCATCGGCGAGCAGCGCCGTCAAAGTAGCCGAGATAGCGCCCGCCCCCTGCAGCAAGCGGCCTGCAATGACCCCGTATATGCTGTCGCTCTGTGCCGCGAGAATACTGCCCGCCGCGAATAGCGCGAGTCCGAAGACAATGACCGGGACCCGTCCGATCCGGTCCGAGATAGCGCCGAAGGGAATTTGCAACACAGCCTGAGTCAGGCCATAAGCGCCAACCGCCAGACCAATCAGTGCGGGGGTGGCGTCCTGCAAATCGGCCGCAAAAATCGCAAGAACCGGCAGCAAAGCGAACAAGCCGAACATGCGGCACATCGCCATGAGCGCAACTACCGAGACGGCGCGTCGTTCGACGGGCAGCATTACGGAAAAAAACTGGCTTAATTGCTTGCTCATTAATAGTTAATTGCATACTGCCTTTGCGCCGTGAACGCGCGGCGGCGTATATTAACAGGTTGTTCGACGTTCACTGCAGAACACCTATGAAATCAATCGACATTCGCGGCGCACGAACGCACAACCTGAAAAACATCGACCTCAGGTTGCCGCGGGATAAGCTGATCGTGTTTACCGGCCTCTCGGGGTCCGGCAAATCTTCGCTCGCATTCGACACGATCTATGCTGAAGGTCAGCGCCGCTATGTCGAGTCCCTGTCTGCCTACGCCAGGCAATTCCTGTCGATGATGGAAAAACCCGACGTCGATCATATCGAGGGTTTGTCGCCGGCTATCTCGATCGAGCAAAAATCCACTTCGCATAATCCGCGCTCGACGGTTGGCACCGTTACCGAAATTTACGATTACCTGCGTCTCCTGTTTGCCCGGGCCGGCATACCGCGTTGCCCGGACCATGGCGTAACCCTCGAGGCGCAAACCGTAAGCCAGATGGTCGACCAGGTATTGGCGATGCCGGAGGGCAGCCGCCTCATGTTACTGGCACCGGTGGTTGCCGATCGCAAAGGCGAGCATGTGCAGCTCATGCAGGACTTGCAGGCACAGGGATTTATTCGCGCACGAATCGATGGCGAGGTCTACGAGCTGGACGACCCGCCGCAACTGGACCTGCGGCGCAAGCACAACATCGACGCGGTCGTGGACCGTTTCAAAGTCAAAGGTGACATGAAGCAGCGCCTGGCTGAATCATTCGAAACGGCGCTGCGCCTGGCCGACGGGGTCGCACGCATCGTTTTCATGGAAGAAAAAGACAAAGAGGAGCTGGTCTTCTCGGATCGCTTCGCCTGCAACATCTGTGGCTACAGCCTGACCGAACTCGAACCGCGCCTGTTCTCGTTCAATAACCCGACGGGCGCATGCTCCGGTTGCGACGGTCTCGGTGTCAAACAATTTTTCGACCCGGACCGTGTCGTTGTCAATTCCGATTTGTCGCTGGCCGGTGGCGCCATTCGCGGCTGGGATCGCAAGACCACCTATTATTTCCAGATGATCCAAAGCCTCGCGGCGCACTACAAATTCGATATCGAATTACCGTTCAGTGAATTGAGCGAAGAATTTCAACAAATCATTCTGTTCGGCAGTGGCAAGGAGAAAGTCGAGTTTCGTTATGCCAATTCGCGCGGAATGGAAATCAAGCAACTGCACCGTTTCGAAGGCGTGATTCCGAACCTGGATCGCCGCTATCGGGAAACGGAGTCGAGTGCCGTTCGCGAAGAACTGTCACGCTTCTTGAATAGTCGACCCTGTCCCGAATGCGGGGGCACCCGCCTGAATCGCTCTGCGCGAAACGTATTCATTGCTGACCTGTCGTTGCCGGAGATCAGCGACATGTCGGTTGGCCATGCCCGGCGTTTTTTCGAGACACTGCAACTCGAAGGCTGGCGGGGCACCATCGCCGACAAGATTGTGAGTGAAATCGGCCAACGTCTCGGTTTTCTCAGCGACGTCGGCCTCGACTACCTCTCTTTGAATCGCAGCGCCGAAACTTTGTCTGGCGGTGAAGCACAACGCATTCGTCTCGCCAGTCAGATCGGTTCCGGCCTCGTTGGTGTTATGTACATTCTCGATGAGCCATCGATCGGTTTGCATCAACGGGACAACAAGCGCTTGCTGGGGACCTTGCTGCATCTGCGTGATATCGGCAATACCGTTATCGTGGTTGAACATGACGAAGAGGCGATCCTCGCTGCAGATCATGTGGTCGACCTCGGACCGGGCGCCGGCGTGCACGGCGGCCAGATCGTGGCTCAAGGGCCGCCGGACGTCATCATTCAGGAAACACAGTCGCTGACCGGGCAGTACTTGTCCGGCAGGCGTGCGATTGCGGTGCCGGACCAGCGCACCAGCCCGGAGGCGAGTCGCCAGTTGGTGATCAAGGGCGCAAGCGGAAACAATCTAAAACATATCGATGTCTCGATTCCGGTCGGGCTGATGACCTGCGTGACCGGCGTGTCGGGATCCGGCAAATCGACGCTCATCAATGACACCTTGTATAAAGCGGTCGCAGAGACGCTCAATCGAAATAGCCGCAATCCGGCGCCACATGACGAAATCAAGGGTCTTGATCTTGTCGATCGGGTGATCGATATCAGTCAGAGCCCGATTGGCAGAACGCCGAGATCCAATCCCGCGACTTACAGTGGGTTGTTCACTCCGATTCGGGAGTTGTTCGCTGGCACACCGGAAGCGCGCGCGCGCGGATACATGCCAGGCCGCTTCAGTTTTAACGTCAAGGGCGGACGCTGCGAGGCCTGCCAGGGAGACGGCGTCATCAAGGTAGAGATGCACTTCCTGCCGGACATCTACGTTCCCTGCGACGTTTGTCGCGGGAAGCGCTACAACCGCGAGACACTCGAGATCCGCTACAAGGGCAGGAACATCCACGAAGTTCTGAACATGACTGTTGAAGACGCGTCGGAGTTTTTCAGAAACGTACCGGTCGTCGCCAGGAAACTGGGGACCTTGATGGACGTAGGTCTGTCCTATATTCGCCTGGGTCAGAATGCGACGACACTCTCGGGCGGCGAAGCGCAACGCATTAAGCTGGCCAAGGAATTATCGAAACGTGACACCGGCAGCACGCTTTACATCCTGGACGAGCCGACGACTGGTTTGCACTTCCATGATATTGAACAGCTACTCGCCGTGTTGCACCGCCTGCGGGACAAGGGCAATACCGTGGTTGTTATCGAGCACAACCTGGATGTCATCAAGACGGCGGACTGGATCGTGGATCTCGGACCCGAAGGCGGTGACGGTGGTGGTGAGGTCATTGCGACCGGCACGCCGGAGGACGTCGCCGATACCAAGGCATCGTTTACCGGGCAATATTTGCAAAGGCTATTGAATGGTGAGCGGCAGAAACAGCGCGCCTGACAATGGTATTGTGCGCGCGGCGACCCGCTCGATTACTAATGCTTATGGCCGAAAGCGGACCCTGAAAATTTGAGTTTCGCCGGGGTAAAAGCGTCCGCTTTGGAGAAAAGCTGAAATTAGGCCTGAGACTCCCGAAATCGTATCGGAAAACGTCCGCTTTACCCTCGGAAGCGGTCATTCAGCTAATATTGGTCAAAGGGGCCGCTACCGACCCAAAGCGGACATGCCGCAATCCCCCGAACAAAGCGTATTCTGCTTCGCCTCTAGACGCCCCGATGTCTCCTCACCGGTTCCAGCCCCAATTTCGCTCTTTCTGAATTCACGTGTTCCACCATGCGGTTCACGATGGCTTCGTACCGCGGGTCACCCTCCAGTGGCTCGAACATCGGCCAAGTCTTGCTCAATTGCGGGTCCACGCTAAACCCGCCCTCGAATGCCCTCGCCAGCTTGCTCAGGGCGGTTTCATAGTCGCCGACCAACACGGCATACACGGCTTCGGCAAAGGCGAAGGGACGATTATTAGCACCATTCTGGCTCTGATAGTCCAGTGCAGCCTTGAACCGCGACATCGCCTCGTCGAATTTCTCCACATTGCCCAGGCGATGGTAGGAAAAAGCGATTAGCCCGAGATAATTGTGTTCGCTCCAGCCACCCCGCTCGGGATAATCCGCCTCGAATGCCTGCAGATCAGGCCAGCGGGATTCGACGTAATCAATCAATTCAGCATGGCGCCCCCGTTTCACCAGCAAGCCAAATAACGGTGCAGCATAGTAATCCTTGTCCGCCAGTTCCCGGGCCAGTTTTGATGCCTCTTCGATCCGATTGAGGCGCGTCAGCGCGACAACCCTGAATTCGTCCAGGCCTACTTCAGCCAGCCGCTCGTATTGCCAGGAGTAAAGCAACACCCGGCTAAACTGGCCTATCGAAGTCGGATTTTCCGGTTCCATTTCATAGGCAGACTCGAAATACGGCATGCTGTCAGCGATCCTGCCGGCGGCCCAATGAAGCACTCCTTCCCAACTCACCATCGTTCTCGAGGCGGGCATATAGGGTCTTATCCGGTCCATCAACGCCTGTGCTTCTTCTATTTCACCATCACGCACATAGTCGTCAAGCGCATTATTGATTCCGGGCAGATACAGTGGGTCCCGCACCAGGTTCTCCTGCCGTATGCGTTTCACTTCCTCCAGATGGCCGAGACTCGCATGAGCGTTCGCCAGCCAATTACTGGCATTGACCAGGTTGGGATTGATCGAGAGGGCTTTACCCAAAATCTCGATAGCTTGTTCTTCGTCCCCTTTCTGTATGAAATACAAGCCCAGGCCAGCCAATGCCTCCGCCGAAGCCGGGTCCAGCGACAGGGCGTGGTCAAACATGGGTTTTGCCCGTTCGCTCGCCTCCGCAGCCGGAATCGTGCCGTACTGATTTTCATCAAGCAGCATCACGACGATGCCACGCTGTGCATAGGCCGGCGCATAGTCGGGGTCAATGGCAATGGCCCGTTCCAGAAGTTCTGCAGCCCGTTCCAGAGGAGCCCTTCTTCGCAGGTAGATCTTCTGCTTGGCCTCGAGGTACAGGTCAAACGCGCTCAGGTCTGCACGCGAGGATGCGAACTGAATATCGCCCGGGTCGCCAGTCAGATGCGCTTTGAGCTGGTCGAAAATGGCCTGTGCGATCTCATCCTGGATGGCGAAGATATCGGTGAGTTCGCGGTCATAGGTATCTGACCAGAGATGAAAACCGTCGTCAGTCTTAATCAGCTGGGCTGTAATCCTGACCCGTATGCCCGCCTTTCTAACCGAGCCTTCCAGGATATGGGAGACTCCCAGGGCTTCGCCTATGGTTCTGAGGTCTTCATTCCTGCCTTTGAAAGCAAATGAGGAGGTACGGCCGGCCACTTTCAAGTCTTTTACCTTGGCCAGGGCATTGAGTATTTCTTCCGAGATGCCGTCGGAAAAGTATTCATTGCTCGCATCATCACTCATATTGACGAAGGGCAGCACGGCAATGGATTTATCAGCAATCTCTGCGTTGCCGGTCTCGGTGCCCCACTGATGCGTGCTGGCAAAGAAAACCAGCACAACTGCAAGCACAGCGATGATGGCGAAATCGAGTTTGCGCCCGGTAATATGAGTAATGGACTCCGAGCGATCGACGTCCTTTTCTTTTTTCAGGCCCTCCGGCGTGAGCTCGAAAGCCCAGGCAAGGATCAACGCCAGGGGGAACCCGATCAGCACTAGGACCGTCACTAGGGTCACCGACCAATCAGGAAGCTTCAAAATAGGAAAGGTCGTGGCTGTGATCTCGATCAATAGCCAAGCCGCGATCGCATAAGCAATCGCTACCCTGATGACGTTGCGGCGCTTGAGTTCTTTGATAAAGGACATAACGGCCTGTTTGTTGCTGCTGGCGGAGCCCAATTAGCCCGTGGCGTAAAGCATGGCCCTTTCAGGGTAATATTTCTAGTTTCCGCACAGATTTTCGTTGGCCAACTACACGCGGGCACAAATGAGCCAGAAGGGGCGGTGAATGACTGCTTCTAACGACGAGTTATCACACAGCCTCGGCCAATAGCGGTCAGTGCAGCAATCCGGCGGATCCATTCGGTCCGGTCTCCACCCAATCAGATCGCAAAATTGCTCTACATCACCGTCATTGGTTCCGATTGCCTGCGCCATCCTGCCTCGCCACTAGAATTCAGGGCCATTCTCGACAAATCAGACCTCGACAACGCGAGAGAATTTCTTGTCCTTTAGTGAGCCTAGATTACAACCAGGCGTATCGTAATTTATAGACATTGGAGCCAAGCGCTCTTATGCTTTTGCCAGTGATAGTAGGGGAGTATCGAAATGAGCCCTGAGAATGTAAACGAAAAAGTCACGAAAGCTGCGCAGACTTATGCAGAATGCGGGTTTAATGAAAGTATCGATACCGCATTCGCCACTCTGCAGGAAACTCAAATAGAGCTCAGCCACATGGCGGATTCTAAAGCTAACATAATGATTACAGTGTGTTCGATATTGTTGACAATAGTAGTGGCTCAGCTATTAAGTGGTCTGTTGATTTTGCCATCCGTTATCTTCGCAGTGTTTTCCACACTTGCGTTGTTCTTCGCAATCCTCTGTGTCATGCCATCATCAGGTGCACCCAAATTGGAATCTGGTGATGCAGATCTCCCAAAGCCCTTTAATCTGATGTTCTTCATGAACTTCTCACAGATTCCTATTGAGAAATTTCAACAGCAGCTCGAAGGCATCATGACCGATCCACAGGAGTTGTATGAAAACCTCAGCCAGGATGTGTATTACGCAGGGAAAGTGTTGGCGGAAAAGAAATATCGCTATCTGCGCTGGAGCTATATCTGTCTGATGTTGGGAATCGTGTTTGGTGGAATTACTCTATCGGTGGAATTGATCGGCAGCTTGTAGCTGGCATCAACAGTTTGTAAATTTGCTTTGCTAATCCAGGAATAAAGAAAAACTTAATTCGCAACTTTGAGCTGTTTTAGTAGGCTATTCGCTCACAATGATCTGCAATATATTTCGACACATCGTCTTCTACGGCTGAGCATAATGTCGCGAACCAGGCATCGAGTTCCCGTTCCGCCGTGTGCGTATCATTTTTATTGGTGGCAATACACCTGACGCGGCCTTACGCCGGTTACGCCAACTCCTCCAGCAACGCCTTCGCTTCTTGCAGGTCTTTGGTGTCAAAACCCTCGGTGAACCAATTGTAAATCTCGGCTAGCAACTGACGGGCTTCGGTCCGTTTCCCTTGTTGCCGCCACAATCGAGAAAGGCTTGTTGACGCGCGCAGTTCCCAAGACCTGGCGCTTTGCTTCTTCGCGATTTCGAGTGCTTTCTCGAAACACGCTTCGGCTTCGCGCTGGACCGCTGTGGTGGGATACTCTCCGCCTGACTGCAAGGTCATCTTACCCTTCAGACGATAGACTTCGGCTTCGTACCATTTTTCGCCCCGTCTTCCGCAGAATTCAATCGCTTCACCCGAGACGCGCAGACCTTCTTCGGCGTGACCGGCCTTGCACTGAATCTCAGCCAGCAAGGCGAGATAGTAAGGCAACCAACCCTGCATCACGGAGTCGCGAAGGATCGCCACTGCCTCAGCGGCCTCCCGGACGTGAATTTCGTTATGCTCCAGCCCGACTGTGGCCACGCTGCGCAGGATTGTACCCTCGGCCCGGCACATGACGACCCCCTGCTCTTGCGCTAGCGCGACGACTGCCTCTGCGTGCTCTCGTACCGCCGGCAGTTCCCCGCGCCATCCATGAATCGAAGCCACGATGACCAACACCCACATTGAGACAAACGGGTTCGCAAGGTCCTGCGCCAAGGCCAGGGCGGCTGTGCCGGACGCAAGTGCCTGTTCCGGATGGCCCAGCAGCCAGAGGCTCCAGGCAGCATAGCCATGGGCCCTAACTCGACAGTCAACTGCGCCTATCGACACTGCTGATTCATGCCGCGGATCGGCATCGTAGAGAGCCATGCACTGATCTAGGTGTCCATGCGCGGCCACCAGTTCACCCTGGAAAAACAGGGAATGTGACATCGCGATATGGGCTTTCAGAACCGCGGTCGGATCATCGTGTTCCTGAGCCACTCGAAGGATTTGCTCAGCCATCTCGCGTGCCGTTGTCAGCTCCGATTTGCCCAAGTGAAACATCCATAATCCCAGCAGCACATCGATGCGCTCAGGTCTGTCTCCGAACTGCCGACATAACTTGTCGGCTCGGGCATAGGCGAGTCCCACTTCGCGAGCCGCATAACCTTTGGTGACCATTTGTGCCGTGCCCAACGCCATTTGTACAACGAGCTCTCGTTGGGCGCGTTCCGGTGTGTCCTCCAAGGTGTTGAGTAATTCGAGTGCCTGCGTCAGATGTCCGATGGCCTCAGGGTAGGAGGAACGCTGCGCGGCCTGTTGTCCGGCCAGATTCAGGTATTCGATCGCCTTTCCAATGTTGCCGCCTTTGGAGTAGTGGTACGCGAGTTCGCCATAGTGGTCTTCGAGTTTGTCGCTGCGCAGGACTTCCACGGCCTCGGCCGTTTTCTCATGCAAGGCCTTGCGTTGTTCGTGCAACAATGTCCCATACGCTACTTCCTGGGTCAGCGCATGTTTGAAGATATATTCGACCTCCGCGAGCGCCGGTTGCTCATAGAGGAACTCCCGCGCCTGCAGCGACGATAGCGATCGTTGTAGCTCATCCTCACTCTGTGATACGACTCTGCGCACGAGCCCCAGTGGTAACGCCCGGCCGATGACCGCGAGTTGTTGTAACAGCATCTTCTCTGCGGCTCCAGTCGGTCAATGCGCGCAGCCAGTACCCCTTGAACGTTGGGCGAGATATGGAACTCATCCGGGATCTGCTCTATGCGATATAGGGCCGGTTCTCCCAATAGAACCCGTTCTTCGGCCAGGGTCTGCACGACCTCTTCCATGAAGAAGGGCGTGCCGTCCGTGCGTTCCAGAATGAGGGCTTTCAACTCCTTCAGGCTTCCGTCGCCGCCCATCAGAAAGGTCAGGAGCTCGTCGGCCTCGTGTCTGCCCAGAGGTGTCAGACGCAGCTGGGTGTAATAGGTCTTGCCACCCCAACTATGCCGGTATTCGGGACGGTAGTTCACCAGCAGGGCAATGCAGGCACTTGCGATGCTCTCGCCGAGCGTATCCAGAAAGCCCTGCGTTTCAGCGTCAATCCAGTGCAGGTCCTCGAAGATCATCATCACCGGCTGGCTCAAACTCTCTCGCAGAAACAGCCGCTTCAGGGCATCGAAGGTCCGTTGCCTGCGGATCTGGGGATCGATCTGATCCAGATTCGTCGTCGGATCCGGGATATCCAGGAGAGCAAACAGGTAAGGCAACGTGTCTTCGAGTCTGCGATCAAGGGAAAGCACCTGCCCCATAACTTTCGCCCGACGAGCACGCTCGTCATCCTCCAGTTTGATCAGAAAATAGTGCTTGAGCAGTTCGATGACGGGCAGATAGGGCGTGGCCTTGCCGTGGGAGACCGAATAGGCTTCGAGGATCAAACAGCCGGTTTGTGAGATACGTCTGAACTCGTAAAACAACCGAGATTTGCCCAGACCCGGTTCACCCATGACGCTTACAATCTGGCCATGTCCCGATTTCACCTGCACCAGGGCCTGTTGCATCTGGTCGAGCTCGCTGTGGCGGCCGACGAAACGGGAAAGCCCACGCCGAGCGGCAACCTGAAGTCTGGTACGTAACGGCCCTACGCCGGTTACCTCGAAGACGTTGAGCGGGGCTTCCATTCCCTTGACCTGCGTTTCACCCAGTGCCTTGAGGTCGAAATAACCCTCGGTCAACCGCTGTGTCTGCTCGGTCAACAGGATAGAGCCCGGTGCCGCCATCTCCTGCATCCGCGCCGCGATGTTGGTCGAATGCCCTACCGGCACATAGTCGGTATGTAGATCATCCTTGCGAATGGAACGCACCACGACTTCCCCCGTATTCATGCCGACCCGCATGAATAACGGCGTACCGCCACTCAACCGCAGCTTGTCAGAATAGGCTTTCATCTCATCCTGCATCCGAAGAGCGGCATACACGGCCCGCTGGGGGTGGTCTTCATGGGCAATTGGAGCGCCGAACAATGCAAATATCCCGTCGCCGAGTGCCTGGGCGACGTAACCGTCATAGCGATGCACGGCATCCATCATGATCTGCAGGGCCG
>PVMK01122628.1_pt1 | contig 13053 bp, 13 predicted proteins | sample 1853481 | NCBI WGS metagenome assembly PVMK01 (sample SAMN08533507, study PRJNA380276) | Marine sediment metagenome, whole genome shotgun sequencing project.
GTTAAGGTCACCAGCAGGCGAAGAAGATGTTTATGACGAATTCGATTGCCTGCAACGTACCGGTAAGTAGTGTGATGGGGGTATTATTCCTCCAGGCAGAACAGAACCCTAAAAACACTGGTGTTGGCAGGGGCCCGGTTCGAGCCCCTGTTTTTATATGGCAAACCTTTACGAAACGGTTTACAGGCAGTCCCTCGACCAGCCGGAGGCCTTCTGGGCTGAGCAGGCTGCGTTGATCGACTGGGATGCGCCCTAGGAAAAGGTGCTGGATGATTCCAGCGCGCCACTGTATCGGTGGTTCACTGGGGGGCGCCTTAATACTTGCTTCAATGCGCTGGATCGCCATATTGCTGCCGGCCGCGGTGATCAACCCGCATTGGTTTTTAACAGCGCCATGACCGGGCGTAATGAAACTTTTACCTATACAGGATTACTTGAGCAGGTTGCGCGCTTTGCCGGTGTATTGGTGAACTGCGGTGTGACTGCAGGTGATCGCGTCATTATTTACATGCCGATGGTGCCTGAAGCAGTGATTGCGATGCTGGCTTGTGCGCGCATCGGCGCCATTCATTCGGTAGTATTTGGTGGCTTCGCTGCCAATGAGCTCGCGACTCGCATTGATGATGCCAAACCGAAAGTTGTCGTTGCAGCCAGTTGCGGGCTGGAGCCGGGCAGGGTAGTTGAATATAAGCCACTGCTTGACGCTGCCTTGAATCAGGCTGTTCATAAACCGGGTCATTGTGTGATCCTGCAACGCCCTGAGTGCACGGCGAATATGGGTGCACTTGATGTTGACTGGCTGTCCGCCATGGCTGATGCGAAACCGCAGGATTGTGTTGCAGTTGCTGCGACAGATCCGCTCTACATTCTTTATACCTCGGGCACGACCGGACAGCCCAAAGGTGTAGTGCGCGACAATGGCGGACACGCGGTGGCCCTGAACTGGAGTATGCAGGCGATCTACGGTGTCGATACGGGTGATGTGTACTGGGCCGCATCCGACGTGGGCTGGGTAGTCGGGCATTCATACATTGTTTACGGTCCATTACTCAGAGGCTGCACGACGGTGATGTTTGAGGGCAAGCCGGTGGGCACCCCGGATGCCGGGGCTTTCTGGAAAGTCATTGCCGATAATCGGGTTAAAGTGATGTTTACGGCACCCACGGCCATTCGTGCTATACGGCGTGAAGACCCGGAGGGCAAATTACTGCAGCAGTATGATCTCAGCAGCCTTAGCTATTTGTTTCTTGCCGGCGAGCGTTGCGACCCCGAAACACTTGAATGGGCTCACACCCACCTTGGTGTTCCGGTTATTGATCACTGGTGGCAAACCGAAACGGGCTGGTCAATTTCGGCGAATCCCGCAGGATTAAGCCTGTTTGATATCGTGCCTGGTTCAGCTGGTCGGCCCATGCCGGGCTGGGATGTGCGCGTGCTGGCCGATGATGGTTCGGAGCTTGATGCAGGAGAGAACGGCGCTGTGGTGTGTAAACTGCCGCTGCCGCCGGGGAGTCTGCTTACACTTTGGGGTGCAGATGAGCGATTTAAGCAATCATATTTAAGTGCTTTCCCCGGATACTACGAATCAGGCGACGCAGGATACATCGATGCAGATGGCTATCTGGAAATTATGAGCCGCACCGATGATGTGATTAATGTGGCGGGACATCGCTTGTCTACGGGAGCCATTGAAGAGGTATTGGCAACTCATCCTGATGTTGCCGAATGTGCGGTTACCGGGATTCGTGATGCCCTGAAGGGGCATGTGCCAATGGGTTTCCTGGTATTGAAAGCAGGGGTCGACCGCGTGGATGCGGAACGGCCGGTCGAGGCAGTGGCACTGGTGCGTGAACAAATCGGTCCGGTTGCTGCCTTCCGTAAAGCGGTAGTGGTGGCACGCCTGCCAAAAACACGTTCAGGGAAAATACTGCGACGCACATTGCGTAATATTGTTGATGGTGAAGCGTATACCTTGCCTGCTACCATTGATGACCCGGCTATTCTGGAAGAGATTAAAGACAAGCTTGGTCAGACGGGTATGATTGCACAATGATACAAGGCCGCGGTTTTGTTAGCCCCAGCGAAAATAAAAATAATAATTATCAAAATTAAAACCTGTGAAAATATTAGCAGCAAATAAATGATACGGAGTAGCTATAAGTGACCAAAGGCCAGACTGCTATCGAACAATATATGGCGCTTGCTTTGCAGCCCGTCATAGTAGGCGCGCACGAACGAGCAGATATAGTACGTAACCTTGATCACATCGCTGAGCTGGCCTTTGCAGCAAAGAACGTCACAGAGATTGAACTGCCGGTACGTTTGTATACATTACCGGAAGGCGCTTTGCAGGGGTATACGGATGAAATATTCGATTGGGACCATGTGGATTTTATTAAGCGCATGGCTATTGATATTCCCGGTAAAGAAACAGCATATCTGGGTGATCTGGCGCGCGGCCTGGATGCATACATTATTGCCCAGGCAAAAGTGACGCACCCGGAGTTTCCCGAGCGCTTCTTCAACTGTGCATTTGTGATTGATCCTGAAGGCTCGGTGATACACAAGCACTACAAAATGCAGGTATTTGCGCGTGAGCATTCAACAGTTCCCCATGATGTCTGGGATCGCTGGATCGAACTTTATGGTGAGGGACTCGATGCATTTTTTCCGGTCACAGATACGGCGATAGGTCGCATTGGTTGTCTGATCTGTATGGAGGGCAGTTTCCCGGAAACTGCGCGCGGGTTGGCAATGAATGGGGCAGAAATTATTTATCGGCCGAGTTATCCGGAGCCGTATGTCTCCAATGGGCTCTGGGAAGTGCAAAATCGGGCGCGGGCACTGGATAATACGGTCTACGTCGTGGCTCCTAACCCGGCGGCTTACGCACCTTCGGCAGACAGTGCGTTCCCGCTCGATATGTTCGGTGGGCAATCGATGATCGTCGACTATCAGGGCCGCATTATTGCGAACCATGTCTCGGGTGGGACTGCATCCTATGCCGGTGCGATTATCGATATTGAGGGCCTGCGCCAGTATCGTGAGCGCACGCTATGGGGAAACTGGCTTAAAGATTTGCGTACCGAGCAGTATCGATTGATTTATGACGAGCCGATGTACGAAAAGAATCTCTGTCTGGATCAGCCGCCGCTCAAGCATGCGCCAAATGATGATATTGTCAGGTCTGCAGTTGAACGGGTGTTTGAAAAGGGGATCTGGAAGCACTCGGCCAAAAAATAGGCCATGTTTATACTTGATTTTGCCGGATAGCCGGCTATTTGTAAGGGAATAGGAAGCTCAGCGTGACACGTATACCTTATCCGGATCCGGCATCATTGCCTGAGTCCGACAGAAAATTTTTGGAGAGCCTGCCGCAACTGAATATTTCCAGGATGCTGGCCGGCAGTCCCTCGATGTTTCAGCCGCTTACCCGTGTATTCAGTGCCTATCTGAATGACGGCAAGCTGGAGCCGGAACTGCGTGAAATAGCAATTCTCCGGGTTGGTTATTTACTGAACAGCGAATATGAGGTGTTTAATCACAAGCGTGCGGCTCGTGTTATTGGTATGGAGTCGAATCGCATTGATGCTGTGTTATCGAGTAACGGTGGTGTGAATGACTTGTTCAATAAGCAGGAAAAGCTTGTTATCCAGTTTGTTGATGAAGTTATCCAGCAGGGTGCAGCAACGGAAAAGACATTTTATGCTGTAGAGAAAACCATGAGCACGGCAGAGCTCATTGAATTATCTGTCGTAATAGGCGTGTACACCCTCGTCAGCCAGATATGTGCAACATTTGAGATAGCACCTGAAGAAGTGCCTATTGCAGAGACAGGGCTGGAAGATATAGGCCGGGCAGTCGATAATCTGACGCAGATCTAGGCGCTACTAACTGTAGCCAACTCGGTAAGTAAGCTGGCGACAGCGCAGGGTGCTGTCACCATCGCATCATGGCCCACCAGCAATTCACGATAATTCCACGATGGATCCTGATCTATTTCCAGCAGACGCTTTAGGGCAAATGGTTGTAGCTGATCTTTTTTGGTGGTTAAGATGAATGTCCTGTTCATTCCATCGGTACCCCCATTGTGTAATTCCAACGGGTCGCTAAGTGTTTTTATGGGTTGCCCGGTCATTCGTCTTTTGACCCACGCATAATTCTCTGTGTCATCCGGCGAAATCCCCAGGCGCACAGGGTCCATGGGCGGCACCAGGTAGCCATCTTCCAGGGGTTGCCCCAAAGCCTTTTCAACCATCTCGGCTGTGAGCCCTGGAATGGTGGGCTGACCATTTTGCGGCGTGTTGGCATCGAGGAATACAACTGCCCTGATGCGGTCACGCAGCTGGTCGCAGACTCCGGATACAACAGTGCCTCCATAGCTGTGTCCGACCAGGATAAAGTCCTGCAGTTCTTCAGCTAGTACCAGGTTGACGATATCTGTCACATGATCCTGCAGGCCGATATCCGGAGATACCAGATGGCTGCGGTCCCCCAGGCCGGTCAGAGTTGGGGTGAATACTTCGTGATTCTGTTCCCGCAACTGCTTGCGGACATCACGCCAGCACCAGCCTCCGTGATTGGCGCCATGCACCAGGACAAATGTTGTTTGCGGTAAAATATTTTTGCACATTGCATCAGCAGGTGGTTCGGCCCGGGCTGAGTTGACGAGTGTTACTGCGCCTGCACCTGCTATTAGTAGATCACGCCTGCGCATTTTAGTCGCGCAGTGATTTCAGTAGTTCTGCGATACGCTCGACGTCTTCCGGGTCTGCCTGGCTGACTTCCCGGTATTCGTCAAAACGCTCCGGTACTTTGATCGTGGCATCAATACCCATTTGTTCCGATACCGCAGGAAAACCAGCGGGGGTCATGGGCGCTGAAGGATCATCCACAAAGGCCTGTCCGTGTGGATTCATGATCGTGTCGGATACAGGCTGGACCCGCGTCATAACCGCCCACTCTACGCTGCTGAGATCATAGGGATCGACGTCGGGCCCAACAACAATAATAATTTTTGCGGTACGGGCCCAGCGACCTGCTGCGCCCCAGACGGCTTGAATAACGTATTTGCCGAACTCTGCATGTGGCTTGCGTGCACCGTCTACTGACAGTTGCACGATATAGAGCATTGATGGCGTCACCACGATGTCCTTAACTTCCGGAATCTTTTGCTGCAGGTCACTCAGAACCTCGCCTTCGACCGGTAACATGCCGATATAGTTGTGGTCGAACGGCGGCACCATTTCCATGGTTGCATGCCACATTGGTTTTTTGCGGTGCGTAATGCAGTTAACTTTCATCACCGGAATCGTATGTACCTTGTCGTAGTATCCGGCGACGTTGGAGTGCCAGCCGATCGGCACCTGATCGTCATAATACAGTTCGCCTTCAATAACGTATTCGGCAGTAGCCGGTACTTCCAGGTCAACCGTTTCACACTTGACCAACTCTACTGGAGAGCCCCGTAACCCGCCTGCAAATGCGTATTCGTCCTGGCCATAAGGCAGGCCTGTTGCCGCTGCAAGATGCACGCTTGGGTCACATGAGCAGGCGAAAGCAACTTCCAGTGGTTTGCCTTGCAGGCTGGCTTTAAAAAGGTGGTTGCCGATGTGATTCATCGGTGGATTCCAGTACGCATACACAGCCATATAACGCTCGTCATAACCTTCCGGGTACTCTTCGCCCAGTGGGTTAAAGGCATCCCACAGCAATGCAGTGCGGTACCACCCTACGTTCCGTTCCCCTGTTTCCGGGTCCTTGGTAATGCCTACGCCGTTGGTGATGTAGGCAGGTCCCTCTTTACCAAACCACACATGCGGGATTTGTTTATCCAGCCGGATATCGTCGCCTTTGATAATAACTTCCCGGCAGGGCGCATCAGCCTTGTCTATCAGAACGGGTTTCCTGCCAGGCAGTTCGGTCACCGAGTACGCGTGCGTGCTCGGTTTTGGCCTCAAGTGGATCGCGCAAACCGATCGTCATCGCCGTGCGTTCGCGCGTTCCAAAGGGATTAAAAATCAGCGGTACATCGGCGTGTGTAGCCCTGCAGGTTATTCAGAATAAGGGCAATATTATTGTCGTTATGCAGGTGGCGCATGAGTGCAGCCATGTCCTTGTTATCGCGACCAGCCTGCAGTGGTATATCGGTATGTTTGAGTTGGCCGTCTTCTTCCAGTAACGCAAGAAATTCGCGCATATCCCTGAATGCCATTCCCCAACCCCCTCGGGTATTTTTATAAGTTTGATGCATGATTTTACCCGCTGCATCGGGTATGCCAACCATGGCGGGGATCGTGTCCCCTAGTCGGGCATTATGCACCGCATAGGTAGCTGATTTTATACAATATTGTTAATAATAGTTAAATGAAAAGTATCGTTGTGCGATATGCTTTGGTGATATGACTATAGGAAACTGGCTATGGGTGTTTTTGGAGGAGAGTTTGTCATGCGTTTTCGTCTTCATCAGGTAGCGTTGCTTTTTATTGTGGTTTTTAGCGCCTTCACTAGTTTTAGTGCGGGTGCACAGACTCGCCGTATGGAAGGCGACCTGAGTTCCATAAAGGTTCGGACAATATTTACATGTTCCAAATGGGTTCTGCGGGCAATGTGGGTGTGCTGGTGGGTGGTGATGGTGTTGTCCTGATTGATGACCAGTTTGCCCCGATGACCGCCCGTATCACCGACGCGGTTGCAGCGCTTTCCGATCAGCCTGTCAGGTATGTATTCAATACGCACTGGCACGGTGACCATACGGGTGGAAACAGGAAACTTTGGCAAGCTGGGGCCCGTTATTGTGGCGCATGATAATGTGCGACGGCGCATGAGTTCCGAGCAGTTTCACCTGTTTTTTAAGGCACGCTCAGCTGCTGCTCCCCCCTGAAGCACTGCCGGTCATTACCTTTAATGACAGCATGACCTTTTACCTGAATGATGAAGTTATCGATGTTCTGCATGTACCGGTCGCGCATACAGATGGTGATGCTGTATTTTATTTTCGTAAAGCAGATGTTCTGCATACGGGAGATGCCTTCATTAATCGAGGTTATCCATTGATAGATATCGCCAGTGGTGGCTCTATCAAAGGTCAGATTGAGGCAACTAATCGTATGCTGGATATGATTGGTCCGGACACCATCATTATCCCTGGCCATGGGCCACTGGCAGATAAAGATCGAATGATTGCCGTGCGCGATATGCTTGTTACTGCGCGTGAGCGTGTAGCAGAATTAGTAGCCAGAGATATGGAGCTGGATGAGATAATCGCCGCTGAACCACTGGCGGAACTGGATTCGGAATGGGGTGGCGGTTTTTTGCGGGCCAAGTATTTCGTGACAATTATTTACCAGGGTGAGACAGGTATCTGGAGTAAACCAGAGAATATGCCGCTTGCAGAGTAACTCGCAGAGTCTTTATAGAAAAACTTAATGGGCAGGCTAAGGGGTGCAATAACTAAGGCGCTGCCAATGACGCCAGGCAGAAGTCAGATTTAAAGCGTTGACACTTTAAAATGGCCCCTTTTGTCGGGCTCTTTTTTAGCAGGTTTTTTCGCTGAAGTTGCAATCGCTGAAGTTGCAATATTATTATTTTGATTTTCTACAGGCACAGTTTTTTGCGTTGCCGAGACATCTTTGCCAATACCTAATTGAGGGCCAATGAGGGTTATTGCTCCCGCAACGAACACAAACGTCAAGACGATGAACCGCACCGCAGTACTGACTATTTCCACTTTGGGTTTTCCTTTGTTGTTAGTGTCGTGTTGGTATTTGTTCTGTTGGTGCAGAGCCTTGTAGCAAACCGAGAGCCTCTTGGGGCTTCTGATTTCGAGCTGGATTTTACCGATAGTAACCCCTGGGTTACAAGTCCCATTGCCTAGGATAGCGCAAGGCAACAAACTGGTTTAACAAAGAAAAGCGCGTGTTGAGTAATAATTGTGCCCATCAAGTTTATGTAAAATTAAGGAAAAACAGCCAGCTCAGGAAGGGGCGTGGCGAGCTTGGGTTGGATATTCGTGCCGCATTGCTCGGATATTATGTAAAGTGATATTTTCTCTTGTTGCGCTGTGTTCCGCTGCTGACAGGGTGAGTCTTACGAGTGGAGAATCGGGTGGTTTTGAAGAATACAAATATATCCTGGGGGGCAGTTTCCAGGCTGTTTCATTGGGGCGTATTGATATTAATTGCTGTGCAGATACCGTTGGGTTTCTGGATGGTGGAAGTCTACGAGGTTTATGCCGAGACTTACGCGGATGACACCTGGGTAATGCGGACATCACGGGCACATCACACGCTGGGTTTCCTGGTGCTTGCTGTGGTGTGTATGCGCATAGGCTGGCGAACTGCTAATCCAACTCCTGATCTTCCTGCTACATTGGTGAATTATCAGCGTTGGCTTGCTCGTGGTACGCACGTGTTGTTGTATGCGTTACTTATCGTTTACCCCTTGTCGGGATGGGCATCACTTTCTGCTTATGAAGGTGAGTTTCCCATTTTCTTCCTTGGCTGGGATAGCATGCCTCGACTTGTACCTCAGGTAGTTGAAGAGGCAACATTCAATTATGATTTTTTTGCCACAATTCACCGTTGGTGCTGGCGCATAGGTGGCGCAGTACTTGGTCTGCATATTTTTGGTGCGCTCTGGCACCACTATATTGCTAAGGATGGTATTTTGCGCCGCATGCTGTTTGGCAGGTAGTCTGATAGTTAATTGTCTGGGGTCGCTTTGATCTTCGTGGCGTAATTAAATGCTGAGAATAATATCAGGTGGGCCAGTCTGGTGGCTGGCATAGGGCGGGGTATTCAGGGAAGGAGCAGTGTACAGGTGGATTTAAATGCAGATCAATTGGCAACTGGAAGTTCAGGTATAGCCGTTAGCCCGTCACAAGACTCATTGATGGCAGACCTGCCAAGAGAACACTTCTCTTTTCATGGCAATGGCAGCGAGTACTTTCGTATCTGGATAGTAAACCTGCTGTTAACGGTCGTGACTGTCGGTATCTATTCTCCCTGGGCGAAAGTTCGCAAAAATCGCTATATATACGGAAACCTGCAACTGGCCGGCAGCTATTTTAATTATCTTGCCAAGCCACTAACTATTCTTCGGGGTCGACTGATCGCGCTGGCATTATTGCTTGTTGTTGCAGTCTCGCAGTGGTTCTTTCCGCTGCTGTCATTAGCTGCATTTCTGTTGATTGGTCTTGTAACACCATGGCTTATCGTGCGGGCACGTATGTTCAATATGCGCTATACGTCTTATCGTAATATTCGTTTCGGATTCAACCCGGCCTATGGTGAGTCATACAAAGCAATATACTGGTACGGATTTCTTGCCCTGATTAGCCTCGGACTGGCTGTGCCCTATGCACACTATCAGCGCAGCAAATTTGTTGTGGGTAATACACGCTACGGCAATCTAATATTTAGTCTGGGCGAGGTAGGTGGCAAGTTTTTCTTTGCCTACGTAGTCGGTTTCGGCATAGCGGCGATTATGATCGCTCCGGTAGTCGCAATGATCACTCAATTAGGTGGCTATGTTGCAGGGGCTGAGGACAGTCCGGCTAATGCGGTGCAGGCGACGGCCCTGTTGCCGGTTTTGCTGGGGGTTTTCTTCTACTATGTTGTTGCCAAATACATTGCTGCAATAATTCTTCGTATTACAACAAACCATACGAGTATTGATGATGCGTCGGGTGAGCAGAGGCACCGTTTGGGCTGTGATTGGTCAATGCCTGGAATGTTGTGGATTTATGCAACAAATTTGATCGCTATAGGCCTGTCTGTAGGGTTGCTTACACCCTGGGCGCAAATGCGTATTTTGAAGTATCAGCTTGATCACACATGGCTGGAGGTATCGGGTGGGATAGATGCTGTGGTAGCAATACAATCACAATCTGTTTCTTCCCTGGGTGAAGAAATTGGTGATGTATTCGATGTGGATATCGGGTTGTGACAGGGGTGATCAATGAGTTGTCCGCCTATTTGTATGACGGCAAGACAGCGGAACGCAAAGCTGTAACCCTAAAACTGACGGTGCCCGGCTATATCGTTATTCAGGAATTAGGTGCGCTGGCCCGTTACCGACTGGAAGACGTTAGCGTATCGGACCGACTGGGTAGTCAGCCTGCCCGAGTTGAACTGCCGGGCGGCGGCTGCCTGGAGGTTCCTGCGGCTGAAGATTTCTATACGGCATTTGCAGCATTGTCCGGGCGTACACAGTGGTTGCATGCATTTGAATCGCGTTGGGCGCTGGTATTGCTGGCCTTGCTGCTGACTTTATCCATGGCTTGGGTAACTTATATCTGGGGTATACCAGCGGCTGCACGTGTAGTCGCATTCTCGATGCCGCGTGATGTGGATAAGATGATTGGTGCAGAAGGCCTGAAACTGCTGGATCAATACATGTTTGCGCCCAGCCAGCTGGATGCCGGACGCCGCGAATCTCTTAATGAACTGTTCGCAACAGTTGAAGCTACAGTTGGCGCAGGCAATGGATATCAACTGGAATTTCGCAGCAGTGAAAACATGGGTGCCAACGCTGTGGCATTGCCAGCCGGCATCATCATAATGACCGATGAGCTGGTCGCGCTGTCAGAAAATGATGAAGAATTGGCTGCGGTTCTGGCGCATGAAATTGGCCATGTACGCAATCGTCATGCATTAAGGGCACTGTTGCAGAATTCTGTTGTAGCGGGGTTAATTATTCTGCTGACGGGTGATGCATCTTCAGCAGGGAGTATTGCGGCAGGTATTCCGACATTGCTTGCACGAGCAGACTATTCTCGCAAATTTGAAGCTGATGCAGATTTAGTTGCGCGCGAGTTTCTTCTTGTTCAACAAATTCCGTTACAGCGATTCGCTGATATTCTTTTGCGTATCGATGACGAGGCTGGCACCAGGCAGGAGTCAGCCGGCTTGTTGTCGACACATCCGGCTGCGGCTGAGCGTGCGCTCAATTTCAGATAGCACTAGATAGGGCTTGTTAACCCGTAAATTATTGCACTGCTAAATTATTGCACTGCAACTAAATTATTGCACTGCAATGTTAATAAAACAATAACTTAGGTGTATTTTACGCTGCACCTGCAAATACTAAGAAAGTATGCGACACTGAAGTAGGTGTTTATATGTATGGTTGTGGGGTCAGCTAATTAACGTGCCAACACTGATGATACTCAGGCGACACTAAGATAATGTTGCTTATTTGAAAATTTTTTCAAGGTTGATTTACCTGATCAAGGATGAACACACGAGGATTTTGAGCTAAAGCAAGAATAACAATCTGACCAGCAGTAAATAGAGGGCCAATGTGATGAAGTGTTTATATTATCTCGCGCCAACCTTGAGTGAGACTCACCGGATATCGGGCGATTTGCATGATGTCGGAGTCAATGATTGGTTTCTGCATGTAGTCAGTAAGGATGAAGCTGGTCTCAAAAGAGAAAAGCTTCATTCGAGTAATTATCTTGAAACACTCGATCTCCTCCGAGACGGGTTCATAGGCGCCAACATCGGTTTCATTATCGGCGTCATCGGCGCAGGGCTCATGATGTACCTGCAGCCATTCGGACCAAACGTTCCTCTCTTTGTTTATATTATTCTGGTCATTGTAGCGACTCTGTTTGGCGCCTGGGAAGGTGGCCTGTTCGGGGTTGACTCCGAGAATCAGAAACTCAAGCGCTGGCATGACCAGATTGAAGCCGGCAAATACCTGATCCTTATATATGCCCATAAGGGTCAGGGTGAAACTATTAAATCCATGATGCTGTCCAGGCATCCTGACGCGCGGCATGTTGCAACTGACCGGCATTTCATAAATCCTTTTGCGGTGGTGCGCCGCAAAAGACGGCAGCATCAAGAACAAACACCCGTATCGTAAAATAATTTTGTTTTTTAGCTGACCTGGAAGAGGGAACCCGCGAATGGCAATAGCGGTAGTTGTAATCCTGCTCGTCATTGGATCTGTAATTTTTCATTTCATCAGTCCCTGGTGGTTTACGCCCATCGCCTCTAATTGGGGCATGATCGACGATACGATTAATCTCACCTTCTGGGTGACCGGGATTGTGTTTGTTCTGGTCAATCTTTTCCTTGCCTATTGCATTTTGAAGTTTCGCCACAAGCCTGGGCAGAAAGCGCATTACGAGCCGGAAAATAAAAAACTCGAAACCTGGCTAACGGCAATAACAGCAGTGGGTGTGGCCGCAATGCTGGCGCCTGGCTTATTTGTCTGGGCACAATTTGTGAATGTGCCGGATGATGCGCATGAAGTGGAAGCTGTAGGTCAGCAGTGGCACTGGAGCTTCCGTTATCCCGGTGCAGATGGTGAGTTTGGTCAGGTCGATCCATTACTTATCAGCCTGGACAATCCTTTTGGTATGGATCCCGATGACCCTCGTGGTCAGGATGATGTGCTTATTGCAAATTCACAAATGCATTTGCCTGTTGATGAGCCGGTCAAGATACTGTTGCGTTCCAAAGATGTTTTGCACAACTACACTGTTCCGCAGTTCCGCGTGAAAATGGATATGGTTCCGGGGATGGTTAGCTACTTGTGGCTTACGCCGACACGTATCGGCACCTACGAGATCCTGTGTGAGGAACTCTGTGGTATGGCGCATCACACAATGCGCGGCAAGGTGGTTGTCGGTACAGCGGAAGAATTCGATACGTGGCTGGCAACTCAGCCTACTTATGCACAAATACTGGCTACAGCATCGGGTGATGCTGTAGCTGGCCGGATAGCGTATGCACCCTGTGCCGCGTGTCATGGCCAGAATGCAGAAGGCAATCCGGCCATGAACGCGCCGAAGCTTGCTGGTCAGGAGGATTGGTATTTACGCCGGCAGCTACAAAATTACAAACCGGGCATACGTGGCTCCAGTCCCGAAGATGTCCTTGGGGCGCAGATGCGTGGTATGGCCTCTACGCTGGCGGACGATGCCGCTATCAATAATGTAATTGCCTATATTGGCAGTCTTCCCGATATATCTAGCACGCCCACAATTGCTGGGGATGTGGAACATGGCAAAGAATTGTATGTGACTTGCGCTAATTG
>PVMK01188998.1_pt2 | contig 13052 bp, 14 predicted proteins | sample 1853481 | NCBI WGS metagenome assembly PVMK01 (sample SAMN08533507, study PRJNA380276) | Marine sediment metagenome, whole genome shotgun sequencing project.
CCGGAAAGAAACACCTAAAGCATTAACGATTGAAGCTTTTGTCATCACATATTCAAACTGAACATCAGAATATGAAAAAACAACCTCATCTACTTTTAATTTTTTAATTAATTTTTCCAGTTCTTTTTCTTCATAGATTTTTATTCCCTTAGGATAAAGTTTGCCTGCTAATTGCTTTGGATAAACTCTTCCATCGATATCAGGAATTTGTGTGGCAGTAAATGCGACTACATTATAATCTTTATTATCTCTATAGAAAACATTAAAATTATGGAAGTCTCGACCTGCTGCTCCCATTATTAAGACATTCTTTCGAGCCATGAATACATCTCCTTTATTTCGGGTGATTAGTATAAATTATTTTTAAATGTTCTAAAAAATTAGGTTTACTAAATTAGGGGTTTAAAATTAGAAAAGCTTATTTGGAGATAAATTTTTGTTGATTGTACTTAAAGTATCAGAAATGAAGATTTACAATTCTGTTATAAAAAATATATAATTAAATAAATGAATAATTATATATTAGGAAAAGAAATAGTATTAATTAGAAATTCTATCGTTAATTTATATTTACGATGTGTAAATTTTTTTTCACCATAAAGGAGATGTTGAAATGAGAATTTCTGCACTATTTTTACTAATTATTGTAAATTGTAATTTGAGATTGTCCGGGCAGGTTTTTGATAAATTTGATGACTACTTCATAGATAAAACAATGCGGATTGATTACTTCCACATTGGCGATGCTCAAACAGAAATTATAACCATAGATCAAATTTATAAGTATGGTATCTGGGCTGGCAGCAGAGTGCATTTGATTGATGAATTTAATGTCGGTAGATATTATGTTAAAATTTACGATAAGAATTCGGAGGAGTTGATCTATTCGAAAGGATTCGACAGTTATTTTGGTGAATATCAAACAAGTTCGGCAGCACTCGATGGAATCAAAAAAACCTATCACGAATCTGCTTTAATTCCATATCCTAAAGAAAAAATATTATTTACAATTGAAAGAAGAAACAAAGAAAACAAATTAATTGAATTCTTCCGCCAGGAAATTGATCCTGATGATGTTAATATTAGAAGAGATGACCTGGTTGATCTAAAGACTATGGTTTTCGAAACCGATAAGAACGGTGATCCTCACAAAAGAGTTGATGTAGCTATTATTGCCGAAGGATATACAAGATTAGATAAGGATAAGTTTTTAGCAGACCTTGGATATTTTCAGGATGTTTTTTTTAGTCAGGAACCATATAAATCAAAAGAACAAAATTTTAATATTTATGGTGTGTTTCAAACCTTCAGCCGAAAGCGGTGTGGATGAACCGAGAGCGGGACATATTTAAGAATACTGTACTAAACTGCTACTTTTAATTCACTTGGTTCGGAAAGATATTTATTAACAGAAGATAACAAAACATTAAGAGACATTGCTGCAAATGTTCCTTATGATGCAATCTACATCATGGTAAATCACAAAAGATACGGGGGTGGCGGGGAATTTATAATTTCTTCTGTACTTTTACATCCGATAACCAATGGAAAGATTATCTTTTCCTTCATGAGTTCGGTCATTCGTTTACGGGACTCGCAGATGAATATTATACTTCAAGCACAGCTTATAACGATTTTTATCTTCCGGGTGTTGAACCGGTTGAAGCAAATATAACCGCGCTGCTTGATCCGCAAAAACTTAAAATGGAAAGAGTTTGTAAACGTTGGAAATGAAATTCCCACACCATGGGAAAAAGCAGATTATGATTCGATGGATTATAAATGGCAGAAAGAGCGCAGAGAGTTAAACGATAAAATTGCAGAACTAAAGAAGAATCATGCTTCTGTGCAGGATATATCTGAAGCAGAACAGGAATATGATTTTAAAGATAAAGTGCACGCCGATAAGGTTGATTCATACTTGCAAAACAGTAAATACTTTGGAATAGTTGGAGCATTTGAAGGTGCGGGTTATGTTCCGAAAGGAATGTACAGACCAATGCTTGATTGTATTATGTTTTCAAAAGGTGATAAACCTTTCTGTAAAGTATGCGAGAGTGCAATCGTAAAAGTGATAAATTCTTATACAGAATAAAGCTTAAAATAAATTGAACACTACATCTTAAAGTGATAAAAATATCAATACAGAAATCATTTAACCTGATCTCAAATAAAACTCTTGCTTTTTTAGAGAGATTACGTTTAACCGAGCATACCTTCATGATAATAATTGCTATTATTATAGGTGTGCTTGCAGGTTTTGCAGCTATTGGTATTCGTGCATTAATTCAGGCAATCTCAAATATTTCTTTCACGGGTGATGGAAATCTATTAGAAAACATAATGAGCACTTCCTGGTATTGGATAATTTTAATTCCAATAATAGGTGGTTTAATCGTTGGTCCGATCATTCACTTTTTTGCTCCGGAAGCAAAAGGACACGGTGTTCCGGAAGTTATGCAGGCAATATTGTTAAAAGGCGGAGTAATTCGCGGAAGAGTGGCTTTTGTTAAAACAATTGCATCTGCAATTACTATTGGAACAGGGGGCTCGGTTGGGAGGGAAGGACCAATCATCCAAATTGGTTCGAGTATCGGCTCAATAATCGGGTCAGTTTTTTCGAGTTCCGAGCAGAAGATTAAAAACCCTGGTTGCCTGTGGTGCCGCTGCAGGAATTGCCGCCGCGTTTAATGCACCCATTGCCGGCGCTTTATTTGCAGTGGAAATTATTCTTATGGATTTTGCTGTTGCGCAATTCTCACCAATCGTTATATCATCTGTAATGGCAACTGTAATTTCCAGAAGTTTTGAAGGCGATTTTGCTGCATTCATAGTTCCAAAGTATGAATTGATATCACCGTATGAGATTGGTTTTTATTTTATACTCGGTGCATTAAGTGGGGTGGTATCTTACCTGTTTATAAAAGCATTATATTTTTCCGAAGATTATTTTGATAACAAGTTAAAATTTCCAGAGTACCTTAAACCTGTTCTCGGCGGATTGGGTGTTGGTGTTGTTGCTCTTATTTTTCCGCAGATAATGGGAGTCGGTTACGACACGATCAACAATGCATTATTCGGTAATATGATATGGTATATTGCACTTGCGTTGGTATTTATAAAAATTCTTGCAACCTCGCTTACTCTTGGTTCCGGTGGTTCAGGAGGTATTTTTGCACCATCATTATTTATGGGTGCTATGCTTGGTTATTTCTTCGGTTCATTTGTACATCAGTACTTTCCCGATATCAGCGCATCACCGGGTGCTTATGCACTTGTTGCTATGGGCGGTTTAGTTGCTGGTACAACCCGAGCACCTATAACAGCTATAATTATCGTCTTCGAGCTTACGAATGATTATCACATAATCCTGCCCCTTATGATAACCTGTATAATCAGCACTATTCTTTCTGCGCGCTTCTCAAGAGAATCCATTTACACTTTAAAATTACTTTTAAGAAATATCGGAATTAAAGAGGGTGTAGAAACAAATGTAATGGATTCCATAGATGTAAAGGATGTTTACAGCACTGATTTTGAATCGATTAATGCTACGGATAATTTCAGCCAGGTTGTAAATAAAGTAATAAGCGGAAAGGAATTTGATTTTCCTGTGTTAACTGAAGATGGAAAGATCCTTGGAATAATTTCACTCAATGATATAAAAGATTATTTATTTGAAAAGGATTCATTACAAAACCTTTTAATAGCTGGCGATATTGCAAATACAAATTTTGATACGATTACGCCGGATGATCATTGCGGTACAGCTATGGAAAAACTGCGTTACTCCAGGTATGAAGGTTTACCTGTAATTGAAAAGAAAGGTTCTGATAAGATAATCGGTTTTATCCGCCGAAAAGAAATATTGGATGCATACCACAAAGCAATTGAAAGAAAGGAGATAACTTCGAGTCTTGCCAGCAGTATTTCTATGAAAAATGAAGAACCTCAGGTGCATTTTATGGAAGGATATTCCATAAACGAAATTGCTCCGCCAAAATCTTTTATAGGAAAATCTATTAGAGATTTAAACATAAGAGCAAAATACGGTGTTGATGTCCTCTCAATTAAAACTAAAGAAAAAAGAGGAGAGAAGATAAAAGCAATACCAAACCCCGATTATATTATTAAAGAAGGTGATACTTTAGTTATTGCAGGCGAAATAAAAAATATTAATGTTTTGAGGAATTTGGATTAATGATTTATGACATTGTACAGTGAAATGAGGTTATGATTTTATTAATTAAATTAAGGTAGCAGCAAATTTCAAGTTGTGCATACTAAATATAAATCGGCATAATTTTGGATGAATGTGATTTCTATTTTTGAATTACTACTTTTTTGGAGAAAAACTTAATGGCTGAAGAAAAATTTACTAAAAGAATACTCTGTATCGGTGCGGGTTATGTTGGCGGACCAACCATGGCAATGATTGCAGCGAAATGCCCTCAGTATAAAGTAACTGTTGTTGATATTAATGAAGATAAAATTAATGCCTGGAAAAGTGATGAACTTCCGATATACGAACCGGGATTATTAGATGTAGTAAAACAAGCACGCGGAAGAAATCTTTTCTTCACAACTGAGTTAGAAAAAAATATTAAAGAATCGGAAATAATTTTTGTTTCTGTTAATACACCTACAAAAACGTTCGGCGAAGGAGCGGGAAAAAGTGCCGATCTTCAATATTGGGAAAAATGTGCGAGAGATATACGGGGTGCCGCTGAATCGGATAAAATTATTGTTGAGAAGAGTACGCTTCCTGTAAAAACTGCTATCGCTATGGAAAGAATTTTAAGTGCGAATGAAAAAGATTTGCATTTTGATATTGTTTCTAACCCTGAATTTTTAGCAGAAGGAACTGCAATAAGAGATCTTGAAAATCCTGACCGTGTTTTAATTGGCTCTAAAGAAACTGAGAACGGATTAAAAGCAAGAGAAAGTATAGTTGAAATTTTCGCGAATTGGATTCCTCGTGATAGATTGATAACAAGCAATTTAATGAGTGCCGAATTATCGAAACTTGTTGCAAATTCGTTTCTTGCACAAAGAATATCTTCTATTAACAGCATCTCCGCACTTTGTGAAAAAGTAGATGCTGATGTAAGTGAAGTTGCCTTTGCGATTGGAAAGGATTCAAGAATAGGTAATAGATTTCTTAATGCAAGTGTTGGTTTCGGCGGCTCCTGTTTTAAAAAAGATATTCTCAACCTCGTTTATCTTTGCGAGACCTTTGGTTTATACGAAGTTGCTGCTTACTGGGAGAGTGTTGTGAAAATAAATGATTACCAGGAAAGCAGATTTGTGCAAACAATTAATAGTGCATTATTTAACACTGTTACGAATAAACGAATTGCACTCTTTGGTTTTGCATTTAAAGCTAACACAAGTGATACAAGAGAATCCCCGGCTTTTTACATAACGAAAAAATTAATGGAAGAAAAAGCCCACGTGGTTATATCTGATCCAAAAGCATTAAAAAATGCGAAGTTGGATTTAAAAGGTTATAATAATTTAATCGAGTATGAAGAAGACCCGTATAAAGCTGCATATAAATCACACGCAATTGCGGTATTAACTGAATGGGATTTATACAAGCAATTGGATTACCAAAGAATTTATGATAAAATGGAAAAACCGGCATTTATTTTCGATGGAAGAAATATTTTAGATCATCAAAAACTATTTGATATCGGATTTAATGTATATCCCTTAGGAAAACCGCATTTAATACATTTTAAAGAAGCATAAATGTAACCCGGCTTGTTAATTACTTTTGACAAGCCGCATCATTTCCTGCACAGCTTCCTTTATTCCTACAGTTACTGCTCTGGCAATGATTGAATGACCAATGCTTACTTCATCAATATCAGGAACTTCACTGAATATTTTTATGTTATGATAATTCAAACCATGACCAGCATTTACACCCAGCCCTAATTTTTTTGCATGACTAACTGCGGCTCTGATTCTTTCAAGTTCATCAATTTGCTCTTCTTCACTAACGGCGTTAGCAAAAATTCCTGTATGTATCTCAATAATGTCTGCATCAATTTCTGCTGCTGTATCAATCTGTGTTAGTTCAGGTTCAATGAAAAGGGAAACATCAATATCTGAATTATGCAGTTCAGTTATGGTATCCTTAATTAAAGAAATATTATCGATAACATTTAATCCGCCTTCGGTGGTAAGTTCCTGTCTTTTTTCAGGAACTAAAGTTGCTAATTCCGGACCAACATCGCATGCAATTTTAATTATTTCTTCGTTCGCAGCCATCTCAAGATCAAGTTTTGTTTTTACAAGTTCTCGCAGCAATCTTACATCTCGTTCGGTTATGTGTCTTCTATCTTCTCTTAGATGTACAACCACACCATCCACACCGGCTTCTTCGGCAATTAATGCTGTTGTAACAGGATCGGGCTGATCTTCTCCCCTTGCATTCCTTAATGTCGCAATGTGATCTACATTTAATGTAAGTCTCATACTTTTCTTCCTTAAAATATTTCCTTTAATAAGATTTATAAAAGAGTTAATCCCCAAACCATAATCGTTTACACGAAATCTTAATGTACAGATAAAGTCAATCGAAAACATAATACCCATATGAACAATTACACCATAAATAAATGATCGCGTTCTGAATGCTAAAATTCCTAGTGCGATCCCCCCTAAAATAGCCCCGAAAGTTTCAGGGCAACGGTTTTCCGTTGTGTAAAATTAAAAATGGATCATCTGAATGAGCACCGAATAATATCCAAACTTCTCTTCCAAACCAAATAACATGTACCCGCGCCAAATAAACTCCCATGCAAACATATAAATTAACATCACAACTTCGTAAATAAAAAATTTGCTCCACACCTCCCTTAACGAAAGCAGATGAGGGTACTTTGCAGTAAATGAAGGAGATGCAGATACAATCCAAATAAGCGGAAGCATTATTAAAAAGAAAAGTAGAGATATTTTTAATCCTGCCCGCCAATCACCAAGCTTCAGACCAAAAGCTGTAATCTTTTCTTTTAAGAAAAAAACGATTATAAATAACGGCAGAATAAAAAACGTAATAAAATCACCGATAAACCAAAAGAGATATTCAATTAGATAAATATCCGGTTCAAACTTGTAGGAAGGCAAAATATTAAAACGGAAAAACCTGCGTGAAGTAATGTACCAGGAAATTGTTTGGAGAACCGCAACTGAAAGAAAAATCACAACAACTTTTCTATTCATTCCAAAAATAATAGCTTTAAGATTTTGCAGTTCTCTTTTTATGCTTAGTTTTTTATCACTCATTCAAATCTTTTTTATTCTTTTCGGAAACTAAAATGTAAATATATAATCTAATAGTTACTATTTGCAATATTTTACATATTTAACTCAAAAACGTGATTTATGTACTTGATAAATACTCTTACCAATATTATATTAGCACTCCTCTTTTAAGAGTGCTAACAATTAATTAATCAAAAATATAAGGAAAGAGTTATGAGCAAATTAAACATAAAACCATTGGGCGACAGAATTGTAGTTAAACCAATGGAAGCTGAAGAAAAAACAAAAGGAGGAATAATCTTACCGGATACAGTTCAAGAAAAACCTGTCGAAGGAACCATAGTGGCTGCCGGACCAGGTAGAAAATCGGATGATGGTAAGATTGTAGAGATGGAAGTGAAAGTGGGAGAAAAAATTCTTTACGGAAAATACAGCGGTACAGAAGTGACCATTGAAGGTGAAGAGTATTTGATAATGAGAGAAAGTGACATTTTCGCAATTGTATAATAACCTAAATAACAAAAAATAAAAACTGAGGAAATATTATGGCAAAATTAGTTGAATATGACAGTGCAGCACGCAGCGGCTTAAAAACCGGTGTTGATAAACTTGCTGATGCTGTTAAAGTTACATTAGGACCAAAAGGTAGAAATGTAATACTTGAGAAAAAATTTGGTGCGCCGACAATAACAAAAGATGGTGTAACCGTAGCAAAAGAAATAGAGTTAGATGACCCGTTGAAAACATGGGCGCTCAGATGGTGCGTGAAGTTGCTTCTAAAACAAGTGATGTTGCGGGTGATGGAACTACTACCGCTACCGTTCTTGCGCAGGCAATTTACAGGGAAGGTTTGAGAAACGTTACAGCAGGTGCAAACCCAATGGACCTTAAAAGAGGCATAGACCTTGCAACTACCGAAGTAGTTAAGTATTTGAAATCAATCAGCAAAGATGTTGACGGAAGGAATGACATCGCACAGGTTGGTTCAATTTCTGCGAATAATGATGCGACCATTGGTAATCTTATCGCGGACGCTATGGATAAAGTGGGTAAAGACGGTGTTATTACCGTTGAAGATGCTAAAGGAACTGAGACTGCATTAGATGTTGTTGAGGGTATGCAATTCGACCGTGGATATCTCTCACCATATTTTGTTACTGATACAGAAAATATGGAAACTGTACTCGAAGATCCGATGATACTTATACATGACAAGAAAATTTCTGCAATGAAAGATTTACTTCCTGTTCTAGAAAAAGTAGCTCAGCAGGGAAAACCAATGTTAATAATAGCAGAAGACCTTGAAGGTGAAGCTTTAGCTACTCTTGTTGTAAATAAGATACGCGGCACACTTAAAGTAGCTGCTGTAAAAGCACCTGGTTTTGGTGATAGAAGAAAAGCTATGCTTGAAGATATCGCAGTTCTTACATCAGGTACAGTTATTTCTGAGGAGCGTGGCTTTAAGCTTGAGAACGCTACAGTTTCTTATCTCGGTACTGCTAAAAAAGTTGTTATCGATAAGGATAATACCACTATTGTTGAAGGTGCAGGGAAGACTGATGATATAAAGAAAAGAATTAATGAAATAAAAGCACAGATTGAAAAAACAACTTCCGATTACGATAAAGAAAAACTTCAGGAGAGACTGGCAAAACTTTCCGGTGGTGTTGCAGTGCTTCAAATCGGTGCTTCCACCGAAATTGAAATGAAGGAAAAGAAAGCAAGAGTTGAAGATGCATTGCATGCTACAAGAGCCGCAGTTGAAGAAGGATTGGTTGCAGGCGGTGGTGTAGCTTTAGTCAGAGCAATAGAAAAACTGAATAAGCTGAAAGGTGAAAACCTCGATCAGACAACGGGAATTAAGATCATCCAGAAAGCTCTTGAAGAACCGTTGAGACAAATTGTAAACAATGCCGGTCTTGAAGGTTCTGTAGTGTTACAGAAAGTATTGGAAGGTAAGGATGACTTTGGATTTAATGCCGCTTCTGAAAAGTATGAAAATCTTATTAAAGCCGGTGTTATAGATCCTACAAAAGTTACAAGAACAGCACTTGAAAATGCTGCTTCTGTTTCTTCGCTCTTAATCACAACTGAAGCAGTTGTATTTGAGAAAAAAGAAAATGAACCTGCTATGCCAGCAATGCCAGGTGGTGGAATGGGTGACATGGGTGGTATGGGCGGAATGTATTAATATTCCCTTCCCAGAAACTTATCCTGAGTTTAACGAAGGATTAAAGGCGAGTATTTTTGTACTCGCCTTTTTTAATTTAAAAATCTCATTAAACTATTCACACCATTATAAGCGTTATTGTTGAATGATCAGCTACATCATTGTTTTTGAGAAGCTAATGTTCACTCAATTACGCTATATCTATCGGAACGGTATCAACTACAATACTTTCAACTAACTTGTTATTATCAATTATCACTGCGGTTAATTTGTTGCCCGCAAAAGCAGAAGTATCGATGTAAAGAGCATCACTTTTCTTATTATGGTATAAATCCTTAACTATTGTATGCCCAACAATCTGTAGCTTACCTAGATTTACCAGTTCATCTCTTGTCCAGATAACACCATGAGAACTATCTAATTCCTGCTCTAATAATTTTTTAATTTTAGCGTTATCAGAAAAAATATCTTTCTTAAAAGCTTTATGATAGTAGCTGGAAATACCTGCATGGGAAATAAAACAATCTTTTAGATTAAAAAACAAAGGGAGCATTTTTAATAATTACAAAATGCTCTCTCATAGCAGCCATATGATTGCTGTAAGATTCCAGTGTAGATTCTGAACCATTGTGTATCCAGGGTCTACCGATAGGGTTAGTTGGCTGGGTTACATAATAATAAAACATTAAGTCGTGATTGCCGGCAGTAAACTTTATCTTATTCTGTTTTATGAATTCCAAAACTTCATAACTATAATTACCTCTATCCACCAGATCGCCGACAGAATAAACGGGTATATCAGGATACATTCTTTTGATTTCCTCATATACTTTTATTAATGTATGGTAACAACCGTGGATGTCCCCGATAACAGCAATCATTTTAAGATAGATTAAATTTTGTAAGTGTCTTTTGCATACTTAATTAATTCATCCTTGAACCTGGGATGAGAAATTTTAATTAACTCCAGCGCTCTTTCCTTAATACTTTTTCCGAATAGAAGAGCAACGCCATATTCAGTAATTACGTAATGAACATCGCCCCTGGAAGTAACAACGCCCGCACCGCTTTTTAACTTAGGTACAATTCGTGAAATATTTCCATCTTTGGTTATAGATGGTAGTGCGATAATTCCTTTGCCTCCATCCGAATGAGCCGCACCTCTTATAAAATCAACCTGTCCGCCAATTCCGCTGTATAACCTTGTACCAATTGAATCTGAACAAACCTGACCTGTTAAATCAACTTCAATGGCGGAATTAATTGCTATCATTTTTTTATTTTTAGCAATCACAAACGGATCATTAACATACTCTTGTGGATGGAATTCAATAACCGGGTTATTATCGATAAAATCGTACACTCTTTTTGTACCTAAAACAAATCCAGCAATAATTTTACCCGGATGCAAAGTTTTTTGTTCACCGTTAATTATTCCTTGTTCAACTAAATCAATTATTCCGTCGGAAAACATTTCGGTATGAATACCAAGGTCTTTTTTATCTGCCAGGTAATTCATAACAGCATCCGGAATTGCTCCAATTCCCATTTGCAAAGTAGAACCATCTTCAATCAGTTCAGCTATGTTCGTTCCAATTTTATCATAAATATCCAAGAATTCTTTGCTTGTATTGGGATCAACTTGGGGTAATTCTTTTATTGGTTCACTCTTCTCTACTATGTAATTAATTTTATTTATATGAATAAAACTATCACCGAGAGTTCGCGGCATTTCATTGTTTATCTGCCCAATTATTATCTTCGATTTTTCTGCTGCGGTTTTTATTGTACCAACATCAACTCCATAACTACAAAATCCATGCTCATCAGGTGTAGAGAGATGAATCAATGCAACATCAGTTTTTATGTGCCCGTGTTTAAATAATAGAGGGACTTCGGAGAGGAAAATCGGTATGAACTCAGCCCTTCCATCGTTAACTGCTTCCCTGGTATTAGCACCAATAAAAAATGCTTTGTGCTGAAAATGTTTTTCCATTCCCGGTTTTGTATAAGGAAGATCACCAACAATAAGAATGTGATACAAACTTACATTTTCAAGTTCATCCTTTCTGTTAACCATAGCTTTAATAAGTTCCATCGGTGCAGCACAGCCAGGTTGAATAACTATATTATCACCGGATTTTATATGCCCGACTGCTTCGTCGGCAGTTACCACTTTTTGATTATAAATATTCAGGATATTTGTCGGAAGTGCTTTCAATTTTATCTCTTTAATGGTATCCATCATTTTATCAATATGGATGAAATGATTTTCTTTTCTTACAAATTTTCCGTATCAATTAATTAGTAGGGAAAATTCTAAACGGACGATACTCTAGACCGAATGTATCAGCCAGCGATTCATTACAACAGGAACCTTTATGCGTACAAACACCTTTCGATAATCCTTCGTCACCCATTAAAGCGTTTGATAAACCGTTGTTTGCAATATTAATTATGTAATCAATTGAGGCATTGTTTAATCCGTAGCTTGCAGTACGCGAAACCATTGCCGGCATATTTGGAACACAATAGTGTATAACATCATGTAAACGGTAAACCGGGTCGGAGATGGTTGTAATTCTGCTTGTTTCAATGCATCCACCCTGATCGATTGAAACATCAACTATAACCGCTCCCTTTTTCATTTGTTTTACCATTTCTTCGCTAACGATATGCGGAGTTTTTTCACCTTTGATTAGCACTGCGCCAATTAAAACATCAGCAAATTTAACACCTCTGGAAATTGTGTAAGGATTTGCCATTACGGTCGTAACAATTTTATTGAACAAAATATCAACATGCCGCAGCCTGTTTAAATCATTATCTATAACAATAACCTGAGCACCTCTTCCCAAAGCAGCCCGCGCCGCTGATATACCGACAACACCTGCGCCAATTATAACAACTGCTGCTGGAGCGACACCCGTAATTCCTCCTAACAAAATACCGCGTCCATCTTTTACATAACTTTCTAAAAATCGTTCGGCTTTTTGAATAGCAAGTTGCCCGGCAATTTCGCTCATTGCATGAAGAATGGGCAATCGTGAATTATGCTCAATTAGTTCTAACCCAATGGCAGTAATTTTTTTCTTAAGAAGATTTCTCAATTACGTTTCTTCTTTCCCAGTGCAAGAAGCAAGAAACGAAAAAAGTATCTGGTTTTCCTGGAGCATTTCAGCTTCTTCATCAGATAAAGATGCAACTTTTGCAATTAGTTCTGATCGCTTAAATGCTTCTTCGGAGCTGTAAACTATTTGAGCACCGATCGAACTATAATCCTCATCTGTAAAGTGACTTTTTTCCCCGGCACCGCTTTCTAAATAAACGGTATGCCCTGCTCTTACAAGTGAATCTACTCCGGCTGGTGCCAGTACAACTCTTCTTTCTTCAAAAAGAGTTTCTTTAGGTATTCCAATTCTCATTTACTTTTTCTTTTTTTGTTTTTAAAACTACCTAATACACTTTAGATATTCAACAAGTTAGTTATAAATAAGCATGATGATTTTTTTATGATTGTATATGATGAGAGATAGGAGTGAAAACTAATCTTTCAGCTAAACATAAGTTTAACAATAAACAAAGCACCAAGAATTCCTGCAACATC
>PVMK01127910.1_pt1 | contig 13050 bp, 15 predicted proteins | sample 1853481 | NCBI WGS metagenome assembly PVMK01 (sample SAMN08533507, study PRJNA380276) | Marine sediment metagenome, whole genome shotgun sequencing project.
TCACGTCGGATGGACGGGTCCTCGTCCGCCTCAAGACGCCGTGGCGCGACGGCACCGATCACATCGCCCTAGAGCCTCAGGAGCTACTCGAAAAGCTCGCTGCCCTGATTCCGCGCCCCTACACGAACCTCGTCGTCTATCACGGGGTCCTGGCACCGAACGCCAAGTGGCGCGGCGAAGTGGTTGGCTTTGGAAGACCTTTGAAAACCCCGGAGGCGAGCGCTTCGACCACTTCAGGGAAGGTCGCTGGCCCGTGCAATCGAACCTGGGCCGAGCTCATGCGCCGCGGCCTCGACCTCGACGTACTGCAGTGCCCCAACTGCGGCGCCCGCATGGGTTTCGTCGCGGCCATCCTGCTCTCGAGCACCATTCGCCGAATCCTCTGTCATCTCGGCCTCCCCGCTGACCCGGTCGGGCTTGCTCCTGCCCGATCGCCTCCCCAACTAGACGACGCATGGGCCTGTTGACCTCGCTCGCGTAAGAAAGGCCGAGCGGGTGAACTGCTGCGACCGCTGGCCGAGATTGGAGACCACCGAACCCCATTGGCCGCATCACCGGACGCAGGCCGCCTTTGTTTGCCGGTCCTTCAGCCCCCGAATTGGCCCCTGAATTGCGCAGAACGTCTTATACGTTAACTTTGCGAGATTAAGAGAGGGCGTTTGTTTCGCCTATCCCCTCTGCTTCCTTCGCGGGCGCGGACTCCGTGTCCTTCGCGGGCTCGGCGTCTTTCGACGGCGCGGCATCCTGTGAAGCCGCCGGCCCGACGATCAAGAGCAGCGAAATGGTGACTGCAGTGGCAAGCATCCTCTTCATCGTGGACCTTTCTCGATTCTTGCAATGCGCGGGCGGAGTATACATGCTGCCGTAACTCACGGAAGGCCGTTAATTGGTCCCGCCCCACCGCCTCCACACTATCGCCTACCCACACTATCGCCTACGACTCTTTAGGAACTCGATGTTACCTCGAGCCAACCGTTCTCGTTCTCGGCGCGCTCTTGCGCTGCGCATCGAGAAACCGACTCGCCAAGCGGGTCGATTGGGCCGCGCCAGATGCGATGGCGTGCGTAGCCTCTGCAATGGGGAACGGTAACTTCATCGGGCAACACGGCGCGCTCGTTTACCCGTCGGTTCGGCCACGCCCGGTTCTATCGGGGGCGGTCGGGATCGTCCACGGAGGATGAGGTCTTCGACGGTTTCGGCTTCAGGCTGCGGTGGTGGCGGTGGCGAACGGAGAGTCACCGGAGTTGCGCCTACCGGTCCGACGGGTGATCAACTTGCCTTCGAGTCGCACAGGGCCAAAACCGATCGGCCTTGCCATGCCTGTACCGATGCAAGGTTCTTTGCGATAGCGAGCGGTGAGGAGCCTCGCATCGCCCGCCGGGGGGATGATGTATGCGAGACTGTCGCCGACGGACGCCCCCACGACGACTCCCTGCTGGACGAGCATGACGAGCGCGCTGGTTTCGCCAGCAACTGGATCGCTGAAGACGACGTGGTCGATCGTTTCGAGGACCATTTCCCAGTCCCGAGGATTGTCGGGGAGTGTGCCGTTTCGGAAACATCGAGCGAGCTCGTTGACGGTGCGGGCAGCCGCAGCCTGGGCCCCTGCCGCCGAGCCTGCCCCGTCCGCAAGAGCGATGAGCGTTCGGTGAGCATCCCTCAGAACCGAGAGTCGATCGTGGCTGGTATCGCGTCTCGGTTGTTGCGGTGTGCTGATCTCGAGCTTCATGCGGGCCCCCAACTGTCGATGTGTCCTACGGTGAGCAACGGGGGTGCGTTACGTTCTATTCCCCAGTCGATGCAGGGAAGCGGTTGCCAATTTGGCAAGCCGAACGTGCTTACGAAGCCTATCAGCACAAAGACGAAGACATCGAACGACACATCTACCTGCGCGCCCTTCAGGACATGAATGAAGTCCTGTTTTATCGACTCGTCCACGACCATTTGACCGAGGTGATGCCTATCCTCTACAGATGCGTGCTCGAATCGACGCGCGGCGCTGGGAGCCGGTGTACGCGCCCATGACGCCTGGATGAGCATGGATCGTTCGACATCCCGTTCTTGGCACACGTCGTAGGCTCCTGCGGCGACGAGCCGGACCTCAAGCAGATCTTTTCGAAGCACTCGGAGTATTCGATCCTGATCACCGAATACATCGAGCGTTGCAACGGCTTCGAAGGCTTCTTCACCAAGTCGAACGTCGCCGCGCTCACCGAAGCCGCCGGCTTGGACGAACGCTACGAGCACGGCCACGTGTTTGACTAGAGACGGCAACGATCAAGTCGACACGCAAGCAGCATCTAGGGTGCCACCGTGCGGCTCGGTAGCGGCGAGTTCCGCGATTTCAGGACTAGGGGCTGCAGATCGAGCTGCTCCTCAGCAAGTCCGCGCACAGAAGCGCTTCGGCTCGATTCAAGTCGTCGGGCGGACACCTCAGCTCCTCTTTGCAGGTCGTGACGTTGTTCTCGATTCGCGTGACGATATTGAACTTCTGATTGAAGAACGTGCCCTTCAGAGCAACTGAGAATCTCGTGGTACTGGTGGCATCTTCGATGCCGACGAAGAAACCCAGACGCAGCCGGTCGAGGAGTCACACGAGTCGACAGTGCATAGGTCGAGTACGTCTTTCGTTACTAGTCTAGTCGTTCCCATCCAGGCGGAGGATTGCGTCGGTTCGAGCGACTTGGATCTGCACCAGACGGGATTGAGCATCACGGAGCGCGACGCGGGCGTCGGCAACAGCTTCGAGATCGCTTGCGCCAAGGTCGTAGCTGGTTTGCGCCTGTTCGACGCGTCTCTCCGAGACAGCGACTAAGCTGTTGGCGAGAGTGAGCTGCTCCTCGGCATGCTTTCGATCGAGGAGCGCCAACTGCCGCTCGTCATTGAGCAAGACACGCGCGTCGCGTGTGCGCGCATCGAGCTCGTTCGCTTGAGCCTCCGCGGCATGGGCCATCGCAATGGCCCTGCCTCCATCCCAGAGGGGAACCGCAAGATTGAGGCCGAGACGGTACATCGGAAACACTCGTTCGTTGACGCCCGCAACACCTGTCTGTCCGATGACCGCGAGTGTGGGGACTCGGCTTTTGCGGTGCATCCGAGCCTCCTGGCGAACGGCATCGCGTTGAAGCTCGAGAGCCTCGATCTGCCACCCAGCATCAGAGCCGGAATTCTTCGAGTCGATTCGCAGAAGCTGCGTATCGGGCTCCGCCTCGGGAGATAGCTCGGTACCCACCGCGGATTCCAAGAGACGTTTGGCGGCGACGGCCCTAGCGAGCGCGTCCGCCGCGACGAGCTCGGATCGCAGCTCCTCGTATCGCGCAGCGTCCAACTCGGATCCTGGCCGATTGCCATCGGCCACCCGCGCTTCGACTCGCTCCCGTTGAGCTGCAGCCTCTCGCGCTGAGGTTGCGGCAAAGCCGTGCACCGAGTGGTTGGCCGTCCAGTCGAGGTAGGATGCGCGCACCATGGCAAGCACGGTCTCGCGAGATGCGCCGGAGCTTGCTTGTGCCGCCGCCCGATACGCTTCCGCCGCCTTGATCGCAGCCCTCGTTCGTCCGTCGTAGAGCGGTGCGCGCATGTCGATCGTCCCTTCGTACCGAACGTTGGGCCGGAACGCCGTACGCTCGCTCACCGTCGGCGATGCCCGGACGTTGACTTCACGGCCGTCGATCGTTTCGACCCGCTCGATGTCCGAGCCGGGAGCAACGACGCCCGACATGTTCATCCAAAACGTCGGCATTTTGCCGGCTCTAGCTGCGTCGACGTCGGCGTCCGTCTGCGCGGACCTCGCCTCCACCGCATCCCAGCGCGCTTGGTTTTGCAGTGCCAGCTCCTCGAGCTCCTGCAGGGTGACAATCTCAGCCGCTGCAGCGGCTGGTGCGAGAGTAGCGGCCAGCGCGACTACCACAGTCGATGCTTGGCCTTTCCAATTGCAGACCGCTTTCATGTTCCACCTCATTCATGGCGTAGAGCTTCGATGGGCGCGAGCTGTGCCGCGCGCCGAGCCGGGAGATAGCCGAAGGCTACCCCAACGCTGGTTCCGAAGGCGCCGGCGCCGATCATCGTCAACACCGGGACGCCACCCGGCCATCCCATGGCTTGCGCCACCAGATTCGACATGAGCCAGCCCAGAAGCACCCCCACAAGCGACCCGGTAAACGACAACACCACAGCCTCAGACAGGAACTGCGCCAAGATCTGCCTCGGTGATGCGCCGATGGCCGCCCGAATGCCGATTTCTTGGGTGCGCTCTGCTACCGAAACCAGCTGGATGTTCATCACGCCAATGCCGCCGACCAGGAGTGACACGGCGGCAATCCCCATGAGCAGCCCCGTCAAGATGTTCGAGACAAACTTCGCCGCCGCTGCCGCTTGCACCGGGCTCCCGGTTCGAAAATCGTCCGGCTCTGATTCGGACAGCCGGTGGGAGCGACGCATGATAGGAACGACCTCCAGCAACGCCGCCTCCAACATCCCGATGTCTCGCACTTGTAGCTGGAGCTCGTGGTAGCCAGTCGGCATCCCGAGAAACGCGGCAAAGGTCGTTGCGGGTATCAGCAGGATATCGTCCATATCTCTGCCGCTGGTCGCCTGCCCTTTGGGGGCGAGTACGCCGATGATCTGGCACGGAAGCTTGGAGCCAATGGTGATCGTCTGCCCGACCGGGTCGGCCCGCCCGAAGAGCTCGCGCGCAACGGTGACGCCGATTACCGCGACCTTCGCTCGATTTTGAACGTCGGTGTCATCGAACATACCGCCCGTCAAGATTGACCACTCTCGGACCTTGACGAATCCCGGCATCGTGCCGGTGACCTCCGTGGAGTAAGTTGCGTTCACGGATCTGACTACCCGCAGTTCCGTGGTCCGAGGAACGACACGCTCAATCGTCAGTGCATCGCGCTTCAGCGCATCGACGTCCGCATCCGTCAGGGGCTTGGGGCTGCCCCCGAAGTCGCGCCGCGCACTGTTGCCCCTGATGAACGCCACGCGCGTTCCCAAGATCTCGAACTGCTGCATGACCGCGGTGCGCGCTCCGGTGCCAAAGCTGACCATGGCGATGAAAGCCGCCACACCAATGGCCAGGCCCAGCATCGTGAGGGTGCTCCGGCCGGGATTGCGGATCGCCGTGCGGACGGCGCGCCCTACGATTTCGCTACGCGTGCGCCGCATGACTGCTCCCATCGGTGACGATCTTTCCGTCGCGCAAGAAGATCTGGCGGTGACAGAAGTCCGCAACCTCTGGATCGTGCGTGACGATGATCAGAGTGAGCGACCGCGCCGCGTGAATCTCGAGCAGCAACTCCATGACCTCGTTGCCAGTCCGTGTGTCGAGGGCTCCGGTGGGCTCGTCGGCCAGAAGAAGGTGGGGCTGAGCAGCGACGGCTCGCGCGATCGCAACGCGCTGCTTCTCGCCGCCCGAAAGCTGCGACGGCCTGTGGCCCCTTCGGTGGCCCAACCCAACCCGCTCGATCAGCTCGTCTGCGCGCGCCTCCCGCTCATGGCGACCCAAGCCCGCGTAGTAAAGCGGCAGAGTGACGTTTTCAATGACCGTGTTGTCCGAGATGAGGTGAAACGATTGAAAAATGAAGCCGATGTAGTGAAGGCGAACCCACGCTTGCTCCCGGCGGCTCAGGGTGGAAACGTCGCGTCCGCCCAACGAGTAGGACCCACGCGTGGGGACATCGAGGCACCCGAGAATGTTGAGCAACGTCGACTTGCCCGATCCGGAAGGTCCGCGCAGTGCGACGATCTCGCCGGGGGCTACCGTCAGATTCACCTGGTCGAGCACCGGCTCGGTCATGTTGGCAAACTCTTTGCGAATGCCGCTGGCTTCCAGGATCGAGAAGCTGCTCATCGGCGACCCTTCAAGGAGAGCAAGGGAGCATCTGGATCCCCTTCGCCGTCTAGCGCCAGTCCAATCGCGATTGCATCATTGACGTCGAGGCTTTCGGGCACGCTCGGCCGAACTTCCGTCATCGCGCCATCGGAGAGACGTGCCTCGACCAGGATCTCCTCGAGCTGCTCACCCCTGACGCGCCACACGCGACTGCGCGCCGGAGCGGGTGGCGCACCCTCAGGTGTGAACCGAAGCGTCGCTTCACGCACCGTCAACACATCGTCGACTTGGGCAACTTTGATCCGGATCTGTGCCGTCATGCCAGGAAGTAATAGACGCTCTGAATTCTCGGTCGCTAGTGTGACATCGTAGAAGATCGCGCCGTACTCGGTTTTTGGGTCGGGGCTGATGTGTTTCACCGTCGCGTTGAAGACCTGTCCCGGATACGTGGGCACTTCGAACTTCGCACCGAACCCCACGGTCACCTCGCCGATGTCAGCTTCGCCGATCGGAGCGGCGATGTGCATCCGGTTGATGGGCGCGCCGATACGGAACAGGCGGTTTCGGGGTCCGACGATCATCCCAGTGTGGGGTGGCACCTCGAGAACGAGCCCGGCACGCGGAGCAACGATGTCCGTGCGGTCTCGCTCACGCCCCCGGAGGGAGGCTCGTTTGAGCGCTGCGCCGCGTTCTGCTCGCGTGGCTTGAACCCCGGCACGGGCTTTGGCCATTTCCGAACGCGCAGTCTCGAGGTCGCTGTGGCTAGCCAAGCTCTTGTCGGCGAGACGCTTCGTGCGCTCGAGCGATTCGGTAGCGCGTTGAGCCACCGCTTCCGCCTCCGAGACGCGCGCGCGAGCTACCTGCAGCTCCGCTTGCGCCACGTGAAGGGCGACCTCGGCCGGGCCCTTGTCGAGCCGCGCCAAGAGCTGGCCCTCCTCCACGCTGTCTCCGGGCAGAACGAAGACCTCGATGAGCTGCCCTTCGATCGGTGCCGGCACTTCGACTTGATCGGTGAGCTCCAGATGCCCCGTCACGCGAATTTCCTTTACGATCGAGGTGCGCGAAACCTGCGCAATTCGGTAAGGACTTGCTTCCGTATCGCGTGTCAGGAAGTACACGGCGATCGCGGCCGCTACCGCGACGACAGCGAGTACGATTGCAATCGACCGCCCACGAGAGGAATTGAGGCGCGGGATCTCCAGCTTCTCGTCAATCGATGTCTGCGTCCCTTCCATTGCGCCCGTACATCTAGGCCGTCCAGCTCGACGGCGCCAGCGCCACGACAATACGCGCCCCGCTGGAAAAATGATACCCTCAGCGCGCCCACTGACATCGGGACAATCAAGCGCTAGTCTCCTCGCCGTGAGAAAATTTGGTGAGAAGCTAGAGGTCGCGCGCGTGCTGTACCGGGCCGGCATCTTCAAACCGATTCGGCCCGACGCGCCGCGGTTCGATTCGCTCGGCAGTATTGGTTCAAGCGCCATGCAAAACTATTCGCGGACACGATTGCGGCAAGTGAAGCGCGGCACGATGTGCAAGGAACTGTCGGCCATGCGGGGGTTCCTGAATGGTGCCTTGACCGCGGTTACATTGCCGAAATGCCGGTGATCAAAGATCCGCCCGCACGATCAACCGGAACCACGGCTTGTGCCACTGCGGACAGCTCCAGAGTATTCGCTACCTTGATGATCTCCTCCTCGCTCGATTGGGCGTCGATCGCTGTGAGTTCTTTCACCTCGCGGTAGAGAACGACGATGAACTGACGCTGCGTGAGAGAGCGTTGGTTCCGATACGTAGTCACTGAGACGGTCACGGCGGCGAGTGCTCCGTGCAGCACAGGCACACGGCCGCCCTCCAACTACGCCGACTACTGTCCATTCCGGTCTCGTTGGACTGCGCGTCTCCGACTCCGCAAGACAATGCTGACCCCCAGCACCCAGGCTGTCATCGTGAAGGGGGCGACGATGCCTGCCAAGCCTGAGGGGGCCGCGATGCCCTCGGCAGCGAGGCTCACGGTCGACAGGGCGTGGGCCACTATGCACAAGCCAGCAAGACCAATCACCCACGATGGAAGCATACCGGTGCGCATCAGCCCGAAGGTGTAGGCCGCGACGCAAACAATGGTGGGGAAGCCGGAGAGGTTGTTCGCGAGAAGAGCGCTCTGGTGAAGTAGAAGGACGACTGCCGGTTCGACCGCGTCTGCCGTGAAGGCAGCAGCTTGGGAAAGCAGGATGACGACGAGAATGACGAGGCTCTCGACCGACGCGCCCGCTAGGCCCACCCATGCACAGACTTCCGGTGTGCGGCCTCCCCCCGAGAGTGAACTCGAGAGGGATCCGGCGAACGCGAGAAAGGCCACAACCCAAGTCAGGGCGCCGATCCAGCCAGTCGCGAGGACACTGGACCGGTGAAGCGAATAGGTCTTCGCCAAGCTCTCGAGCGAGTGCTCAGGATCGAGAAGGGCACTCGGTGTGGTCAGGATGAAGATGACGAAGAGGACGGCGATCGCGAAGCCCGCGAACTCGGCGATGCGTCCTTCGCCATTCGACGATGAGTGGGCGTAACATGCGTTCACGGCAGCGAGCAAGGGTGACCAACAGCAAACCGCACAACAACGTGACGAACTCAATAAACAGCGCCACAAACGGATGCCCCACGACGGCACCAACTGTGAGGCTGACAACCATCAACTCCGAACGCAGCACGAGGTCGCCAAGCTCGCGCAACGAGGCGATCGGGATCTCCCCACCTTCTGCGACTCGCTGCACGAGCGCCCTGGCGCACGCACGCACTTCACACATCGTCACCACGTCCCTTGCTTCTGGGACATCCTGTCCCGAATGCGTCTTTTCACTACCTCTCAGGACGTCCGCTAACGCATCTTTCCCCAATAAATTCGGGGATTGCAGGGTGCCTTGAGTCCGTTTAGGTTCCAGTGTCCTTAGGACGTGCAGGTTCGAGTCCTGTTCCTCGCACTGATGGGATGTCGCGGACTTAGCGCGCGTGGCGGGGTAAGCCTGATCCGGAGTATATCAAGATCGACCATCCGTGGATCTCGCATGACCTCATGCCCATCTATCGATGGACCTTTCCGAAGGAGGTCACCGATGAAGAAGCGCAGCGAGAATCACGATGCATTGGCATCCTGACGGGGTACTTGGACGCGCTGAACGCGGGCTGTACGACGTTGATGGACCACTGCCCGGAAGACACGGCTTGGGACGGCGTTCGTCGCAACCACGGTAGAACTCACCATCGATTTGTCCCAGATGTTGTCCCAAAAGGACCGCCTCGGCTGCACGACGACGCGCGTGAACGTACTGGTTGGTGGTGGTGGCGTGACGGTGTCCGAGCAGATAGCCGACACCAAGAAGGTTGCCTGAGCGCTCCGTGAGCTCGGTCGCGACGCTGTGACGGAAGTCGTAGGGTTTGACCTTCGATGCACGATCTGGCTCGAGGCCAGCTGCCCGTGCCGCAGAGCGAAGCGGGTAGCGCCAAGCGAACTTCGGAAAGATGAGCCCTTCCTCCGGACAGACCTCGTCGAGTACCTCGCGAGCGCGGACGGTCAACGGTACCTCGCGCTCGTACCGGGCCTTATCGGCCTCGGCGCGGATCTTCAGAAACGCCGCCCCGGGTCGATAGTCGTCCGGAGCTCGAAGTCGCTGGAGCGTGCCTGGGCGGAGCCCAGTTTCGCGCATGACCGCGAAGTACGCCCTGCAGGGGTGTCCGTCGCGGGTGCGCTCGGGAAGCGCTGCCACGATGGCATCCATCTCCTGTGGAGAGAGGACGATCCGCTTTCTCCGCCCGCTTGGGTGGGCGGTCCCGGTGGCCCGCCGAGGAACCTTCGGAACCGCCGGGGGTTCCTGCAACAGCCTCCGCTCCACCATCCAGGCAAAGAGAGAGCGAAGCGCCGAAAGCTCCTTCTGAACCGTACGAGCCTTCACGACCCCGAGTCGTAGTCGCTACCAAGGGGGGCAGCCGCGCGCGCGAAGATGGAACGAGAGTACGACGTGCGGGAGCGGATCGCCGAGCTCGAGGACCGGTACGACCAAGCCATCGCACTGTTCTGTGCGTCGTGATTACGGCTGACTGTTCTTGTGCTAACAAGGTCGCGTGGCGCGGCGCATTCTGTTTAGCTACGAGAATCTCCTACCGACCACTCAGGCGGATGCGGAGGTCTTTCTGAGCACGGCGGGGGCCCTGGCTGCCCGCGGGCACGAGGCTATCGTGGCGACGCCCAGGCCGCCCGACGCCACTGACACCTTCGAGCGCGAGGTGCTCGAGTTCTACGGCATCGACGCGCCCCTCGAGATCTCCGCCGTACCGAGCTTCACCAAGAACATCGTGCTGCAGCACGTCTACCATGCGTTGCATCTACCGGAGCATCCCGCTTTTGCGCAGGCCGACTTCATCTACGCGCGAAACCCCGTCGTCGTGATGCGCTCGTTGCAGGCCGGCCAACGCGTCCTGATGGACCACTACCGCCCTTGGGGCGACCAGTTTCCCGCATTGCAACCGATGTTTCGTCGCTTCATGAACCACCCGCGTTTCCTCGGGCTCGTCGTCCACTCCGCCTATTCGTGCCGGTCCTATCGTCGGTTGGGAGTACCCGAGGCGAAGCTTCGCGTCGTTCACAACGGCTTCGACCCTCGACGGATGCAACCTGTGCTCTCCAAAGCGGAGGCTCGCGCGAAGATCGGTTTGCCGCAGGACAAGCGGATCGTCACCTACGCCGGACGCGTCGACTCGAAGAAGGGACTCGAGGTGATTCTGGAGTTGGCAGGCCGCATGCCCGAGGTGATGTTCGTCCTGGTAGGGTCGACCGGGCGCGGGCCAATCGAAATCGAGGCAGAGTCCAAAGACAACGTGCGCATCGTCCCGTGGCAAACCTCCTCCTCGATTTCACCCTATCTCTACGCTACGGACGTGCTCACGATTCCGCCTTCCACCGAGCCCCTCGAGAAGGTGGGCAATGCCGTGCTCCCGCTGAAGACCTTTTTGTATCTTTCGGCAGGACGGCCGATCTTCGCGGGCGCCAATCCGGATACGGCCGAGGTTTTCGAGAACGATCGGAACGCCTGTCTGGTCGAGTCGGGGGACCTCGCTGGCGCCGAGCGGCAGTTGAAGCGCTTGCTCGACGACCCCGAAAGGATGGAGCGCTTGGGCAAGGCCTGTCGCGAACAATCCGAGGAGCTGACTTGGGCGAGCCGCGCCGCGAAAATCGACCGTTTCATCGACGAGTGTCTCGCCCGAGACCCCGCGACGCTCCAGCCGGAGCCGTGGTCGAGGAGCGAGTGGTGCAAAGACACGGCAACGTGGCTGGCTTCCGGTGTGCTGACGGGGAACTGGATCCACCGGTAGCCCCGCCGGTACCCCTCGGTCGGGTGCTACCCCGTTTCCGCAGAAAGGCTCGGCGGAGGATCTCGGGCTTTTCACTCACGCGGCCTTCGGTCCTTTGCCCATGGCTGCGACGGTGCGGCGCATCCCCTCCCGCCAGTCGACGAGCGGCCGATAGCCCAGCTCTTCGACGGCTGCCGCCGTCGAGAAGTGGATGTCGTTGCACATCAGCTCGCCCGCGTACCCGCTCAGGGGCGGCTCGCGGTTGGGCGCGAACAAGCTCCACGTCCAGTCGACGGTCCACCCGGCCATCTTCGAGAGCCAGCAAGGAAGGCTGGGGCCCGGCGTAGGTGCCTCGACGAGCTCGGCCAGGTAGTCGAAGACCTCACGCCAGGTGGGCGCGCCTTCGTCTGCGATCACATAGGTCTTGCCCGCGGCGGCGGGGACGGTGCCCGCGAGGTGAAAGCCGACGGCGAGGTTCTCGACGTAGGCCATGTTGATCACGGCCCGACCGTTGCGCACCATCGGGAACTTGCCGGCCTCAAGCGGGCCCAGGATGCGGGGGAAGTTGGGGTCGCGAGGGCCGAAGGGCCAAAGGCCCGGTCGCACCAACACGTACTCGAGCCCGCTTTGGGTCACGAGGTCCTCGGCCATCACCTTGCTGCGCGCGTAGTTGACGATCTTTCCGCCGCGTGGCGTGGTCCGAGGGTCGGCGTCCCGAAAGCCCGAGTACTCGTGCACGGCCACGCTCGAGACCTGCACCCAGCGCCCGACGCCGGCGCGCTTGGCTTGTTCGAGCACGTTCTTGGTGCCCTCGACGTTGGCGATCTCGAACGCCTTCCACCGGCCCCAGTCGGCCACCCGAGCGGCGGAGTGGTAGACGAGGTGGCAGCCCTCGCAAGTCCCGGCCAGCGTCTCGGGCTTGGTGATGTCGGCGCGGAACACCTCGAGACCCTCGCGTGCGTCCACGTCGCCGAGGTTGTCGAGCTTGCCCCACGGGGAGACGAGCGCGCGAACCTCGATGCCCTCGTCGAGCAGACGATCGACGATGTGGCTGCCGATGAATCCGTGGCCGCCGGTGACCAGAGCCTTCATGGGAACAGCTGACCCTGGTGGTACAGGGAGAAGACGTCGGTGCTGGCCCCGACCACGAAGTGGAGCAAGGCCGGCCACACGATTGAGCGCGCGCGAACGGCCATCAACCCGAACAGCAAGCTCGCCGGCAGGGCTGCCAGGGTCTCGGGCAGGGGCTTGCCGAAGTGCACGGCGGTGGCCGCGAAGGCCTGCACCCAGATCGCCGCGCCGACCCCCCAGTGGGGCCGAATGGCCCGGATGAGAAAGCCGCGAAAGAAGAACTCGAAGGCGACGAAGTACGGGAAGTAGATCGCCAGCCACTGCGCCAGGTTGGCCGGCGACTGGCCTGGCCACGCGCCCGGCCACGGGTAGGTGCCTTGGATGAGCGGGTCGTTCGCGCTCAAGAACAAGATGGGAACGATGATCACGGTCACGACGGCGATCGTCTTGATCCCGTAAGCCGCGTCCCCGACGCGAAGCCCGGCCTCGGACACCGAGTCGCGGGCGAAGACCAACGCGAGCAGCGGGACCACCAGATAGAACACCACGGCCCACGCCATGTGACCGACCGCGGCATCGAAGCCGCGCTCGTAATCCGCCGCCAGCTGCGGCCCCGGCGTCCCCAGATACCAGTAGGCGACCGCACATAGGGTCGCGACCGTCATGTAGACGGCAAGGCGGGCGGGCCGCAATACCTGCTCGGTTTCATCCGGCAGGAAGGGTATCGGCGAGGGCACGCGTTCTCTTACCATACGGCCCGCCCATGTCGACGGTCTTCGTCACGGGAGCGAACGGCTTCATCG
>PVMK01128238.1_pt1 | contig 13050 bp, 13 predicted proteins | sample 1853481 | NCBI WGS metagenome assembly PVMK01 (sample SAMN08533507, study PRJNA380276) | Marine sediment metagenome, whole genome shotgun sequencing project.
GCATAACAACGTGTATCGCTTTCATCTATGATCGTGCCCAGTCTTTCCAAGAAGTTGTTGCGATCGTGGTCGTCCCAAAAAATATCGCGTTTTTCGATTCCTCTGGCAATGACATTGTGCAAGGCCCCAGGGGCATCAATGCGGGCTTTTCGTGGCATGGATTACTTATATCATATGTCAGATAGAAAATAAACTTTAAAACAGAAGGGTGTCCCCATTTTTACGCTGCTTGTGAAAAGAATGGGAGGAGCCAAGGTCACCAAGATTCGGATCTTGAGGACCTGTGCTGTGGGTGAAAGCAATGTTGATCGGGCCATTGGTGACTTGATGATTACTAAAAATCCGACTATCGGGTTGGCTGCCCATGCGGGTCAAACCGATGTCCGTATCACGGCTAAGGCCGACACGGAGGTGGAAGCCGACGCCCTCATTGCATCCCTTGAAGCTGAAGTTCGGCAGCGGCTCGGCGTCGCCATATACGGCGTAGAAAAAGAAACCGTGCCTGAGGTGATCGGTCAATTGTTGTCAAAGGGGAAAATAAAGTTGGGCGTAATCGATACTCTTACCGGCGGTCTTCTGACCCGCGGCCTTATTGATGCAGGATTCAGGCTATATCCGCAGCTGGCTTGCGATCCAGGGCCTGGATTGGATCAGACGGGCGGTGCTTGGGCAGCTCACATCCCCGGCGGATTGGGAGGAGCAGAAAAACTGAGCCTGGAGGACGAGGCGTTTGGGTCACCTGGGGAAAATTAGGAATTCGGTAAGAAAAAGAATAGCTGAGAAAATTCTAATATGAAGCGACTATCAGATTTAGGAATTAAACGAATTGAATCGCCGGACGAAATATTATAACAGTTTAAAATTGCTTAAGAGATAGAATTCCGATTTTCTATAATCCAGTATCCAGCACCCAGCATCGGCCACAAATGTCATAACGCTACGTCTACTGAGATGTATGATTCAGCAAATGGTTCACAACAGCCTTCATCATATCCTGCCACACCACCTTGCCGGTGGAAGATGCGTCAATAATATGATGATGAAATGTTCCCGCCCCCATCTCTTCCTCTTTTTGAACGATGTAAAATTTCCATTGATCCAGATTGTGTTCTTCCACCAGTTTCTTTAAACCCCACAACGGTATGAATTCATCCTGTTCATCGATAAAAATCAGGGTGGGTACGTTTAATTTTGTGCCGGCATTGTCTTCGAAATGGTACAGGGTTTCGAATAAGGCATTGTAAGCGGCGATTGGCGTGCCCTTCTTGTTGGCGAGGTAGGAGTCATCTGCCAGGCTTGGGATGACCAGGCTCGGAAACGGCGATAACGCGCGTTCCAAATAAATGGTAGCGCGCAAAGATAGTGCCGGCGCAAATAACACGATTTTATCAAATTGGACATCCGGGTGGGAAGCCAGCAGGTCAAGGCCGATCAGGCCGCCTACGGAGAAGGCGGTAAGAAACACCGGGATATTTTGCTGTTGGGCTCTTTTTTGGACCTGCAGGTAGGCGAGATAAGCTTCATTTATCCATAACGGGAAAGATACATTTTTAAAGGATTCCAGTCTCGCCGAGTCGCTGTCGACATCATCATGGTGCGCGTAGTTATCTCCGTGCCCACGAAGTGACACGCCCAGAACATCAATTCCGGACCTTGTCAGATTATTTATAATAGGCCCCATTCTGTCAGGGCGTAAATTGAGGCCATGGATGACCAGGGCTACTCCGTTCAATTCTCCGGGTTTCACACTTTTGTACCAACCTATCGAAGGGTTATCAGGAAAATCTTCCGTAAAATTATCACTGACAGGCTGCGAACCAGCCGATGAGACCGATGGTTTTGAAACCCTGGTATCGTTAACCGGACGCAAGCCGCCAGCGGTGTCGTTCAGGGCTAGAAAAATCCCTAATAGGGCAAGACCGGCTACGCAAAGTGCAATTGTTCTCGGTCTTGTCATTTTCACCGGCCGGTACTTGTTGGTTAAGGGGATTTTCAGTCAAATAGTCAATGGTTAGAATTCGCTATACTTATCAACCAATCAACTAATCAACTAATTTGACGATCATTTTACCAATATTTTCACCTTTGAAAAGTCCAATGAAGGCCTGCGGCGCATTTTCTATACCATCTATAATGGTTTCTTGCCATTTTATTTTGCCCTCCCCAATCCATTTTCCCATATCGGCAATGAATGGCTCTAATTTGTCGAAATGATCCCTGACAATAAAACCTTTCATCGTCAGCTTTTTAGAGATAATATAAGGCAAACGGGCAGGTCCCGGAACCGGCTTGACGGCGTTATATATGGAGATCATGCCGCACATCACAATGCGTCCATATGGGTTCATATGCTCAAGGGCCGCCTCCAGATGCACGCCCCCGACATTTTCAAAATATACGTCAATGCCTTTGGGGAAGTATTTGCCGACTTCGACAATGACGTCTTCTGTTGTTTTATAATTGAAGGCGACGTCAATTCCGGCCTCTTCCACCAGCCAGGAGACCTTTTCATCAGATCCGGCGCTGCCGACCACATAGCAGCCTTTGAGCTTGGCGATCTGGCACACCATCGATCCCACGGCGCCTGCGGCGGCCGAAACAAATACGGTTTGCCCTTCTTGGAGCTGGCCAATATGAAGCAGTCCGACATAGGCCGTCATCCCCGTCATTCCGACAGCGCCCAGATAGGCCTGAACAGGCGCAAGCCCGGGATCTATTTTGGTCAACCCGTCACCACCGGATACAAAATATTCACGCCAACCCAGCATGCTCAATACATAATCACCGACGTTAAACGCTCCGCTCTTTGATTCGATCACCCGCCCGACACTACCGCCTTCTAAAGGCTTGCCGATTTGAAACGGCGGAAGGTAGCTTTTGCGATCGTACATGCGGTTACGCATGTACGGATCGACGGACATATATATATTTTGAACCAGGATCTCGCCTTCCCTGATTGCGGGAATTGTCACATCGGCAAGCTCGAAGTCGCTTTTTGCGGGCAGGCCTTCAGGCCGGTTTTTAAGGTGGATTTCTTTACTTTTTAAAGATGTCATGATGCGCTCCTTTACAATAATGTTACAGTTAAAATTGATGAATTCGTAAAAAGTCGAATTCATCAAGTGTTTGGTGTGTCGTGTTTGGTGTTTGGTATGAAATATTATGATGCAATATCGGTATGTCAGAATACTAAACACTAAATACCAAATACTAAACACACTCGTAAAAAATATGCTTTTCTGACTTTTTACGAGAGTATCAACATTCTATCCCGCCAATGGTTCGTTTTGGGGACCCGGTTTACTGCGCAGCCACAGATTGGCCAGGACGATCAATAATAAAAAAGGAATGACGGCCATGTTAATGGTTTTCCATCCCAGGATATTTTGAACCGCACCGGAGCTGAACGCGGTCAGGGTGACGGTGCCAAATACAATAAAATCATTCAGGGCTTGAGCCTTGGCCTTTTCAGCGGGCGAGTAAGTCTCCGTCAACTGCGTGGTCGCGCCGACAAACAGGAAATTCCAGCCAAGTCCCAAAAAAATTAGCGAACTCCAGAAATGAATTACCGTCGTTCCGGTGAAGTTGACCCCGACGCACAGGCCGAGCAGCAAGACCCCCGCCAACATGATATTGGCCGTGCCGAATTTTCGAATTAACTGCCCGGTGAAAAAAGACGGAACAAACATGCCAAATACATGCCACTGGATGACAAAGGCCGTGTCTGAAAACGGATGGGCAAAATCGTGCATGGCCAGCGGGGTGGCGATCATGATAAAATTCATGACCCCATATCCCACCATGGCGCTGGCCACAGCCACAAGGTAAGCAGGCTGGCGGGCGATTACACCCAGCGGCCGCTCACCCGTTGACCGTGTGCTTGCCCCGGGCTCTGGCATGCGCAGAAAAAAGGCGATACTTAAGGCCAGCAGATAGATACCTGTCAGGATGGCGTAGCTTCCCGCAAATTCCTGGGGCAGCAACTGCCGAGACCACTTTGCCAGATTCGGTCCCGCAAAAGCGGCAATCAATCCGCCGGCCAGCACGTATGAAATAGCGCGGCTGCGGAATTGTTCCGGAGCGGTTTCGGCGGCCGCAAACCGGTAATACTGACCAAAGCCGTTAAACACACCGATTAATATGGTGCCGAAACAAAATATGCTGAACTCGGCCTTCAAAACGCCGGCCGTGGCGATGACCGCTCCGGCCATGCCGAACACCGAGCTGGTCATAAATCCCAGCCGGCGGCCGACACGCTGCATGTACAAAGAGGCGGGTATGGTGGTTGCCATCTGGGCCAAAAACAAAAGTGCCAGCGGCAGGGTCGCCAGTGATTTGGTGCTGGATAAAGTCATTCCCACCAAAGCCGATGACGCCAGCAAAAGGGATGTGCCCGTGATGAGCATCGCCTGGCTCAACGAGAGGAGAATTACGTTGCGCTTCATTTTCTGCGGTGCTTGAGGTGGCACTTTATTTATTCGTCCTTCCGTAGATAGTTATAAACACCGCCTCTGGCCTGAAAAGCGGCCAGTCTGATCGAAAAAGAAACTTAACGGCCTAGACAGGCCATTTTCTGACAGGATCAACAGGATGGACAGGATAGAGAAATACGAGTCCAAAATATATCCTGATAATCCTGTAAATCCTGTCTAAATAAATGTAGTTTCACACGAAATGCGGGCCTTCTAAATCTAATACTAAATTTTGTGAAAGAAAGGGCAGGCAACGAATTCATATTTTCTTTGCACTAAAAATAAAAAAATCACAATTAAGACTCTAACAAACTGAATTGAGAAAATTCCAAGCACCAATTCACAAATAACAAACAATATTCAAATTCGAATTTCCAAAAAATCCCCTCACCCCCTTTAGAAAAGGGAGCAAACATGTTTGGAGTTTGATTAATTGGAATTTGAGATTTATTTGGAATTTGGTGCTTGAAATTTGAGATTTAAACAAACTTATTTTTTAAAACCAAGATTTATAAAGCCAATCCGTGTTTTGCAAATTACATAAGGGACACTATGTTAGGTACTGCGTGCCTGTAATATTGCAACTTTACTTCTTTTTGACATTTTCTGAGGAAATGATTATCAATTACGACAGGTTTACGAATTGAGCAAATTATGAAAAAAATCGTTATTGAACGACCCGGTGGTTACCGCAGGCTTCAAATAAAGGAATTTCCCACCCCCGCTCCTCAAAAAAATGAAGTTCTCATAGAGATAACTGCCGCGGGGGTAAACTTTGCCGATATATTTATTCGATTGGGGCTTTATAAGTCTGCCAAGGAGTTTGTCGGCTGGCCCATCACCCCCGGTTTTGAGTTCTCAGGCAAGGTACTGAAATGCGGCCAGGAGGTGACGGATCTGAATCAAGGCGATCGGGTCTTCGGATTAACGCGTTTCGGCGCCTATGCCACCCATCTTTGTGTTCCCCGGGAGCAGGTCTTTTTAACAGCGCAGGATTCCAAATTCACCCCCGACCAGTGGGCGGCCTTTCCGGCCGTATTCCTCACGGCCTATCACGGGCTGTTCCAGAATTTTATGCTGCGGCCCGGCATGAACATTTTGGTTCATTCGGCGGCCGGAGGGGTGGGGGGTGCCCTGCTGCAGTTGGGCAAAATAGCCGGCTGCCGTATGACGGGCGTCGTTGGTTCGACCCATAAGGTAGATACTGCTCTGAATTACGGTGCCGATCAGGTGATCGATAAAAGCAGAGAAGATCTCTGGGGCCAAGCCCGTGAACTTTGCCCGGATGGATATGATGTGGTCTTTGATGCCAACGGCCCGGCCACCTTGAAACAGAGTTATAGGCACCTGGCGCCGGCGGGCAAGCTGGTGGCCTATGGCTTTCATTCCATGCTGTCAACATATGCGGGCGTTCCCAATTACTTGAAGCTGCTCTGGCAGTATTTGCGGGTTCCGCGATGGAGCCCGCTGAATATGATGCAGGAGAACAAAAGCCTGATGGCCTTTAATCTGTCTTTTCTCTTTCACCGTATGGATCTGCTCAAAGAAGCGATGCAGGATCTTTTAAAGTGGGTGGAAGAAGGCAAGATTAAAGCGCCGGCAGTTCAGAGTTTTCCCTTCGAAAAAGTAGCCGATGCCCATCGCGCCCTTGAATCGGGCACTACTGTGGGCAAACTGATTTTGAAAATAAATGCTGACTAAAAGAAAGAGCCGCCGATTTTAAGAAATGGAAATCGCCGACGCTGTTTCTTTCGCCGGCCACCAACGCCCACGGCGACGGTCGTCTCAGCCTCAGGGTGATCAATACGGTGTTCAACGAGATATGCAGCCTGGCTGGCGTCGAGGGCCATACTCCCCATGACGCCCGCCACGCCATGGGCCGGTACCTCATCGAGAAAACCGGCGGTATCGCCGCAGTCCAACGGTAGTTTGGCCACGCCAACGCGGCCTATTCCATCCAGTAAGCCAGGGTCACCAACCAGGAACTGGATGTGGCGTTGGATGATCGGTGATCTGCTTTTGAATTCTCTTCAGTGGCCTTATAATCAGGTCCTTCTTTTCTGCAGACAATTTGAAAAACCTCGTTAATCTATGCGGATCACAAATCAGCTAAAAAATAAATTTTTTTGGCCTCATCGTTTACAATATACTGGAAAATCTAGATTAGTAGAAGAGTAGGGGGAGGCGATCTTTTTTTCTGAAATTTTCCACGGTTTGGGGGTGTTGGAAAAGACAAGAGCGCTTTGGTCGGTTGAATAACGAGTCAAAATTAGGTTTTTGGTAATACGGGTCAATTACCTCGCCGATCAGACACAAAACTGCAATTCCGCAATATTGTATATTTCGGCTAAAGTCTACAATGCATGAATTTTGTGGATATGTTCTGCCAATCTGACACAAATTGCCTCCAAAATTGTCGATATGGGGTTTCACAAGAAGTGCGTAATCGAGCGTATGCCTTTGCTGCGTCTGAGTCCCAAGGCATAATTTCAACGCGAATTAAAAACTCTTGATTCTATCATTCTAGCCACCTTCATGCTTACCGGTTGCAGGGAGATTCACACAACCGACCGAAATCATTTCGCCGAAATAAAAAACAAAGGCATATCGTTTGTTTTTTATTAACCGTACGGCATTTATCAGAAAATCAAAAATTTCAGAGATTAAATAATATAGCGGTAGATTGCTTAAATGTCCTTTACGGCCTCTTCGAGCAATAGAACCGTATACGACATTAGGAAAAAACTTTAATCGCTTCATACCCTCTCGCGAGCCCGCTTGAATCCTTCGAAAGAGCCCGTAATCGTTGCATCAGGGACAGCATAGGACAGGCGAAAATATCCCGGTGCGCCGAATCCCACTCCCGGCACCGCCAGAATGAGCTCATCTTTCAGGATACTCAAAAATTTGACGTCATCAGGAATCGGACTTTTGGGGAACAGGTAAAATGCGCCTTGCGGGATGTTAAATTCATAACCGGCATCGGCCAGACCCTGACAGAACAGATCCCGGCGTCGTTTGTAGATGGAGACATCCACGGTAACGCCCTGTAATTGGGCAACGACAAGTTGCAGCATATTGGGGGCATTCACGCAGAGCATCGTGTTGACCACGATGGCTGCGCCGGAGACGAGTCCCGCATCTTCGGCATCGGGATGCACCGCGAGGTATCCGATGCGCTCGCCGGCCAATGACAGCTCTTTGGAATAGGAGCTTACCACGATGCTGTGGGGATAGGCCTGAAACACCGATGGGACACGGCCCTCATAGATGATCTTGCGATAGGGTTCATCCGAGACAAGATATATCCTTCGGCCGAATTTCCGGCTGGCCCGATCCAACACCCGGGCCAGATCGGTCAGCTCCTCCGCCGAATACACGGCGCCGGTGGGGTTATTCGGTGAATTAATCAGCATCACCCGGGTTTTTTCGGTGATAGCGGCTTCGATTGCGGCGGTATCCAGGTGAAAATTACTATCTGTCGGTGCGGTTTTAAGGGCAGCACCGGCCATAAAGGCATAATGATCATAGCCGATAAAGTAGGGTGAAGGGGTCAATATCTCTTCACCGGGATTTACCAGGGCACCGAAAATGGCGTTCAAGGCGCCGGCGGCCCCGACGGTCATCAAGATTAAATCCGGTGTCAGTTCAATGTCATGCTCACCGCTTAGATATTGGGCCACGGCCTGACGCACCTGGGGATGGCCCGGGTTGGGCGTGTAGCCGTGGTTCAATGTTTCGCTGTTGACCAATTCCCGGAGCACCTTCTTGAATTCAGGCGGCGGCGGGACATCGGGATTGCCCAGAGAAAAATCAAAGACGTTTTCCGGGCCGTGTTTGGCTCTCAGCCGGGCGCCTTCCTCGAACATCTTTTTGACCATTGCCATTCCGTCAACCATTTTGACCATTTTGTCCGCGATCGGCATGATGCTTTCCTTTCAGGGGTTCAGGGGTTCAAAGGTTCAGAGGTTCAAGGTTCCATTCTCGTCCCTGGACTGCATAAGGGATGCGTATTTACGAAAAAAGCGTTGGTTTCATCAGGTTTAATAGAAAATTTGGAGCCAAATTGGCAATTATTTAGGAAATGAGCATTTTTAACGAGAACTTCGGGTCTTCAATGCCTTTTTTGTCCTTAACCCTGAACGTTGAACCCTGAACCTGTGAACGGTTACTATATTTATTTGCATATCTGAGAACTTAAATCAACTTGAAATAGGTGTTCTAATAGTAACCGTTCAGGGATTTCCTATTATTTTTAAAATTACGCTCGAAATCTTATAAAAGCTGTTTTATATTATCTTAATATAATTCCTAATTACTCCGCCCTGAAAAATAGCCATAACAGGGTTGGGTATAATAAATTTGTTCTTTGAAAATTGAAGAAAATATTTAGAAGTTGATCCGGGCGGATTAATTAATCATCAGCATCTGAGATGAAATTAAAAAGTCAAAAAAAGCTTAAAAAATGCGCAGCATAAAATAATTAATCCGCCGGACCTTCGATCTAACAACTTACTTCAGTTTTCAAATAACAATTTGCAACCCTAAATGTGCTATTTTTCAGGGCGGAGTAATTAGACAGGAGGCAAAATGATCGCTTATTTTGTACACGACAGTAAAAAAGAAAGGGACCTGATTGTGCTGCCGGATAGAGGCTGCAGTGTCGAGGTGAACCCCCAGTGGATGGAAACGTTTATTTCAGTGGACCCGGTGTTTGCAAGCTGGTCCGGAGACAGCTGCTCAGAATTTGCGCCTGAAGATTTTGGAACGGTTGTGGCGACCCGCGATGATGGCGGTGATGTGTGTGTGATGGACCATGAGTTGTGGAAGGAAAGGATGGAATACTATCTGGGATTACCCTAACCCGGATAAACCGGAAATTCCAAAACACAAATACCAAATTCCAAATGGTTCGACAGGCTCACCACCCTGAGCCCAGTCGAAGGGTAAATCACAATGACCAAAATTCAAAATCCCAAATGCGAATATGATCTTAAGAAAGAACGTTTCAATTCTATGTTTTGACGGTCTCGTAACTTGATACTTGATACTTGATGCTCGATGTTGGATACTCGATGCTCGATGCTCGATACTGGATACTGGATGCTGGATACTGGATGCTCGATGCTGGATGCTCGATACTCGATGTTGGATACTCGATGCTCAATGCGTGATAAGCACCAGATCATGTCCTGGGATATCGAGTATCCAGCATCGAGAATCGAGGATCAATGGCAGATAAAAGAGAAACGTGTCGGTTGTTAAACTAGTTTAAATTTATTTTTCAGGGGTACCATCTTGAGAATCATCTTTTTTGCCGGGAAAGGCGGGGTGGGTAAAACATCGGTGTCGGCGGCCACCGGAATCAAGGTCGCTCAAATGGGTCACAAAACAGTGGTGATGTCGCTGGATGTCGCTCACAGCCTGGCGGATATTTTCGACCTCGATAGAGGGTTGCTCGATAAAAACAAAGGGCAACCGGTCGGGGTTGGGGACAATTTATGGATCCAGGAGCTGGATATCCAGGAAGAGATCCAGCGTTACTGGGGCGAGATTCACATGTATTTTTCCGGTTTGCTGAACATGACCGGATTGGATGAAGTTTTGGCGGAAGAATTGGCCGTTTTTCCCGGGATGGAAGAAGTCAGCCTCCTGCTGTACATCAACAAATACGTCCGTGAAAAAACCTATGACGTGATTCTGCTGGATTGTGCACCCACCGGGGAATCCCTCCGGTTCATCAGTATACCCACCACTCTGGACTGGTACATGAAGAAGATATTCAACTGGGAAAGAACCCTTGCCAAATATGTGCGCCCGCTGGCCAAGCGGGTGACGGATATACCCCTGCCGGGCGATAACTATTTTCAGGCCATTGAAGATTTATTTGAAAAGCTCAAAGGGGTGGATCAGGTACTGGTAGACCCGGAAATTACCACGGTACGCCTGGTGACCAATCCTGAAAAAGTGGTTTTAAAAGAGACCCAGAGGGCCTTTATGTATTTTTGCTTGTACAAAATGAACATCGATGCCATCATTATGAACCGCATCCTGCCCGAGACTGTCACAGACAGCTATTTCAGTAACTGGCTGAAAGGCCAGCAGCGTAATTTAGCGGAAGCCGCCGAATTCTTCAATCCGGTGCCCATATTCCCGGTGAATCTGTTTTCCGGTGAAATCATCGGCTACGACTATCTGCGGGACTTAGCCGATCAGATCTATGCCGACCGCAACCCACTGGAACGCTTTTATAAGGAGGAGCCCTATCAGTTGATCAAAGAAAAGAGCAATTACCGCCTCAAACTGAAGCTTCCCTTCGTTTCCAAAAAGGATGTGGAGCTCAGCAAGATGTATGAAGAGCTGGTATCCGCATCGGAGGATTTAAACGGCATATATTGCTTCCCAGACAGGTGGCATCTTTAAACACAGTAAACGCAAAAATGGAAGGCGAATATTTAAACGTCGTCTTTAAAGGTGATGATCATGGCCGAGAAAAAGAGTGAACAGGAGACCGCCGGTTGTCCCGTGGGCAGTTTTTTCGAGGATCTCGAGAAAGCCTTCGGGAAAAAAGTCCCCGTTTTTTGGGCACATGACCCAATCGAGACTTGAATTTATGAAAGGCATCCGATCGCTGCTGGATGCGCGCATTGACCACCTTGAAAAAATGCGCTCCGGCAAGGCCGAGAAAAAGATGACCAAGATTAAAGTGGAGTAATCAGCAAATTTATCTGACCAAAATTCTTAAGTATTTGAAATCCGGTTGACTGTGGTAGTCATCCAGCGCCCGAACTTTGCTTATTTAGCATATTAGAGCGTTTGTCAAAATAACGTTCCGATATCAGTGCTTCAACCAGGCTTGTTTGGGTTATCAATAACGTCTAGGGCTGGAACCAAACGCTCTAATATTTTTTTTATTTTAAAATGGCCTTTCTATCGGGCCACTGTTTGACAATTGGCACATCACCACCGCACTGATTAAATAAGTAAAGGCCGGGGCAGATATTAGTAGCGGCCACATTGTTTCCCCAAAGTATATTTTTTTTAGTATCAAAAAAATAACATAGCGGTTGTCATAAACGACAATAATTTTCAACCGCTACACAGATGCATCTTTGGTTGTTAGAAACTCGGTTCAAACGGAACATATTTATGACAACCGGTATAATGGGTTTGGTCATGTCTTGAACGTGTTGGTGAACCCGCTCTAAATCACTATGAGACAGCTCTCAGTTTTTGTTGCGGTCCATGCGGATGCTCGCGGCGACAAACCACAGCAGGGCAATGACCTGCAAACAGAGCATCATCGCAAATCCTGCCTGATAGCCGGCGGGCGCATATCCGCCTGCAGCGGTGCCCGGCCACAGATTGATGATGGCGCCGATACCCCATTGGGCGGAAAAGGCGGCAATGAACACCAGCAGATTGACGCCGGTATTGACCCGGCCGGACAAATGCAATGGGAAACTCTGGGACAACACCGCATACGGAATAATCCCGGTGGTGCCGAAAATTCCAAACAGCACCCACAGGGTGCGCGACCACGAGGTTGCCTCCAGGATAAGCAACCCCTGGGTGATCATGAAGGCGGTCATGCCCGCCACTGCGATAACGATCGGTTTGATGCTCAGACGGCTCAATCGTTCCGCTGCAGCGCCCATCAGGATAAAACCGCCCACCATGGCCGCCGCAATCATCAGGAGTACCTGGGCGATCATATCGCGCTCCATTCCGGCCACATCCCGCAGCCAGGGACCGGACCAAAGGCCCTGAATGGCCAGAAAGGCCGCCTGGGACATGACGGTCAACGGCGCAATGCGCCAGAATGTCAGGCTTGAGAAGACCTGAATAATTCCCTGAATCTGCTCTTTAATGCTGTCACCGTTTTGTTCCATCTCTTTTTCCGGGACGACAAAGAAAACAGCGGCCGCCACGGCCAGGGTGATGATAGATAAGATAAAAAACACACCGCGCCAGTCTGTAACCCCTAAAGCCGCTTCCATCGGAGCCGTGGCGGTAAGGGCGCCAAATCCGCCGGCGGCCATCTGAATGCCGTTAATCAGGGGCAACCGCTCTCGGCGAAACCACAGCACAAAGGCTTTAAAGGCGGCCATCAGACAGGCCGATACACCAAAGCCGATCAATGCCCGCCCGATTACCAGCCCGGATACGCTTTCGGCTCTGGAAAAAACAAATGCCCCGGCGGCGGCAAAAATGAGGAGAAACGATTCAATTTTGCGGGGGCCGAAACGATCCAGCAGCACACCGAGAGGCAGTTGAAAGGAAGCAAAGGTGATAAAGTAGGCGGCGGTGAGAAGACCCAGCTCCGAGGGACCGATGCCCAACTCCGATGCCAGATCCGGAGCCAGTACCGCATTGACCACCCGATAAAGGTAGGAGAGAAAATAACCCAGGGCGAAAGGGATGAAGACCCGTAAATTTTTTCCAAGAGATAGAGGCATAAGGGCGCCAACCTAGTTCATTTGATCAGTTATGAGAAATATAGTTTATTGGCTTCTCGAGTGTCCGTGCATCTTTTCCCGGCAGCTTCCGATAGTTTTCTAAGGATAAGCACACCATG
>PVMK01118606.1_pt1 | contig 13049 bp, 9 predicted proteins | sample 1853481 | NCBI WGS metagenome assembly PVMK01 (sample SAMN08533507, study PRJNA380276) | Marine sediment metagenome, whole genome shotgun sequencing project.
CTAGCTAATGAAAGCAGTCATCCAACGACCGTTTGCCTATATCCCGACACGAATCCAGCGTGATGGAAACCGCATGGACCACCGGGTTCACCGATGGCCAATGCGGGACAGCATCCAGGTCATCCAGAAAGGAACTTCGATCTGCCGTTCGGGCATTTCCGATTACGTGGATTCGACCGTGATGCTTACCGGAACGCTCTGCATGAGCGTGTTGAATACCGGCGAGTACCGGGCCAATTCGTCGAGCTTCTTGAGGTCCTTCGGATCGGCTTTGACCTTGAACTTCACGCGGATGTCGGTGTAGCCCCTCGGCACATCTTCGGCGAGACCGAGGAAGCCCCGCAGATCGATGTCGCCTTCGAGCTCGGACTCCACCTCCTCGAGGTGGATGCCGCGTACCGCCGCGTGCGCCACCAAGCTGGTGGTTACGCAGGAGGCCAAGGCATGCAGTAGATGCTCGACGGGGTTAGCCGCCTGGTCCTCACCGGCGAGGATGGGTGGCTCGTCCGCATCCATCTCGAACTTCTGCTTGTGCGCGATCTCCTGCTTGGCGCCGTAGAACCCAGTCACGGTGGTGCGATTGTGATTTCCACTCAACCACTTGTTGCTGGCCCGGAAACGGCTCGCGCCGAGCTCCGGATCGGCCTCGATCGCCTTGACGGTGCCCATCAGCGTCTCGAGATTGACGCCGTTGACGACCCGGCTCATCGCAGGGGCCTGTTGCCGTACTTTCTGTCTCGTCTCGTTCATCGTCCTTACTCCTGTATCGGTTGCTTCAGGTTGCACCGCCCGACCGTCGATGGGTCTGCACGCGGCTTGGGCAATACGATAGGTGTTGACAGATGCCGCCAGAAGATGGATTTTGGACAAAAACGCGCTTTTTATGCCACTAAATGAGGCACGAGCATGAGCACCGAGGCAGAAGACTCCGTTGATACATTGATCGTGGCCGTCCCCGAGACCGCGGGTTCAGCTCTATACGGCATGCTGGACGTGCTGTCGGCAACCGGCAGCATTTGGCAGACGCTGACCCGCGCCGAGGGTGAGCAAAAGCTGTTTCAAGTGCGGATTGTGTCGCCGGACGGCATGCCCTTCACCTGCGGCAACCGTATTCCCGTCAACCCCGACTGCTCGGTCGTCGACGACCCGCCGGCATCGATCGTCATTCTGCCCGAGCTCTGGCTCGGCCCGGACGAGCCGATGCACGGGCGCTATCCGACGCTCACCGAGTGGGTTCGCCGCAAGTACCGTGAAGGGGCGACGCTGTACTCGGCCTGCTCCGGCGCGGTCATGCTGGCCGAGACTGGCCTGCTGGACGGTTTCAGCGCCACCTCGCATTGGGGCTACCAGGATCTGTTCAGGAAGTCCTACCCGAAAGTCCACTTCGACCCCGCGCCGAATCTCGTCTATGCCGACCCGGCCGGGCGGATCGTGACAGCGGGCGGCACCACCTCGTGGCACGACCTTGCGTTGCACATCATCGCCCGCCACGCGAACCCCGGCGAGGCGCTTCGCATCGCCAAGGTCTACCTGCTGAAATGGCATGCAGAGGGGCAGCTGCCTTACGCGCCCCTGGTGCGGCGCACACCCCATGCCGATTCGGTGGTACGGCAATGCGAAAAGCGGCTCGCTGAGCATTTCCGGGAGATCGATGCCCTCGGCCAAGTGGTCGAGTCGTCGAACATCCCCGAGCGCACGCTGAAGCGCCGCTTCAAGACTGCCACCGGCAGTTCGCTGATCGAGTACGTTCAGAACCTGAGGATCGAGGAAGCCAAGCGACTTCTTGAGAGCGGCCGGATGCCGGTGGACGACATCAGCGCGGAGATCGGTTACGCCGACTCATCATTTTTCCGCAGACTGTTCAAGCGGCTGACGGGACTCACACCCAGCCAATACCGGCGCATGTTCCAGCCATTGGCGGCCGCGTGATTGCTTCGATGTCAATCTTCGAAGAAGAGAAGAAGTGAGTGACCGCATTGAGCTGCTCTTCAGATATTCAATCAGGGAGGCTGAACTTCCGATTTGGGTCGCAAGTCGCCGTTGGGCGGCCACGGATGGATTTCATCGCCTGAACGGCGGGAAACGGCCAATACCGGCTATTCGGGGCGGGCGCCGGGAAGGTCCGGTTATGGAACAAAAAGCGGTCGTCGAGCGGTCACGGTCACGGCTTGGACGGGGGAAAGTGACCCATTGCGAATGTTGATGAAGATAGGCGCCGAATCGATGACCCGAAATTTGAACGCATCATTTTCTATAATGCCTCATTCCTGGAAGTTACTAATACTCAGTCGAACACATCACTAGGACTCAATAAAGTTGAGCGGCAATTATCTGAATCTTAAATTCTGCCGGCTTAAATCTTTGATAGATCTACAGCCCATCAGCTTCATGTCCCGTTCAATTTCATTTTTTAAGTTGGTTAGTGCTTTTTCTACTCCGGCTTGCCCTGCCGCAGCTAAAGCATACAAGTACAAGCGGCCACCGGAACAAGCTTTAGCGCCTAGTGACAAGGCTTTTAAGACATGGGTACCACGGCGAATACCGCCGTCACAGATAACGTCGATTCTATCGCCTACTGCATCGACAATTTCTGCGAGCTGGTCAAAAGGGGAGCGCGATCCATCCAATTGTCTACCGCCGTGATTTGATACCATAATGGCTGCAGCGCCAATATCCACCGCTCGGTTGGCATCTTCGACCGACATAATGCCTTTCAACGCAAAGGGTTTACTCCAATACTGGCAGAGCTCTTCAGCCGCTTTCCAATCCATGGATTGATCCAGCATGGTGTTGAAATACTCCGCAACGGATAGGGAAATATTTGTCCCTTCGCGAACGTAATCTTTTATTTGAGAAAGCTCGAATTTTTCCCGACAAAAATAATTCATCGCCCACGTTGGGTGCGCAGCAAAACTAAATAGGCTTCTTAAAGTGAGTTTGGGAGGCGAGGTAAAGCCCGTGTATAAATCCCGTTCTCTATTACCGCCGACAATAGTATCGACCGTCAAGGCCATGGCCTCGAAGTTGGCTTCCTTGCAGCGATCAATCATACTCTTGGTGAGTCCTTTGTCCTTGTGCACATAGAGCTGAAATAATTTAGGCGTAGAAATCGTTGATCCTATTTCTTCTATGCTCACTGTCCCCAAGGATGAAATGCCAAACATGGTCCCAAATTTTTCCGCCGCTTTGCCCACGGCGCGTTCTCCATCGTGGTGAAATAATCGCTGTAAGGCCGTGGGCGACAAAAAAAGCGGCAGATCCAACGTCTGCCCCATGACTGTCACCGACATATCGATGTTCTCGACACCCGCGAGAACATTGGGAACTAAATCGCAAGTTTCAAATGCTTCCGTATTACGCCGACAAGTCACTTCATCGTCAGCTGCGCCGTCGATATAATGAAAGATAGGACCAGGCAATCGTTGTCTGGCGAACTTACGAAAATGTTCTGTGTTATGACAGTCTGTTAAACGCATAGAGTTTCCGTTGAGTTACTGATACTTGAATCGACCCTCAATGGGACCACTGTCGTCTACAGCAATGGTCTGTCCGGTAATAAAGTCTGCCGCCTTTGAAGCCAAATGGACAGCTGTACCGGCATTCTCTATCTTGTTCGCCAACGCGTCGCAAGGGATATCTCTCAACGGTTTTTGCATAGATTTCAGGATTTTCCCACAGAGCTCGGGCAAAATCGGTTCGAATCAATCCCCGCGCAATACAATTCACACGCACATTTTTTCCTTTGCCGTCAAATGGTTGGAGCAAGCTGAATGAGTAAAAGTGGATATTGAATCTATAAAACGCATTATCGCAGATTGGGCAACCCGTACCTAATGCGGTGGAACTACATCTGATATAGTAAGTTTACTAGAAATGAACTCTGGTGGCCGGCCCGGAGAACGGTCATGCAAGATGTAACACGATGGCTTGAGTCGCTTGGACTCGATAAATACGCGGAGGTTTTTGCTGAGAACGCTGTTGGCCTCGATATTCTACATCAGTTAAAGGAGAAACACCTCAAAGAACTCGGCGTGTTGCTGGGTGACCGCTTACGCCTCCTGGAAGCGATAAAGACCCTCGACTCAGCCCCGACCACTATCTCCCCAGAAGCCGTTCCTACATCGACGCCTGTACCTGTTATTCCTACAACACGCCTAACCGGCGAGGCCCAACGGCGCCAATTAACCGTGATGTTCTGTGATTTGGTGGACTCGACGGCATTGTCTAGCCAACTCGATCCCGAGGACATGCGCGAGGTCATCACGTCGTTTCAAGACACCGCACGCGAAGGCATCCAGCAGTATGCCGGATTCATTGCCCGGTATATGGGGGACGGCATCTTGGTCTACTTCGGATATCCCCAGGCCCATGAGGATGATGCTGAGCGTGCGGTTAGGGCGGGGTTAGCGATTGTGCAGTCGATGGCTCAGCCCAACACCGATATCACGAAGCAGTATGGAGTTGAGCTTGCGGTGCGGGTTGGTGTTGCTACCGGCCCAGTGGTTGTTGGGGACATTATCGGTGAAGGGGCTGCGGAAGAGGCAGCAGTGATTGGTGAAACACCCAATTTGGCAGCAAGACTACAGAACCTGGCCGCACCCAACCAGGTCACTGTGGCGCCGGCAACCTATCAGTTGTTGGGAGCGTTGTTCGAATATGAAGACTTAGGCGCACATCAGGTCAAGGGCATTGATCAACCCATCCAGGTGTGGCGTGTGGTGGGCGAGCGTGATGTCGACAGTCGTTATGAAGCCACGCGGATGGGGAGTGGGTTACCCCTGGTTGGACGGCAGGAAGAGTTGGGATTGCTTACTCGCTCATGGGAAGCGACCAAACAGGGGCATGGGCAGGTGGTTTTGATTCAAGGGGAAGGGGGGATTGGCAAATCACGGTTATTGGAAGCACTGCGCGAACAAATCCACGGAGAAGACTATATCTGGGTGGCCCATCGCTGTTCGCCATATCACATCAACAGCCCACTGTACCCGATCATTGAGCATATGAAGCGGGTGATAGGCTGGAAGCCGGAAGATGACACAGAGCGGAAGCTTGAGAAACTGGAAGCGGCGCTCGGGAGACAAAGTCTACCACTTGATGAGGCAGTACCGTTGTATGCGGAGTTGATGTCATTGCCATTGCCACAGGGCCGGTATGCGCCACTTGAGTTAACTGCTCTGCAGCAGCGTGAACAAACACTGGATGCGTTGGCGGGATGGCTGTTGGAGGAAGCAGAGCGAACCCCCGTGCTTAACGCATGGGAGGACCTCCATTGGGTGGACCCCACCACGCTTGAACTCTTGGGGCTTTATATTGAGCAATCCCCGACGGTTTCGATGTTGAATGTGTTGACCTATCGTCCGGAATTCGTTGCGCCCTGGTCGATGCACTCACACATGACACCGATCACGCTTAATCGCTTGGAACGGCCGGAGGTCGAGGCGATGATTGCACATCATGCCACCCAAAAGTTAGTGCCTGCGGAGGTAGTGGAGCACATTGTGGTGAAGGCCGATGGGGTCCCGCTGTATGTGGAGGAGTTGACCAAGACCATTCTCCAATCGGAATTCTTATATGACGAGGGAGACGGTTACACGCTGGCGGGTTCTCTGTCCGAGCTGGCGATTCCAGCCACGTTGCAAGACTCACTGATGGCCCGTTTGGATCGGGTCCCGACGGCACGTGAAGTGGCCCAGCTCGGTGCGGTATTCGGACGGGAGTTTACCTACGAGATGTTGCAATCGCTCGCCCCCCATGAAGAACCTATCCTGCAAGACGGGCTCGGTCAACTCGTAGACAGCGAGTTGCTCTACCAACGTGGCCGGGGCCGTCGTGCCCGCTACGTGTTCAAGCATGCGCTCATCCAAGACGCGGCTTACGAGTCACTGCTCAAACGCACGCGCCAGCAATATCATCAACGCGTCGCGGAGCTGATGCAAGAGAAGCTGCCGGAAACAGAGGAGATGCAACCCGAGCTCTTGGCCCATCACTACAGTGAGGCCGGATCCCATGCGAAAGCGATCGAGTACTGGCGCGCCGCCGGCCGGCGTGCTGCAGAACGCTCGGCCAACGCCGAATCGATCGCACACCTCAAGCATGGACTCGATAACATTCAGATGCTTCCCGATACACCCGAGCGGGTCCGATTGGAGCTCGAATTTCTGACCGATTTGGGACCTGCTTTGATTGCCAGCTTAGGATATGGCGCCGAGGAGGTTAAGGACACCTACGAGCGTGCAAAGGTTCTGTGTGATCAGATTGGAAACAAGCGAGATCTTTTTCCAGTTCTGCGGGGCCTGTGGAACTCGTACCTATTTGCGGCGGAGATGCCAGAGGCCCTCAAGCGTGGCAAAGAACTCCTGCACCTGGCGGAAGACATCGGTGATTCTTCGCTTGTGGTTGAAGCGCATCGAGTGATGGGAACGGTTTCATTCGTCATGGGTGATTTTGTTAACGCCCAACGTTTTGCTGAGAGGGGCGTGGAACTCTACGATCCCGAGCAGCATCGTGACCTCGCGTTCGTTTACGGAGCAGATCCTGCCGTTGTTTGCAGGCTCTATGGGGCTAAGGCGCTGTGGATGCTGGGCTATCCAGCGCGGGCGCAAGCGATGATGAATGCGGCCCTGTCCAGAGTACATGAGTTTCCCCATGGGCACACGGAGGCATTCGCGTTCTGTTACCAGGCCACTTTGCGTCAATATCGCCGAGAAGCGCAGCTTACCTACGACAGCGCTGAAGCGGCAGTTAAGGTGGCATCCGAGCATGGCATCCGGCAGTGGCTGGCCTGGGGGACAATCTTAGGGGGCTGGGCTTTGGTATTCATGGGTAAGCAAGACGAAGGCATCAAGCGGTTACAAGAAGGGCTCGACAACTGGCGGGCGAAGGATCTCTTTAGTGTCCCGTATCTCCTAGGTCTCAAGGCTGAAGCGCTGGCAGCCTTAGGACAAGTGGATGAAGGCGTCGAGACATTGGCCACAGCGATAGAGGTATCTGAAAAATGTAGCCAAAGATTCTACCTGGCCGAATTGTATCGGCTCAAAGGTGAATTGTTGCTGATGTTATCGAAAGACAACCACACCGACACCGCAACTTGTTTTCAGCAGGCCGTTGATGTCGCCCGTGATCAGCAAGCAAAATCTTTAGAACTTCGTGCCGTCATGAGCCTAGGTCGTATGTGTCAACAACAAGGCAAAGGGGACAGCACGTATAAGGAATTGAAAGAAATTTACGGGTGGTTTAGCGAAGGCTTCGACACGGATGATCTACACGAGGCCAAGACGCTTGCCGACGCGTTGTCCTGACAATTACCATCGCTTCTTGTCACTCTGCGCTTTCACACAAACTCGGTCGAACTCGGAACTCCGCCACTCTGATCTCAACGAAATTGATGAATGTCGGCTTTTCCACGAGCGGCCTTTGGCGAGGCGACTGTGAACGGCAGCAACGGGTCGCAAGTCGCCGTTGGGCGGCCACGGATGGATTTCATCGCCTGAACGGCGGGAAGCGGCCAAAAGCAGACGCTCGATGTGTTGCTTAATGTAGCTTCAGCGAGTCTAGATCGACCTGCTTTGACGGGAAGTACGGCGATCGGTACCGGCGGCAGGCTCATAGCCTAGGTATCGGCGAGGTGGTCATCGCACCGCGCTCGCCCTGGCAGAATCCCTACGTCGAGCGAGTCATTGGTTCGATTCGCCGTGACTGTATCGACCACGTCATCGTTCTGAACGAGCGTCATCTGCGCCGAATCTTGCGGTCATACCTGGCTACTATCATACTTGCCGGACGCATTTGTCGTTGAACAAGGGCCCCCTGATCCCAGACCGATAGAGCCGGTCGAGGCCGGCAAGATAGTCGCGTTCCCGCGCGTCGGTGGGCTTCATCATCGGTATACGCGACTAGCGGCATGAGTTCTGCCAACAAAGAGCATCCGGCGTAGTGACCGATCGAGTAAACAGGAACGACAGGCTTCCCGGGCGCGAACCCGCCGTCGACTAGTAAGCTCTGCGGACTCAAGGAGGTCCCCGCCCATGACGTCGACATCCTCCCGTATCGTGCCGATCCTCGCGATTGCTGTGCTCGCCGGGCCCGCCCTCGGTCAGGCCGAGGCGCCCGCACCGGAGCCCGCCGTCGAGCGCCCGAAGTTCACCTTCCAGCGGTTCAAGGAGGACTGGTCCGTGCTCTCCGCCATGCCGGCCGATGAGCGCACGGACTGGGCGGATGCGATCAAGTACGTGCCCCTCTCCGACGACGGCGAGACGTGGGCGAGCTTCGGTGGTCACGCTCGGCTGCGCGTCGAGGACTGGCACAACTTCGGCTTCGGCACCGAGCCGCCGACTAGCGACGACACGTTCGCGCTCTGGCGCATCCTCCTGCACGCCGATGTGCACTTCGGCAAGAACCTCCGGGTGTTCGTGGAGGGGAAAGCGGCGAACTCGACCGACCGTGAGCTCAAGGGCGGTAAGCGCGGACTCGACGTCGACGTGCTCGACCTCGAGCAGGCGTTCGTGGACTTCGGCTTCGATCTCGGCGGCGACTCGAAGATCGTCGTCCGACCCGGTCGGCAGACGTATCTCTTCGGCAAGCAGCGCCTCGTCAGCCCGCTGCCGTGGGCGAACACGCTCCGCCGGTGGGATGGGGTGACCGGCATCTACACGGGGGGCGGCTGGGACGTAACCGGCTTCTGGTCGCAATTCGTGCCGGTGAAGAAGTACGAGTTCAACACGCCTGACGCCCAGACGCAGTTCTTCGGAGTCTATGCGACGGGTTGGATTCCGAACGTCGACGCGATCGGCCTCGACCTCTACTTCCTCGGCCTGGACAAGGACGATGCGATCACCGTCAATGGCACGACGGGTCACGAGAAGCGCTACACGCTCGGCGGCCGGCTCTTCGGCGCGTTCGGCGAGAGCGGTTTCGACTACGACTTCGAGGGCGCGTACCAGTTCGGCGAGGTCGGCGACGGGGACGTCAACGCCTTCATGATCGGCAGCCAGCTCGGCTTCAAGGCACCCGAGCTGTGGGCGAAGCCGAGGTTCTACGTCGGCTTCGACTTCGGCTCCGGCGACAAGGAGGCGGGCGGCGACGTGGAGACCTTCAACCATCTCTTCCCGCTCGGTCACGCGTACCTCGGCTACATCGACACCGTCGGCCGGCAGAACATCATCGACTTCAACCTCGGCGTGAACATGAAGCCGGCGAAGAAGCTCGGCGTCGGTGTCGCGGGCCACTTCTTCTGGCGCCATCGGCGCGAGGACGCGCTCTACGACGCCGGCGGGACGGTCGTGCGGCCGGGGCTCGCCGACTCGTCACGCGAGGTCGGGCAGGAGGTCGACGTCACCGTGACGTACCAGTTCGATCGACACCTCAATGGCCTCCTCGGCTACAGCTACTTCTTCGCCGGCCCGTACATCGAGGAGACGGGGACGTCGAACGACATCCAGTTCCTGTACGCCCAGCTCCAGTACACGTTCTGACGCGCGAATCTCGACCGAACCGTCTGCAACAGTCCATACTACGCTGGGCACCCAGGATGATGCGTATGAATGACGTGGCCGTCGCCCGTGCACTGCACGTACTTGGCGTGGTCCTTTGGATCGGCGGCGTCGGTTTCGTGACGACAATCTTGCTGCCGGCGATTCGGCGTTTCGAAGCTCCGGGGCAACGTGTATCGCTCTTCGAGCGCATTGAGAGCAGGTTTGCATGGCAAGCTCGAGCAACCACTCTTCTCGTTGGAATCTCAGGGTTTTACATCACGTCGGTCTGGGATCTGTGGGATCGCTTTTTGAGCGTCCACTACTGGTGGATGCATGCCATGGTACTGGTATGGGTTCTTTTCACGGCAATGTTGTTCGTGGCTGAGCCCTTGTTTCTCCACGGATGGTTCTTGCGCAGTGCCGATAAACATCCGGAGAAGGTGTTTCGACTCATCGAGCGACTTCATTGGGCGCTGTTGAGTGTCAGCTTGCTTACGGTAGCCGGGGCCGTGGCGGGGAGCCACGGGCTTTCTTTCTAGGCAACCCGTATCGCCTGAGCCGCGCATGCACGCTGGTAGTCGGACGACCGCTCCTGGCTGTCTGCTGCGGCCTCGGCCCTTGCGGCGAATGTCCGCTGTCCGGTCGATGGGCGGGAGGATAGCGAGAATGCGGAACGGCAGCTGTGGGTCGCAAGTCGCCGTTGGGCGGCCTCGGATGAATTTCATCGCCTGAGCGGCGGGAAACGGCCACTTTTGGACATTCGCGTCTGTGAATCGCACCCCGAAAAGCAGAAACTCGACGATGATAGGCGGAAACATCCCGTGATCTGACCCTGCCGAAGCTGGCGCCAAAACTGGGATGGGAGGACGGCCATGAGTAAGAAAACATCGACCGTGACAGTAGAGGAACTGAAAGCTTTTGCCGATGCTTGGGATCGCCATGAGGTTGACACCATCATGACGTTCTTTACCGATGACTGCGTTTTCATTGCGGCTTGGGGGGAGCGGTTTGTTGGCAAAGAACGAGTCCGGGAAGGAGTCTCTGAGTTCTTCACCAAATTTCCGGACGGTCGTTTCAGCGACGGTCATTACTTCATCAGTGGAAATCGCGGCGTGTCGGAATGGACGTTTACGGCCACAGGACCTGACGGAGGCAAGCTGGAGATGATCGGCTGCGATCTCTTTGCGTTTGAGAACGGAAAGATCGCGGTAAAGAACGCATTCCGGAAGGATCGTCTGTCGTAAACGGAGTTTGGTGAGCGATAGCTACGCCTACCCTCGATCGGCCAACTTCCGCTTCGGGTCGGTTTTCGCCGTTCAGCACGCCGTACGGCGGCACGCCGTCATGCTGCAGTGCATGAGGCGCGAATCGGCCAATTGCGGACGTTGATCAAGCTGGTTTGTGGCCGCGAAGATGGCCGGGACGCAATTGACCCTGGGCGGAGATTATTACGCGCTCCCTGGCTTTGGAAACCAGGTGGTCCGCAGTATCCTTACCCACGGCCATAACCAGAGTGTCATAGCCCGGACCACTCAATTGATCCACGAGTTCCCGGCTGAATTCAGTAAACCAAGCATTGCGATCAATTATTTCTGTATCGACAAAGCCCGCTGACGCAAGAAGGTCGGCGTCGTTCTGAATCGGCGTCATGACAAATTCCGAACCGTGTGGTTCCAGCCATGCGGTCATCTCTTCCGTTAAGGGCTCTTCGCCGCGATACCAATCGCTCATGGCGATACAACCGCCCGGCTTGAGGATGCGGTAGATCTCGCGAAACAATGCGCCTTTGTTGGGAATATGGATAATGGCGTCTTTGCTGAAAACCACATCGAAACTCTCATCGTCAAAAGGCAGCGGCCCGGGTTCCACACGTTTCAAAATCACGAGGTCTTGCAGGCCGCGACGTAATACGGTCTGGGCCGCCGTTTCTAGTACCGTGTCCTCAACATCAATACCTGTAACGCGCGCCGCGCCATGTTTCTCAATTAGCAGACAGGCGGGCCCGCCGATACCGACCCCAATGTCGAGTACTTCCTTGCCCGCAAGGCTTACATTCTCGACAATTTTTGCCACCTCTTCCTGGCCGCCGGGTGACAGGAACCCTTCGCCAAACATCGCCTCAAACTCAGCAATTTCCTCGTCTGTGTATATTTCGTCCGTGTTTACGATGTTCTCGTCGTTTGACATTACACAGGCCCCGCTTCTTCCAAAACGTATCAGTAGGATAAATCCCCCTCTCCTAAGCGGTCAACGGATGTATTGCAGTCCCCCACTCGTTGTTTGCCTGAGTTTTCACCCGGATCGGCCACAAAAATCGTCTCCAATCTTTTGCGTATTGTGATTACGACCAATATATCGGTGAATGGCTGAATGGAGATGGGAATATTGAATTATCCGAATGTCTCTTGTGGGTCGCAAGTCGCCGTTGGGCAGCCACGGGTGGATTTAATCGCCTGAACGGCGGGAACCGGCCATGATCGGTAATTCGCCAGTTGCTAATGAACGTCTGGTTGATACTGGAAAGCGGTCATCTAAGAACCGTTAGCGATCGGCAGGACCCGCACTACGGTGTAGAATGCACCAGGTCAAACTATGAGTGCATGGAGGAATTTGATGAAAACGATTCTGCTTAGAGCAACAGGCGCACTGGCAATGCTTTTTTGTGGCGTGTCATCGGCGTACGCGGTGGAGGACTATTCTAACAGCATCGCCGTATTCGAGAAGTCGCCGGCCTGTCAGCCATACTTCAAAAAAGCCTACGGCTACGCCATGTTCCCCACCATTGGCCAAGGCGCTTTCGGAATCGGCGTCGCTCAAGGCGACGGCCAGGTGTACCGGGGCGGCAAGGTAACGGGCTATACCTCCATGACCCAGATTTCCATCGGCTTTCAGCTCGGTGGGCAAGCCTACAGCCAGATCATTTTTTTCGAAGATAAACGCGCCTACGATGAATTCACACACGGCAACTTCGAATTCGACGCATCGGCGTCGGCCGTCGCCATTACCTCGGGGGCCCAGGCTTCGGCGGGCACCACCGGCAGCACCGCCGGCGCAAGCGCGGGACCGGCGACGGGCAAGCAAGCCACCACCAGTTATTACAAGGGCACGTCGATCTTCGTGCACACCAAGGGTGGCTTAATGTTCAAAGCTGCCGTCGGCGGACAGAAATTCAGCTTTAAGCTGGTCGACAGCTAGCCGGACGAGCAGGAACCATTATTTAACGGCTGTCGAAGACATAACAGTATATTAGGCGGATTACGTAGTATTGAGTGATAGGCCGCGCCAGTCAATCGTGCGAATGACTGACTTTGCATAGCACTGAAAGCAACATATCCATCTGTAATCTAAGTGTCACGTTTTGGCCGAAAACGCCAGTTTGTTGGCAGATATCGAAGGACTGCTTCCCGCCGCTTTTCAGCCATTCAGGCATTTGGATCGAAAGACCACAACGGGTCGCAAGTCGCCGTTGGGTGGCCACGGATGGATTTCATCGCCTGGACGGCAGGAAACGGCCATGTCCGGTCATTCCCCCATCGCCGGCGAACGGCTGCTTATACTGAAAGCAGTCATCCAGAGGCA
>PVMK01188266.1_pt1 | contig 13048 bp, 11 predicted proteins | sample 1853481 | NCBI WGS metagenome assembly PVMK01 (sample SAMN08533507, study PRJNA380276) | Marine sediment metagenome, whole genome shotgun sequencing project.
CCGGCGTGACCACCACGGGCACTATTTTTCTGCCCACTTCCGTTTTAATACGATCGTGAACGTCCAGTGACAGGTGTTCCTCGAATGGAATTTTCTTGTAGCGCAAATAGGCGCGAGTTTTACCAGAGTACAGGGAGACTTCATGCGCCAGGTGCTGGTATACCCCATCGGACTGCTCGCTTTGATTAGTCATGAAGTGGTATCTGCATTTTTAGAAGAGGGCGCATTATAGAGACTAATGCCCCCAGCGCAACCTGGCCTCTTCAGCGGCACAGGCGAATCGCGGCGGTTAGCAAGATGGCGGTAGCAATCACTTCAACAGCCAATGAAGAGGGCACTAACACTGCATCATGTAGCAAGGTGGCCAGAATCCGGGCCAACCCGGCGCCGCCCACCAGCATGGCAGAGGCGTAAAGCCAATGCCGCTGCAAGGTAACTACGCCCAGTATGATCATGATGCCGCAGGCTATGAAAAAGCCTGCTTCGTCGGCAATCTGGCTGCCGCGGCTGGCAGCGTCGAGCAATGGCATGCCGAGTTGGGCAGCGGCATCGGCGGGTGTGAACACCCACTGGAGACCGATAAGCAAAAATACGATGCCGGGCAACAGGGCAATTACGCGTAAGACTTTGTCCATGGGGCGAATCCTTATTTTGGTTTCGTTAGAAAGTTAATTTGATACTAAATTGATGGTTCGGCAGAATTATCCCGTTGATACTTTTTCTGCGCCTGCAGGCTCCTGCTGATGAAGCGGACATCGGGAAGTCCTGTACTTGACGCCGAAGAAGAGAATCAGCCCGCAGGCCGCCGCGTGATAGCCCTGTAACGCGATGAAGATGGGTTCTTCTGCAATGACTGCGTACACACAAAGGAGTGCGGAAGCAGAGCACCAGAGCACGTAGGCTGCGAGGCTGACTCCCTCGCCACAGCGCATCAGCATGAGGTGCGTGATCTGCGGGATGTATGCGATGACTACCAGTACGGTCCCAAGGATGCCCAGCCAGTGAACGCCAACGTCGTGAAGGGTCATGTCGCGTCGCCGCGGTAGAGTACGTTAAGCGCGAGGATCAGGGTGGCTGCTACCAGCTGAAACCCCATGACCGCGATAAAAATAATGTCACCCCGTAGCAGCGCGTACATGAAGAGCACTCCAGAGGAGGTTGCATTGAGGGCATTGGATTTCACGCTCAAGCCACCTGCCCGTCGCGTGCGCAGGAGAAGTGCAATCTGGGGCACGAAGGCGAGCATGATCAGTGCCGTGCCAACTATGCCAACCCAATGCGGTGTCATGTGCCCCCTTTGTGTCTCTCGTGATTCCGTCTGGTCATTGCTTCGCGGCGGGCTCCCACTTTTTGGGTAAGCCGAAGACAAACACAGTGTCTCCCTCTGGAGAACCCCATAACTTGGTGCCACCAGCAGCTACTGCAATATACTCTTCGCCATCAAGCGTGAAGCCGATCGGTGGCGCATTGACGCCTGCTCCGGTGTTAAATTGCCACAAGGTTTCGCCGGTATCAGCATCAAAGGCAGTCAGATTTCCATCATTCCCGCCCTGGAAGACCAGCCCGGTCGAGGTCGATAACACACCGCCGACATATAGAAGCGGAGATACGTGCTGCCACTTGATCTTGCCGGTGGTGAGGTCGATGGCCGAGAAGTATCCCTTTGTATGTTTCATGTCATATTTCCAACTTCCACCGAGGTCAGTCGCTTTTGTCATTCGACCGAGATGCTCACTTATATCGACATCTTTTCCACGAGTGTACTCAACCGGCAAGTGCATCGCGCCGACGAAAGCAAGCTTTCGCTTGTTGTCCACCGAAATGGGTGACCATGAATTTCCGCCACCTGCTCCGGGCGTTACCGTTACAGGTGTCTCCGTGGGTGCTGTCCACATGTTCTTATGAGGAACAAAAATCTCCGACTTGCGAATGAACTCCCCGGTTTTGGCATCCAGCACAAACATCATGGAGGTTTTGGTAGCGTGTACGACCACCTTACGTCCGTCGAGCATGGTAACCACTGGTGGAGTCGTTGAGTCCCTATCCCACAGGCCATGCGGTTCAATCTGGAAATGCCAGCGGGTTTTACCGGTTTTAGCATCAATGGCAACTGTTGAACTGGTATACAGGTTGTCTCCAGGTCTTCCTCGTCCGTCCATGTCCGGATTCGCATTCCCTGTGCCGACATAAATCAGATTGAGTTCGGGATCGAAGGAGACCGGCATCCACAATGGTCCACCGCCAATCTTCCAGGATTCCTTATACTTTTCCTTGTCCTTCTTTTCTTGATCGAGATCTCGCCAGGTCGTTTTCTGCCCGTACGCAGTTTCCTCTACAAAATCTCCCCACCATCCGTCTGGTGCCACCGGATCAGAGCCGTCTGGTGCCGGAATTGAGTACCAGCGCCATAATTGTTTGCCCGTCTTTTGGTCAAAAGCGGTGAGATGATGCCGGGTTGGCGATTCGCCACCGGTCGTACCAATTACAACCATATTGTTGATAGCAAGCGGTGCCGAATTGTAGCCGTAGATACCTTTCGGATTGTCTTTCGGCTCAACACTCCAAACCTCCCATTTTTTCTTGCCGGTTTTTGCGTCGACGGCTATGACCTTCGCATCAATAGTTCCCAGATAAATAGTTCCATCAGCATAGGCCACGCCACGACTGGTTTGTGAACAGCAATTAGAAGACCAGCCAAAATCTGAGGCAAGCTTACTCACATCCCCACCCTTGGGTGGTGCTATTTTATGTTCGAAGCTCCACTTGCTCATTCCGGTTCGCAGGTCAAATGCTTGAACCGCATTAGCCGTGGCAATGTAAATAATCCCATCAACGACTAGCGGGCTGGCGGAGAGAGAGTATGGCACCTTGCCCAACTGCAACACGCGTCGTGGCACCAGACTGGCGACATTACTCTTGGTGATATCGGTAAACTTCGCATGGCGCTCGTGCCCCTGGTTTCCCCCATAGTAGGGCCAGCCGTCCTGAGCAAGCGCACTGGAACTGGCCAGCAGCCCGCATAAAACCAACAATATTGGTGTGATCGAAAATCTGTTGTGTGTATTCATTTTCTTTCTCCGGACGGTCTGTTTTTGAATACCATCTTCCGCACCAACATTACCTTCCGGTACGCACCGACTTGCTGGCAATTCTTTTGGATGACCGACAATAGCTTAGTTTAGTTTAGATTTTATGATTTGCATTGGAAATCTTACGCAGTGCCAATTTGATCGCAGGCATGTTTAGATGGCACCCATGACGGTACTTTCCCTGGAAGCAGTCGGCAAACGGTACGGCGCCACACGGGCCGTGGACGATGTCAGCCTGAACTTCGCCGAGGGTCGTATCACGGCCGTTATAGGCCGCAGCGGCTGCGGCAAGTCCACCCTGCTCAAACTCTGCAACGGACTGGTTGCCCCGGATGCGGGCTCGGTGCGGGTCTTCGGTAAGTCTATGAACTATTCAGACCTGCCTCCGCTGCGCCGCCGGATGGGTTACGCGGTGCAGGGCACAGGCCTTTTCCCCCACTTGACCGCAAGGGAAAACATCACCTTGCTGGCCTCGCTGGCGCAGTGGCAGCGGGGTCGCATTGAACAACGCCTGGCGGAATTACTACAGCTTACCCACCTGCAGGCTGATCAGCTGACGAAATATCCTCACCAGCTCAGCGGCGGGCAACAACAGCGGGTCGGCCTGTGTCGAGCCATGATGCTGCGCCCGGAAATACTTCTGCTGGACGAACCATTCGCCGCCATAGACCCCATTACCCGATTGGACATTCACCAACAATTGCTGGAAGTACTCCGGGCGGAGCCGACTACCGTGGTGCTTGTGACTCACGATATGCAGGAGGCGATGCGCCTGGCGGAGCATCTCGTTATTATGGATGAGGGGCGGGTCAGGTGCAGCGCAGGCAAGGCCGCGCTACTGGAGGCCAACCCCGCTGTGGAACCGGATGCACTGCTGCAGTTACTCATGGGGGAGGTTGGAGTGTGATTTGCCGGGCCGGCCTCGCGCTCGCACTGGCCGTTACGCTATTTGTAGTGATGAATACTTACTCGGCGGCTCCCAGCGCCGCGGCGACGGAGTCAACTACACCGGTTCGTATCGGCTCCAAGACCTTCACAGAGAGTTACATCCTGGCGGAAATCGTCGCGCAACTGTTGGAGAGCAGGGGCTTTGTAGTGGAGCGGCGCCTGGGTCTGGGCGGCACACTGATCGCTTTTGAGGCGCTGCAGGCCGGTGCCATAGACCTCTACCCGGAATATACCGGTACCCTGACCCAGGCGGTGCTGCGCCAGCCGGACATGACCCGCGCACAACTGGACAGTGCACTGGCATCCCGCGGCCTCGCCCTGCGTGTGCCACTGGGTTTCAGCAATGGCTATGCCATCGCGGTCGACGCGGGCATTGCCGGTTCGCGCAACATCGAACGCATCAGTGACCTGGTCAAACACCCTGACCTGGATGCGGGGTTCTCCCTGGAGTTCCTCAACCGGGGCGATGGCTGGCCCGCACTTGCGGCGGCCTACCAACTGCCCCATCAACCGAGCGGCATCGAGCACGCCCTGGCCTACAGGGCGGTGAGCAGTGGCCAACTGGACGTGACGGACGCCTACACCACGGATGGCGAACTCGATGCATACGATCTGCGCCTGCTGCTCGACGACCGGGGATTTTTTCCAGGCTATGACGCGGCGCTGCTGACACGCAGTGATTTGCCGGCCCCCGTGGTAGAGGTGCTGCAGCGCCTGACGGATATGATCGATGAACCGACCATGCGCGCCTTGAATTTTCGCGTGGCCAATGAAAACCGGAAACCCGGTGAAGTGGCGGCGACCTTCCTGCATGACAGCGGCCTGGCCGGTTTAGCACAGGTTAAGCCGCAGGGCAGTACGCGGCGCATACTGGGATACACCGCGGTGCATCTGAAACTTACCGCCAGCGCCCTGTTGCTCGCGTGCCTCATTGCTATCCCGCTGGCGCTGGTGCTTGCCAGGTATGCCAGAGTGGCCCGGGGCCTGCTTTACATCACCGGTCTGATCCAGACCATCCCCGCACTGGCCCTGCTCGCCCTTTTGATTCCGCTGGTGGGGCTCGGTCAGGTCCCGGCAATTATCGCTCTGTTCCTCTATTCGCTGCTGCCCATCGTGCGCAATACGCTCACCGGAATTTTCAACGTCGATCCATTGCTCAAGCAGGTCGCGACGGGCATGGGGTTGACCCCGATGCAGCAGTTGTGGAAGGTGGAGCTGCCGCTGGCAATGCCCACTATCCTGGCCGGCATCAAGACCGCCGCTATTATATGCATCGGCACCGCTACTCTGGCGGCCTTCGTGGGAGCGGGGGGGTTGGGGGAGCCTATAATTACTGGTCTGACGCTTAATGATAACCGTCTGATTCTGGAAGGTGCAATTCCGGCGGCCCTGCTGGCGATCGCGGTGGAGCTGTTGTTTGAGCTGGTGGAGCGAGTCACCATTCCGGCGCATTTGCGCCGTTGAGCAAGCGGTAACGATGGCAGTGGCAAAAGCTGCTAGACTTTATTCTCAGTGGAACGAAAATATTCCGGTATCAGGTGGGCGCTAACATCCTTTTTTCTGCAACAACAAGACAGTTGCGCGCTTTTTGCAGCGGCCGCCCAAATTCCGCGGGCCTGCGGGCCTGTGGCAATCCCTGTCTTGTCAGCCTGATGGCGCAAGAACCCCATGAGGCACCGCCCGCTGCCGCGATTTCCCAGTGTGCCAGTTGGCCGCTTGGTCTGCGACGCGCCGCCGTGCGCTGTTGGACCCCCGGTGGTCAACCGATCCAGTGCTGCGGCCACCGGTTCCGCCATGCGGGTGCTGGCCAGTTATTGGCAGCAGCAGGGGCTCGGTCATGCGCTCACGGCATTGCAGTGTTCGGCGGAGGGTGGACTGCTGTTCAGCCGGATCGAGGGCGGCATTACCTGGATAGGCGGGAATGTTTCCACTATGGAAATGGAGGATACGCCCGGTGAGTGATGCCATCGCGCAGTTGTATCGGGATACAAGAGCGCAATCGGTGGATTTTTGCGCGCCACTGAGCAATGAGGACTTCGGGCTACAGGCTGATGTCTTTGTCAGTCCACCCAAGTGGCACCTGGCTCACACCACCTGGTTTTTCGAAACGTTTATCCTTAAAGCTTTCGCCGCCCTATACGAAACACCTGACCCGCACTACGCGGTGTTGTTCAACTCCTACTACAACGGTATCGGTGAACAGTTTCCGCGAGCCCAACGGGGCTTATTGTCGCGGCCCACTGTAAGGGAAGTGTTTGACTACCGCTCGCGGGTTGATGAGGCCATGGCCGCGTTGCTGATGGCACATAATCATCCCGCCCGGGAGGACATCATCGAACGCGCCGTACTGGGCGTGGCGCATGAACGGCAGCACCAGGAGCTGTTTTTCACTGATCTTAAATACTCCCTGGCGCTCAACCCGATGTTGCCCACCTACGTCGAGGCGGATACAGCTACAGAATCCGCCACGTCGCCTGTTCAGTGGTGCAGCCATGCCGGTGGTTTGGTGGCAGTAGGCTTTGATGGCGCGGGGTTTTGTTTTGACAACGAACTGCCGCGACACAAGACGTACCTGGAACCCTTTGAGCTGGCCAATCGCCTGGTGACCAATGCCGAGTACCAGCAGTTTATTGATGATGGCGGCTACCGGCGCCCGGAGCTCTGGCTGGCGGATGGCTGGAGTACGGTGCAGGCCCAGGTATGGCAGGCACCGCAGTACTGGCTGGAGCGGCACGGCGAGCCGCTGGAGTACACCCTGCATGGTCTGTTGCCGCGCCTGGGATGCAATCCCGTGTGCCATGTCAGTGGCTACGAGGCGGACGCTTACGCCCGCTGGGCCCATGCGCGCCTGCCCACTGAGGCGGAGTGGGAGCTGGCGGCAAACGCCGCGCCCGCCGCGAGTCGCGGCGTGGATGAGGGCTATTACCATCCCCGTCCCGCCGCTGGCAGGGAGGGGTTGCAGCAGCTCTACGGCGATTGCTGGCAGTGGACCCAGAGCGCGTACAGCCCTTATCCGGGCTTTCGTCCCTCCGCCGGAGCTATCGGCGAGTACAACGGCAAGTTCATGAGCAATCAGTGGTCGCTGCGCGGCGGTTCCTGTGTGTCCAAGGCCGCACAGCTCAGGCCCAGCTACCGCAATTTTTTCTATCCCCAGGATCGCTGGCAGTTCAGTGGCATCCGGCTGGCGCGCAATCCGGCGAGCCAGTGACTACTCGAGCAATAATCAAGCAAATGAAATCTCCGCTACCGGATCCAGATAACGTCACTTTCCAGAATGTTCACCCTGCGCCGGGTGACAGCCGCAGGGAGCTCCTGGCCAGCCTGGCGCAGGAGCAGAAACTGATCAACCCCAAATATTTTTATGATGAGCGGGGCTCGCGTTTATTCGAGCGCATTACGCGGCTTCCCGAGTATTATCCCACGCGGACCGAAATCGACATTCTCAGTCGGCACCGGGAAGAGATTAGTGAGTACTGCGAGGCCGGCTGTATCCTCATTGAGCCAGGCAGTGGCAGCTGTGAGAAAGTTCGCCTGCTGCTGGATGAGCTGCGGCCCTCTGCGTACGTCCCGGTCGACATCTCCGCCGGGATGCTGCATCGCGCGGCGCTGCAACTCGGCCGCGAGTACCCCTGGCTGAACGTGCACGCCGTGTGTGCAGATTTCAACCAGAGCTGGACGTTCACCGAGGAGCTCCGCGAGGGTAAACGTGTGGTGTTCTACCCCGGTTCAACCATCGGTAACCTTGAACCACAAGCGGCAGCCGATTTCCTTGCGCGGGTCAGGGACATGGTGGGTGACGGGGGAGGCGCCCTGGTGGGGGTAGACCTGCATAAATCCAGCGAACGCCTGAACGCGGCGTACAACGACGCGGAGGGTGTCACCGCCGAGTTCAACCTCAACGTTCTGGAGCGCGTAAACGATTTGCTGGATGCCGAATTCGATCCGGAAAAATTCCGCCATCTCGCCTTTTATAATCGCGAGCAGCAACGCATAGAAATGCACCTGGTCAGCGAGCGAGCGCAATCTGTACGCTGCAACGGCAGTTACATTGCCTTCACCGAGGGCGAATCCATTCACACTGAAAGCTCTTATAAATACACGGTAGAGGGGTTTACCAGGCTTGCTGCCAGGGTGGGCCTGGCATTGCAGCGCAGCTGGCTTGACGAAGATGAATTGTTCAGCGTGCACTATTTGAGCGCGACATCGATAGTAGTACCATGTGCTGAAACACACCCATCCACTAAATCGAATTAAGTAAACTCTCCCCCGAGACATGTGCAAAGGATAATTACTATGCAACAAGCGAATATTTCCAATAGCGGCCGCGGTGTTTTCGCCTGCGGCCTGTTCGCCGCGGTACTGGCGATGCCATCGATAGCCATGACAGACGCAGAGACAAAAGCCCTGGCCAAGAAGTCCCAGAACCCGGTGGCGAAGATGATCAGTGTGCCCTTTGAGTACAACTTCAACGGTGAGTTCGGTCCCAACAACGGCAAGCAGCATGTGCTGAATATCAAGCCGGTTATGCCGGTGGCTATTGGTGAAAACTGGAATCTCATCCACCGTGCGATCATACCCCTCGTGTCCCAGCCGGGTATTCCGGGTGGTCCCAACCGCCAGAACGGCCTGGGAGATACCACCTACCAGGGCTTTTTATCGCCGTCAAACCCCGGCAAGGTGATTTGGGGTGTGGGCCCTTCGGTGCAGATACCCACACATACCGATGAGGTGCTGGGGAATGAAAACTGGGCAGCCGGTCCTGTGGCCGTCGTATTGAGCATGCCGGGGCGTTGGGTGATCGGCGGCCTTGTCTCCCAGATATGGGACTTTGCCGGCTCCAGTAACGATGGCTCCGATGCGGATATCAGCCTGTTGGTAGCCCAGCCCTTTGCGAACTACAACTTTGATGGAGGTTGGTACCTGAACACTTCGCCGGTAATCACCGCCAACTGGGAAGCGGATAAGAGCAGCGATGAGTGGACCATACCGGTAGGCGGCGGCGTGGGCCGGGTGTTCCACTGGGGCAAGCAGGCGATCAACGCCAGGATGGCCTATTACTACAATGTGGAAAAGCCGGAGTTTGGCGCCCAGTGGGATTTCCAATTGACAGCGACATTTCTGTTTCCTAAGTAACACTGCTTTTGTAGCAATAAAATAAAGGGGTTTTGGTGCGCGGTGCGCACCCTACGTAGGGTGCGCACCGCGCACCAAACCCTGCGGCGTGGATGCGTAAATGCAACCACGATTTCCCCTGGCGAGGTTTTGTATTTCCGGCAGATAAGGTAATGTTAGCCCTCCCGGTTTTATAAGGTTATCCCAGCTTGTTGTTTTCCAGAATACTGTTGGCCGCACTGCTGACTTATAGTGCCGCCGGCCACGCCTTTACCGGCTCCGATACCTGTAAAAACTGCCATGCCAGCGAATACGCTTTATGGCAGGGTTCGCATCACGACCTGGCCATGCAGTTACCCACCCCCGATACCGTGCTGGGTGATTTTGACGACGCCAGGTTCACCTATGGCAGTATCACCACTCGCTTTTTCCGCGACGGTGAGAAGTTCATGGTGCGCACCGACGGGGAGGACGGTGAGTTGACCGACTTTCCGGTGAACTACGTATTCGGTGTATATCCATTGCAACAGATTCTGTTGCCACTGTCTCGCGGTCGCCTGCAGGCCCTGAGTATCGCCTGGGATAGTCGTCCCGAAGCCGAAGGCGGGCAGCGCTGGTACCACCTGTATCCCGAGGAGGTGATTGATCACAAGGATCCGCTGCACTGGACAGGCCCCTACCAGAACTGGAATACCCGCTGCGCGGAATGTCACAGCACAGACCTCAGGAAAAACTACGACGCCTCGAGCCGCTCGTTTACCACCACGTTTGAAGAAGTGGATGTCAGCTGTGAAGCCTGCCACGGGCCCGGCGAGAAACACCTGGAACTGGCGCGCAGAGAACAATTAAAATCCGCGGTCAATGGTGGCTTCCCGACGGCCCTGGACCAGCGCGGTGAATGGGCATTCCCGGAGGGTAAGACTATAGCGAAGCGTCGTTCAGCGTTGCAATCGCGCGCACAGATTGACAACTGCGGTCGCTGCCACGCTCGCCGCGGCACCCTGGGGGATTACCAATACGGCGCGGATCTGCTGGACACCCACCGTCTGTCGTTGCCGCAATCGCCGTTGTATTACCACGACGGGCAAATTCGCGACGAGGTCTATGTGTACGGTTCCTTTGTACAGAGCAAGATGCACCAGGCCGGTGTGGTGTGCAGCAATTGTCACGAGCCCCATAGCCTTGCACTGCGCGCTCCCGGTAATGGTGTTTGCGCCCAGTGCCACCAGCCACAAAAATACGATACAACTGAACATCACCACCACAATGCGGGCTCCGCTGGCGGCCAGTGCGCTGAGTGCCATATGCCGGAGACCACCTACATGGGTGTTGACCCACGCAGGGATCACAGTATGCGTATACCCCGCCCGGACCTGAGCATCGTCATGGGTACGCCCAATGCCTGTAACCAATGTCACCGGGACCGGGACGCGCCCTGGACGCTGGATGCCCTGCGGGATTGGGGTGTGCAGTTCCGGGATACAGGTAGTCACCCGGCTCGCGCCTTTTACCGCTTCGATCAGGGCGACAGTCGCGCGCTGCCCTCTCTGGCACAACTGGCCAATGACAGCAGCGTGGCACCCATCTGGCGTGCTACCGCCATGGAGTCGCTGGGGGAGGTGGGCGGCCGGGATGCCCTGCAAACCGCGACCACATTATTGTATGACGATGACCCCCTGTTGCGTGTCAGTACCGTGCGCTCTCTGCAGTTTTTGCCACTGCACCAGCGCATGCAGTTGCTGCAACCTCTGTTCGATGATGACATTACCGCGGTGCGCATGGAGGTGGCGGTGTCCCTGGCGGGCGTGCCCCTGGACCAGGTGACAGCGCAGCAGGCAGATCAATTGCTCGCGCTGTTTGGTGAGTACGTGCGTATCCAGCGGGAACACGCCGACATGCCCGGTGTGCAACTGCAACTGGGTGTGTTTTACGTGACGCGGGGAGATCTGCCCGCGGCTGAAGCCGCCTACCGTGAGGCCTTGTATCTCAACCCGCAACTGTTGCCGGCATACCTCAACCTGGCGGATCTGTTGCGCGCCCAGTCCAGGGAGGACGATGCGCGGCAGCTGTTATTACAAGCGCTGGCGATCGCCCCGGACAATGGTGCGACTCTGCATTCACTGGGATTGCTGGAAACGCGTACCGGGAATTCAGCAAAGGCCCTGGAGTACCTGCAGAAGGCGGCGGAAATGGAGACCATGGGTACCCGTCACCGCTTTATCTATGCCATTGCCCTGCACGATCTGGGGCAACCCCGGGAGGCTATCGTGCAGTTGCAGGCGCTGCTGCGCAGCGTACCGCGCAATCAGGAGGTGTTGACGGCTCTGGCCAATTACAATGCGGAACTGGGTCAGCGGGACAAAGCGCTGGTTTACGTCAGGACGCTGCTGGAAATCGCCCCGGGGAACCAGGCGTATCAACAGCTGTTACAGCAGTTGTCGCAGGAGTAGCGCCGGTAAATGGCCGGAAAATTTGCTTGAATGTGTTCGTAATACTGGAGTTGTGGGCATCCGCAAACGTTGATATTTTGCTGTGCCGCCTTTCCCGCACAGGCGGCGGTCCGGCGTTCCGGAACCCGGAAAAATCAAGAGCGTAACGGATCCTGCCTGCGCGGGGACGACAAATGTGTGAGATTCCGGACGGGCACTAGATTTAAGGTCTACAATTTAAGGAAGAATACGATGCTGGTGGCGGTTTGTTTCCATCGTATGGCGACCTTTTTAAAAAAACGGCAGCAAGGAGAATATTCGATGAATTCTGGTTACAAGCTGGTTATGTCAGTACTGCTGATTGGCACACTTACCGGCTGCGGAAAATCGGCGGACGAGGCGGCCACCGTCGATAAAGGCCCCACTCCTGTGATGTTGTCCGGCTCGGCGGTGATGGTGGCGGAGGTCCGTAGCGTCTACCCCAAATTTGAGCTACCGGCTATTGTCGAGGCGGTCCAGAGTGCCAGGGTTAAACCGGAAGTATCGACTACCGTAACAGCTAATCACTTCACCGCTGGCGATATGGTTGAGCAGGGGCAGCTGCTGGTCGAACTCGATGACGCCAGGTTCCAGGCGGAACTTAAATCTGAGGAGGCTGAGTTGCAATCGGCGAGTGCCGGCGTGCTGCAGGCTGAATCCAACTGGGCGCGCGCCGAGGACCTGATGCCGAAGGGGTATATCTCGGCGCTCGACTACGACAAGACCAAAGCAGCTGTGGAAATCTCTCGTGCCGCTGTCGCCCGGGCCGAGGCAAATCTGGTTTCAGCCCAGCTAAGGGTGGAACGGACAAAAATAGTGGCCCCGTTCGCGGGTCGTATCAGCAAGCCCGGGCATGCGATAGGTGACCAGGTTGGCCCGCTTTCACTAACCCCCCTGTTCGATCTGGCGCAACTGGATCCCATTTACGTCACCGCCAGCGTGGAACTGGGTATGTATAACCGGTTTGCCATGTTGCGGCAGACTCTCGAGTCCGAGGGAATAGATATCCCGGAACTCAAGGTGACCATTGAGTTGACCGGCGCGGGGGAGTACCCGCACCCAGGTGTATTCGAGGCCTGGGATCACGCCGCCGGCAGTTCCCGCGGTATGATTGCCGCAAGGATGTTGTTTCCCAATCCGCACGGAATACTGCTGCCCGGGCAGACGGTAACGGCTCACGGGCGGGCCATCAAGGCCATCGATCGCATCTTCGTCCCGCAAAAAGCGGTGCTACAGGATCAGCAGGGGCATTTCGTGTTGGTCATTGATAGCGAGGATATGGTGCGCCGTAAGAATATTGAGGTGGGCCTGCGCGATGGCGCCGACTGGGCGGTGCGCTCGGGATTGGATGCGGGTGATCGGGTCATCATCGAGGGGGCGCAGAGGCTGGCGCCCGGCATGAAGGCCACTATCGGCAATACACTGTAACAG
>PVMK01158043.1_pt1 | contig 13047 bp, 17 predicted proteins | sample 1853481 | NCBI WGS metagenome assembly PVMK01 (sample SAMN08533507, study PRJNA380276) | Marine sediment metagenome, whole genome shotgun sequencing project.
GCAATGGCCAGCCCCTGGGGTTGACGGGTTTTGGCGCTTCCGGCCACCTGGTTCTGCAAATGGCGAAGTTCCTGTACCCGGACACCAAAATTTACGTGTTTGCGCGCAGCAAAAAAGAGCGGGGATTCGCCGCAAAGCTGGGCGCATTCTGGACGGGGGATACCCGTGACCGGCCACCTGAATTACTTGATTCGATTATCGATACAACGCCAGCCTGGCTTCCTGTTTTGTCCGCAATGGAAAACCTGGCCCCGGGTGGACGCCTGGTCATCAATGCCATTCGCAAAGAGGCGGGTGACCAGGAGTTGCTGCTGCAATTGGACTACGAGCGTCATCTATGGCAGGAAAAATCGATCCGGTCGGTGGCAAATGTCACCCGCAAGGATGTGCGGGAATGCCTGCGCCTGGCTGCGCAAATTCCGCTGTTGCCACAGGTGACGGAATACGCTCTTGAAGAGGCCAATACGGCGTTAATCGAGCTCAAGCAGGGGCATATCGTGGGCGCCAGGGTTTTACGGCTGGCACAATCCCTTAGCCCGCATATTGCATGAGTTCCGCATTGATCAATCGGAAACCGATGCGATGCATTCAATCTCAGTCAGGGCTCCCAGCGCCAGGCCGTTGGCGCCCAGTGCGCTACGGGCCGGAGGTTTGACCGGAAAATACTCTATGTAGACTTCATTCATCGCTGACCAGTCCGAAATATCTGCGAGGAATACCGTGCACTTGACCACCTCTCCCAGGGATGAACCATATTTTTCCAGGGTGGCCTTGATATTCTCCATGGTTTGGCGGGTTTCACCGCTGATTCCTCCGGGCGCCAATTCCAGCGTACCGGGAATGGCGCCGATATTGCCCGAGAGAAAAAGCAGGTTGCCCACTCGAACAGCATCGGAAAATGGCAAATTTGTTACTGGGCTGGATGGCTCATCATTAACTTCCTCATCCGCCATCGTCGTATTCAAAACAGCAACGAACAAAAATAACGCAAAAAAATGGATAAAGAATTTTAGATTCGCTGAATTCATTGGATCTCCCAAGGCCGGTTAAAACTGACAGCTTTTATCCTTCAGAAATTTCGGGTACAAAAGGATCAGGCAAATATTCCTCCCTGGTCCAGGTTCTATATACATCCCCGTCGCAACACGAAATGACCCGGCTTTCCTCTGCCATCATTTCATGCATGACCTGGCGGCAGGCGCCACAGGGTGGACACAGATGTTCCCCGGGCGTATAGACGAGCAGGGACTTCAGGGTTCCCGCGCGCAAACCGCCGGCAATTGCCGCGCTGATTGCGTTGCGTTCAGCACACTGGGTCAATCCATAGGATGCATTCTCGACATTGCACCCGGCGAAGATCTCGCCCCCCTCCCCGATTACCGCAGCCCCTACCTTGAATTTGCTATAGGGTGAGTAAGATCGTGAGGCCGCATTTTTTGCATGTGACTTAAGCAGTGCGACCATTTCCGGTACGGGTTTCATGACATCTGCGCTCCATCGATTCGTTCATAGATAACCGGCTGTGCCCCGGGTGAGGGTTCATCCATTTGGATCGCAGACTTCAACCTCGCCGCCGCTTGCTGCCAATCTGATTCACTGGAAGCGTGAATGGTAGCCAGTGGAGTATGCTCATCCAGCCGCTGGCCTACCGAACACAGGTCCGCCAGGCCTACGGCCGGATCAATGCTGTCCTCAACACGCTGCCGGCCGCCGCCAAGGTGTACAACGACATAGCCTATCGACTGCTTATCCATGCAAGTGACAACCCCTGGTGAATTCGGGAACACCGGCCTGGATATAGACGCGGACGGCAGATGTTTTTCAGGCCGGTCAAGCAGATCAGGCGGTCCTCCCTGGCTCGCCACCATACGAGCAAAGCGTTCAGCTGCTTCGCCTGAATTCAGCGAACTCTGCACCCTGTTCTTTCCATCGGACCTGCTGGTAGCCACTCCCCCCAGTACAAGCATCTCGCTGGCTAACGCCTCGACTACGGCGTGAAGTCTCTCGTGCCGTGGCCTGCCGGTCAGAAATTCAATCGCTTCACGGACCTCCAGGGCGTTTCCAGCTGACCATGCGAGCGGAGTATTCATATCCGTGATCAGCGCGTTACAGGGCAGGCCTGAGTCCGTGGCAACCCGGCAAATCTCTTTCGCCAGCTTTCTGGCTTCCCCGATTTCCCGCATAAACGCACCGGAACCCAACTTGATGTCCATTACCAGCGCATCCAAACCCTCCGCCAGTTTTTTGGAGAGTATGGAGGCAACGATCAGCGGAACAGAATTTACCGTGGCCGTGACATCGCGTACGGCATAGAACCGCCGGTCTGCCGGGGCAAGCTTTTCGCTTTGCCCGATGATGGCAATTCCATTGGCTTGCACCAATTGTTGAAATTGCTCGATGGCTATAGATGTACTAAAACCCGGAATGCTTTCCAATTTATCCAGCGTACCTCCCGTATGACCGAGTCCGCGGCCGGAAATCATCGGAACGAACCCGCCACAAGCGGCTACTACCGGACCAAGCACCAGGCTGACGAGGTCACCAACACCGCCGGTTGAATGTTTGTCCAGCACCGGCCCCACCCCAGTTTATCCCAGCGCAGGACTTCACCACTGTCCCGCATGGCGAGTGTCAGGGATTTCAGTTCAGCCAGGTCCATGCCCCGGAACCAGACAGCCATGGCAAATGCGGCAATCTGCGCGTCGGAGACCGTCTGTGCAGTCACACCCTGAACGAATGCAGCAATCTCATCTGCACCCAGGGCCACACCATCACGTTTTTTTGCTATCAACTCCTGGGTCAGGTACATGGTTTTTCTTCAAGGGCGGCCTGCGTGAAATATACATTGGAATCTCAGCTACGGAAACCATGTTACCGGATTCATCGCTAACGGTTACCTTCAGCAGAACGTCCTGCGGTTCACACCAGTCCCGGTTTTCGATTTTGCACTCGGCGGTCAGGCTGGTTTTTGCCAGGGCCAGGTAACGGATATTCATTCCCCTGGGGAATCCAGCGCATCTCCGGGTTGATACTGATGTCCATCAGGATACCGCCAACAAATTCGCAGAGATTGGCCATGGCAATTGCATGGACAGTGCCCAGGTGATTGGTCACAGCCCGGCGTTTTTTAATTTGAGCTCTCGCATAACCCGGTTCAAGCTCGATAAAAACAGGCCGGATCGAAGCAAAATACGGTGCTTTGAGACATACCAGTCTCGAAAAAATCCACAGGCCGGCCATTTCCGAATGCGCTGTAGCAATTTTAGTGTACTGCCTGCCATTTAAAGAGTCCGGGGGATACCAGGGGCATTGTCTTTGGTGACAATATACTGCTAAATTGCCGTTTTACGGTAGCATTGACTGAAATGAACACCCAGGTTTTTATTTTCAAATCCCTGGCGGACTTAAGCACTTAACTGAGTTGAATCCATGAAAAAAATAATCAGGAAAAACCATTTTTTCTGGCTGACTGCTGCATTGGTAGGTATGCTGTTAACTGGAGCATTCACTACTGAATTCCCTGAGAATTTTTCGTTTTCAATCCTTGAATACAGCAGTATTATTCTTTTGCTCTTGTCCTTGACTGGCCTGCGGGAAGATCGATCCTGGCGAATAGGACTGTTGATTCTGATTGGACTCATGGTTCTGGCCACTATCACCCGTAATCTAATCGATTATCAGAACTTCAAGTTCGTATACATGTTTCTGCTGCTGACGTTTTTTGTGTCTGCAGCCTGGCTGGTAGGGAACAGGGTGCTGCTAACGGGCCAGGTCGATCTCAATATCATCACTGGCTCGGTTGCCTTGTACCTGATCCTCGGGTTTATCTGGGCCATCCTTTATACGGTTCTTATTCAATTTTTCCCTGAAGCCATTGGCGGAATAGAGCCGGAAAATTGGACTTACACCCTGTCCACCATGACCTATTTCAGTTTCGTTACACTGACGACCCTTGGTTATGGGGATATCAGCCCCGTCGAGCCTATAGCCAAAGTCCTGGTGATCCTGGAAGCGGTGACGGGAATGTTCTACATTGCCATCATAGTAGCCAGCCTGATAGGTGCAGCCAGGGATAAAAAGAACTCCTAGTGCTCTGTCACGCTTATATTGAGGGGCTCACCGTTATTGCTTGAGAATCGATCCTTTCTCGGCCAGAGAACGGCATTTTCCCGGATCCAGATCGACTTTCGACCCGCCCGGTTCGTAACAGGAACAACGCCCGGCATCCACTGACCAAGCGCAGATCAGTGAATCCTGCCATAGTTCCTGCTCCGTCTTGGGCTGGCCATCAGGGTGAAATTTCTCGGGTGAAGACCTCATCTCTGAACTTTTTTTCATCGCGTTTACCCACTGACCCGCCTCATCATGAAAGGCGACCCAGGCGCCAGCCACCAGGGCGACAAGCAAAACCAAGCGGAGCAATACCCAGGGATCAGCCAATAATCCCACGCGAGGCCTGAGCCGGGCTTGTTCGAGCCCGGTGAGTGCGTTCCTGGCCTGGTCTTCAGTCAATCTATTTTCCGTGCGCTTGCGGATGTATGAAATCAATTTTTCAGCCGGTAAAACATTGAACGGCATGCTCTTTTTGAAACCGCTGTGTCCCATAAAAACCACGACAGAATGAAACCTCGACTCCGGCAACTGCAACAAACGGGCAAGCGCCTCCACGTTCAGTTGATTCCGGTGCATGGGATTTTGAAACCGGGAAAAGCGATTAAACCGGTGTTGTTTCCACCGGCCCTGGAATTCAGCGCCGGAAATCCAGCCGCGAAGAAATACCGTTTCAATTACAAAAATCCCAAACTTCGATATCACCACGTGATCAATCTGTACCGTTCCACCGTTACTGGGGAGAGTAACCTTGTTGAGCACGGTGTAGCGGTTGCTCTCCAGCATCGCTGCCAGCACACGCCCCACCCGGGCTTCTCCCATCGTCCCCTTGAACCGGGGCGAACCCAGATAAACAATCAACAGGACGAGAGGTATCAACCATAGAAAATGCAGAAACACTGGAGATATGCCTTCCATAACCCGGTTAATCTGTCATAAAGCGACCGGTATGAGAAGCAAATTTTTTAACCGCTTGTCCGCCTTCGTGCAATATGCGGGCTGACAGAGCACTAGTACTCCTTCAACATGATAATTGCTGTGTTACTTGCCGGCGCGCCCGTCCGAAGTAAGGGCTACATGCCAAACTGAGAGTTAGCGGTATATTTACGCTGGAATCATCACAGAGGCGGCCAGTAAGAGTTGTGCAGTGAAGTACAGTGGCAGACCAATGGCCCGGTTGATGAAAGCCGGGTCCACAAAACGGTTCCGGGCAACCGCCAGATCGGAAAGCACAAACAATATGGCGCCAGACAAAATGAACAAATTGTGGTCAGAAGCATAGGTGCCGGCGGCCATGACCAGCATGACGGATATCGCCGCCAGGTACAGCCACACTGGAACACGCATTTTCTGATTAATATGGGGGTACAGCCAGGCGACGGCCCGCCAGGCAAATACAGCCATCAAAGCCAGTGTAATCGCCACCACCGCGACATCGACACCTCGCACGATAAAGGCCACCGTATACGCCACATGTCCCACGAGAAAGCTCACCAGGCCCGCCAGGAACAACCTACGGCTCTGTCTGGAAACCAGAAACAGATCGCCCAGCCAGCAAAGCCCCATTCCAAGCAGCATGATCCTGCCATACGAAGTCCACATCGCCCCAAGTGACAAGGCCGCGGCAATATAGGCCGTAGCTGCAAAAAACTTCCCGGTAATGGAAACTGCTGTACTGCTGCGATATTCCCCAACCAGGGCCATCAACAACCCGCCATAACAGACGGCCGCCCACAGAAAATATCCGTGCCAGGTGTCAGTAGCCATTCACAAATGATACCCACTGCCGAACAAAAAAGTGAAGCTAAGCGATGGAATTCGCTTAGGCCTTATCAGATTCGTGAGTACAAGCCCTCGCCAGCACCCCGCCCGGATTCGCTTAGCTGCAAAGCCAGTTTTCGTCAGGGTGTGGTAATGGCTTTTCGAGCAGCGGAGTTGACTTCAGTCTATGAGCACGCGCAGATCAGCCATTAACGCAGCATGGCGGAAACTGGTGAAGCAGCTAACCGCATTTGGAGTAGCCGCAGGATAGACAGGTCGCACAATTATCCATGATCACTACAGCCTTGGTGTGACACTTGTTACACAAGGTTGCCGCTGCCGGATATGAGCCATCAGAATTCGTGTCAGCTAGCGTTTTTCTTTGCTCTAAAGCCTCTGCTTCAGAACGCTTCTGATCGAGGACAAGTTGCTGCTGTTCTGATAACTCTTCTTTTTCCATCAAACCGATTTTTTGCAGGTGGTGCTCAATAACAGCCCCGATTTCGGCGATAATGGAAGGCATGAACTTGCCGCCCGGTTTGAAATAACCCCCTTTGGGATCAAACACCGCTTGCAACTCCTCGGCAAGAAAAGTGACGTCTCCTCCTTTCCTGAAAACAGCGGACATCAGGCGAGTCAGGGCCACGATCCACTGGAAGTGGTCCATGTTCTTTGAATTGATAAAAATTTCAAACGGCCGGCGCTGTTCGTGTTCTGTACCCTGATTGAGAATCATGTCATTGATGGTCACGTACATCGCGTGATCATCCAGTGGCGTCTTGATCTTGTAGGTTGACCCCTCCAAAGATTCCATACCCTCCGGACGGGCTATTTGTTCGGTCATGTAGATGATTTTTGCTGATTTACGCTCTTCCTTATCAGCCTGGGCCTTTGCTGATGCAGCTGCCTCTTCTTCTTCCCTGACGACCTCGTAGCCGACAATTTTAGTTTCAATTCTGATACTCATGATGTTTGAACCTTGCGTACCCGGACTCCGGGTTCGTTAATAACCATTTTAGCTACTCTGAAAAAAAGAGGCGTACGTCCCTGTACGTAACACCTCCCTGATTTTTGGTGGTACCCAATACATCCCTAGCCACCACTTTATCCTTGACGCTTATTATTTATAACGTCCGTGTTGCTTGGTAGATCCTTCCTTGTCCCGTGACGATTATCTTCGTCTTTTTATTACGTGCCTCCCTCTGTCTTCTCCACTTGAGTAGTTTCAAAATTTGCCGTAATAACCTTCCTTTAATGCATCGAACAGATTAGCTGCGGTATGCATCTCGCCGTCATATTCGATTTCTTCATTGCCGGCTACTTCCAGTGTTTCACCATCTTCCAGCAAGAAACGGTAAGTCGTATTTTCCAGATCCTTTTCTTTCACCAGTACGCCCTGAAATACTTCGGGATTGAAGCGGAAAGTGGTACAACCCTTAAGGCCCTTCGAGTGAGCATAGGTGTAAACTTCTTTGAATTCCTCATAAGGAAAATCTGTCGGCACATTTGCCGTTTTCGAAATAGACGAGTCGATCCACTCTTGCGCGGCTGCCTGGATATCAACGTGTTCCACCGGGGAAATGTCTTCCGCCGTGATGAAATAGTCCGGTAATTTTGAAGATTCTTCCTTTGCACCTGGCATTGCCCGGGGATTCACCAGGGTACGGTAAGCCAGGAGTTCATAACTGTAGACTTCAATCTTTTCCTTGGTTTTACGGCCCTCGCGGATCACATTACGGCTGTAGTGATGGGCGAAACTCGGTTCGATTCCGTTGGCGACGTTGTTTGCCAGGGACAAAGAGATCGTCCCCGTGGGCGCTATGGATGTATGGTGCGTAAAACGCGCTCCTTCTTCGGCCAGCGCATCCACCAACTCCGCCGCATGCCCGGCTACCCGTTGCATGTAGCGACTGTACCTGGCGTGGAGCACCTTTACCCTTGACACTGTCGCCCACCTTGTATCCATCCACCTGCATTTCCGGCCTGCGGCGCAGCATATCGCCAGTGACCTCGAAGGTCTCTTCCATGATCGGTGCTGCGCCCTTCTCCCTGGTCAGTTCCAGTGCTTCCTCCCAGCCAGCCAGGGCCATTTCACGAGCCACTTTTTCCGTAAACTCAAGGGATTCCGGTGAACCGTATTTCATGCGAAGCATCGTCAGCGTGGAACCCAGGCCAAGGAAACCCATGCCATGCCGGCGTTTGCGGGCAATCTCTTCACGCTGCTTTGTCAAGCGGCAGACCATTGATTTCTACAACGTTATCGAGCATACGTGTAAAGACCCGCACTACCTTGTGGTATTCCTCCCAGTTAAAACTGGCTTCTTCGGTAAACGGCTGCTCAACAAAACGGGTCAGGTTTACCGAGCCCAACAGGCAGGCGCCATAAGGCGGAAGAGGCTGTTCACCGCATGGGATTCGTGGCCCTGATATTTTCACAGAACCAGTTATTGTTCATCTCGTTGATGCGGTCGACCATGATAAAGCCCGGTTCCGCAAAATCGTAGGTGGAAGACATGATCATGTCCCACATGCGGCGCGCCGGAACGGTTTTATAGACACGACACGCCACCAGGCCATCATCGCTGGTGACGTAGCCATTTGTATCCGGCCATTCACGCCATACAACCTGCCCCGGATCATCAAGGTCAAGTTCCTGCGCTTCGCTATCGCTGACCGGAAACACCAGGGGCCAGTCCTGATTCTCTGCCACGGCTTGCATGAACTCATCTGTAATCAACAGCGAACAGTTGAATTGCCTCAGCCGACCGTCTTCCCGCTTGGCTCTCACAAACTCCATCGCGTCAGGATGACCGACCTCAAATGTGGCCATCTGCGCTCCACGACGACCTCCGGCGGAAGAAACCGTGAAGCACATCTTGTCGTAAATATCCATAAAGCTGAGCGGTCCCGAAGTATAAGCACCAGCGCCGGATACATAGGCGCCTTTCGGGCGGAGCGTGGAAAATTCATAGCCTATTCCGCAACCTGCTTTCAGAGTCAGGCCCGCCTCATGCACCTTGTCCAGAATGCCGTTCATGGAATCCGTGATGGTCCCGGAGACGGTGCAGTTAATGGTCGAGGTAGCCGGCTTGTGCTGTTGTGCTCCAGCATTGGAAATTATCCGTCCAGCCGGAATGGCGCCCCGGCGAAGAGCCCACAGGAACGACGTGTACCACTTTTCCCGGTTTTCGTCTGTGTCTTCAGCATCGGACAAGGCGCGTGCGACCCGCTGGTAGGTTTCGTCCATGGTATTGTCGATAATTTCGCCGGTCTTTGACTTCAGGCGGTATTTCTTATCCCAGATATCCAGGGACGCGTCCTGGAAAGGAATTTCTTTTGAATCAGTGCCAATGACCGCAACCTGCAGGCTGTTCATTAAATTTTCCGTGTAATCATTTGGTTTTATTTGTTTATACGGCACAACGTATTGTGCTCTGTTTTTTTATAAGACACAAGATATTGTGTCAGCGGGGTAGACAATACCCCCATGATTCAACGCTGTCAAATGTCCTCCCGATAAAACAATTTTGGATATTTCTATCATTTTTTATTATTTTTCATACAGATACATAGTTTACGGCTTTTTTGTCTTCGGTCTCATCTGTTAGCCGGAACGCTGAAATCCGCATCGTAGCGGGATTTCGCTTCGTCGCAAATGCATATATCCATGACGTCCACCGATATGAAGCGCAAATCCGGTCCCGATCAAAAATATTTTCTCATCACATCTTTGTGTGCTTGATGTATGGTTTCCCGGGACCGCAAGGAAAATTACGCTCTTGATCAATATCGTCCTGTATCAACCGGAGATTCCACCGAACACGGGCAACATCATTCGCTTGTGCGCCAATACCGGCGCCCAACTGCACCTGGTGGAGCCGTTGGGTTTTGTGCTGGACGATGCCCGGCTCCGCCGGGCCGGGCTCGACTACCGCGACATGGTGGATGTGTCGCGTTATGCGAACTGGGATTGCTTCTTGCGAGCCAATCCCGGGATGCGTCTCTGGGCTATCTCAACCCGGGGCAAAACACGTTACGACCAGGTCTTGTTCCGGGAAAATGACGCCTTGTTGTTTGGCCCGGAAACGCGTGGCCTGCCCGGCAATGTTCTTGAGCAAGTGGGCGTTGGTCATGTTTTACGCTTTACCCATGCACCAATCCAGCCGCAGTCTCAATCTGTCCAACACCGTAGCCATAGCCCTTTACGAGGCGCTGAGGCAGCAGGATTTTGGCAGTCTGACCTAACCCGCATATTGCACGCGATCAACCAGGCTGCACTCGTGAAATCAACCGACAATTCCGGCAACTCGTGCAATATGCGGGCTAAACCACATTTATGGCTTAGATATTTTCTGGTTTTTGTTCGCGGGCAAGCAGCTCGCGAACACTCCGGTTGGGGTCCCGGCCTTTGGTGAATGATGCCGTAGATTTGTTCTGAAATCGGCATATCCACACCGTGGCGCCGGGCCAGACGCCAGACTTCTTCGGAAGTACTGACGCCTTCCACGACCTGGCCGATTTCTGCAAGGGCTTCTTCCACTGATTTACCAGCGCCCAGCGCAAGGCCCAGTCTGCGATTTCGTGAAAGGTCGCCCGTACTGGTCAGAACCAGATCTCCCATTCCCGCCAGGCCGGTGAGGGTTTGTTCCTGCGCGCCCAGTACTCGCCCGAGCCGCATCATTTCAGCCAGGCCCCTGGTGATCAGTGCAGCCCGGGCGTTATTACCAAACCCCATGCGTCACTGATCCCGGTTGCGATGGCCAACACATTTTTAACGGCGCCCCCCAGTTCAGCGCCGACTATATCGTCACTGGTATAAGCACGAAAATTGCCGCCGTGAAGAGCCTGGGCAATCCGGGTGCAGTAGTGCGGAACAGTTCCGGCTACAGTGACCGCAGTCGGCAGGTTCGCGGCCACTTCGGTAGCGAAGGAAGGCCCGGTAACCACGGCCATGGGACGTTCCGTGCCAATCGCCTGCATAGCTGCATCGTGCAGAAAATGACCACTGCCCGGCTCCAGGCCTTTACAGGCCCATGATATACCCTGACCCAGGCTTCAGCCAGGGTTCAATCTGACAGACAACTTCAATAAAGGCGTGAGAGGGAACGGCAATCAGGACCTCGTCGGTGGAACGCACAGCATTTTCCAGGTCAGCTTCCAGTTCCAGGCCATCAGGAAACCGTATATCCGGCAGAAAGCGCTGGTTGCATCCAGCCACTTTCATTGCGTCAATATGTGCAGGGTTTCTACCCCAAAGCAATGCGCGAGTACCACTCCGGACCAATTGCATGGCCAGTGCCGTGCCCCAGGATCCCGCACCCAAAACGGCGACGCTGCACGCACCGCCTGTCCGGTACAACAACTGGTGTATCAGCACTCATACGAACTGTATTGTCCGCGTGACAATCAACCTAGCCATACATCGTCTATTCATAATTAGTCGATTATTCGTCCGCCTTCGAGCAATATGCGGACTAGTCGTCTTTTGGGAACTCCGCATCTACGACTTCAACGTTACCCTGGTCAACAACCGCCTCACCGGATTGCGCGCGCGGATTGTTGTTGCGCCATTTCCTGCATACGCTGGCCGTACAACTGGTCAAAGTTTGACCGGCTGCAACGTGAGTGGCGGAAACCCCCCGTCGGAAACCAGTTCCGAGATAGCCCGTCGTGCATAGGGAAACAGGGTACTGGGACACATGGTGTTCATCACCGCGTGAGCCGCCTGCTCATTGAAGCCGCTCATCATGAAAATTCCCGCCTGAGCCACTTCGGCCAGGTAGGCGGTCTTTTCATCTATCGTGGCGGTAACGGTAACGGTCAGCACCACCTCATGCAGGTTTTCACCGAGGGTCGTCCACGCGCTGGGCCAAACTCATCTTTACATCCGCCTGGCCTGCTTCCTGGAATATCTGGGGGGCGTTCGGACACTCGAAAGATACGTCTTTCGCGTATAGCTTCTGGATCTGAAACTGCGCCGCAGCAACGTCTTCCTGCGTCATTACCTGATCTTGCTCTTCTGACATGTTTAAATCACTCATTTTAAATTGGACCACTCACTTCCCAGAGTGGCGAAATGGGAATTATCACACCTGGCCTGGATTATGACCAGTATCCAGGCCGGCAGAATCTGCCGCACATTACCTTCCTGTTCCAGGGCTGTTAACGGTGCCTATTTCGTGGTCACCGGAAACTGGTCATTGCGCCACTGGACCATCCCCCCCTTCAGTACGGCGACATTACTGGCGCCCATTTTCATCATACTAATCGCTGCCGGAACAGCCGTTGGGACCGCTTTTGCAGACCAGCAGCAGTTTCTTGTCCCTGAGCTTCAGTATTTCCGCATCGGGTTTGGCCAGGCGGGAGGCCGGCAAATTACGGGCATCCACGATGTGTCCCCTTGTTGAAATCAGCAGCCGCTGACACATCGATAACCACGGCATCGGGATCATTGATCCAGGGCACGGCCTGTGCGGGCGACAGTTCTTTAAAGCCCCGTACCATGCGCATTACCTCGGTATAGATCAGGAGCGCCAGAACGGCGCCAAACCCGCCGGCCAGTAATGCATTGTTTCCCACGAATTCGATTACTTGATCCATTTCTTTTTCTCTTGACGTTTAATGGGCCATTCTGACCAACGGTCCAGCGAAACTGCAGTAAGCAGTGCAAACTTCTTGTGTTTATTCACCCGGTATATGGAATAATTGCCGTACTCAGCAAATCATATTTCGCTCACATAATCCACCTGCCTGTGGCCACTCCCATCTGGAGTCGATAAGCTAAAAATGCAAGGTCTGACCATCAATGAAAACACCTTTATCCGGGGCCCGTATGAATAATAAAAAAAACCACAGGCCACTTGTATTAATGATACTGGATGGCTGGGGATATCGCGCCGAAACAGATAATAACGCCATTGCCCTGGCCAAAACACCATGCTGGGACAAGCTTTGGAACAATGACCCGCACGGCCTGATCCAGACTTCGGGGGAATCGGTGGGTCTGCCCCAGGGCCAGATGGGAAATTCCGAGGTCGGTCACATGAGTATCGGTGCAGGCCGGATCGTTCACCAGGATTTTACGCGAATCAAACAATCAATCCGTGACAGCAGCTTCAATCAAATTGCCGAACTGGGCCGGGCAATTGACGCAATCCGGGAATCTGATTGCACCGT
>PVMK01144226.1_pt1 | contig 13046 bp, 12 predicted proteins | sample 1853481 | NCBI WGS metagenome assembly PVMK01 (sample SAMN08533507, study PRJNA380276) | Marine sediment metagenome, whole genome shotgun sequencing project.
CCGCGATCTCCTGTTCGCCCTGCGCCGGCTCCGGCAATTCCCATCCACCGCCGAGCGCTTTGTACAACTCGACGACAGACACGAGTTGCTCGCGGCGCACCTCGGATTCGGCGAGCTCGGCGCGAAAAAGCGAACGGTCTGACTCCAGAACCTCGAGGTAACTCGTGACGCCACCGTTATAGCGTGCCCGCGACAGTGTTGACGCGCTTTGCGCCGCGGTAACCTGACGCTGGCGTGCTCTCGCCTCATCATGATACGTACGAACCCCGGCCAGTGAGTCTCGACTTCCCGTAGCGCCTGGAGAATCGTCTGTTCGTACCGGTTCAGGGCCTGCTCGGTTCTCGCCCGCTCCACTTCGACCCGCCGCTTGTTCTTGCCGGCATCGAAAATCGGCGCGAAAAAGCCGGCGCCTATGCTCCAAATTTTGGCATCGCCCGATGTCAGGTCTGACAGGTCGCTACTCGCGAGCCCCAGCGTCCCGGTCAGACTCAGCGTCGGAAACCGCATCGCGACCGCGGCGCCGATGCGCTCGGTCTGCGCCGACAGGGACTGCTCAGCCTGACGCACATCGGGCCGTCTGATCAGTAATTCCGACGGCAGTCCGGCCGGGATTTCGGGCGGAAACATCTGCATAGCCTGGTTGCGCTCGCGCAAGACCGGTCGCGGATTGCGCCCGACGAGGACATTGATCAGATTTTCGGTCTCGATGACCGCACGCTCAAATCTCGCGATCTGCGCGGCGGCGTCGGCTTCCTCGATCTCCGCCTGATTGACGTCGAGCAATGGCACGATGCCCTTGTCATAGCGCGCCTGGATGATCGCCGTAGAGGTCTGGCGCGTCTTCAATGTCCGTTTTGAAATCTCGAGCCGCATATCGAGATCTCTCAACAACAGGTAACTGCTCGCGACATCGGCGATCAATGCGATCATTACGGCGCGCGCCGCCTCATCGGTCGCCAGTAGTTCGGCACGGGCCGCACGGGTAGAGCGCCGAACCTTACCGAATATATCCGCTTCGTAATTCAAACCCCCGGCAAACACATAGAGGTCCTGCACACTGCCGGCCGGAACGTTCTGACCGGGGAAGGTATTACCCCTGTTAAATGACACGCCACCGCCCAGCGTCGGGAACAGGTCGGATCGCACGAATCCGTAGCGCGCCCGCGCTTCTTCGATCCTCGAAAACGCGATCGCGAGATCACGATTCTCCTCGAGCGCCAGGGTAATGAGGTCGTTCATGGCCGGGTCATCGAACAATTCCCACCATTTCAGATTGGCGATCGATTCTCCCGATGCGCGCGCCTCGAGGAACTGCTCGGGCGTATCTATTTCAGGCGCCTGGTAATCGGGCCCAAGCATGCAGCCGGACAGCAGGACCGTGATCGCTATGACGATATATCGCCGGTTCATGACTCGGAACTTTCTGTCACGACGGGTTTCGCCTTCTTGCCACGATTCGCAATGCGGTCAATAAAAACGTACAGGGCGGGCACCAGCACGACACCGATGACGGTCGCCATCAGCATGCCCGAGAACACGGTCATGCCCATGACCTTGCGTGCCTCGGCGCCGGCGCCGCTCGCGACCAGCAATGGCATCACGCCAAGGATAAACGAGAAAGCCGTCATCAGGATCGGTCGAAAGCGGTCACGGGCCGCCGCGCGAGCCGCTTCCAGCGCATCCATGCCCTCTGCCGATTTCATTTTCGCGAACTCGACGATCAGGATCGCATTCTTGGCCGACATGCCGATCAGCATGACGAGCCCGATCTGCGCGAACACGTTATTCTCATAACCCGGCAGGAACAATCCCGAGAGCCAAAGGCCCAGCATCGCGCCGAACACGGCGACCGGCGTGCCGAGCAACACGCTGAGCGGCAGCGACCAGCTCTCGTATTGCGCCGACAGGATCAGGAAAACAAATACCAACGCCAGCACGAATACGACACCGCCGGTGCCGGCGGCCGCGCGTTCCTGGAAACTCATCGCATTCCAGGCATAAGACATATCGGTCGGCAAAGAATTGCGAGCGACTTCCTCGAGCGCATCGAGCGCCTGAGCGGAGCTGTAGCCGGGCGCCGGAGAGCCGGTGATCTCGGCCGCGCGAAACAGGTTGAACCGGTTCGTATATTCGGGCCCGTGGGTCGCCGAGAGACCGACCAGGGCATTCAGCGGCACCATCTGATCGGCTTTGCCGCGGACATAGAAAAACCGCACATCCCTGGCCTTCGTACGATATTCGGACTCGGCCTGGACGTAGACCTTGAACAGTCGGCCAAAGCGGTTGAAGTCATTGACATACGAGCCGCCGAGGAACGCGCCCAACGTCGTGTTCACATCGGCCGGCGACACGCCGAATTTCAGCACCTTGTCCTGATCGATGTCGGCAAAAATCTGCGGCGCATTGGCGCGGAAGGTCGTGATCATGCCGCCGATTTCCGGGCGCTCGCCGGCTCGCTGGATGAACTGCTGGGCTTGCTCTCCGAGATAACTCGGCGTGTTGCCGCCCCGATCCTGCAGCATCAGGCTGAAGCCCGATCCGGTGCCAAGCCCCGGGATCGCCGGCGGTCCGAATGCAAAAACGACCGCCTCCGGTACGCCGAGCATGAACTTCTGATTCAGTTTGTCGACGATCGCATTGACGTGCAACTCGGCCGCGCCCCTGTCGGCCCAATGTTGCAGCGAGACGAAGATGAAGGCGTTGTTCGGCGAAAACGACCCGGTCAGCAAGCTGTACCCGGCCAAGGTCGTGACCGAGTCGATGCCCTCCATCTCCTCGAGGATCGCCTCGACTTTCGAACTGACCCGGTCGGCGCGTTCCAGCGACGCCGCATCCGGCAGCTGTATGTTGACCAGGAAGTACCCCTGGTCTTCCTCGGGCACGAAGCCCCCCGGCACCAAGCCGAACAGACCGGTCATCAATACCGTGACTCCGATCAGGCCGGCGAGGCTCAGTGCGATCTTTCTCGTAAAATAATTCGTGATGCCCATGTAACGCTCGGTTACGACGTGAAACACCGCGTTGAACCGGTCGTAGAACGGCTGCAGCCAGCTTTTTTTCTGCTCTGACGGCGGCCTCAGCAGCATCGCGCTCAGCGCCGGACTCAAAGTCAGCGCATTGATCGACGAAATGGCGACCGAGATCGCAATCGTGATCGCGAACTGCTGATACAGACGGCCGGTGATGCCGCCCATCGCAGCGACCGGCACGAACACGGCGATCAGCGACAGCGAGGTCGCGACGATCGGCCCCGAAACCTCCTTCATCGCCGCGATCGTCGCTTCTTTCGGCGCCATGCCCTGTTCCATTTTCGCGGTCACCGCCTCGACGACGACGATTGCATCATCGACGACGATGCCGATCGCGAGCACGAGCCCGAGCAGTGACAGCGTGTTGATCGAAAAACCGAGGAGCGGAAAAACCATGAATGTTCCGATCAGCGAGACCGGCACGGCGAGTGTCGGTATCAGCGTCGCGCGTACATTCTGCAGAAAAATGAACACGACGAGGATGACCAGCGCGACGGCCTGGAACAGCGTCGTGATGATTTCATCGATGCCCTCCTCGATCGCCAGTGTAGTGTCCAGCGAGACGAGGTATTCGAAATCCTCCGGGAAGTCCCGCGCCATGTCCGCCATCGCGGCCTTAACCTCGCTCGCAACTTCGAGCCCGTTCGCGCCCGGCAACTGATAGATTGAAAGAATGGCGCCCGGTCCGCCGTTGAGCCGGGTGACGGCGGTATAGGTCTGTGTGCCCAGTTCGACCCGCGCGACATCCTTGATCCGGACCTGTGAGCCGTCGGGATTCGAGCGCACGATGACGTCGCCGAACTCTTTGGCGTTCGACAGACGGCCCCGGGTGCGCACGGTGTAGGTAAATTCGGTTCCGGGAAGAGCCGGCGGACCGCCGATCTGGCCGGCCGGCGCGACGACGTTCTGTTCCTGAATCGCGCGCGTGATGTCCGGGACAGTCAGGCTCAGCTTGGCCAGCTGATCGGGTTTGACCCAGATCCGCATCGCGTATTCGCTGCCGCCGAGTACATTGACCTGACCGATGCCGCGGATTCTCGCAATCGGATCGAGCACATTGATCGTCAGGTAATTACTCAGGAAATTCTGATCGTAGGTGCCGTTCGGCGAGTAGACCGACACGAGCATGAGCGGAAACGAAAGTTTCTTCTTAACCGTGATGCCGAGACGTTTGACGTCCTCAGGGATGCTGGCCGTCGCTTCCGAGACACGGTTCTGGGTCAACACGTTGGACATGTCGAGGTCGGAGCCAACCTCGAACGAGACTGTCAGGGTCATCGTGCCATCGTTGGCGTTGACCGATTTCATGTACAGCATGTTCTCGACGCCGTTGACCTTTTGCTCTAATGGCGTCGCGACCGATTCCTCGACGACCTCGGCATTGGCGCCGGTGTAGGTCGCCGTGACAGCCACTTCGGGTGGATTAATGTCCGGATACTGCGCGATCGGGAGCCGGCCCATCGCGGTCACGCCGAGGATCACGATGATGATCGCGAGGACCATCGCGACAATCGGCCGGCCGATGAAAAATTGCGCCATGACGAATTACCGCTTCAGTCTTGCAGCGATGGAGCCGGGCCACTGTCGGGCGGCAACGGCTTCGGATCAACGACCATGTCGGTTCGCACCTTTTGGATGCCTTCGACAATCACGGATTCGCCGGCCTCTACCCCGGATTCGATGACGACGATGTCGCCTTTTGAAGGCCCCAGGCCGACATCCCGCACTTCGACCCGGTTTTCAGCATTAACGACGTAGAGCCGGAACCTGCCCTGCAATTCGAACAGTGACTTTCGCGGCACGACGACGACGTTGTGCAGCGTCTTGAACGGCGCCCGCACCCGCGCGAACTGCCCCGGCAACAGTATCCCGTTCGGGTTCGGGAACAGCGCCTCGACCGAATAGGTGCCGGTCTCCGGGTCGATCGCCTGGGCCGATGCAACCACCCAACCGAGGTAATTATGCTGCGAACCGTCGGCCAGGATCAGCATGAGATCTGCGTCATCTTCGCCCTTGCGCGCCCGCTCGTCGCGATCCTTATTCTCCAGATAAGCCCGGGATAACGTCAGGTATTCGCTTTCAGAAATCGAAAACCGGACCCGGATCGGGTCGATATCGGACAGTGTATTCAGCACGACCGGGTTCGGTTCACGCCCGACGAACTCGCCTGGTTTCGCTTTGGACAACCCCATCAGGCCATCGATCGGCGCGATGATCCGGGTATAGCTCAATTCGATCTCGGCAAGATTCACGCCGGCCTCAGAGGCCCGCACCCCGGCCCGGGCGGCGGCTTCCTGCGCGACCGCGCTGTCGAGGTCCTGCTCGCTGACGGCCCGCATCTCGGCGAGCGGCTTGATGCGCCGCAGATCGGCTGCGGCTTTCGCCAGCGTGGTTTGCGCTGCGGCAAGCTGACTCTGGGCCTCGACCAGTTTGGCTTGAAACGGCTGTGCGTCGATCGTATACAGCAGGTCGCCCTTGCTGACTTTAAGTCCCTCGAGGAAATCCATCGTCTCGAGGAACCCCTCGACCCGCGCCCGGATCGGCACGTCCTGGGTGCCGAGCGTGCTGCCGACCAGATCCATCGACAGGGCCACATCCTGACGCTCGACCTCGGCGACCAGCACCAGAAGCAGCGGCGCCGGGGCGGCCGAATCCTTGTCAGAGCCGCATGCTGTAAGCAATGCAGCAATGATTACGAGCGCGAGGTTACGGACCACGGCTCCAGCGTAAATTGGCTTCATGAAAAATTTCTCACCGGTTTCAGGCCCCTGAATTTATTTGTTATTTAGTATCGCGGGAGCGAGACGCAGACATGATATATCAACGGTAGTTGGAAAGCGGTCTCGTTTTTTTGACCCGGGCCTTTTCCCATAAGGAACCGCCGCCGGAGTATTCGCCAAACCATCAGGGATCAGGCCCGGATTTGCATCTAATTACCGCGATGATCTGGAATTTGTCGGCACCCTGCCCGATAATGGCCGCCATCTGTCAATAAGTAGATACCGATATATAGTCGGCAACAGACAGTTCGTTTGAACAACAAGCTGAAGTCAAAAAGAAGGATGCCCAGAGTATGGCGTTAGCAATTGCAGTGATTTTGCTGGTTATTGGATCTGTCGTGTTTCACTTCGCGAGCCCGTGGTGGTTCACGCCGATCGCGTCCAACTGGGGCATGATCGATGACACGATCAACCTTACCTTTTGGGTCACCGGCATTGTTTTTATCGCGGTCAACCTGTTCATGGCCTACGCCATCATTCGGTTCCGGCACAAGAAAGGCCAGAAGGCGGAATACAATCCGGAAAACAAGAAACTGGAATGGTGGCTGACGGGTATTACCGCCGTCGGCGTCGTCGCGATGCTGGCGCCCGGACTGTTCGTCTGGGCCAAGTTCGTCGACGTGCCCGATAACGCGATGACGGTCGAGGCGATCGGCCAGCAGTGGCGCTGGAGTTACCGGTTCCCGGGCGAAGACGGCGAGCTCGGCAAGGTCAATGCAAGATTGATCAGCCTCGACAACCCGTTCGGCATGGATCCGGAGGATCCGCTGGGACAGGACGACATACTAATCGACAGCAACGAAGTCAGGCTGCCGATCGGTCAACCGATTCGGGTATTGCTGCGTTCGAAGGATGTGCTGCACGACTTTGCCGTGCCGCAGTTCAGGGTCAAGATGGATATGGTGCCCGGCATGGAGACCTACGTCTGGTTCGAGGCGATCCGTACCGGCGAATTCGAATTGCTCTGCGAAGAGCTCTGCGGCACCGCGCATCATACGATGCGTGGCACGGTCATTATCGAAGAGCGAGCCGATTTCGACACCTGGCTGGCGAGTCAGCCGACCTATGCAGATACGCTGGCGGTCGTCGCCGGCGATCCGGACACGGGCAAGGCGCAATATGGGGTGTGCGCGGCGTGCCACGGTTTCGAAGGTGAAGGCAATCAACTGCTGAACGCGCCGAAACTGGCCGGCCAGGAAGGCTGGTACATCAGGCAGCAACTCGATTTGTACAAGCGCGGAATTCGTGGCTCTCACAAGGATGACATTTACGGGCAACAGATGGCGCCGTTGGCCGCCACACTCCCTAACGATGCCGCCGTCAATAATGTAATCGCCTATCTCGATACGCTGCCCGACACGCCGGCGCCGAAGACAGTCAGTGGCGATATTGAGAGAGGCCGGGATTTATACGAGGCCTGCGCGATATGTCATGGTAAAGACGGCCAGGGAATCTGGTCACAGAACGCGCCGAGGGCGGCCGGCATGAGCGACTGGTACCTGCAGGCACAGCTGAAAAATTTCCAGGACGGTATCCGCGGTGCGCATCCGCGGGATCCTTTTGGCCTGCAGATGTCGCTGATGGCGGACGTGTTGCAGGACGACCAGGCGATCGACGACGTCATCGCTTACATAAATACGCTATAGAAAAAACACCAGGAGACGTTTGTAATGGCATATGTCGCAATTGCTGATCGGGACCACGAACAGCACCTTCACGATCCCCAGAGTTTCGTGGCGAAGTACGTTTGGAGCCAGGACCACAAGGTCATCGCGATCCAGTACTCGGTCATCGCAATCCTGGTCGGCCTCGTTGCGCTGGTCCTGTCGGGCATGATGCGCCTGCAGCTGGCCTGGCCGAATGAATTCGCCTTCATCATGCCAGCCGCCTATTACCAGTTCATCACAATGCACGGGATGATCATGGTCATCTATTTATTGACCGCATTGTTCCTGGGTGGCTTCGGCAATTACCTGATCCCGTTAATGGTCGGCGCGCGGGACATGGTGTTCCCGTTCATGAATATGCTCAGTGTCTGGGTCTACCTGCTCGCGGTCCTGATATTGATGGCCAGTTTCTTTGTGCCGGGCGGGACCTACCGGGGTGCCGGGTTGGACTCTGTACCCGCCGCAGGCGATCCTCGAAGGCACGCCGGGCGCCGGCTGGGGCATCACCCTGATGCTGGTATCGCTCGTCGTGTTCATCGTGGCCTTCACGATGGGTGGCTTGAACTATGTGACCACGGTCCTGCAGGCGCGTGCGCGGGGCATGACGCTGATGCGCATGCCGTTGAGCGTCTGGGGCATCTTCATGGCGACAGTGCTCGGCCTGCTCGCATTCCCGGCCCTGCTGGTCAGCGGCATCATGATGACACTGGATCTGCTGATCGGTACGAGTTTTTTCATGCCGGCGATCCTGTCGATGGGCGATCAGCTCGACTATGAAGGGGGCAGCCCGGTCCTGTTCCAGCACCTGTTCTGGTTCTTCGGCCATCCGGAAGTCTATATCGTCGCGCTGCCGGCGTTTGGCATCGTCTCCGATTTACTTAGCACCCACGCCCGGAAGAATATTTTCGGCTACCGCATGATGGTCTGGGCGATCATCGCGATCGGCGCACTAAGCTTTGTCGTCTGGGCACACCATATGTACGTCAGCGGCATGAACCCGTACTTCGGCTTTTTCTTCGCGACGACAACGCTGATTATCGCGGTACCGACTGCGATCAAGGTCTACAACTGGGTGCTGACGCTGTGGCAGGGGTGACATCCACCTGACGACACCGATGCTGTTCGCGATCGCGTTTATTTTTACGTTTATTCACGGTGGATTAACCGGCCTTTTCCTCGGCAACGTGGTCGTCGATTTACCGCTGTCAGACACCTACTTCGTCGTCGCCCACTTTCACATGGTCATGGGCGTCTCGCCGATCCTGGTCGTGCTCGGCGCGATCTATCACTGGTACCCGAAGATGACCGGGAAAATGATGAACGAGAAACTCGGCAAGATTCATTTCTGGGGCACTTTCCTCGGCACCTACTCGATTTACCTGCCGATGCATTACCTGGGCTTTCTGGGTGTGCCTCGACGGTACTACGCGATGGGCCAGACCGATTTCGTGATGGACTCGGTCACTCAGTTGAATATCGGCATCACGATTGCAGCCCTGCTGGTCTCTCTGTTCCAGCTCGTGTTTATCTTTAACCTGTTCTGGAGCTACAAAAACGGCAAGCCCTCGGGCGGCAATCCGTGGCGTGCGACGTCGCTCGAGTGGCAGACGCCCCAGACACCGCCGGCGCACGGTAACTGGGGACCCGCATTGCCGATCGTCTATCGCTGGGCATACGACTACAGCGTGCCCGGGGGCCGATGAGGACTTTCTCCCGCAAAACCGGCCTAACGACGCGAACACCGGAGAGCCCCATGAAACGGGTGATTCCGAGGGGTTGCATAAGTGAGTCTCATCAAGACACTGATGTCGAAGCCGTGGCTCGAATCGGGGTCGCTGCGCGATTATCCGGACCAGCCCAGGGCATCGGACGAACCGACGGCCATGGTTGGCCTGTTCACGTTCCTGTGCGTTGCGACGAGCGTGTTCGGATTGTTCATCGTGTCCTACAACTTTCGCATGGTACTCCCGGACTGGGTATCGATGTCGAAGCCAGGCCTGCTCTGGTTTAACACCCTGCTCCTGATTCTGGGCAGCGTCGCCTTCCAGGCTGCGCGCAATGCCGGTGAAACCGATGACGTGAAGCAGGTGAAGCTCGGTGTCATCGTGGGCGGCGTCACCAGCATCCTGTTTGTCGTCGGGGCAGTTTTTCGCCTGGCGCCAACTGATCGAGGCGGGCGTATTTTCGAGCCAGAACCCGGCCAGCGAATTCTATTTCCTGATCACGGCGCTACACGCCCTGCATGTGCTGGGCGGCCTGTGGGTCTGGGGTAAAACGGTCTGGAAAATGCTCGGTGGCCAGGATGTGCGCTTGAGCGTCGATCTCTGCACCGTGTACTGGCACTATTTGCTCGTCGTCTGGATAATTTTGTTCGGTTTGCTGTTATCGACTTAAAAGGATAAGCACGAATGGCTCAAGAAGGTCTGACTAACACCGCGCAACCCATCGCCGTCGCAGACGGATGGGACGGCATCGTCGAGGACTGGTCTGCAGACCGGCAAACGTTCCCCGTGCACTGGGGCAAGGCGATGATGTGGATCTTCCTGCTCAGCGATACATTTATCTTCAGTTGTTTTCTGACCGGCTATATGACCGTGCGGATGTCGACGACGGAGCCGTGGCCCAATACGAGCGAAGTTTTCGCGTTAACCATTTTCGGCGAACACATTCCGCTGATCCTGATCGCGATCATGACGTTCGTCCTGATCAGCAGCAGCGGGAACCATGGCGTTGGCCGTGAACTTCTCCCACCGTCGCGACAAGAAGAAAATATTCTGGCTCATGGTCGCGACGGCCGCGTTCGGCGCCATGTTCGTCGGTATGCAGGCGTTCGAGTGGACAAAACTCATCGTCGAGGAAGGCGTGCGTCCGTGGGGCAACCCGATGGGAGCGCCGCAGTTCGGTTCGAGTTTCTTCATGATCACGGGTTTCCATGGCATGCACGTCAGCGCGGGGGTGATCTACCTGCTCGTCGTCGCCAACCGCGTCCGTACCGGGTTCTATGATCGCAAAGGGGTCTTATGACACGGTCGAAATCGCTGGCCTCTACTGGCACTTCGTCGACCTGGTCTGGGTGTTCATTTTTGCGTTTTTCTATCTTTGGTAAGGGGTCAGCATGTCGAGCGAAACAGTACAAGAAGGACATCCACTCAGTGTCTATTTTATCGTCTGGGGCGCGTTGTTTGTCCTCAGTACGTTGTCGTACATGGTGGATTACCTCCAGTTTCAGGGCAATCTCAGGTGGATTCTGATCCTGACGTTCATGTGGCTCAAGGCCGGCGCAATCGTGGCCGTGTTCATGCACATGCGCTGGGAAAGACCGGCATTGATTACCGTCATTCTCGTGCCCCCGTTATGCCTGATGGTCCTCGTCGGCATGATGACGATCGAAGGCGGTTATACGACCCTGACACGCATGATGTTTTTCGCGACGCCCTGAGGGCGATCTGGCAGAAGACGCCTTAGCAAGGGGCATTGGGAAAACAGACGAGTCGTTGGGGATTGTCGGGCGAAAGCTATTATTTGACGTTTCGATTTTCTATGCGTTCGCCCACCCCAAAGTCGAATTCCAATCGCAAGCCGAGCATATAAGCAATGCCACCGAGGTCGACGCCGTCGACCTCGGTGCTGAAGTACTGCGCCTCGAGGTAAAGGTAACTGCGCGTCAGGAATTGCTCGCGTGCCCGCTTGGCTGACCTCGCATCGAGCCGATTCAGGTTTAACTCGACGCCGAAGCGGGCGTTGTAACCGAGATCGGTTCGCCCGCTTTTGCTGCCCTGTGATGCGATTTCTTGTTTGTAATATGCGCTCGTGAGGCCGACGCCACCGTATGGCACTAAAATCTGCGGCTCGGAAAATTCCCCACGGAAATTCACAAAGATGTGTGCGGGCATCAGCTTGTATTTAACCTGACCGCCCTGCGTGTTGTTGCCGGGCTGAACGCCGACGCCCGTGTCGTGAAAATAACCGAGTTCGCCCGCAAGCTCGAGCCATGGCTTAAAGCGGCGGCCAAAAATACCGGAGAAATACAAATCACCCTTATCGTCATAGAAGTCTTCGTAAAACTCGAGATCGGGTTCGAACCAGCCGCCCCGGAGCTCGGGCAGCCAGCGTGAAAAGTCCCTTGCCTCCCGTCCCTCTGCACCATGGCTGTCTGCCATGGCCGGACCGATCATGAATCCCAACGCGACAGCAAAATATCCACGCCGAATTACGGACCTCATGTCGCCCTCCACGAACCGGCGTCCCTGCAAAGCTGGCCATCAGTAGCAACAACAACACCCCCAAACACGCGACTGAGCAACGGCGGCGCTTCGAGCATAAACAACGACCCGACGACGAACGGTGTCAAAAGCGCGCGAACCAGTGGTTTCGTAAACGGGTAGCGGTCAATGAATTCCGCGGCAGGCGGACCATTCAGATAATACCAACGTATGAACTGCCGACCAGGGCCGGCTTGTTGCCAGGTACACATCACGAAAATCGCGCAGCGCCTGCACCTCAGCCGTCCAATCGGCCCCGAAGGCCGCCGTCGCAACAAAACATCCCTTGTCGGGGAGATTGGGATACGCGACCGTGATTGACGGCACTGCAGACAGCACATTCGACAACTCGCCTTCGGTCGCCGGTCCGATATTGATCGTACTCTCGTCGGAAAAAACACTTTCATTTTTATTTTGCGTGCTATCGAGCGCCGTGACCGAGAAATAATAGGTGGACTGAGAGAGCGCCGAAACCGCGAACAGGTAGGTCACGCCGTTCTGCAGCCCGGTGACCGCAAAGCTGGTCGTATCGCCGGCATCGACCTGGTTCTCGCTGACCGCACTCTGGCCATAGTGAACACGATAGCCGCTCGCACCCGCCACGGCCTCCCAACCCAACAGGACCGACTGGGATGCCGGTTCGGCCGACACGAGTAGCGGCGCCGCAGGCATCGCCGACGCGGGCTGTAAATCTCTGAGCGCTATCGTCGTCGCGGTGCCTGCGTCGACCGGCGACGGCTCCATCCCGTTGCCGGCATCGGTGCCGTTATACGGCGGGCCGGACTGATTTTGCTGGTAATAGACGCGGTAAGTTCCGGGACTCGCGGTATTCGTTACGAGATAGGCCAGGTTGGCCGACCAGACGACCTGCACGCTGTACGGCGGCGGCGCCGGGCCGCTGACATCGGCAACGTTCGGCGCGCCGAGCGGATAGGGCCTCGCATCGGCGAAATCCCCGCCATAGGCGCCGATATCTGCAGCGGTGTTATCGATGACGTCAGTACCTATTCCCTGATCAATACACGGTGAGTTCTGGCGCAAATGAAAATCCTGGATACCGGTATCGACGAAGAGCGGATCGCCTCGACCGGGTTCGCGCCACGCCTCGATCGGCATTGCCGAAAAAGCAGTTGGAATCGACGTTGGCATCGTGCGCTCGACAGCACCGGTGGTCCAATAGGCGGTCTCAATCGTGACCGCGTTGCCGGCGATATATATTGTTCGTCACCGCGCGTTCTCGGTCTCTGAATATCGCCGTTTCGTTGTCCGAGAACACGTTGTTGAGCAGGTCGACCGATGAGTTCGATT